>Ga0154974_111_pt5 | contig 1787 bp, 2 predicted proteins | sample RifCSPhighO2_01_FD_105942 | JGI IMG/M metagenome (GOLD analysis project Ga0154974, IMG submission 105942) | Candidatus Levybacteria bacterium RIFCSPHIGHO2_01_FULL_36_15b | reverse complement strand
TTGCCGGCGCCGCCGAAGTTACCGGCAGACTTGCGTCCCGTGCTCTCAAATACGGTGCTTCCTTAGAGGAAATTGCCACGGACTTGGTTGGTATTTCCTGCGGAACTCCTTATGGTATTGGCCCCGATAGTGTACTTTCGGCATTTGATGCAGTCGGCAAATCCTTAATTGAAATTTCCCGCGCCAAGCAGCTGCAGCTGCCAGTTTTGGAGGAAACAGAAAACCAAAACCCTGGAACCGCTTCCAAGCAAACTGAACTTTCAAATAGCAATACAGTCAACGGTCAAAAAAATCTGTCAGCAAGCGGTAACGGGTTAACAAATGGTCATACAAACGGCCAGGCAAAAATGCCGCAAACAGCGGAGCCGACAGAAGGACAGCTGAGCCTAGCACAAACATCCACTGCCACGTCAAGCCAAGGATTAATGACATATTCTCACGAGGATAAAGTAATCGAAACAAAGTTCAACAGCTGTCCAGACTGCGGTTCGCCCCTAACCTTTGCCGAAGGCTGCAAAAAATGCATCAACCCCACCTGCGGCTGGAGCAAATGCAGCTAAGCCGACTCTCTTAATATATTAAAATCTTCCTCAAGTACTTTTCTTGAATTTGCGTTATATAAGGCAACAGCTGGATGATAAAGCGGGACGATTTTAATTGGACCGTATTTTGCAATCGCATCAAGCACTTTGCCGTGCAAAAGAGTAATCGATTGGTTTTTCTCCGGCATGTCGAATTTTTCCAGAATAAATTTTGTCGAAAATCGGCCCAGCGTTGCAATTACTTCGGGTTGAATAATTTCGATCTGCCTTTCCAGGAAAGGGGAATATAAATCAATTTCGACCTGATTCGGATCCCGATTATTTGGCGGTCTGTCCTTAACAACATTTGTTATATAAACATCACCTCGTTTTAACCCAATAAACTCAATTAACTCATCTAAAATTTTGCCGGCTGCTCCGCAAAAAGGTTTGCCGGTCTCCGCTTCTTTTTGACCCGGCGCTTCACCAATAAAAATAATTTTGGCATTGTGATCCCCCTCGCCAATTACCGGGAAGTATTTATTTTGCTTGCGGTATTTATAAAGCGAGGAATCGCCTAGATTCCAAATCTCATCCCGGATTTTTTTGAGTTGGGCTGTTTTATTAGAAGCCATGAATTATGAATCAAGAATTATGAATTACGATTGGTCAGCTCTTTCCCCTTCCTTGCCATGGGACCTCTTTGACTTTATCAAGTTTGTTAACGTATCTGGCTAAGATAAATAACCAATCCGAAAGTCGATTGATATAAATTAGGCTATTTTGGTTAATTTTTTCCTGACTTGCCAGAGAGGCAACTGCTCTTTCCGTGCGCCTTGCAACGGTTCTTGCCAAATGCAGATTTGCACCTGCAATTGCCCCCCCCGGTAAAATAAATTTTTTAAGAGGCGCTAAATTCTTATCCCAATCGTCAATTTCCTTCTCGAGTCTTGTAGTATACGATTTCTTTACTCTTGGCACTTTGACTTTCAACTTTGACCCGATTGGTGTTGCTAGATCCGAACCTAAAACAAAAAGCTCAGCCTGTACCCTCAACAATTTTCGACTCAGCGGTTGAATCCCAACAAGATCGGGGACAATTACCCCGATCAGTGAATTGAGTTCATCAACATTCCCGCAAGCATCAATTCTTAGCGAATCTTTACTAACCCGCTCCCCACCAAAAAGCGAGGTTGTACCACGATCTCCAGTTTTTGTGTAAATCTTAACCATCGCCCATGGATTTTAACAAAAATTAGGACTAGA
>Ga0154974_106_pt1 | contig 8721 bp, 6 predicted proteins | sample RifCSPhighO2_01_FD_105942 | JGI IMG/M metagenome (GOLD analysis project Ga0154974, IMG submission 105942) | Candidatus Levybacteria bacterium RIFCSPHIGHO2_01_FULL_36_15b | reverse complement strand
TAATTATACAACTTAAGGACTATAGGAGCAAATTTTTATTGAGTTTGAAAATAAATTATCTGAACATTGAGGGTGCACGTGCTTGCTGAGCATACCGGTCTGGACCCATTATATCATCATAGCGGTGTCTCTCCTTTGAGGCTCAAATGAGACAAATGAGACAGTATAAAAAGGAACGCCCCAAATGATGATATAGTTTGATATATTAGATATGTTCAAAAAATTAGAAGGCAGACATCCTACCCTCTAATTCGTAGTTAGCTTCAAATAACTACTAAAACACCTGAGCTAAAATATAAACTTTTTAAGGGACAACGTCAAGAAGAGGCTTATTCTTAACGTGAGTATCGGAATTTAAAATCTGCTAGGCTCTACGGAATCGTCCTGTAGCCCGATGAGTTATCGAACCAGACGGGGAGTATTTTTCAAGAATTTGTGCTATCTTTTGCATTTGATCTGGGCTTAGCTGTGCTCTTTCTGTTCTTAATCTTTCTTCTGACCCTTGAGGTGTACCATCAGGAGTAGTTTTTGATTCAAAAATACCAATAGTTCCATCAGTTTCAGTTAAATTTAGTTCGATTCCAAAGTTTTCATCTGGCTGGGCTGACTTACCCCAAAAAGTAACTCCAAACCTTATTATCCTTCCCTGATCGGTATCAGAAAGTCCAATAAATCCACTATCTGGAACGTGGGTTTTAGAGATAGGAATCTGGATTTCTGACCCATCTAGTAGTTCATCTATACCCGTATCAGCAATATCGAAAATCAAGCTTTGCTCTGCACCATCCTCCAATGTGTAATCAACTGACTCGTAAGTAGGAGAAAGCAATTGAAGGAAGAAATAATGCTCTAAATCAGCATACACTTGTTCAAAATCTGGAGGGACAGGGCTTTGTGCAGTCTTTGCGTCTACTCCTGCGGAACCTGCCGTTGGTCGTTCTCCTGCCATAATATTACGAATAATATCACTTTATACTGAATTGTCAATCTGCGTCGTAGTTCTTGAGTTCTGCGACAAGATTAAAATTCATTATCTTTTTCTAAACCTTGATAAACTTCCATTAATCTCTGAAAATGATCTAGGAGCGATTCAAAATAAAAGGCGCTGGCGGTACAAATGCTAGTCGACCTGCGGTGGAGATGCGTGTAAAATAGGACGGTGAAAATGCTCTTGTACTCTTTGTACATGCCTAGTTAAAGCTACTTCTAAAACTTCGTCCATATGGGAAACGAATTTAAAGCTTAGATCTTTTATTACTTCCTTTGGAACATCTTCTAAATCTTTCTTATTATCTTTTGGAAGTATTACAGTTTTTAAGCCTGCTCTGTGAGCTGCTATTACTTTTTCCTTTACTCCGCCAATTTCCAGTGCCCTGCCTCTTAAAGTTACTTCACCGGTCATACCGACTTTTCTATTTACGGGAATTTTTGTCAACGCTGATGTAATTGCTGTTGTTATAGCAATACCAGCTGATGGACCATCTTTAGGAACAGCACCTTCTGGTACATGAACATGAATATCAAGTTTCTGATAAAACTTTTCGTCCAAACCCAACGCTTTAGCTCTTGCTCTAATGTAACTCATAGCAGCCTGGCACGATTCCTTCATAACTTCACCAAGTTGGCCTGTAAGAATTAAATTACCCTTACCTGGCATTAATGCAACTTCAATAAATAGTACGTCTCCGCCTGCTTCAGTCCAGGCTAATCCTGTTGACATACCGATATCATCTTTTTTCTCGATAAGAGTCGAGCTTATTTTAATTGGTCCCAAAAACTTTGGAACATTTTTGTCGGTTATTATGATTTTTTTCTTTTTTCCTTCCGCAACTTGTTTAGCCACTTTCCTAAATATTGCAGCAATTTGACGTTCTAAGCTTCTTACTCCTGCTTCTCTTGTATAATGCTCTGTCACAAATCTAATTGCCTTATCTGTTATCTCTATATCCGCAGGTTTTAGACCATGTGCTTCCATCTGTTTTTTAAGAAGAAAGTCTTTAACTATTTTAAACTTTTCTTCTTGGGTGTATCCGGCAAAATTAATTACTTCCAGCCTATCCCGCAAAGCAGGTGGGATAGTATCTAGAATATTTGCGGTAGTAACAAACATAACGTCCGACAAATCGAATGGAACTTCCAAATAATGGTCAGAGAATGCATGATTTTGCTCCGGATCAAGCGCTTCAAGAAGCGCAGAAGAAGGGTCGCCTCTAAAATCAGCTCCAACTTTATCAATTTCATCCAGCATAAATACCGGATTTCTTGTTTTAGCATCTTTAATTCCCTGAATTATTCGCCCAGGAAGCGCTCCTACATAGGTTCTTCTGTGTCCTCTTATTTCAGCCTCATCTCTTATTCCACCTAAAGAAACTTTTACAAACTCGCGTCCAAGAGCTCTTGCTATTGATTTTCCAATTGAAGTTTTACCTACTCCGGGAGGGCCTGCGAAACACAAAATTGGCCCCTTCATTTTACCCGATAGCTTGTGAACCGCCAAATACTCTGTAATTCTTTCTTTTACTTTTTCAAGTCCATAATGATCTTCGTCCAGTATTTTTTCTGCGAGTTTTATATCCAAATTGTTTTTACTTTCTAGCGACCAAGGAAGCGAAAGCAGCCAATCTAAATAATTCCTTATGTATGCAGACTCCGGATTAAATTGATTCATCTGGGAGAGTTTTTTTATTTCTTTTTTTGCCTTTTCCTCAATATCTTCGGGCATTTTTGCCTCTTTTAATTTCGTGTACAGTTCTCTAATCTCGCCGTCTTCTTCATTTTCACCGAGCTCTTTTTCTATAGTCTTAAGCCTTTCTCTAAGCATTACTTCTCTTGCGCCTTTTTCAAATCTTTCCTGTGTTTTACTGGCAATCTTTTTTTCAAGCTCTAGTACTTTTATTTCTTTAGCAAGTATCCCTATTATCTTTTCCAGTCTTCTCTTAACATTTACCTCCTCTAAAATTTCCTGTTTTTCGGAAGGTTTTAGGTCTAAAACGGAAGCAACTAAATCTGCAAGCTGTGAAGCATTATTGTCAGACATTACATTCATAAAAACGAGAAAATCGACAAATTTACCCAAATTTACAGCTTTTCTAAATTCAGTTATTAAATGGTTTGTTAATGCTTTTATTTCAGGGGTGTCCTCGAACGTATCTTCAACTTCTTCTATTCTTGCCATCAAATACGGAGCATCCTGTAAATATTCCAAAATTCTTATTCTTGACAAACCTTTTACCTGAGCATTAATCTCTCCTTCGCTTTTAATCATCCGTTCAATATGTGATAATGTTCCGACGGTATAAAGATCTGTTGAAGAGGGTTCGTTAAGTTTTGCATTCTTCTGCAAAACAAATCCGACAATTCGCTCTTGCGCAAAAGAATATTCAAGCGCAGCAAGGCTTTTTGGCCTGCCAAAGGTCAAAACTGAATCTGTATAGGGGAAAATTATTCCGTCTCTAATCGGAATTATTGGAACAACTCTTTGCATCTTTTTGTATTAGCACTCTATCACATCATTTGCTAGAATGTCAAGTGCTTTATATTACGGGTTGACCCTATTAAATAATTTGCCCTACGCAAATTGGCTCATGCCATTTTACAGGGTTGACACTAATTATATAACGAAACTAGAATTAAATTAATATGGTATACCTAAGTCAATTACTTAATAAAAACCTTTACTCGCAAGGGAAAATATATGGCAAGATGGTTGATTTTGCTGTACTTGAAAGCTCTCCTAAACCATCTGTTTCCAAAATTGTCGTAAAAAAAAATGGCAAAAAACTGACTATTTCTCCTTCGGCAGTAATATTTAAGGATAATAAGGTCATTTTAACCTCTACTAAACTTCCTGTGTTGCCTTATGATGAAAAAGATTTTTACCTAAACGAAGATCTTTTGGACAAACAGGTAATAGATGTCGACGATAAAAAACTGGTTAGAGTAAATGATGTAGTTTTGGAAGCAAATGGCGAATTAAAGGTTATTGGAATAGATATTGGCGCATCGGGAATTTTACGCCGACTTTATTTGGATAAATTTTTAAGGACTACGCCCAAAATTATCCCCTGGCAGATGATTGAAACTTTTGATTACAGTACGGGTAGTATAAAAATAAGTCTTTCTCAAAATAGACTAAATAAAATGCACCCGGGAGAACTTGCAGATATACTTGAAAATTTAGGAGCTAGAGAAAGAATGTCTATTGTTGAAAGCTTAGAAGCAACAAGGGCAGCGAAAGCAATTGAGGAAACAGACGAAAGAACACAAGGAGCAATTTTAGAAGAGTTAAAAGAAGGCGTTTTGGGACAAATTGTTGCTAAAATGCACTCCTCTACAATTGCAGAAATCTTCTATCAGGTAAACCCACTAAGATTAAGAGAAATATTAAAACTCATGGGAAAAGAAAGAGCCAAAAAAGTAGAAAGACTGCTCGACTTTGGCTCTGAAAAAGCAGGAGGAATTATGCGTACTACGTTTTGGAAGTTCGACGGAAACCTAACCGTAAAAGAGGTATATAACCGGCTTTATAATTTCTCGCCTAAACCGGAAACGATAGTTATAACGAATGGAAAAGAAAAGTACGTAGGCATGATTTATATAAAAGACTTATTGGACAGTGACTCACTTTCTTACTTAAAAGATATCGTAACGGATAGGAAATTTGCATATCCGGAAGTAGAAATTAAGGAATTAATAACTTTATTTACTAAGTATAATTTAAGAACTTTGCCAGTATTGGACAAAGAAAAAAGACCAATAGGAATAGTAAAAATAGATACAATTTTAGAAAAAATAGAGGAACAAACAAGAAATGATGAATTTATTTAAAAGAAAATTACTAGTACTTATTCCAATTCTTGCAATTATAGGACCCGGGATAATAGCCGGCAACGTAGATAACGATGCTGCGGGGATTACTAACTATTCAATTGCGGGAGCTCATTTTGGATATTCTCTTTTGTGGGTTTTGTTTTTATCCACTTTTTCCCTTGCTGTAACACAAGAAATAGGCGCAAGAATGGGTCTGGTTACAGGAAAAGGGTTAGGAGCACTAATAAGAGAAAAGTTTGGCGTGAAATGGACAGCATTTGTCATGATTATACTTTTCTTTGCTAATTTAGGAACTATTGCAGCTGAATTTGCGGGTGTTGCTGCATCTTTGGAGATTTTTCATATTCCAAGAATTGTATCCGTACCTATTGCCGCAGTATTAATATATATAGTAATAACCAAAGGTAATTTTAAAAAAATCGAAAGGCTTTTTCTGCTTCTCTCGTTTTTTTACATAGCTTATATTTTATCTGCCTTTAACGCTAGACCAGATTTTACCTTGGCATTAAAAAGCCTTGTGGTTCCCCATCTTGAGTTACAAGGCGCTTTTCTTCTAACTATGATTGCACTTATCGGAACGACAATTACTCCCTGGGGACAGTTTTTTATACAAGATTATGTTGTAGATAAAAAGTTGTCTAAAGAAGACTTAAAGATTGAGCGCGGAGATGTTTTTTTGGGGAGTTTTTTAACTAATTTTTTTGCTTTTTTTATAATAGTTGCTACTGCGGCAACGCTTTATACTCAAGGAATAAGAATAGACGATGCAAAAGATGCTGCTTTGGCTCTAAAACCCCTTGTCGGGCAAGCTGCTGCGGCAATATTTGGACTTGGATTCTTAAATGCGTCATTGTTTGGAGCCCTGGTCGTTCCTTTAACTACCGCCTATGTTATAACACAGGCGTTCGGTGCTGAATCAGGACTAAACTTTAGCTATAGACAAGCGCCTAAGTTTTATACTCTAATTGCAATTCTTTTAATTATTGGGGCAGGAATGGTAGCAATTCCCTTTTTTCCCTTAATTAATATTTTAGTTGCTACACAAGTAGTAAACGCTATTCTTCTTCTTCCAATTTTTGTGTTTTTATATATTCTTTCAAACGACAAAAAATTACTGGGCGATTATGCAAATGGAAAATTCATAAATATTTTACTGATCGTTACACTAATAGCAATTTCAATTGCTGCAGTATTATTCTCAGTTGCTATATTTGCCCCAAATATTCTAGAGGTATTTTAATTAGAAGTTTGATAAATCTGAATCAAGTTGGTTTAAGGAAGAATCTACTTCATCTAAATCTGAAGTGTCTAAAGCATCGTTTGCTTTACTCAACTCCTCATCGTTTTTTATTTCCGAAATAGTAGTTTCTTGAATAGTCGGAGCATATGTGCTTCCTTTACTTAAAAACAGATACGCGCCAACTAAAACTACAAAAACAACGACTCCCGTTAAAATTAAAGTTAGAAAATTTGGTTTCATATTACTCTGATTCCTCCTCTGAGTTTAAAGTTCTAATCGCAACTATTAAATTCTTTATTGACGTTCTGTATTCTTTTAGCGCGTTTTTAACTGTCTGCATATTTTCCCTGAAGGTTGTATACATATTTTTTGGGTCATCTGATTCGCAGGAAAAGCTGCCCACAGATGACTGCGCAGAGTCAAGGGCCGAATCCACTGCAGCTTTTTTGGTAGCTATTTCGTCTATTAATTCCTGATAATTTGAAAGACTTTTATCTGGTAAAACCTTAGTTTCATAATATTCTATTACTCTTGCCGAAATGCTGGAAAATTTAGTCTCCATATTTTCAGTCAACCTTACTAAGTTATTTATCCTTTTATTAACCGCATCTTCTCTTACCTGGCAAGTTCTTAATTTAGCACCTTCAAGTCTTAACTTGGTATTTTCTCTTACAGCTTGGATTTTTTCTTCAACACGTTCTTGGGCGTCAGCTCTCCTTACAACGGATATATTGTCAGGGTTATTTTTTTCAGCTAAAACAGGAGTTACGAGAAGTGCAAGTGAAAAAATAAAAATTAAAGACGTAATAATCTTAATTTTCATATGCAAAAATATTAACAAACACCTATAATATTGTCAAATTTACCAATTACTATAGGTTATTGCATTTTACCTAAATTAAGAGTATTATCGCGGCATCTAAATTACGTAGGTTTACTAATTTAGCGTTTTAGTGAAAAAACATTTTTTAAGAGGAGTCATTGTATTTATTTCGATATTATCGCTTCTTGCCCAATCGATTGCTCCTTTTGTGGTTTTATCACCTCAAAATTCGTATGCGCAGGAAGTAACAGAGGATACTATTACTCCAAGTCCTACAGATACACCTGCCGATTCAATAACTCCAACGCCAGCGCCGGATGAAACTCAAGCAACAGAAACACCAACTGCAACGCCAACCGATACACCAAATGAGCCTATAATAATTCCACTACAGGATGCACCAACTGTAACTGATACACCTACTGTCGATAACTTATCTCCTCCAACAAGTTCGGATAACAACTCCTTAAACAATCAGCCGGAATCAGAAACCAGCGCACAGCTTACACCGGCAGTCTGGCAGACAGGAAGCGATGGCAAAGCAACCACTATAAATAACGTAGTTCTTGGACAAACATATACTGCTCCCCAAAATGACAAGGTGAAAATTACCTTCACTAAACTGCCGGAAGCTTCCGATAAGTTGAGCATTAGAGAAATTAAGCTGTCTGCTGATCAGCAGGATGAACTTTCGGCGCTTTCAGATACCGCTTATGAGTTTACTTCACCAATGGCAGACGGCACGTTTGAATATGACTTAACGCTGCCTCTTCCACAAAATGTCAATAAAGATGAGGTAGCTGTTAAATCAGCCGAGTCAACTGATGAACTTGATAACGCTCAAACTCTTGGCGAGCCTAAAGAAATCGCTAACGAAACGATAACTATCAATGGATTAAACCATTTTACGGTTTTTGTCCTTGTCAACGATACGGATGGAGATGACAGTGGAGACGCAACCGACGATATTGCAAACGGTACGCTTTCGGCAATTGACGATACCTGGGTCGATCAAAACAGTCCAACTAGTAATAAAGGGGCAGATGACGAATTAATAGTACGCAGTAAAAGTGGTAACGATAACAGACGGGCTTTTGTTAAGTTTGATGTTTCCTCTGTTGCCAGCGGTTCAGAAGTAACCAAAGCGACTCTCAGGCTTTTTCTCAAAGATGCTCCTAGTGCTTCGCGAACCTACCAAGTCTATAGAATAACCGACACTTGGACAGAGGACTCACTTGATTGGGACCCTCAACCTGCCAATGCCGGGGTGTCCGATGATGTAGCAAGCGGAGATGACAACAATGTCTGGCTCGAGTGGGATGTGACGAGTGATGTTCAAGGTATTGTAAATGGTGATTTGACAAACTACGGGTGGATGATTCGCGACTCTAGCGAGGATTCTTCAACCAACCGTGAAGGAAAGTTCCGCTCCAGTGAAGACGGGAATGAACTAAGACGGCCGCAACTGGTTGTTGATTTTGCAGCGCCCGATGATCAGCCAACCAAGTATAATTCCCCAACCGATTCAGCAAGCGGTATAGGAGGAGATAACGACGGATTCGAAAGCAATCCCATCAATGCATTAAGTGACGGGGGAGGAGTAGCCAGCAACATAAACGGTGCCGGTGACCGACATGTCTTCAGAGATTATTACTTTGAAATTCCCACCGATGCTGTTGTCAACGGCATTGAGGTGAGAACGGACTGGTACTTAGATTCGGATGGTGGAACTAATAGTCTTGACATTGAGCTTTCTTGGGACGGAGGGGCATCTTGGACTGCTACAAAGAGCGATATCACCGAAACAGACAAGGAACACATTGCCTCT
>Ga0154974_104_pt1 | contig 8799 bp, 11 predicted proteins | sample RifCSPhighO2_01_FD_105942 | JGI IMG/M metagenome (GOLD analysis project Ga0154974, IMG submission 105942) | Candidatus Levybacteria bacterium RIFCSPHIGHO2_01_FULL_36_15b | reverse complement strand
TTTTTAACAACAAATATACTGTCAAAACACCTATTTAATTTTGGAATGAAAAAGTGGGAAACTCAGGAGCTCATAGATTTTCCTAGCTGAACTAGAATATCAATATCACTATCATCTTTATTATCACCACGAGCATACGAGCCGAAAACAGCAGCTTTTTTGACCCCATACTGGGAAAAAATATCTTTTGTGTTTTGATATAAATTGTTTGTTTGCATAGTATGCACTATTATAGCATTATTGAGTCATTCTAGATCTGAAAGAAAAAAGAAGGATATTCCAACTTTCCGTTTTGGTTGATAATGACTACACTTGCATATATTCGACAACGATATTTATTATTTTTTGAATATTTTCATTACATGATTTAAAGTATATATTGTCTAGTATTTTACTCCCTTTTTGTCTGATGATATCACTTATTAAAGCGTGAATGAATGATTGAGTGGCAGATTCAATTCCTTCAAAGTTTAGAATAATTTGTTTTTCCACATCCAAAATAGGTATTATTTTGTTAAGTCTAATATCCCGGGCTTTATCTTTATCTTCAGCAAATGTACCCACTATAGGTAGAAGAATTATTTCTTTCATATAAATTTAGGTTTTTTAAAAAATTCTTTTTTTCTTTCTCTCACAGATTTTGAATATGTATCCCTAATTAATTCAAGTAACAACGAAAACTCTTCACGATTATCTAGATTTATATCGACTCCCACAACTGTGCCTTGCCAATAAGGCAAATCTTCATTTTTAGAATGCTTATCTTTAAAGGGATTGCTTTGTAATCGAATTCTTTTTGAGGAGCTCTCCCTTAGTAATTTATACAATCCACTTCCACTATATATGACAAAAAAGTCTCTATTAACCTTAGCAATAGATTTAATAAAGAATAAACCAGCCCCTGCATTAAATTCTGTACCTCCAATCCTATCGGTAGTTCCAGTCACACCAGGAGTCAATGCTAATTGGATAGCTTGAAGATCGTTTGTTACTCTGTACACAGCGCCTATTGAAGATTTAATTCCTATTCCTCTATCTACAATTCCTATTCGAATAGTATTGCTTTTTTTATAGTATTGAGCGCAAAGAATTGCTCCTATATCAGTTCTTGCATGTTCAAAAACATTTCTAGTTAATTCACTCATGATATAACGAATAGGTTCTACTTGATCCGGTTTAAGATGTAATAATGGAATCATTTCAGTTAAAAATTTGGTTAAATGAGCGCTGTCTTTGATCTGAGTTAAAGGTATAAATCTTCCTGCCGCTTCGTGTTCGACTATTTCAATACCAGATTTTATTTGTAATAAATCAAATAAACCCATTCTCTTCAAATAATGTTTTGATGTAGCTTCCATATGTTCACAAGTAATCTGTTCTGGCTTCAATGACAAACCTAAGGCTGCGATCATAGCTAACACCACAGGATGTACAGAAATCCACTTTTTATTAGCAGTAATTTCCAATATATTAGGATTAGATGTATCAAAAGCTCTAAGAAAGGGGTCAATATTACCTAAAAAGGCACTATTTGGTATATGAATTCTCATAATCTAGTTATATTTTACCAGGATTCCCGGTAAAATTCAAGCACTACCAGGATTCCCGGTAAGCTTTTTCGAACGTACCATTCCCGGGAGGAAGATTGCATGCTAATTTTGCTCCCACTCGTGGATATGTTCAGGAACAAGAAACTTCAGTTAGACGTTAGTTTAGCGAACATTCAATCGATCTATTCTATCTTCAATTTATCATTACAACATTAGTTTTAGGGAAGGAGGATATTAAGAATTGATATACTTTATTTCACTTCACTGGCGAGAACGTAATCTTCATCTTCGGTAGGAGCTTGCCAATTTTTCAGATAATTATCCAACATTTCTCTGCTAATCTTAAAAGAGTCTTTCGTGAAATTATCGTTTCTTCCCACAACCCTTTCTCGTATCGTTTCTATCGGAGTATCAAGATAGTACATTACCGCTTTAGCACCAATTGTACCCGTTCTTCTTCTCATCTCATCTCGTGTTTCTTTTTCCCAAAATCCCTCGTCAATAATGACATCAATACCTTTCTCAGCAAGTTGGAATGCAACATCCCTTGATAACCCGATGATTTTAGTATCCCATTCGGCATATCCATCGATTGTGGGATCGTTTCCAATTAAACGAATTGACCACTCATCTTTCGTGATTCTCACTGCACGTGTTTTTTTCTCTAGCTTCTTTGCAAAAGTAGTTTTACCTGCACCAATAAATCCACAAATTAGATAAACGATAGGTTGTGTTTTCATAAACGTTATTATACCGGTTCTAAATCAAATTAAGAAACTACGCACATCTTTTGAGGCTATTTGAAGCTAAAAATATATGCTCGCTCTGGTTGCTTTGCCCTCCGTAGTTTTACTCGGCCTTCGTAGCTACTTCGGCGAAGGAGGCATGAAGGAGGGACTTTGTCGGAACTTTTTATTTTGGAATTTAAACTATATCTTCTGACTTGCTAACACCCAAGGGAAAGAATTTTCAGGAAAAGTGAAATTATCCGGTGAACCTATTGTTCTAAAATACTTTTCTTCTATCTCTAAATCCTTCATCAAAGATGGATTGAAAGTATTTTTGGCATATGGGAAACCTTTCAGATCTAATTCCTCTTTACTTAAACTCATAGGAGTATAACAATTCGAAGCGACATCTGACGGATCTGTAATAGCAATTGTGAATCTATCTCCTCCTGATTGTTTTCTGAATTGATCGACTACTTGAGTTAGTTGTATCAGATTCATTCCTGATATTTGCGATTCCGGATCTAAAAAAGATACTGATAAATTAGGCTCATATGCTGCCAAAAGATAAGTTTTATGACTGCCGTCCGGATAATGAATAGTAAAAAGACCATTCATATTTTCCACACTATAAACAAGATCCTTTAATATCGGTGATGCACCTTCAAGTGCTTTAAACGAGCCCTCTACATCAACTGAATCAATTACAAATCCAAACTCCATTAATGCCTGTACTCCGGCATGTCCTGGAGCTTTTACACTACTTGCGTGGTATGCTGAAAATTCTTCGGGAGTGGCAACAACTAATCCTCTATTCTTAGTTAGTACCATTCCTCCTCTATTTCCGCTATATGGTAACTGTGATTCTGTCTCCTTATGTCCATCAGCCCACGCATACATTTTATACTGCGCATATACAGCTTTAACTCCAGGCATATTAGGTAATTGATACTGGGGTCTTGGTAAAACCAACGACCTCTTCTGATTAAGAGGTTTAGCTAAATCGTAAAATAACACATCTAAACCGTTATGTTTTCCCTGCTTTTTTTCTGCACCGACAACCGAAACAGAGTTGGTTACATCAAAAAATAACAACGGGAATTGTCTCTTTCCCTTAACTGCCTCTAAAATTTGCACTGAATCTGATACTTCTGGCATCCATTCTTCCTGTTGATATTTAGAAACCTCCGGGACTCTTAAAGTTATTTCACCATTGCCGATTCTCAGTTGGGACTCGACAACCTGCTTTACATCTTCAATTATTTTTCCTGATTGTAGTGATCTTGCTGTTTTATCAACAAATTCTGGATGATCGTTTAGTACTTGGAAACTTTTTGCTCCAATCACAGTCGCAGTACTAGCTAAAGCAAGTTGCAGAAATTTTCGGCGACTCATCGATGGCGCTTTCTTTTTAGGTTCAGCTAAAATTTCTTCTTCTTGCGTCTGTACTTCTTGAGGTTTGATTCCTTCTTGCTCACTCATAGATCCAGTATAACAAAGTTCCCACGTACACCTAAGGTTTAGAAGACGAAATTGATGTAGTTGTCTAAATTGATTGGCTCGAGAATCGTAACTCTAATATAACCATGCAATTAGCTTGTTTAATCAAGACATTCGAAGATTTTAGGCTTGTAGGTCAAATCAGAGAGGAAATAGAAAAAGTCCAAATTTATAATACTTGCGTTTCAGGGTAATCAGAACAAGAAGAATTTTGTGTCTTTATTGCTTCCTTTATATTTCCACCCATTTCTTTATTCCATCTTTCTTGTCTAGCCGTGGAAATATTATTATCCATTTTTAAATTATATTCACCTAGAGAGCTAGAAAGCAACTTTACTGTTGGAGCAGTCAATGCAAGAAAAGCTTTAATTATCTAAAATAAGTCTCATTGGCAAACTTAAACTGTTCTATAAACAATTTTTTGATTTCATAAATACTTTCCTGCTCGTAAAACAAAATTAAAGCCTTTTTAAATTCGTCTTCGTCAACACTGCGATATGAAAGTGGATATAAATCGTAAGCTAACAAAATCGCATTAGTCAGCATTCTGGCAGTTCTTTTGTTACCATCTGCATACGGCTGAATATAAGGAATCATAAAATGAACAATCAGGGTCTTTTCAAAAGGGCTTTTACTCCTATTTACAACATTAATCGTTTGTTCAAAAACCTCTTTTGTCTGATGTTCATTATCAAGAGGGTGATAAGTTGTTCCGGTAATTCCCACTGCTTGTTTTCTGATACCAGAAGAAATTCCTAACCCTTTAGTTAAAATATTATGCAGCTGGTTAATTACTGAAACAGAAATAGTTTTAAAGTCATTTTTTGCTTTTAGTATTTCTTCAAAAGCTGCTTTATGATTAAGAATCATCACTGCCTCATCTTTACTTTTGCCAGTTGCTTCTTTTTGTTCCTTAATTAAAGACTCTGTTTCCAGCAGCGTATAAGTATTGCCTTCAATTTTGGATGATTTCCAAGACAGTTCAATAACAAACCTTTCCAGTTCCCTTTTCAAAAGGTCAGGACTTAGTTTAGTTGTCTTTTCTTCAAAACTTAATGCCACTTTATCTAAGATGTTTATTTCTTCCGGCGTCAATAAATCATGCAAATTTTTAAATATCTCAAAATCAAATGATTTTCTGGCACCAGTTCTATTATCTGGATCATCAGCGAAATATCTTTCAAGGTTAAACTCGCGAAGAAGCTTATTTGAAACTTTGGGAAAATAGATTGTAGCTCTAGCCTTCCCTGTGACACTAAGCAGTTTTTTAATCAATAAAACATGAAGATCCCTTATAATCGTTGGCTTTGAAACGGGATATAATTTAGAAACTTTTTCCTGAATTTCTTCCCTAAGAAGTCCTTCCGACTGGTTAATTACATTAAGAATGTATTTTTGCCTGGTAGTTAATACCGTCTCATCCATACATATTATCGTATCATATTGAAACGATTTATCAAGAGATATTTATTGGTATATTAAGTGCTATCTGGCTCCCCGCTTGGGATATTGCTCGAACCGAAAAGTGGTTAAGATGCTATTTATTTATGAAATGAATTCCTTGCAGAATAAAACCAGATAAAAAGAATCGCATAGATTATGAGTGTATAACTAAGACTTTCAGTAATGCTAAAACCCTGTCCCATATTATAAATAAATAGGATAATTGATAGTGCAATCAGCAAACCTAATGAATAGATTCCCATTAACTTTCTTTTCATAAGCCCGTAACCTGTCGTCAATAGAAGAACTCCTTCTGTAAGAGATAGTATGCTTAAATTTTTTGGAGAACCTTCGACAAATGAATTTCCAACAATTGCAAATAGAAGTGTAACGAGCCCAAAGATTAAAAATACAATACCGAAACCTGAAGCATTTGAATATGCGTCTAAAAAGCTTTTTTTAGTTGTTGCCATGTAATTTTATTATATATTAACGTAAAAAAATATCAATAGAAGTTTGTTTATTGAACCAATAAATTTATTGGATTGTTCTGGCAATCTATTTAAGATGCTCACTAAGTTGGATGATTTTCGAACTTATGACTGGCTCGGCAAAAATTATTTTGAAAATTTAGAAAGGAAAGTAATCGTCTGCTTTCCTTATCATAATTAAACTACAAAAGTATTATTCAAATGAACCGATATACTCTTTATAAGAAAAAATTCTGTTCCTTTTTTGACCAGTTAATTCATTTAATATTCCTTTTTTAACAAATTTATCTACCAATAAGAGAGCATTAGGATTTGATAAGGATACCAATTTTTCAACATCCTTAATTCTTACCATAGGGGTTTTATAGAGAGCCTTCAGCAATACCATACCTTTTTCAGAAGATTTACCTATTCCAGCAACTATATTTAAATGATGATCTCTTAACTCTCTAATTTTTCTAGCAGTTTCTACAGATTTTTCTGAAGTATCTATAATTCCCTGCATAAAAAACTTGAGCCATCCTTCAATATCATCTTTTTTACGAAAATCATTTAATCTGTCATAGTAATCTTGTCTGTGATCTTTAAAAAAATCAGATAAGTATAGAAGTTGTTTTCTCAATATTCCTTGTTGACAAAGATAAAACGTAATCAGTAATCTACCAATTCGTCCATTACCATCTAAAAAAGGATGTATTGTTTCAAATTGCGCATGAATAAGTCCGATTTTGATTAACATCGGGACTAAAGAATCATCATGCATATAATTCTCAATATTAGCCATTAAGCGCATCACTTCTGTGTGTGGAGGCGGGATAAATTTTGCTGTTTGCAAATTACTCCCACCCACCCAGTTTTGAGATATTCTAAATTCTCCAGGAGTTTTCCATTCTCCTCTAACACCATGCAATAGTGTTTTATGTATTTCTTTAATTATTCTTAATGACAAAGGAATTGTTTGCAATCTCTCTAATCCATAATTCATCGCAGATATATAATTAATTACTTCATCTACATCTTTATGTGTTTCGTCGTTTTCTATTCTCGCCTCTGCTTTAAGAACATCTATAAATGTTGCTTGGGTTCCTTCAATTTGGCTTGATAGTGTTGCTTCTTTTCTAACATACATTAATATAAAAAAATCGACGATATCCTTCGGTAAACTATCGGCCACACCATCTAGTCTGCCTAATGCAATATCTGCTCGTGAAAGCAATGTTTGTAATTCAGGATCAATATTTACCTCAAATGGTAATTGATTCGGAATAAAGGCTGTATATCTGGAAATCCCCTCAAGTTGATTAATAAATGTACCGGTTCTCATAAATCTATCCATAGATAATTAATTTTTTATCTATGTTTAGTAGTATAAAACATAGATTTGTTTTTGTCAACTTAGCCTAAACGTAGATTAGAATTTTCATATCAATGGGAATGAAGATTAATTATAGATTTAAAAAAATCCGAAAAAATCGTAGAAATGCTCGCTCTGGTTGACTTTGTCGAAACTTTTTATTCTAGCTCATGTAGCCATACCATTTAACTTTTCATAAGTTTCTCTTAATCTTTCAGCTGTATATTTTACTTCAGGTTTTATATCTTCTCGTGCATAATGAGCTACATGTCCCATTTGATTTCCAAGCATATGAAGTAATAATCTTTTTTCAAATCTATCATGAAACATTTCATTATCTCCATATCCTTTTCTAAATTTGTCCATATTTATAAATCGAGCATCCATATAAAGGCGCGCAAAATCATGGATAGGATGATCCCCTCTATACATTCCAAAATCAATAATTGCAATAATATTTAGATTATTATCAATAAAAATATGTTCTTCTAAATAATCTCCATGACACAGTACAGGTTGCTTACACGTAAATTCATCTCTATATATTTCCAGATATTTGATCATTTGTTTAAGTTCTTCTTCAGTAAATCCACTTTGAATAAGGAAACTACTTTCTTTGCCCCGATCTACTACATCAGAGTTTGCTAACTTATACCATTCAGTAAAATCCCAGATTCCACTCTCATGCCTTTTATAAAAACCGTCTACTTTTACTGAGTGTAGCTTTCTCAGTGCTTTACCGGCGCTTTCGTAGATTTCATCTAATTGTTCTGGAGTAAGTTGTTTTTTTATTTCGCCTAATGGTTGCCCGACAACTTTTTTTTGAATCATATATTCATATTCTTTGTCATTCACTTGAAAAGTACCTACTTTATATACTTCAGGAACAGGAACACCAGCATTTTTATACTGATTAATTACCCATTCCTCTTGCTTCATACTAGATTCGCCAAAATGTTTTATCCTTATAATTGAAGTATTTCCTTCTTTCGTTTCTATTTCATAGACTTCATTATCATAGCCTTTAACTATTTTTTTTCTACTTATTGGAGATAAATTTGTAGCTTTTTGTACTAAATTAAAAATGATATCTTCAGGAGTATTAAAAGTATCATGTCGAGATGATAATGAGTTGTCAGAATTGGACATTTATGCAAAGTATATCAAAAGTTCCGACGTACACTTGTGGTCACGAAGTTAAAGATTACTATGAAAGTCTAAAGTCAAATGCTCCGCCTGATGGACGAAGTTAGAACCTCATTTTTACTACTTAATTACTAAAAGCCACCCTCATTATTGAGAGTGGCTTCATATTTTTAAATCCATTTATCCTTCTATTTCAACTTGAAAACCGCCGTAAGCCATTCGTTTCATGTCAAAAGGCATGGGCATATCTTTGTTTCCTTCCATCTTCTTGTTCATTTCTTCCATCACTTTAGCATTGACCTCATCTCGATGTTTTTTGGATTTAAAGACTATAAAAGAAAACCAAACTGTCTCATCACTTTTTGCTCCAGTCATTTCAGTGAATGCACGTGCTTTCTCACCGCCCATTTCTTGTGGGACAAGGTCATCACCACGGCATTCATAGTATTCAAGCGCGCCATGCTTCATCCACGTATCGCGACCGCCTTCTGCCATTTTTTTATATTCATCAGCTTTGTCTTTTGGAACTACAAGCACAAACCCATCTACATATTTTGCCATAATTATTCACCTCCTTTTCCAATAAA
>Ga0154974_101_pt1 | contig 17318 bp, 16 predicted proteins | sample RifCSPhighO2_01_FD_105942 | JGI IMG/M metagenome (GOLD analysis project Ga0154974, IMG submission 105942) | Candidatus Levybacteria bacterium RIFCSPHIGHO2_01_FULL_36_15b | reverse complement strand
ACAAGGAACACATTGCCTCTTTGGGGGGTGCAAACGACACGTGGGGACGCGAATGGTCGGCTGGTGAATTTGCAAATGAAAACTTCAAGGTAAGGGTAACAATGAATTCAAGCGGTAGTGGTAGTAGCGGTCAGGACTTTTTCTTGGACTGGATTCCGGTCAGAGTTTACTACACGGAGCCGGAAGAGGATACAACGCCTCCCGTTTCCGAATTTTCCACACCGAACGATAATGACGTAACAAATGATCCTATTTATATTTCCGGAAGTTCGACTGATGTTCCAGACACAACAGTTCAAACAGTTAATGTCTACTCAAGACTCTCGGGTGATATAGATTGGGGCGACCCGATTTTGACTTTTGAAAACGAAGGCGGGGATGAACTGTTTAACTGGGCGGATTATTGGACGCCAGGCGCAGACGGCGACTACGATTTTAAAGTCTCGGCGATAGACGATTCGGGCAACATCGAAGAGTCCGATTACGTCTATAACGTTGTTTACGATACCATTGCACCTACAAGCGATATTACTTTCCCAGTAGACGAGATAACCTATACCGAGGAGAGCTGGAATGAAGTTGGTGAAATTCAGGGAACGGCGGAGGATAGTCCGTCTTCTGGCGTATCAACGGTTTATGTTTCCATTCAAAGAGATTCGGATAGTTATTATTGGTGTGATATAGCAGAATGTGGCGAAGAGTTTGGTTGGTACGACGAGAGCGAGTATGGGGAGATTTTAAACGAAGCTGATTTTAGCGATCCCGACTGGACATATGAAGAAATTGATTCTTCCGATCTTCTTCCCGAATCTGGTATTGAAGGATATACGGTACGTTCCCACGCACTTGATAACGCTGGTAACCAGGAAGACACAAGCGAGGTGCATTTCTATTTTTCTAACGATGTAACTCCACCGACCTCAACTATTGATTCACCGGAGGAAGGACTTATCACAAATGACCCGATTGAGATTTCTGGCTCCTCCTCTGATGAATCTCTGGATACTGTTGATTATGTCCGGCTTTTCTATAGAGAATCGGTAGAGGAAGACGGGGATTTTCTATGGAATGAAATTGATACTGATTCTGAAACAGAAGAAACCCAACCACTCGATAACGAAACCAGTGAACCCTTTGAATGGAACTTTACCTGGACTCCTCCAAGTGATGGGACTTTTGATATTAAAGCCGAAGCAACTGATACAGCAGGCAACACCGAAACAAGCCCGGAAGTTTATGATATTACTTATGACACCACGGCCCCCACAACTCCCGTTGCCGATCCTGTTGCAGGCGATTATACTTCCGATCAATCAGTTACTTTATCCTCAAACGATGCAACTAGCGGAGTGGCGGCGATTTATTACACAGCCAACGGGACAACTCCGGATAATACTTCAACAGAGTATACCGACCCAATTGCGATTGGCGTTGATACAACTCTTAAAGCTATAGCATATGATAACGCAGGCAATCCAAGTGGAATCTTAGAAGCGGTTTATGGAATTGCACCCGTAATCTCTAATGAAGCTCTTACAAGAGTTAATGATACTTCCTTGACAGCAACCTGGACTACAGATGATCCCGCTACAAGCAGAGTGATATATGATACAGTTTCCCATGCGGTACTCGGATCAGCTCCAAATTATGGATATGCTAATTCAACAGTTGAAGCGGATACAGCTCCAAAAGTTACATCTCATTCTGTGACTGTTACTGGCTTAACAACAGGAACTACATATTACTATAGAGTAATTTCCCATGGTTCTCCGGAAGCAGTGGGCGCAGAACAAAGCTTTACGGTTAATTACATACTTGGGCTTCCTGGAGATGGCATGTCTGATGGACGATCTGATGGGGGCTCAAGCGGAGGCGGTGTGGGTGGAGCCACATTGGGACTTACAACCGGGCCACAACTCGCATTTGCGTTCGCCCCAGAAAGTGTTCTGGCCGCAGAAGTTTCTCCCGAGCAGGAAAAAGAAGTTTTGGCAACAGAAAGCGCTGTGCCGGAAGTTGAAGAATATATCCCAGAGCAAGCTCCTACACAAAATCTATTAAATTCCCTATTTTCAAATAACTTACTGAATGTTTTAATACTCTTAATTGTAGTAGCACTTCTTTATTTCCTCTTCAAAAGGTTATGGAAGAAAGGAGATTAATATTTTCTTATATAGTAAGATATATTTGTATTTGACAAAATAAGAACCACACAATATAATAATGCCTCAAACTGCTTCAAGAGCAGTTTTTTTTATTTAAAATATGATAAGCAAATATTTAAAAAGCGTAAAAGATGCCGATGTTAATAATAAAACTGTTTTTTTAAGGGCGGACTTGGATGTTCCTATAAAAAGCGGAGAAATTTTGGATACTACAAGGTTAAAAACTTGGCTTCCAACTCTTGAGTATTTGCTGAAAAGCGAAGCGCAGGTATTTATTACTGGACACCTGGGAAGACCAAAATATGAGGATGAAAAATTTTCCTTAAAACCAGTTGCTGAGTGGATTAAAAAATCCCTTGGGCTTCATAACGAATTAAAGGTTGTTGATATAAAGGGGTTTAAGGCTTGGAAGATAACTGGAAATGTATTTTTGCTTGAAAATTTAAGATTTTATAAAGGAGAAGAGGAAAATGATAAAAAATTCTCAGAAAAATTGGCATCTTTGGCGGAAATTTATGTAAATGATGCTTTTGCATCCTCCCATAGGGCTCACGCTTCAATAGTTGGAGTTACCGAATATCTGCCTAATTTTGCAGGTTTCAGATTACAAAAAGAAGTAAAAGTTTTATCGGGCATTTTAGAAAATCCCAAAAGACCGCTTGTTGTTATAGTGGGTGGGGCAAAAATAGAAACAAAACTTCCTCTAGTTGAGAATATGTATTATTTTGCAGACTATGTTTTGGTCGGTGGGAAAATAGCTAAAGAGATGGGAGTAATTTTAAAAGTTATGCATGAAAAAACTACAGAAAGAAATTCCTCTTTTTTGGTTGCAGACTTAACTGAAGACAAAAAAGATATAACTAAAAATAGTGTTAAAAATTTTCTTCAAATTATAGACAATGCACAAACTGTTGTTTGGAACGGGCCAATGGGAGTAACAGAGGAAGAAGATTCCTCCGAAAGTACACGAGATCTCGCTTTAGGGATTTTAAAATCAAAGGTTTATAGCGTAGTGGGCGGAGGAGATTCTCTATCTTATCTTAGAAAACAAAATCTTCTTTCTAAATTCTCCTTTGTCTCTGTAGGAGGAGGCGCAATGCTTGAGTTTCTAAGTGGCAATAAGCTTCCCGGATTAGAAGCATTAGAAACCAAATAACTTGACTATTCTTTACCCTCTGGTCAGTGATTACTGATGTGTTACCGTTGCCTGATAAACAACCACCTCACCGTAGTTATTATCATTGCAAACAGAAGAAGAGCCTTCCCTACTACAATTTGACTGAGTGTAAACACCTGTTTTGAAATAAGCGTCTGAATATTTTTTGTTAAGCGTATACACGGGATTTGAGCTATTGTTGTAATAGACTTTGGTCTGACCATCGTTTACCACAAACTTAATCGTAAATCTTTTTCCAAGTATATAGCTAGAGTCTAGCGTATGAAGGTTTTTCCCATCAACCCTGATGTGAAGAATAGGATAGTCAAGTCGTATCGCAATAATGTCTTTGTTGGCATCATGAATCTGTCCCGCTACTATGTCTCGTTTGATTTTCGGCACAGCGGTAATTGCTTGGTCTAAAAACATAGTATGTATTCCAATTCCTGAAGACCAGCTTGCCTTTTTTCTACCATTGTTTGTCATCTCCCTAAGTTCTGAACGGGGGTAGTCTGAACCACTTGTTGTTGCACCATTTACTGCTGCTCTAAAGCGCACTCCATTGCCTTCCGGCACAACTATGAACCAAGGGTCAATATTGTAGGTTGTCAATTCCGGTTGCTCTATTTCTGTTGCATCTTTTTGCACGCCAGTAGGAAGTGTTATTTTCCAATTGGTGAGATTCAGTATTTGTGACGGGTATGTTACTCTAGCAGGTGGGAGCGAAGATGTCGGCATAATGGTAGGCTTTGCATCAACCACGGTTGTATGAGCCTTCACAGCAGTTGGTTCTTCCTGAAGTTTCGTCTGCTCTGTCTTTTTATTATTCACTTTTGAAGAAACAGAATAAACGATAAGTATAAAAAATAGTAAAAGAAATGCCTTTGCCATTAACCATAAAGGGGTTTGATACTTCTTCAGTAACCTTTTTAAGCGTTTTTTCATGTTGCCCTCTCGTAGAAAGTAGAAAGGATATATTCTTTTCTGGCGCATTTATTATGTAGAGTATAAACTGAAGCAATAAGTAATATCAAACAATATGTTTTATTATAAGATATTTTTGCTTTCAAAACCAAATTCATGAAGGCCCAATTTACTAATCAGCTTGTTATTTACATCAATAACTGTTCTTAGCAAAGACGCATCAAATCCACTTGCCTCCGCCCAATGAAAAAATGCCTGCGTATCTTTTGGGAGGCAACTTCCATCAAATGGACCCCTATCTCTTATGCCGTACTTTGGGTTCCACATGCCCTCAGCACTAATTGCAACAAGCTTGAACATCTTTTCAGTATCAGCATCAATCTCTTTTCCAATTTCTCTCATTTCATTGAAAAAGGTTATTTTTAGAGCATTGTAGAGATTGTGGACATATTTTTGCATTTCCGCCTCTTTAAGTTCGCACCTGTATATTGGACAATCAAACTTATCTTTATAAACTAACTCAAGCATGTCACCGGATTTTTTATCGTATTCTCCGATTAAAATTATCCAGGGATTTAGACTATCTTCATAGGCTGTTTCTGCCCGAAGATATTCAGGATTCATGCAGGCGCCAAAATCTTTTCCAACTTTTCTACCTGAGTATTTCTCTATTGTAGGAATAACCAGATCTTCTATTGTTCCAGGGGGCACTGTACTTTTAACTACAACTAGATGATATTTCTTAGAATACTTGAGACGTTTTCCCAAATCTGCCGACGCTTGTTTAAGAACAATTAGGTCAATTTTCCCTTTCACCGTGGGGGTTGGGACAGTGAATATAGTTATGTCGAAATCATAATTTCCGTCAAGAAGCTCATCCTTTGTAAATGCGTTATAACCTTCTTTTTTTAGGATTTCAACTTTTTCTTTTGTTCGTCCTAAAAATCCCACCTTTATTCCTTTTGCAACAAAGACTTTACCTGTTGCTTGCCCAACAACTCCTGGTCCGATAATACAAATGCTTGGTTTTATCATTTTTATTTAGAAAACATCTTGAGGCAGTAAGATGAATTTATGTGTTATAGTAATATACACTTTTATATTCAAAAATTCAAGTAGTATTTTAATCTAATTCTCCTACTAGTTTTCTGCCATTCCCATAACATCTTTACGGTTTCTTTGTAACTCATTAACACCTAATATGTTGCTTACCTGCGTAGCAACTTTTGTATAAACTCCATAAATACCACTTTGCTTAATTTGATTATCTGTTAAGCTATTGTTCGAAGCTTTATCCTGAAAATAAACTCCAACAGCATTATTTATTAAAGAATTTTTACTGATTTTGTTTGAGGCTGATTTAATATATATACCCACATTGTTATATTCAAAAGTATTATCTAAAATAGAATTGTTATTTGTTTTATCGTAAAAATAGATACCATATAATTTACTTCCTGTAATAGTATTGTTTTGCACCGTATTGTTATTTGAGCTCGCATTTGCCCTTACCCCATGCCTGTTATCTTTTATTGTGTTATTTCGAATAATGTTGTTACTTGAATGATAAAGAGCAATACCGCTTGTATTACCGGTTACGCTGTTATTTTCAATTATATTAAAGTCGGATGTTTCATGGAGCATGATTCCATGCAACTTATTGTTGTAGGAAATATTATTGCGGATTGTATTGTACATACAGCGTTTCGAAAGAATAATTCCGTGTGAACCGTTATCGTGGGCTATATTTTTCTCGATCATAAATCCGTTTGAATCGTCATGAGGATCAAGTCCATAGCGGATATTTTCATAAAACTCATTTCCCTTCCATAACATACCTGTTGCTCCATAGGTATAAGTACCAAAATAATTATGGTGGAATTTACTGTTAATAACTTCTCCTGTAAGAAGCACTTTTTTTAATTTCAGCTTATTTAACTTCCATGAAACTCCATAAGGAGATACGGAAATATCTGACGCAGTCGGATAACCCAAATAAGAAAGTTCCGATGAGTAAATATCCATTCTTGCATTATCTTTTACCATAACAAAACTTCTTCCGTCCGTTAGTGTTTTATCGTAATCGTTTTTTTCACTATCCCAGGAAGTTATTTTTACGCCGTTGATAATAATATCGCTATCTATAGAGCGAAGCATGGAAAAACTTTTTTTATTGCTTTCAAGTTTAAGCCATGTTACTTCATTTTTATCAAGCAGTAAAGTAACACCATTTGATAAGAAAATTGTAGCTTTTGCATGCCAGACTTTTGGTAAAATCTCTTCTAAATACTTTTTCCCTCCGTTATCTCTAATATCTTTTAAGGTTATTTGTTGTCCTCTTCCTATAATTAAAAGCGTGTTGGTTTTTTGGTCATAACTAATATTTAAAGGGTTTTCTGAAGTTGTTGGTTTAATAAGTTTTACATCTGGCTCTAATTGCATATCTTTCCCGGGTACAGATAAGATGGTTCCTTTTACGATACTTCTGTTTGGCGCCTTGGCCATATTTGCGTAATATAATTGATTTGCATCAACGCCGAATATTTCTGCAATTTGGGTAAAAGTTTCGTTTCCTTTTGCTTCGTAGCGCTTAGTGAATAACTGTTTTTGAGCCGATGTAGATGCTCCTAAAACTGTGCTGCTGGCAATAACATTTGTCGGAATACTTGGCAAAGCTTTTGTTAATAGCTGTTCCCTTTGCGATTTTGGAATTAAATATGTATGTTCTTTATAAATATAAACTCCATATGTAATAAGTAAAACAACACATGCAGTAGCAACATAAGCAGGAACTGCTAGAAGAAATCTAAACTGAGGAAGCCTTGATTTATCCCAGCGAGTTATCCACCCTTGTGAATTCAGAGTAAAAAATGCATAGATTTTAAGTAATCCTGCAAAAAACGAATACAACACATATCCGGGTAAGATAACAATGTCTTGGGGTTTATACGAAAAGTGGGAATACAATTTTATAGTTCTACTAATAAACCACCAACAAAGAATTACCAGTGCGGCTATCCATAGATGAAAATAGAGTGAAACAAAAAAATAAATAGGCGCTAATATAATCACAAACGACTGAAGGAACTTATCAATTTGAAAAAAAAGAAGAGCCGGATGCTTGAACGGCCATCCACTAAGAATTGCTTTCAGGTCAGCGCGGAGACTATTTCTTGTCCATCTGAGCCTTTGTTTCAAATATGCGCGTAAACTACTCATCCCCGGGGTATATACATGAGAAGTACTCTGGTATGCAACCTTCCATCCGGCTGCCAACACGAGATATGTTAACCGTTTATCATCGCCGCTTATAACCGGCCTCCCTAAAAACTTCTCATTTACTAAATCATCCACCATGGGAAGAATGACTTCTCTTCTATAAAAAGCGGTTCTTCCGGATAAACAGACAAGGGCATTACCCAAAGCGGCTAAGAATGGGTATTCATGTCTATATCTTAAATCAAGCTGTATATCAAAAATTTTCTGTGCGAAAGTTTTAGGGTTTAAAACGCTTTGATATGTTGCAACACCTGCAACGCGTTTATCATGAAAAGGAGGCAAACCATTTCTTAAGACATCTTCTGCCCAAATTGTATCGCTATCAACTAGTGCTACGATTTCGCTTTTTGCAACTTTAATTCCGTCTGCAAGTGCTTGGCGTTTTCCCGGAATTTTGGTAACAATAAGTACAGCTCCAGAAAAAGATTTTTTAAATTTCTTAAAAATTTCTATACATGTTAAATCTGTATAGTCAATTACTGCAATTATTTCCGCTGGATTATTTTTCTTCCAAGAATCAAGAGCCTGCACGAAAACTTTTGGATTTTCATTATAAACAGGAACTACTATGGAAACCTTAGTATTATATTCCTTTGTTTTGGGATGGTAATTAAGCCCCGCAATTTCTTTTATCATCCAAACAGACCATCGCCATATTCCAATTACTCCAAGCGGAACTAAAAATGCATATCTATCCAAATATTGCTGGGAATAAAAACCAATGTCGTTAAAAATAAGCTGCATGGTGTTAATTATTGCATCTAACATAAATTATTTTCTCCTTCTTTTCTTTATTTTTTTCTTGGTTACTTTTTTAAAGAAACTCTCTAGAAGATTAGTTTTAAAATTTATATATTTATTCTTGTAAAGAATTACAATAACCATAAATATAATTATATTAAGCTGCAGAAAATACTTACAGAAAAATCCTTCGCTAAAACATTGTCCGTTAATTTTCCAAAACATTATATACATCGCAATTGGAATTGCTATAGAAAAAATTTGTTTTAAGAAAGTAACTCTTCTTGCAAAATAAAGATACGAGATCAAAAGTATTGCTTCTGCTATTAATAATTGCCAGCTTACACATGTTGTGCATTTAACTTTCTCTTCACCCGTTATAACGAGTGGGGCGGGAACTGCTGTGTCTAATTCTGACGTTGGCGTTGCGGATACACTTGCTCCCTGAACTATTTTATAAATAGATAAGTTGGGCAAGCTAGTAGCTTTTTCTATAAACCCTGGTATCGCTGTAAGCGTATTTGAAAGCTTACCAGGCTTACATCCATTTACTGCCCTTACTCTAAAATAGTACTTTACTCCTTTTGCTAATCCGCCTACAGTGTAGGAAGTGGTTCCTCTTGGCCCTATATTGGGATTGCCATATTCAAGATTTTCTTTAGATAGACCATAAGCAACCAAGTAATAAGTTACTGGATCTAAAGCTTCTGTCCACAATAAAGAAACGCTATCTTCCCCAGCTTTTGCTGAAATAAGTATTGGAGCGCTGTTGGGTTTTGGGTCAGTACAATGATTAGCACTAGCCTGATTAAACGCCTGCGGCGCAAAGAAAAAATATGAAAACAATAATATAAATACAATAAAAAAAATCCTGCCCATAGGTCTTATAGTTGGAGATTATAGCACAAAACTTGTTGATGTGAAATAGAAGCAGTAAATTTTAGCTATTGACAAAATGAAATCTATCGAATATAATCCCCAAATTAACTGTCCGTAGGGCAGTTTTTTTATAGATGAAAAAATTACTGACGGTCTTATTCTTAATAGTTCTTGCGGCAGGTTTATTTTTCGTTGCAAAAAAATCTCCTACTACTGTAAATGCAGATACGGGAGCGCCTGTAACAATAACTGCAACTTATAATTCAAGTACAGGACAACTCGATGCTTCAGGCTCTTATGCTTGGGAAGAATGTGAACCAGGCGAAGAGACAAACATTTTAGGATTTGCTGTTTTCATAAATGACGGGACTCCTGAAAATAATAATAGTAATGCCTTAGACGGAGCAGGAATGCACCTTGCTAATGGCGGAAATCCTTGTGAAGTAACACCGGATAATTGGGTGGACAATAGTCATGTTTTATCTTCAGCCCCCACAAATGTTTGCGTCGTTGTTTATGACGTACGAGCTGATGATTCGGCGGATCCGGGAGGTATTCATTCGACAATCGGAGCAGGTGGCAATTACAATACGGATAATTCTTGGGATGCAAATGGCGATTCCTATCCTGAAGGGTCTTGTACCGAACCGACTGTTATAACGCCAGAAGAACCTACGCCAACTCCAACCCAAACACCTAATGTCGGCGGACCTGGAGACGGTAGATCAGACAATCTTGGATGTTCAACACACGATTGTAGTAATCAACCAAGTGGACAAGTATTGGGTACGCAATCAGTATTAGGACTTTCTACAACAAGTTCTGGTTCAAATATATACCTTAGCCTTGTTCAAATATTAGCAGCCATGGGGCTTGCAGGGGTCGGGTTTAAGTACTTCAGAAAAAATGCCTAAGAAGAAAACTAAAGTTTCTTCTTCTAAAAAATTTTTAACCAACTTCAAGAAGAAGCTCAAGAAACACCAGGAAATAATAAATAAAATAGTTGGTCTTTTTTTGGTTATAATGGCTCTTGCCCTTTTAACTTTCCGCCTGCCTTCTCTCAAACTTACACCGTCTCAAACCAATTTGGAGAAAAACCCGATTGTAATTAACTCAAAACTTTTAGAATCTAAATCAGGAGATAGAATCCCTGTAAAAGTCCTTATTCCAAATTCGGATATAGACCTTCCCGTAACTCCTTCGAAAATAGTTAATGGTTACTGGGAGTTGTCCGAAACTACTGCTTCATACGGTTTAGGCAGCGGAACGCCGGGAACTGCCTCCAATACTGTGGTTTTTGCTCATGCAAGAGAGGAACTTTTTTATAATTTAAAAAATGTCAAAGTCGGGGACATAGTTTATGTTTTCACAAAGGACAAATGGTATAGATACAAAGTTAATAAAATTACACAAGTTTATCCAAACCAGGTCGAAGTTATTCAGCCCACAAAAAAAGAAACATTAACTTTATATACTTGCACTGGATATAATGATGAAAAAAGATTGATAGTTACTGCAGTACCGGTAAATTAAAATCGAAAAAACTATTCAAAATCCAAGGCGCAGGAATTAATACAGTAACGCATTCCCGTTGTTTCTTTTGGGCCATCATTGAAAAGGTGTCCCAAATGAGATTCGCAATTTTTGCAAACAACTTCGGTTCTTTGCATTCCATAAGAATTGTCATCCTTGAGCTCTATATTCTCGCGATTGAGGGGATTGTCAAAGCTTGGCCAGCCGGTTCCTGAATCAAACTTTGTGTCAGAAGAGAAAAGCTCTGCTCCGCAAGCAGCACATTTATACATTCCTTTTTCGTGATTATTATATAGAGCGCCAGTAAAAGCAGGCTCTGTTCCCTTTTCCCGTAAAACTTTATACTGCTCTGAGGTTAGCTTTTTCCTCCAGTATTCGTCCGTCTTATTTTTCATATCATTCATAAATTTATTATAACACTCTAAATTTTAAAGATATCTTTTCGAAAATATATCCTAAAATAAGACTTGGTAAAAATATAATTACAAATTGTGTTAACGGGTTTTGAAATAAATAGTTTTCGTTAGCTAACACTAAGACAAAATCCAAAATTATAAAATGAATAAAAAAGATTTTATAGGAATTTCTGCTGACAAAATAATATATATTTTTTATTTTTTGATTTTGCCAAATCTTTAATTTAGCAATTAATAGAATTACTAGAGTGAGAGAAACCCCAAACAAAAGATAATATAAATCAGGTGGATATTTATGATTATATAAAATTTGCGTTTTAGCCAAGTATGGATTTAGATAATATAGAATTCCGAAACCAAGAAAAAACACCGCTCCCCACTTTAGATATCTTAATTTAGTAACCATAGAATTTTTATCTTCTTTTTCTTTCTTATAAAAATAAATCGCCAAAAGCAAAACAAGCGACCATGGCACCCACATTGTCTCTCTGTATAAAGAATATGGAAATTTTGCAACTGTAAATATTAGAGTTATAAATATAGAAAAGAACAGATAAGTAAAAATAATCTTTTTCTTATTGAACAAATTTAAAAAAAGAGGAAATAAAATCATAAGTTGAATAAAAAGAAGGGGTAGAAAGTTAAAATTTGTTCCGCCTGTAAAAAGCGCTGATTTAATAAAATAGTCCACCGACTTTGAAAGGCCGAGTCCGGAAAAAAAGTCAGGGAACAAAAGCCAAAAACTATAATGAACTACCAAATAGATCCAGAATGGCAGAGCAATTCGGATTAGTCTTTTTTTATACCATTGAAATACTTGTCTAATTGTATTTAACTTTTCTTGGTAAGCAAGTGTAAGTACAAATCCCGAGCAAAAAACAAATGCTATAACAAAAAATTGTAGATAGTTCCATAAAAATTTATTAAGGGGATTGGTTAAATTATATGTAAGGATGTGGATTGCAATTACTCCGATTATTCCCAACGCCCGAGACACATCTACTTCATCAAACCGCTTTTTTCCCATATTTTATGTATACCACAAATTCTACTTTCTTTTGGATGTTTTTAAGCTACTCGAGGATTAGTTATTAATGAGTAGTCTGCTTATATATATTAAGTAGTTTAGTATTTAATTTATCCGATGATAATTCATTTTTCATATTATTTCTTATATTTTTATTCACGCTTTGATTACTAAATTCATTTACCTTTTCGAAAACATTTTTTAACGATGAAAAATCTATAATGAAGTCTTCAAGTCCTAAGGTTCTAAACATTTCGGCTATTCCCATATTATTACCAACTAATGCTGGAGTTCCTGATGCAACTGCCTCTTGGGGGACATTGCCATAGGATTCAAAAATCGAAGGACAAAGAATGGCGCCCATTGCCCCATAGAATTTACCCAGTTTTATGGGACTCATTCCTGAATGAAGCGTAACATACTTTAATCTTCTTCTGTCTTGTATTTTTATTGAGTTAACGTCTGTTACTAAATTAATTTTATATGCACCTTTTTTCCCATGATTATATTTGGCAAATTCAGTTACAAATTTAGGATTTTTAATAGCAGTCCATCTATTTACAATTCCTATATTTCTTGATGCACCTTTTGAATTAATTTCAAAGAAATGAGCAGGTATTGAGTTGGGCAAAATAGCACTGTGCGAAATTTTATGACCAAAAACTTGATCTTCAACTACTTCTTTTGCCAGACTGGATGGAAAAATATATTGAATACGGCTGTTATCGAAAGTCTGTTCCATCTGTTTCATCAGTAAATGAGAGTGTGCATCCCAACTTTCGGTTTCTTTAGTAATTATTCCATGATAATGTAGCAAAACCGGAATATTAAATGTCTTTGCTGCCAAATGTAAACACCAGGGTATAAAATATGTTCCGTTTAACACAATTAAATCTGGTTTTTCCAACAGAATTATTTTCTTAAATGTTTCAATTATACTCTGGTATTCTTTTTCTAAATCTTTTAAAGAATTTATTCCCAATAAAACACTGTGTATTTCTTTACAAAAAACTGTCTTGGTAATAGTAGTAATTTTATTACGGGTTTTACGGGTAGAAAGAATTTGATCATTAGGAGAGTATTTTCTTATAATATCTACTCCAACAACGTTAATGTCTGTATCATTGTTTTTTTCTATAAATTGTAAGAAAGAGGAAACTGATTGAGATATTCCACCAACTTGTACTGATTGAATATTAGTAAGTATTTTCATGCTGATTATTCCACAAAGGTCAAGGCGATTCCGGTTTTACCCGCACGGCCTGTCCTTCCAATTCTATGAATATATTCCTCATAAGACGAAGGCGCATCATAATTAATTACGTGTGTTACATTTTCTATATCAAGACCTCTTGAAGCAACGTCTGTTGCGATTAAAATCTGCAATCTACTATCTTTAAATTCCTGCAAGGCTCTTAGTCTTTGATTTTGAGATTTATTTCCGTGAATCGCTGCAGTTTTAAAACCCCTGTCAATTAAGGCTTTCGATAATTTTTCTGCTCCCCATTTTGTTTTTCCGAATACCAAAACTTTTTCGAACTCTGGTTTGATAAGTAAATTATGTAAAGTATCTATTTTGGATGAATTTTTGTTTATTTTAATAATATCCTGATTTATATTTTCTCCTGTTTCCTGTCTCTTAACCGAAATTTTTACAGGATTAGTAACGAAACTTTTTACTATTTCCTCTGTTTTCTTGTCAACCGTTGCAGAAAAGAAAAGTGATTGGCGAATTTTAGGAAGAAGGGAAACAATATACTTTATTTCATGTAAGAATCCTACATCCACCATTCTATCAACTTCATCCAGTACTACATTTTGAAAAAATAAAAGATTTATTTCTCTTCTCTCAATTAAATCCTTAAGTCTTCCCGGAGTTGCGACAACAAAGTGAGGTTTGTGTCGTAATGCATAAGTTTGGTTTTTAATATTTACGCCTCCAATTGCCGCTACGGCTTCAAGGTTTGTACCTTTGGCAAATATTTTAAACTCGTCTCTAATCTGAACAGCTAGTTCCCGTGTTGGAACTAAAATTAATGTTCTTTGATTCCTATCTACAAGAGATTTATTAATAAGAGTTATTAAAAACGCTGCGGTTTTGCCTGTTCCGGTATTGGCAATTCCAATAATATCTCTTCCTAAAAGGATATGCGGAATAGACTGTTCCTGTATTGAAGTAGGGATTTTATATCCGTGCTCTGCAATGTTTCTTTTTATTTTTTCGTCTATTACATAATCAGAAAATCTTGCTTGTGATTCTTGTTCTTTGGGCAATTCTACAACTGATGATTTTCTAATAAAGAGGTTTTGGTCTAATTTTTTAGTAAATCTCGGATGGGAATATCTCCGGCCATTTTGGGCAAAGTTTCCTCCTGATTTTCTATTCCAATGATTTCTATTTCTGTTATACATATTAATTACGAGTTTGCATACAAATAGCTCTGCTCAAATGAAGTGGTTTTAAGTTTTAAGAAGATGTTTTGTAGAAAATTGAAATCTTTCTATCTATTTAAAAACTAAATCAAATATAAGCAGATGTATTTATATACAATCTGCGCTTTCTATTATAGCATAATTAGTGCCAATTAGCTACTTAAAAGATGTTCGTATTTAAACACAAATTCCTGCGTAGAAGGAGATAGCAAAAGCTTCTGTAAATCCTTTAAAGCAAAAAAGTCTAGCAGCTGAAATTCCTCGCGTTGCATTTTGTTTATATTATCGTCTGTTAGAGCAGCATGATATTTAAACTCGGAAATACGCTCAACGTTTTGTATTTTTATACCTGTTTCTTTTTCTACACTTCTTATTATCGCATCTTCAAAAGATTCTTTATCCCTGCGTATTCCTCCTATTAAACTCCATGGGTGAGCATCAGTATCAAGTACTCCTTTTGTCTTATGCATAAGAAGAATTTTACCTTTATATGTTAAAAGAATTAAACAAGAGGAAGAATCTGCCATAGATACATTATAGACCCTTTGAGCGAGTAAATGGCGAGCAAAATGCTAAGGATCTTAATCTTAGTCTTGTTAAGTCATTAAAGCAACATCTAGTCTTTAGAGAATAAAAGCGGTATGAGAGACAAAATAAAATTTATTGATTAAATTGCATCATTCTGTTATTTCGCATTTGTTTATTGAGTCCCGGACTTGGTATATTATTCCCCTGAATATAGCGCTTCATAATCCCCTGCATTGGTCCCCTTTTAAACCAAATATTATCAATTCCTGTTGCGTCCATTAGCCAACCCGTAAAAACAATTGCTCCTATAAAAAGAATTACTAAAAGAAGAAAGTTCTTTTTATAGGAAAAGTCATATTTTCTTAAAATCCATATACCTAAAATAATTCCTAAAATCGAAAAAAGGGGCGCCCACCAAGGGAAATTGGAAATTAGAAGTTCTAATCTATATTGTCCCATTGGACCATGAGCCTTAAGAATAAAAAACATTATATTTATAAGAAATACCGACAAAATAAATAAAGCAATAAGTCCAACAAAAAGAAAAATTGAACCGATAACAAAATAAGCCTTGGAATGCATAGTAATTTTGCCTTCCTTAATTTGAGCCATTACATTATTTTTTATATTTATTTGTTTTTTTGACATATGTTTTTCATTATAAACTTTGCCCTGCTAATACGTGTTGCGACTGTACCCATAGGAATTCTTAATATATCACTAATTTCTTCATAAGATTTTTCATCTAAAAAATGAAGTGCTAACGGTTCAGAATATATTATCGGCATTTGATTTAAGCAGCTATGTGCTTTTTGCACAATTTCTTTTTTACTAAACTCTTCTTCTATATCATGGTTACTTCTTATATCAAAACTAGTATCCATAGATACTTCTTTTGTATATTTTTTAACTAGATTCATTGCTTGATTGTGAGCGATGCGATAAATCCAGCTTGAAAATTTTTTGTTGACATTAAATCCATTTAGATTTATATATGCTTTAATAAATGTTTCCTGAACACTATCTGCGGCTTTTTGTTCATCATGAATTAAATAAGTTATATATCTCATAAGTTTATTCTGATATCTATCAACTATATGAACATAAAGCTCCTTATTCTTTGAACGTATATCTTCAATAAGTTCCTCATCGCTAACTTTTTTATAATCACGCATATCTCACACATTATATTACAATTAATAACTCAATTTTCTTTCATTAGATTTAATATGCCAAAATCCCGATATTAATCGGGTTTTGACATTTGCATCTACCGCAAATTACTTGCTCCACCTGTACATACCCATGCCAGACATTTGTCCGTTTCCGTTTTGGAGTCCCAAACCTAAGCTTTGTCTGATTTGATTAGCTTCCTGAATTTTTCCCTGCTCTGCTAATCTATGTGCTTCGGCTAATTTTGCAAAATTATCCTTGTTAATTACCTGTGTAATTCTGCCTCGATTTTGCATTAAATTTTTCCAAACATTGTAATCTTTATTCTCAAACGCTTTTTCCATTGCCTCATGGCGTTCTTCCGAATAATTTGGGCCCTGCACTGAAGGATCCCCTCTGTATGCGTCTGCTATGTTTGGATGAGCTGCAATTAAACCTAAACCAATTGCCCCCAAACCTAAACTTAACATTGTTATTCTTTTCATATATTTCACCCCCTTTCTATTATTAATACATTACAGGAGGCATTTTTCTTTCATTTAAAATTTAGTACTTAAATTAATAGAAATTAAAATATGAGGTGTCCGGGCTAAAGTTTCTTCAATAAATTGTTATTTTCTGAGATCAGAGCTTCTTTCTTTACCCGAGGCCATTGCTTTAATTGCCATTCACGTTTCATTGCTTCCGAACGAGTGTCAAATGTTTCGGAATATACTAGCTCGAATGATTTGAAATAACGTGTATATTTAGCTGATTTTGAAGTTTTATTTTTGTGCTCAAGAATTCTTTTCTCTAAATTATTAGTTTGTCCAATATATAAAGTATTAGAAGATGTACGAAGAATATAAATAGTAAACATATGCGTTTTTCCCTCGACTCCTTCGACCCTGCTCAGGATCTTCGATTCGCTCGGGATGTTCTCCTGCTATAGCTGTGAACGCAGTCGAACAGCTACCTAAACAGGATACGTCCTGTATCCTCATTATTCAGGACTCTCCGAAGAGAGTCTAAGGCTCATTTTGTTTCCGATGATGTAACTGAAATCTCTCCTGGATTTTTCCAAGCGT
>Ga0154974_102_pt1 | contig 48228 bp, 56 predicted proteins | sample RifCSPhighO2_01_FD_105942 | JGI IMG/M metagenome (GOLD analysis project Ga0154974, IMG submission 105942) | Candidatus Levybacteria bacterium RIFCSPHIGHO2_01_FULL_36_15b | reverse complement strand
TGGTTTATCTTTGGGACTTCTTTGGTCCCCTTGTGTCGGACCAATTCTTGCATCAGTTATCTCTTTAGCGATTGCCGGGAGTGTTACTTTAAATGCATTTTTTATTACCTTTGCTTTTTCTTTGGGTACTGCAATTCCTATGTTTTTAATAATGCTTGGTGGGCAAAATGTTTTGAAAAAAGTTCCTTGGTTGCTTAGCAATTCGGCAAACGTCCAAAAAATATTTGGAATAGTAATGGTGTTAACTGCATTTGCCATATTTTTTAATTTTGATAGAAAATTCCAGTCATTTATTATAAACAAATTTCCAAATTATGGTGTCGGTTTAACTAAGATAGAGAACAACAATTTTGTACACAACGAGCTAAGTAAGCTTAATGCCCCGGAGATTAAAAAGGAAGATATGGGAAAACCCATGTCCGACGTCGTGCAAAAAGGACCACAAGCCCCGGAAATAATTCAGGGTGGGGAATGGTTTAACAGCAAGCCACTTAAGGTATCAGAGCTAAAAGGAAAGGTAGTTCTAATAGATTTCTGGACATATTCGTGCATTAACTGCCAGCGTACCTTCCCATATCTTAAAAACTGGTATACGAAATATAAGGATAAGGGCCTAGTAATAATTGGAGTGCATTCTCCCGAGTTTGAGTTTGAGAAAGAATCAAAAAATGTAGCAGACGCAATAAAGAACTTCGGCATTAAGTATCCTGTTGTCCAGGATAATAATTTTGCAACATGGCAATCTTATGAAAATCAATACTGGCCTGCCAAGTATTTTATAGATAAAGATGGGTTTATCCGTTTCGCTCATTTCGGGGAGGGGGCTTACGATGAAAGCGAAAGAGTGATACAGAAATTGCTTTCAGAAACCGGAACAAGCGCAAGCTTACCTATTAAAAATTTGAGTTATAAAATTGATTCTAATACTCCAGAAACCTACTTAGGATATAAAAGAATTTCTAATTTTTCATCTTTAGATTCAATCGCCCAAGATAATCTTAGTGAATATAAGGCCCCTGAAATGATCCCTGATAATTCCGTAGCGTTTAACGGCATGTGGACGATAACAAGTGAGTATGCAGCTCCAGTAAAAGGAGCTAGTCTTTTTCTAAGCTTTGAAGCGAAAGACGTATTTTTAGTTATGCGACCCAAGGAAAATACAACTGTGGCGGTAAATGTTTATCTGGATGGCAAGTTTATAAAAACCGTTATTGCAGATGCAGACAAATTATATCCATTAATCAATTTAAAGGAAGCAGGAAGACACATTCTTCGTTTAGAATTTTTAGACGGCAATGCAGAGCTTTATGCTTTCACTTTTGGATAGCTAATTTGATAAACTTTAAGTATGCCCAATAAAAGTAGCAGGTCCTACGTTCATCTTAAAAAACTTTGGACAAAAAAACATGAGGATCTTCAGAAAGAATTATTTACTAAACACAAAGATGCATTTGACTGGCTTGAAAGTAATTCAAAACAGCTAATTGTAGGATCAGCTGCAGGGCTTTATCTTCTAACCTCGCCAATACTCTCTGAAATTCCTCATACCTTTGAAGCAGCTGCGCAAACTGTGCCCTTTGATAAAAAGGTTTTTTTGATTTATGATTTAAAAAATGTTTTGCCTTCTGAAGTTCGACCTCTTAATTTAGAGGAAGAGCAAAAAGTTATGGAAGTTTTAGATAGAACCTTTGGAATGAGCGTAAAGGCAGAAATGTCTGGAATAAGATTAAATACGCAATATGGTTTTATAGGACAAGAACAGCATTTAGCAAGATTTCCCGGAGATAATATTTATTCCCATTTTGATACACCGGAAGATCAACAAAGATATCTAAAATATGGAATGGCTCCGGGACTTTCGGCTTGGAGATATTTTGCAGACTCTAAGGAAACAATGACAAAAGAAGACAGTGATAGGGAAAAATACTACATCGCCGTACAAACATTTCTTGCTCCAGGTTTTAATGAAAATAGATCAAGATATGTAGAGTTTTTTAAATACAGGAAAATGTTGGTTGTAAATCCGGAAAATGGTAAAGCAATGATTGTTGATGTTGCTGATGCAGGTCCGGCAGAATGGACAGGAAAACACCTAGGTGGATCACCGGAAGTAATGAGCTATTTAGAAAGGTACGACGGATCCCAAAAAGGTCCTGTTTTATATTTTTTTATTGATGATCCTGAAAATAAACTTAAACTAGGGCCAATAAGCCTATGAAACATAAACATTTTTATTCACATCTAATTCAGTCAACAGATATAACTTTGGAAATAGCAGAGCTGGACATTCAAAAACAGGAAAGAGTAAACTTACTTTCTCTTTTTGAGGTTAATATTCATGCGAGTGTGGTTTCTGCTGTTCTTGATGAGCTAAGCCCGGAAGACAAAAAAATATTTTTAAAACATTTATCTGAAGGCAATCACAAAAAATTATGGCAGCATTTAAATCAAAAAATTAAAAATGCCAATAGAAAAATTGAAAACACTATTAAAAGAGTAAAAAAAGAATTATTGGAAGATATTCAAGAGGCTAAAAAGTTAAAGAAAAAATCCAAATCTTTTTAAATCTACTTTTCCTTTTATAAAATTAATTCCTTCCTTTTCCAACATCTTCTGCTGAACTTGCGGACCGCCAAAGGCGAAACCTACTGCCACTTTTCCATCAGATTTTATTACTCTGTGACACGGAATATTTTCTGGGTCTTTATTTGAATGTAGTGCATAACCGATAACTCTTGGATCTACTCCAACAATTTTAGAAAGAGCCCCATAAGTTGTCACTTTTCCTTTTGGAACCTTGGCTACAAGTTCGTAAACGCTGCCAAAAATATTCATAGATTCGATTTTACTCACTATGACCCTGAGCCTGGACATTCGATTGAGCTCAGTCGAAGTATCGAACGGGTCATTTTATTAATATATACCAAAAAATCAGGGCAACTAAAATTCTATAGATTCCGAACGCAATAAAACTATGATTTTGGATATAAACAAGAAACCATTTAACTACAAGTAAAGCTGTGATAAAATTTCCTATAAAGCCAACAGCAAGTATAACCCATTCGTTAATAGAAAAGGTAAATTCGCTTTTTATCAAATCCAGTCCGGTTGCTGCCAGCATTGTTGGGATAGCTAATAAAAAAGAAAATTCTGCAGCGGTTTTTCTTTTAGTACCTAAAAACAGCGCAGGAATAATTGTTGCGGCGCTTCTTGAAACTCCAGGAACTATCGCAAGCGATTGAAAAAGCCCAATAATAAAAGCCTTAGAATACGAAATTTTTTCTATTTCCTCAACGTGGTTGTCTTTTTCCTTATAAATTATTTCCAAAATAATGAGTAAAACTCCTCCAAGTAAAAGAGAGGTTAAAGTTAAATATAAGTTTCCGAGTAAAAAATCTTTAATAAATTTAAACAAAATAAATCCAACAAGAGCTGTCGGAATAAATGCAGTTAAAATTTTTTTCCAAACTTCTTTATTTTTTATTAATTTGTCGAAATAGAGGTAAATAATTGACAATATGGCGCCAAGCTGAATGATAATTTCAAAGTCCTTTACAAAAGTACTTTGGGGGATTAATAAAATTTTCGAAGTAAGAATAAGATGTCCAGTTGAGGAGATTGGCAAAAACTCAGTAATACCTTCTACCACAGAGAAAATTATTACATCTATTAAATCCACGAATTTATTATAACAATTTTAGTTTGCAATAGCGTGGCTTTTTGCCTACAATTGTTTCATGAAACCCTTGAAAGAAGAAGTGAATTGGGACAAGAAAAAGATCATTGTTTTTTCAACAGTTGTAATTTTTGTTATCTTATTTCTATCCTACCGCCTCGCAGGTTTTAATTCTGACGAACCCCTGCAAAAACCTAAGACGCAAATTGAAGGGATTGGTGCGCAAGATGTATCTAAAAACATTCAGGAAACAGTAGAAAATTTGCAGGAGCAGGCAGAAAGCTTAAATATTGAAGAAGTTGCATCATCTTCCCCTCAGATTCAGAAAGTAATTAATGATTTAAAGTTCCTTAAAGATGTTCCTAAAAACGAACTTAAAAATACATGCGAAAGGATTTGTAACGGACTTTAATGAAAAGAATAAGAAAGATTTTTAAATTATTCGGTCCGGGATTTATTACTGGAGCATCTGATGATGATCCATCTGGAATTGCAACTTATTCCCAAACAGGAGCGGCTTTCGGTTATAGCCAACTTTGGACGGCACTTTTTTCTTTTCCCTTTATGACCGTAGTGCAAGAGATGTGCGGAAGAATTGGCGCCGTAAGCGGAAAAGGGTTGTCTGGGGTAATAAAGCATAACTATTCTAAAAAAGTTTTGTATTCGTCGGTATTGCTGCTGCTTTTTGCAAATGTAATTAACATAGGTACTGATTTGGGAGCAATGGCTTCGGCAACCCAATTGGTTATTGGAATTCCATTTATAGCAATTTTAATAATAATAACCGCTATAACTCTTATTCTTGAAATATTTGTTTCCTATAAGGTTTATTCTAAATACTTAAGATATCTTACGTTTTCATTATTTGCCTATATTGCTGTAGCTATTGTTATAAAAGGAGACTGGATTAAGATTTTTTCTTCGACTCTCATTCCAACCATTTCTTTTAGTAAAGATTATGTATTCAATATTGCAGCAATTCTTGGTACGACTATATCGCCTTATCTTTTTTTCTGGCAAACAAGTGAAGAAGTAGAAGAGGAAGTTAAGAGCGGAAAAATAAGGATGATGGGGGCTGGGGTTCCAAGAATAACAAAAAAAGATATCCGGCTTATTAGGTTAGATACAATAATCGGAATGTTTTTTTCTAACTTGATTATGTTTTTTATTATTCTTACATGTGCGGCTACTTTAAATAAAAATGGAATTCTAAATATAGAAACAGCAAGTGATGCCGCATTAGCTCTTGAGCCATTTGCCGGAAGCTTTGCAAGCGGGATGTTTGCCCTGGGAATACTTGGAACAGGACTTTTGGCCGTGCCGGTTTTGGCAGGATCAGCTTCATATGCCATGTCAGAGGTATTTGGATGGAAGGAAGGCTTATACAGGAAATTATCCCAAGCATGGGGATTTTATGGAATAATTGCCGTTGCTACTTTAATTGGACTTTTAATTAACTTTACATCTATTCCACCTTTTAAAATGCTTTATTATGCAGCTATACTTAATGGAATTGTGGCGCCGCCGCTTTTATTTATGATAATGATAATTTCTAACAATAAAAAAATTATGGGAGAATATACCAATTCTAAATTCACAAATATTTTTGGCTGGATAATAACTGCAATTATGTCGGTTGTTGGAGTAGCCATCTTAATAACACTCTTTTTATAATGGAAAACTTACAGAAGCGAGCTAAAAAAATTTTAGAAAAAGCAAACTTGGAAGAAAAAAGACTTACAGCCTTTCAATTAGAGGCGTTATCTTCAGAACCAAATTTCTGGAAAAATCCACAAGAGGCAACTTCCAAGATGAAAGAGTTGGCAAAAATTCAGGAAGAAATAACAGATCTTCAGTTACTTTCCGAAAAAATAGATGGCAGTGACACTAATGGCTTAGAAAATTTAGTTGAAAAACTTGAGACTTATTTATATTTTTCGCATCCCTTTGATAAAGATGGAGCAATTATGTCTCTTCACGCAGGACAAGGAGGCGTAGAAGCAATGGATTGGACCCAAATGTTATTTAGAATGTATAGCAGATTTTTTGAGAAAAAAGGCTGGAAGTTTGAAACCATCGATGAGACTCCTGGTGATGAAGCTGGCATGAAAAGCATAACCATAACGGTTGAGGCAGAATTTGCATATGGGTTTTTAAAACACGAAGCGGGGGTGCACAGATTAGTAAGGCAGTCGCCTTTTAATGCAGATAAATTAAGACAAACATCTTTTGCGCTTGTTGAGGTTTTGCCTAATTTAGCAAAGAACGGAAGTGTTGAGATTAAGGAAGAAGATTTAGACTGGGATTTTTTCAGAAGCGGAGGACATGGCGGACAAAACGTAAATAAAGTTTCAACTGCTGTAAGGCTAAAGCACAAACCTACAGGTATAATAGTTACTGCTCATAGCGAAAGATATCAAGGTAAAAATAGGGAGTATGCTCTAAATTTACTTAGAGGCAAGCTTTGGTTAATGCAAGAAGAAGAAAGAAAAAAAGAAGAGGTAGCCGCAAAAGGCGTTTATAAAACACCGGGTTGGGGAAACCAAATTCGCTCTTATGTGCTGCATCCTTATAAAATGGTGAAGGACTTAAGAACTGGATATGAAACATCTAACACTGAAGCAGTACTCAACGGTGAGATAGATGTCTTCATTGACGAGGCCTTAAGGAAGCTATAGTTCATTTTTGTTATAATACTCTTATGCCTGAACCAAAAAAAGATGATTTTCAAAGGCCAGATGAGTGGGTAGATCAAGATCCGTATAATGTGCGTGGTAAACCAACGCATAAGGCTGCAGAAGAGCTTCTTGCTGAAGATGTAGAGCTTCAAGCACCCGAAACAAGGGAGGAAGGTACATTCACTTCAGAACAGACAAGATTACTCGAAGAAGAAGGATATCAAATATATACTCTAACTGGAGAATCAATAGCAACTCTTAAAGCTAAAGGTTTTAAATTTTGGTCAACCTGGCATGAGCAAAATCCCCAATTCGAAACCCTGCAGTCTAGAGTCGGACAAGTTGCAATAAAGACTGACCCCGATGAGTTCTTCATTCCTGACTCCAACAATAAAACCTTAGACAAGCAGCTTGAAATGGTAGAAGAACAAAATAAAGCTCTTTCCCAAAGAATATCAGGGGTAAAAGCTATACTCGGAGAAGCAGCAGACTACATAGAGCTAGCTTTTCAAAACAATGAATTATTTGGAGAAAAATACGACTACAATTACACAAGAACTCAGACTCCAACAGTTGGGTCCCATGTTGCCACTGTCGGCGACTTCAATCCCGATAATGGCCTTAGCGTCAACTACTGGCATCGTGCTCATGGCCATGGCGATGTTTGGGCTTCTCCTCTGGTAGTGCCAACATCTGGAACTAAGTAATTGGATTCTTGGATTTTTGTTTTTTTTGTCTCTTGGAATCCGTCCAAATTTTTGGTAACCTCAATTAAGATAAGCAGTGTAGGCTTAAACAAGTTTTATTCCTCGTTTATCTCTAGAATTTTTAAAGTCAGAGTCTTTACTTTTTTTGGTGAGGAGAGTGCTTAATGAAAATTTACTAGACACTACGTATATCTTTCTTTGCCCTTCGGCAATACTTGGGGCGGATAAAATACAAAAGAAACTGTAATAGAATCTTTGGTGAGTTTTCTTAAAACGGAGAGATGTATAAAAGTTGAGTCCAATGTTGCCAATGTCGGCAACTTCAATCCCGATAATGGCCTTAACGTCAACAACTGGAATCGTGATAATGGCAATGACAATGTTTGGGCTTCTCCTCTGATAGTATCTGGTAATAAATTTATGGCGAGGCTTGCTTGGAGGCTTTTATCCATCCTCCAAGCATTTTGCCAATTTCCTGTAATATTTCCTGAAGTTTTAAGTAATTATTATTGCTTAGCACTTGAGAATCCTTAGAGAGTCGTATCAAAACTTTTAAGAGATCGAGTTTAACACTAAATTTTTGCAAAACTAGGAGTTTATTTGAGCTTGCAGGAATAGAAAATAAGAGCTCGAAAATATCTAGAGTTATATTATCGAGCCTTTGTCCAAGAGTATATCTTTTAGTTTTAGGAAAAGAGGGAATTATAGCAGTTAACTGTCTATAAAACTCGTAAGTTTTGGTAAAAATCGGAATATCCTGCGCGCCATCGCTACGCTCAGACGTTTGCGGGCGGGCTAAATTACTATCGGTGTGTGTGTGTGTGTGTGTGTGAACAGATTTATTGTTGTTACTCATATGAATTATCAACAGCTTATAACAATAGAAAATCTTTTTCAAGCCTACGCTGAATTTAGGAGAGGAAAGAAGAAAAGACTTGATCTTCAAATTTTCGAGCGTAACCTCGAAGATAACCTATTTTCTCTTCAGCATAAATTGAAACACAAGACTTATAGACACGGAGACTACGAGGACTTTTTCGTTAACGATCCGAAAAGACGGCATATCCATAAAGCAAGTGTTGCAGATAGAATTCTTCACCATCTCTTATACAAATTCCTTTACGACATTTTCGATAAATCCTTTATTTATGATTCATATTCCTGCCGATTAAACAAAGGAACACATAAAGGAGTTAAAAGGCTTTATAAATTTACCAGGATTGTCTCGAAAAATTATTCAAGAGACTGTTTTGCTCTAAAATTTGATATTAAAAAGTTTTTTGCAAGCGTAAACCATGCAATAGTAGTCCAGTTTCTAAAAAAGAAAATAGACGATGAAAATATTCTGATGTTATTGAAGGACGTCATTAATAGTTTTGCTTCAGAACAAGGTTTAGAAAAAGGAATTCCTCTTGGAAATTTAACAAGCCAGATTTTTGCAAATATTTACCTAGATGAATTAGATCAATTTATAAAACATACATTAAAAATCAAATATTATATCCGATATGCAGATGATTTTGTAATCTTATCTTCAAACAAAAATCATCTACCTAAGTATACATGTATACTTGGCAAATTTATAAAAGATAAACTTAATCTTGAACTACATCCGGATAAAGTTATCTTAAGAAAGCTTTCATGGGGAATAGATTTTCTGGGATATATTATTTTGCCTAACTATATTCTGCCAAGAACCAAAACTAAGAAAAGATTGTTTAGAAAAGTAAACGAAAAAATTGAAGGGCACAAAAAAGGAAAAATTTCTAACTATTCTTTAAATCAGAGTATCCAGTCTTATCTTGGATATTTATCACATGCTAATAGTTACAAATTGAAGACAAGATTAAAAGTTGCCAAAAGTTGGAATTTGTGCTTAACTAGATATGGGTGATGAATATAGATGGAAGAAAATAATACACAACAAAATTCTCAAGAAAATATTTCTGGTTCCACTAGTAAACCCCTAATTCATAGCTTTGGTCAAGGCAAAACATTCACTCCAAAAATAATTGCATTACTAGGCTTAATTGTTGTTTTAGGCGTAATTAGCGGATATATGCTTTCCGGAAAGGGTATAAATACATCGGTAAATACATCTACTTCAAATAAAGAGAATCAGGCAGACTCCGGAACAATAGTTGGTTCAAATGATATTAAAACCTTCAAAGATACTGTAGAAGGCGTACTAAAAGAAGGTGGAATAGAAGATGAGGGGGCATTTCATTTAGAGCGTTCGGGTGGGGAAAGTCAAAATGTCTATTTAACTTCATCGATTGTTGATTTATCTCAATTTGTAGGTAAAAAAATAAAAGTTTGGGGACAAACCCAAAAAGCACAATACGCAGGTTGGTTAATGGATGTAGGTAAAATTGAGGTATTGTAATGATAAAGCTTGAGGGCGTATCCAAAAAATTTGGAACTGGTTCGTTTGGACTTTCTGAAATAAATCTCGTAATAGACAAAGGGGAATTTTTATTTTTGGTTGGAGCGACAGGCTCGGGAAAGACAACTCTTTTTAGAATTCTAATAAGGGATTTACTCCCAACAGAGGGAAAAGTTAAAGTTGGTGAACTTGATGTTGTAAATCTTGCAAGACCTAAGCTATCTACGCTCCGAAAAATGATAGGGGTTGTTTTTCAAGACTTAAAACTTTTAAACGACAGAACAATTTTTGAAAATGTAATGCTGCCGTTAGATGTTTCTGGTGAAAATGCTATAAAAGCGACTGAAAAGGTTGAAAGAATTTTAAGAAAAGTGGGGATTTATGAGCATAAAGATAAATTTCCTATTCAATTATCAGGAGGAGAACTTCAAAGAGTTGCTATTGCAAGAGCCTTAGTATTATCCCCAGAAATAATACTAGCTGATGAGCCGACAGGAAATTTAGATGCTGCAACATCTTGGGAAATTGTTAAAATTCTTTCGGACATTAACAAGGAAGGAACAACAATTATTATGGCAACTCACAATACGGATATTGTAAAAAGCATGGATAAGCGAATCGTTCACATAGATAAAGGAAAAATAGTTAAAGATGAAAATAAAAAACACACCGGAGTAAAAGATAAAGAAAAAAAAGAAGAAGAAAAGGAGGATAAAAAAGAATGAAATTTTTTAATACGGCTTGGAGAAATATTAGAAGGTCTCCGTATCAAGCGTTTTCCGCAATACTTATTATGACTCTAACGTTTTTGGTAATTTCGTTTTTTGTTTTTATTCTTGTTGGATCTTCAACTATAATTAATTTTTTTGAATCTAAGCCTCAAGTTACGGCATTTTTTAAAAACGATGCTAAACAGGAAGACATAAACGATTTACAAAATAGATTATCGCAAAGCGGAGAAATAGCTTCAATAAAATTTGTTTCAAAACAGCAGGCACTAGAAATATATAAGCAGCAAAACAAAGATGACCCCCTACTTTTGGATTTAGTCACAGCCGATGTTTTACCTGCATCATTTGAAATTTCTGCAGTAAAAATAGAAGATTTGGGAGGTATTTCGGACACATTAAAGAAAAGTACAATCGTATCTGAGGTAATTTATCAAAAAGATGTAGTTTCTGCCTTAACATCTTGGACTAACGCGATAAGGCAAATTGGCCTTGCTTTAGTTATTCTTCTTTCTGCGGTATCAATTTTTATAATGGTGACAATAATTGGCATTAAGATATCGCATAAAAAAGAAGATATCGAAATTATGAAGTTAATAGGGGCTACTAGCTGGTACATAAGATGGCCGTTTATTATAGAAGGAGTTACTTATGGAGTTGTAGGTGCGCTAATTGGATGGACCATAGCTGTTGGAACGCTTTTGTATGCCACACCCTTTTTAGAGTCTTTCTTAAAAGGAATACCGGTTCTTCCTGTTTCTTTTATTTCGTTGTTAGAGCTTCTTATGATAGAGCTAATACTCGCAGCTCTTCTTGGTATTATTTCAAGTTATTTGGCAGTCCTTCGTTATCTAAAAACATAATTTTATGTTTCTTAATAGATTTTTTAGACATCTGAGTATATTATTAGTTTTAGGTTTAGTTCTTATTTTTGCATCTTTTTCAAATGCGCAAACCTCAACACCCACGCCTACTCCCGATAATTCGCAACAAGTTTCAGATTTGCAGAAAAAAATTAACGACCTTCAATCAAAAATAAGCGATTTACAAAGCCAAGAGAGAACTTTATCATCGCAAATTGCAGTAATGAACAATCAAATTAAGCTTACGGAATACCAAATTGCTTCAACCGAAGAACAAATAACAAATTTAACGCTCGATATTGATACGGCAACAAAAAAAATATCCGGACTCGAGAATTCTTTAAATGAATTAGTTTTGGTGTTGATGAATAGAGTAGTTGCTACTTATGAAATTGGCACTATTCAGCCTTTGCAAATATTACTCACATCAACCGACGCTTCAGATTTTTTATCGAGACTTAATTATTTAAGAAGGGCTCAGGCACACGACAAAAAGCTTATTTATGAAACCCAGCAGGCAAAAATCGATTACACAAACCAAAAAGAAATCTATGAAGATAAAAAGAAAGAAATAGAAAAATTGAAAGCACAGCTTGTTGCTTATACAAATCAACTTGATCAAGAAAAACAAGCTAAACAACGATTGCTTTCAGAAACTCAGGGGAGTGAAGCGAATTACCAGAGGTTTCTTGCACAAGCTAAAGCCGAATATGAAGCCATTGTAGGGATTATTGCTGGTAAAGGAACAGAAAGTGAGGTAAGAAAGGTAAATCAAGGAGATGTAATTGCCACGATTATTCCAACTGCTTCCTGTAATTCAACGGGCCCTCATTTGCATTTTACCGTAAGTAGAGATGGATCTGCGCAAGACCCGTTCGGATTTCTAAAATCTATTGAATACACGGATAATTCAGGAGGGGATACGTTTAATCCTTCTGGAAGCTGGGATTGGCCGATAGATTCGCCAATTAAGTTTAATCAGGGATTTGGTGATACATGGTACGTTAGAACTTATCATTTTTATCCCACCCATAACGGTATTGATATCTCTGGTCCATCTTTAACAGTAAGAGCTGTTAAATCCGGCACTATGTTTAGAGGTAGCTATGCAGGATATAAAGGATGTACGTTGCCTTATGTTAGGGTGGATCACAACGATGATGGTTTAGATACTTTCTATCTTCACGTCTATTCCAATTGAAAATTTAATGAATTTTTTGTTATGCTCTGAATAATGAGAAAAGCTCTTCTTACAGGAGCTATTTTTATCTTATTTCTACTCTTTGTGCCGAAGACAAATTCGGTTTTGGCAGTAACGGTTACAATAAATAATTATCCTTCTTCTGTGGATGAGTCAGGGGAATTTGGGGTTAATGTAAATTTAGTGTGTTCAGGTTGTAGCGACTCTTATATTCGTGGTATTTTTTATCCAAGCGGAAGCAGTTATTTTGGCTATACGCAAGATAATAACGGAAACTGGAGTAATGAAACAGGAGCAAATTGCACTACATTTTTTAAAATTGCACAAAGTGAGTTGCAAAGTGGTAGTTGGAGTGGAACATTAAAATTCAAGCCCGACAAAGAAAATTCGAATTACAATGGCCCGGGTGAATATTTGTTCAAAGTCGGACGTTATAGTTATACCTCAAGTTGTGGTTCTTCTCCAACATGGTCTTCTGAAACAATAATTGCTATATCGGGTCCAACGCACACGCCAACTCAAGCTCCAACTTCGTCTCCAACAAATTCTCCAACCCCAAGCAAAACTCCTACGCCTACCAAAACTCCAACTCCGACCAAAACCCCAACACCGACTAAGTCAACTACCCCAACACCAACAGACAAAATTGCACAAGCTTCTATTTCTCCATCCGGCACTAAATCTAAAAATCAGGGAATCCTAGGAATTTTTACAAATAAAAATGAATCAGAGGATAGTCCAAAGAATACTAAATTGGCTTCAATAAACTTTACAAACTGGATTGGAGTTATATCAATTTTGCTAGGAATTGTTTTTATTGGTCTTTGTGTTATAGTTGTTTTCTGGCCTAAAATAAAGACTTTATTAAAGACAAATGGAGACAATAATAACCAATAGCGTTAAGCAAACTCAAGAAATCGGAACAAAGCTTGCAAGGAAACTAAGGAAAGGCGATATAGTTTGTTTATATGGTAATTTGGGTAGCGGAAAAACCTCTTTTGTTCAGGGCCTTGCAAAAGGACTAGGAATATCAAAAAGAATTATTTCTCCCACTTTTATAATAATGAGAAGTTATGAAATAAAAAATTATAACTTTTATCATATAGATTTATATCGTATTTACGGAAAAGATGATTTAATACCTTTAGGTATAACAGAGCTTATAAAAAGCAGAGAAAACATTCTTGCAATAGAGTGGGCGGAAAAACTGAACGAAGTTCTGCCTCAAAAAAGAATTGATTTGCACTTTAAACAAGTAGATGAAAATACAAGAAGCATACTAATGGAAAGACATGAATAATCAAATACAAAAAGCAGTCGAAGTTTTAAATAAAGGAGGAATAATTATTTTCCCAACTGACACTGCTTACGGAATTGGCTGTAGGATAGATAAGGTTAAATCAATTGAAAAACTTTTTAAATTAAGAAAAAGACCGTATACTCAAGCTACACCGGTATTAATTTCAAGCACAAAAATGGCTAAAGACTATGTTTTGCAAATTCCAAAAGATGTAGAGTCTGAATTAATCAATAAATTTTGGCCGGGAGCACTTACAGTAGTGTTTTTAGCAAAGATAGATAAAATTCCAAGTCTCGTTAGAGGAGGAGGAAAAAATATAGGAGTGAGAATGCCGAATAATTCAATAATGCTAGAAATTATAGAAAAAGTAGGAGTTCCATTACTTGGTCCATCGGCAAACTTTCATGGAGAAAAAACGCCATTTAGAATAGAGGATGTAGATAAAAATCTTTTAAAACAGGTAGATTTTGTTGTCGTGGGAGAGTGTAGTTTAAAAAATATTTCTACGGTAATTGATTGCACTACAAAACCTTGGAAGACATTAAGACAAGGTGCCTTAAAGATTAAGAATTTGTCTTACAAAAAAGCTTTGCTTCTAATAAATACTTCAAATAACAAGGAAATTGAGCTAGGACTACAAATTGGCGATAAAAATATAAAATTTAAGAAAGCCTTAACTGAACAAAAAAGGGAGATTGTTTTGAACTTAATAGATGAATTTTTGAAAAAAAATGAAATTAGCATAAAAGACTTAACAGGTATAAAAGTTGCTACAGGTCCAGGTTCTTTCACTGGAATTAGGGTAGGAATTACCATTGCAAACACCTTGTCGTCTCTCTTAAAAATCCCGGTTAATGATAAAAAGATTGGAGATTTGGAAAATGCCGTATATAATTAAAATATGCTTAAATTATTGCGTCATATTTTAACCCCACAAGTATCTAATAATTATAGGGCAAGAATTTTGCATCCTCAGTTATTGGCTTTTTTCATACTTATTTTCTTTGCCTCCGGCATTTTAATGTCTTTTACAAGGGCAAATTTTCCATCAGTTTTAGGTATTTCGGCAAATGTTTCTACTGATGAGCTCTTAATATTAACCAATCAAAGGAGGCAAGAGAATGGACTCCCGCCTTTATCCTTAAATAGTCAGTTAACTTCTGCTGCATATAATAAGGCAAATGATATGCTTAGTAAAAACTATTGGGCACATATAGCTCCGGATGGGACCACGCCGTGGTATTTTATAAAAAATTCAGGGTATAGCTACATTTATGCAGGAGAGAATCTGGCACGAGGCTACAATAGTACGAGTGATGTTTTAAACGCATGGTTGGCAAGTCCAACTCACAGAGATAATATTATGTCCAGCAAGTATAGCAATGTTGGCTTTGCGGTTGTTACAGGAAATTTAACCGGTGAAGATACTGTTTTGGTTGTTGAAATGTTTGGAAATACAGGTGCGCCAGTTGGAAATAAAGTAGCCGTACAGCAAGCTGTTCAAGCAATAAGTCCAACCCCTGTAGTTACTTTGCAAACAACAAGTCCAACTCCAACCCTTGCTTTGGTTAAAGAAGAAGTCAAGGAGCCAGTTCAAGAAAAAGCAACCCCTTCCGCCATAGCAAATGCGCTTGCTTCAAATTCACAAATAAAGCCATTAATTAATGCGCAAACTTTTTCTTCCAACATAGCTGCTTTAACTGTTACTTTATTTATGTTTGTTCTTATTCTTGATGTAGTAATTATCGAAAGAAAAAAGATATTAAGATTTGTAGGTCACAATCTGGATCACGTAATATTCTTAGGGATGATACTGGCTATAATTCTCTTTTTATTAAAAGGAAGTGTTATTTAGAATGAAAAAGTTTCTTAAACATTTTGGGTATTATATTTCAATGATTTTAATATTTGTTTTAGGATTTTTTGCATCAATTGTTTCTTATCCAAATTTGCCGCTTGTTTTTTTGACTCTAATTTTGACTGTAGTATTTTACGTTATATGGGGAATAGTTCATCATAAGATAAATCACGATCTAAGTACAAAAATATTGCTGGAGTACCTACTAATTGGTCTTCTTGGTATATCTATGATCTTTTTCATAATAGTGGGGGGAAGAGTTTGATGCTTCTTTCAATAGTTTTAATTAATTATAAAAAATATAATTTAACTATTTCTTGTTTAAATTCATTAATAACCAATTTTAAAAAAGAATTTTCAGAAAATATATTTGAGGTGATAATTGTCGATAACGCATCAAATGATGGCTCTTTAAAGGTTTTAAATTCCGAAGTTAAAGATAAAAAGTATAATAATGTTCGGATTATTGAAAATAAAAAGAATGACGGATTTGGTAAGGGCTGCAATATTGGAGTCTCATGCTCAAGCGGAAAATTTTTACTTTTTTTAAATAACGATACTGTAGTTAATGATAGAGGTATTTTAGATATGGTTACTTATATAGAACAAAGTCCAAGTGTAGCCATTCTTGGCGGACAGCTCAAAAATATTGATGGCAGTTTGCAGCCAAGTTCTGGTAGTTTTTACACTTTAGCAAAAGCCATTATGTTACTTTTAGGTCTACAAAAATATAGACTTTTAGATAAAAGTCCTGACAAAATTTCTGAGGTAGATTGGGTAAAAGGAGGACTTTTAATGATAAGAAAAGAGATATTCAACTTATTAAATGGATTTGATGAAAATATGTTTATGTATATAGAGGATATGGAACTTTGTTATAGAGCAAAGAAAATGGGATATAAAACTTTTTTCTTTCCCGATTTAAATATACTCCACAAAGAATATGGTACCACTAATAGAACCTTTGCAATTGTAAATATATATAAGAATTTATTATATTTTTATAAAAAACACAGATCATATTTAGAATTTTTTATTTTAAAAACGGTTTTAATAACTAAAGCAATAATATTAATCTTAATAGGTTACATAGTCGGCAATTCGTATTTAAAAAATACATACAAAGAGGCTCTATCTGTCATTAAATGAATACACCTAAGCTTTCAGTAATTATTCTTACTTACAATACAAAAGATATAACCCTTGATGCTATAAAATCTATAGAAAAAAACTATAAAGATAAGGTAAGTGATGGCATTTTCCAGCTTATCGTATGTGATAATAAATCAAAAGACGGAACGATAGAAGCGCTTAATGAATATAAAAAGACATCGAGTATAAAATTATTTCAAATAGTTGATAACGGGTCTAATTTAGGTTTTGCAGCAGGAAATAATAAAGGGATTTTTTATGTAAAGGGCGAATATGTACTGTTTTTAAATCCAGATACGGTAGTATACAAAGACACTTTAGACCATATGATTGATTTTATGGATAAAAATCCCAAAGTAGGCGCTTCTTCATGTAAATTAATTAACAAGGATGGTTTAGTTGATTTTAATTGCCATAGGGGTTTTCCGACTCCATGGAACGCGTTTTGTTATTTTTCCGGATTACAAAGAATTTTTCCAAAAAGCCGGTTATTTTCAGGCTATACCCAAGGTTGGAAAAATTCAGATTCGACTCATAAAGTCGATGCAATAGAAGGTGCATTCATGTTGATTCCCTACAATATAGGTGAGAAAGTGGGATGGTGGGATGAAGATTATTTCTTTTACGGAGAGGATTTGCAATTATGTTTTGATATTCAAAAATTAGGTTATGAAATATATTATTTAGGGGAAGTTAGCATTATGCACATAGGAGGAGCAGCTAGCGGCATAAAAAAAGACTCCGAAAATATAACAACAGCTAATCTGGAGACAAAAAAAAGATTGCAGATAGCAAGATTTAAAGCAATGAGAATTTTTTATGAAAAAAATTATAAGAATAAGTACTCATTTTTTATTTACTACTTGGTTCAACTGGGAATAAATGTTTTGGAGCGAAAAACTTTAAGCGCCTTGTAGCCAGGAAAATTTTGAGAAATCCACAAGATTTCCAAATTTTTCTTTTAGTGTTGGATAGTTTTTATCTTTTTCGGAAACAATAGGATTATCGATTGGCCAGCCCCCAAACTGTTTAATAATTATCGGATCGTTATAAAATACTGCGGGTGTAGGTTTTCCTTCAAAATAATTAGTAATGTAGTAAATATATTCAACTGTTTTATCCCCAATTACACAAAAAGAATTTCCCATGCCCTCAGGAAGATAGATAGTATTGTGATTTTTTTCTCCTAACATTATTTTTACTGCTTTTCCAAAGGTTTCCGAGTCTGTCCTAAAGTCTACTATTACAGCCATTGCTTCTCCGCTCGCAACATAAATTATTTTTTCCCATGGCTCTGCGTGAAAGCCTCTTATTACATTAGGATATGACCTAGCATGATTACTTTGAACAATATTTATTTTCTTTCCAAGAACTTTTTCTATATCTTTAAGCTCGATAATTTCATGAAAAAACCCTCTGTTATCTTCAAATACTTCCCTTTGATAAATTAAAAGACCCGGAATTTCTGTTGTTTTTATCATTTTAGGCCATGAATCATCGGTCGGGGAAATGATTAAATCGTATTTAGACATGACATTAATATAGCAGAAAAATATTGTGTTAACAAACAATAGATGGTAATATAAATAGATAAATATGAAGCTATTGGTCACTGGTGGTGCGGGTTTTATTGGGTCTCATTTTATTAACCACTGGTTATCTTCCCATCCAGATGATTCAATAACTAACCTCGATAATTTAACTTATGCAGCAAGTTTAGCAAACTTACAACAGGTTCAGGATAGCCCAAGATATAAATTTATAAAAGGTGACATTTCAGATATGTCTTTAGTTGAAGAAGTTATAGAAGGAGTAGAAATCGTTGTTCATTTTGCTGCAGAAACTCACGTAGACAGATCAATTCTTGATCCATGGCCATTTGTACAATCTAACTTAGTGGGTACATATACTTTACTTGAGGTTGCAAGAAGAGAAAACATTAAAAGATTTCATCACATATCAACAGACGAAGTTTTTGGAACGTTAGATTTAAATGACAAAAACAAATTTAACGAGAATACGTTATATAACCCAAGGAGTCCGTATTCTGCCACAAAAGCAGGATCAGATCATCTAGTTAGAGCTTATTACTATACTTATGGTTTGCCAATAACAATCAGCAATTGTTCAAATAATTTTGGGCCCGCTATGTATCCTGAAAAACTTATTCCTTTGGCAATAACTAACGCATTGGAACATAAAAAAATTCCAATTCATGGAGACGGAAAAAACGAAAGAGATTGGCTATTTGTTAATGATCATGTTTCCGCAATTGACCTTATTCTACAGAAAGGAAAAATTGGGGAAACTTATTTAGTTGGAGGACTTAGAAATGGTATTTCAAACTTAGATATTGTTAAAAAAATTCTAGTCCTGGTTGGTGAAAGCGAAGATTTAATAAAGCTGGTGCCTGATAGATTGGGAAACGACAGAAGGTATGATATAGACTGGAGCAAGATTAAAAACGAATTGGGCTGGGAGCCAAAGCATGACTTAGATGAAGCCCTCAAAATTACGGTTGAATGGTATAAAAAGAACGAAAGCTGGTGGAAAAAGATAAAATCAGGTGAATTTAAAGATTATTACAAAAAACAATTCGGTAATTTAGACGCATAACAAAACCTCGATATGAAATTAATTGGAACCGGACTGAATGGTTTAATAGGAACAAGGATAGTTAAATTATTGTCGGAAAAATATACTTTTAAGAATCTTAGCAGAAGCAATGGAGTAGATATAACCGACTATAATTCAGTTAAAAAAGCCCTTTCAGCATCCGATTCAAATACACTAATTCATTTAGCAGCTTACACGGATGTTAAAGGTGCTGAAGAAGAGAAAGCTCTAAAAGAAGATAGTCAGTCTTATAAAATTAATGTTTTAGGAACAAAAAATGTAGCTCGAGCTTGTCAAGAAACCGGAAAAAAATTAATTTATTTCTCAACGGATATGGTCGTTGGCGGAGAGAATATGCCGGATGGCGGTTTTAAAGAAGATGCAAATTATAATCCCTTAAGTTGGTATGCTCAAACTAAATATGAAGCGGAGAAAATTGTGAGGGAACTTCCTACACCCTGGCTTATCATGCGGCTTGCTTATCCGTATAGAGCGTCTTTTGAGAAATTAGATTTTGTGCGTCTTTTTATTAAAATCCTTACAGATGGTACGCAAATAACTGCTTTAACAGATAGAATTATTAGCCCAACTTTTATCGATGATATTGCAAATGCGCTAGATGTTTTAATTAAGAAAGATTCAAAAGGCATATACAATATAGTGGGAAGTGAAATTTTAAGTATATATGACGCAGCAATTTTAATTACGAAGATTTTTAATCTTGATAGTTTACTGGTCCACAAAATTACAAGAAAAGAGTTTTTGATAGGAAGGCCGCCTGAACCCTTTTCATCAGCACTTAACAATGATAAAATACAAAAGCTTGGAGTAGGCATGAATTCTTTTCAAGCAGGTTTAAATATAATTAAAAAACAATTATGACTTTAACATTTATTGGCCACGGTTATGTTGGACTTGTAACAGCCACTGTTTTTGCCGATTTTGGAAATAAAGTTTATGTTATTGGACATACTCCGGAAAAAATAGAAAAGCTGAAAAAAGGAATAGTACCCTTTTATGAACCTGGTTTAGAAGAACTTGTCAAGAAAAATGTAGTAGCCAAAAGGTTAATCTTCACTCTTAGTTATAAAGAATCTGTTCCAAATTCTGATATAGTTTTTATTGCCGTAGGAACTCCCTCGACAAAAACCGGTGACGCAGATCTCTCTACGGTTTTAGAGGTAGCAGAAGAGGTAGGAAAATATCTTGAAGGATATACAGTTGTTGCTACTAAAAGTACGGTACCTACAGGCACAAACAGAAAAGTCAAGAAAATTTTGGAAGATTCAAAGTCAAAGGGGGCGCAGGTGGATTACGCTTCGGTCCCGGAGTTTTTAAGAGAAGGAAGCGCAATTATGGATACAACAAACCCCGATAGAATTGTAGTAGGTACGGAAAGCAAAAGAGCCCAAGACTTACTTGTTAAAGTTCATGAGCCTATTAAAGCACCGTTTGTTTTAACAAATTTTGAAACAGCAGAATTAATAAAGTATGCGGCTAATTCATTTTTGGCAATGAAAATTTCCTATGCAAATGTAATCGCTAAGCTTTCGGAGCTTTTGGGAGCAGACGCTTTAAAGGTTTTAGAAGGTATAGGAAAGGACAGAAGAATTGGAGACATGTTTTTGTCACCTGGACCAGGATACGGAGGAAGCTGTTTTCCAAAGGACGTAAAAGCATTAATTTCAATAGCAAAAGATGCTGATTATTCGTTTTCGCTTCTTGAAGATGTTGAGAATATAAACCATCAGGCAAAGCGGGACATTGTTAGAAAAGCACGAAAAATGCTAGGTGATTTAAGAGGAAAAAAGATAGGCATTTTGGGTCTGGCTTATAAGGCAAATACTGATGATATGAGAGACGCTCCCTCTATTGATATTATTAACTTGCTTCAAAATGACGGTGCAAAAATTTCTGCTTTTGACCCTAAGGCAGGGCACAATGCAAAAACAGTGCTAAAAGATATTGATTATAAAGACGACGCATATTCCGTTGCAGATGGAGTTGACTTATTAATTGTTTTAACAGAGTGGAGTGAGTTTAAGGAACTTGATTATAAAAATATTAAAAAGAGAATGAAGACACTAAATATAATTGATGCTAGAAATCTTTATGATCCGGAAAGTTTAAGAAACGAGGGATTCAACTACATAGGTATTGGTAGATAATGAGTAAAAAAATCTTAATTACTGGAGCCACCGGATTTGCAGGAAGACATTTAATCCACTATCTTTCCACAAAAAAAGAGTATAACCTATTTGGTACATATGTAAGCGAAAACAGTAAATTAGTGCTTTCTGATATACCTGGACCAAGTTTTATTAGATTGAACCTTTTAGATGCTGATTCGGTTTTTAACTCTATAAAAGAAATAAAACCCGATGAAATTTACCACCTAGCCGCACTGTCAGCTCCAGGGGAAAGTTTTGAAGATCCAGTCAAAGTTTTAACTAACAATATTGAAGCTCAGGTCAATCTTTTAGAAGCTGTTAGAAGATTGAACTTAAATTCTAAGATTCTTATTGTTTCTTCAGCGGAAATTTATGGGAAGGTTGTCTTAAAAGATCTACCAATAGATGAAGAAACTCCTTTAAATCCGACTAATCCTTATGCGGTTTCTAAAATAGCACAAGATTATTTGGGTTTGCAGTATTTTCTAACTTATGGTCTTAAAACAGTAAGAGCTAGACCATTTAATCATATAGGTCCTGGACAAACTGAAGCCTTTTCTATTGCCGCATTTGCAAAAAAAATTGTAGAAATCGAAAAAGGACTAATAGAGCCTGTGTTAGAAGTAGGAAATTTGGATTCTAAGAGAGATTTTACGGATGTTGAGGATATGGTTTACGCATACTATTTACTTATGCAGCATGGAAAGGACGGAGACGTATATAATATTGGTTCAGGAAAAAGCCTTAAGATGTCTGAAATTTTAGACATGCTTCTTTCTTTGTCCAACAAAAAAATTGAAGTAAAAGTAAACCAAACGCTGCTTCGGCCAATTGATAATCCTGAGCTTGTCTGTAATCCATCTAAGTTTCAAAAACTTACAGATTGGAAGCCTAGTATTCCAATAGAAGAAAGTTTAAAAAGAATACTTGATTTTTGGAGAAATAAATCTTAGTGGATTTTGAAACGCTCTAAATCAGCATCAACCATTATTTTCATAAGTTCTTCAAACGAAGTTTTTGGTTCCCATCCCATATCTTTTTTTGCATTTGTATAATCACCTCTTAGTTCTTTTATTTCTGTAGGTCTAAGTAAATGCTTATCTGAGACAACATGATCTTCCCAATTTAATCCTGCGTATTCAAAGGCTATTGTACATGCGTCTTTTACAGAATAAGACGTATTTGTTGCAATTACATAATCTTTAGGTTCTTTATTTTGTAACATAAGCCACATTGCTTCAACATAATCTTTTGCATAACCCCAATCTCTTTGGGATTCTAAATTTCCAAGATGTAGTTTCCCATTGCTATCTACTAGTGGTTCTCCCAATTCATTTAGGGGCGGGTTTTTAACTCCATTCTTTATACACGCTACTGCTGCAGTAATCTTTCTTGTTACAAAGTGAAGACTTCTTCTTGGACTTTCGTGATTAAATAAAATACCTCCGCATGCAAACATATCATAAGATTCTCTGTAGCATCTTACCATCATGTGGGCATATGCTTTTGCAATGCCATAAGGATTATTTGCATCAAGAAGCGTTTCTTCATTTGCTACTTTTGCTTTAACATTTCCGTAAATTTCTCTGCTTGTTGCCTGATAAAATCTAGCATTTGGTGCAAAGTGACGTACGGCTTCCAATACACGAACAGGCCCAAGTCCCGTTACTTCTCCTGTATAGAAAGGATGAGACCAACTGTCATGAGGAACGCTTTGAGAGGCAATGTTGTATACTTCGTCAGGGTTAGAATCTCTTATGACCCTTGAAATAGACTCTCCGTCTATTAAATCTGCGGCTTCAATTTTTATTTTTCCGTATAACTGAGTTAGATTTTCCTGATAAAAGTTAGTAGATCTTCTTATTGTGCCCGTTACATTATATCCCTTTTCGAGCAGTAGTTCTGCAAGATATGACCCATCTTGCGAAGAAACCCCAATAATAACTGCTTGTTTAGCCATCATTTAATACTTTAGCAAATAGTTAAACCATGCACAATAGGTTTTTTTAAAAAGATTTGATAGAATAAATTAGATGGAAACTTGCTTAGTCGCAGGGGGAGGAGGGTTTATCGGTTCGCATTTGTGCAAAAGTCTTCTTGATGAAAATTTTAAAGTTATTTGTGTTGATAACTTTATTACAGGGGATAAGGCTAATATAAATTCATTAACTTCTAATAGTAATTTTAAACTTCTTGAAAAAGATATTATTAAAGAAAAAGATTTTGAAGCAGAAAAAATTGATTATATATTTCATCTTGCATCTCCCGCATCTCCGAATGCGAAAAGCAAGAAAAGCTATATTAACTTTCCCTTAGAAACTCTTCTTGTTAACAGCGTTGGAACTTACAATCTATTAGAGCTTTCTCTTAAAAACAATTCTAAATTTCTTTACACGTCGACTTCAGAAGTATATGGTGATCCAGCTGTTTCTCCACAAAACGAAGAGTATTTCGGAAATGTCAACCCAAATGGGATAAGATCTCCTTATGATGAGTCGAAAAGGTTTGGTGAAGCAATTACTCAAACCTATTTTCGAAAATTTAATTTAGACACACGAATTATAAGAATTTTTAATACATACGGGCCAAATATGCAAAAGGACGATGGTCGTGTTGTTTCAAACTTTATAAATCAGGCGATTGAAGGCAAATCTATTACAATATACGGGGACGGGAGTCAAAGCAGAAGTTTTTGCTATGTAACAGATATGATTGAAGGTATAAAAAAATCTATGTTTTCGGAAAGATCAAAAGGAGAGGTAATAAACTTGGGAAATCCAAATGAAAGGTCTATTTTAGATTTTGCAAAGCTTATTATTAAGCTTACAGGTTCAGCCTCTGAAATTGTTTTTGAAAACTTGCCCGAAGACGATCCAAAAAAGAGAAGGCCGGATATAACTAAAGCCAAAAGCCTGTTAGATTGGGAGCCTAAAGTTGGACTCGAAGATGGAATAAATAATACAATAGAATATTATAAGAGCTTATGAATGCAGTAATTGTAATACCTACATATAACGAGAAAGGCAATATAGAAAGATTAATTGAAATATTAGAGGAAGAGATTTTTCCTACAATACAAAATCACAATATGTACATACTCGTAGCAGACGATAATTCCCCCGACGGGACAGCCGAAGTAGTTAAAGAATATATAAAGAAGTATAAAAATATTGAGATTACAACAGGAGAGAAAAAGGGTCTTGGCGCAGCCTACGTTCGGGGAATGAATTATGCAATAGAAAAAATGAATGCACAAATTCTATTTGAAATGGATGCGGATTTGTTTCATGATCCTAATAAAATTTCCGATTTTTTGCAAAAAATTGATGAAGGCTACGATTTTGTTGTAGGAACACGATATAGTGGCGGGGGTTCAATTCCAAAAGATTGGGGATTGCATAGGAAAATTATGTCAGTTTGGGGAAACATTTTTATTAAAGTTTTATTTGGAAGAAAAGGTATTCACGATTGGACTGGAGGATATAGAGCAGTTAAAAAAGAAGTATTTTTGAAAGAAAAAGAAAAACTGGGTGCATTTACGGGATATACATTTCAGGTAGGTTTTTTATGGAATGCTGTAAAAGACGGGTTTAAGATTGCCGAAGTTCCATTTAACGCAAAAGATAGAACTCATGGGAAATCAAAAATTCCCGGAATGCAAACAATTATTAAAACACTGGCGTTTGTGTTTAAAGTAAGATTTCAAGAAATTGCTACTGGTTCTTTCGGAAAGTTTTTGGTAGTTGGTGGAATTGGTTTTACTTTGCAATTTATTATTTATTGGTATTTGGCACATAATACGAATTTACTTCTTGGTGTGGCAAGTTGGATTGCTGCTCAATTAGCAATTTTTTCTAATTATAATTTAAATAATCTCTGGACCTTTAAAGAAAGAAAGGCTCATTCATTTTCAGAATATGTAATTAAAATGGTAGGGTTTTTCTTATCATCCAACATTGGAGTTATAGTTATTCAGTCCGGAATTGTCCAGTTAAGTGAATATTTATTTGGGAGAAAATATCCACTTGTATATTTTATAGTGGCTACAGGAGTACTTCTTATTTACAATTTTACAATGTATAGCAAGGTAATTTGGAAAAGAAAACCCCATTAATGCAATTTCAATTAAATAATTTTAAATCTCTAATTTTTAGAAATATTCCTATTATTTCTATTCTTATCCTTGCTCTAGTCTATAGACTTTATAAAATTGCTGATTATATGACTTTTTTAGGAGATGAAGGAAGAGATGTTCTTGCAGTTTATAACATTTTACATGGTAAATTAACTTTACTTGGCCCAACCTCTTCTGTTGGGGGATTTTTCTTAGGACCAATCTATTATTATTTTATGGCACCATTTTTGCTGATTTTTAATTATAATCCCGTCGGGCCAGCAGTTATGGTTGCCCTTTTTGGTATTGCAACTGTTTGGCTTTTATATAGGGTTACATCAGAAATACTCGGTAAAAATGCAGCAATATTTGCAAGCTTGCTTTATGCGATTTCTCCTTTAGTGGTTTCCTACTCCAGATCTTCTTGGAACCCAAATTTAATGCCCTTTTTTACACTCCTGTGCCTATACACACTTTATAAAGGAGTTTTAAAGAATAAATATTTATATTTTTTAATCACAGGGGCTTTATACGGTATATTAATGCAGTTGCATTATATCGAGTTTTTTGTTGGTGGAATAATATTTTTATACTTGTTAATTACACAGTTTTTAAAAAAAGATGATTTTAAAAAGCAAATATTCTTGCTTTTTAAAAAATACTTACTTATTTTAACCGGCTTTGTAATTGGATTTTCTCCATTTCTTGCTTTTGAGGCAAGACATGGATTTCCCAATACTCAAAGTATCGTTAAATTTATTTTTAACTCTCCCAACGTAAGCAGTAACGGGGGAATAATAAATATTATAGGAGAAGTATTCTTTAGGCTATTTGCTCGTTTAGTAGCTAATTTCCCCCCTCCAGAACAGATAGTGAATTATAGTAAGGATGCAGTATTGCTTTGGACAATGGGAGTAATACTTCTTGCTGTTACCTCATTTGGTTTTTTTCTGTATAAATTTTATGAGAGTCTAAGAAAAAACGACGAAAAAAAACCATTGTATCTTTTAATAGTTTTATGGTTTATTGTTGGAGTGCTCCTTTTTGGTTTTTATAAAAAACCAATTTATGATTATTATTTTCAATTTCTTTTCCCCTTGCCGTTTATTTTGGTTGGAAATTTAATAGGTGGTATTTATAAATATAAAAATAGTATAAATTTTAAAATTATCGCCTTATTGATATTTGGTATAATATTTGTCTTAAACTTATACGGCATTCCTTTTAGATACCCACCGAATAGACAATTAAATCAGATGAAAACAATAGCTGATTTTGTAATGACAAGAACAGATGCTAAGCCTTTCAATTTTGCATTAATTACGGGGGGAAATAGCGACCATGCTTATAGATATTTCTTTACAATCTGGAACCATCCCCCTATTACAATTGAACATGGTTCTGAAAATAAAACAGTTACAGATCAGCTTTTTATAGTTTGCGAAAGCCTTCCCTGTGAGCCCTTGGGGCATTCTTTATGGGAAATCGCAGGATTCGGCAGGGCAGAAATTGCAGGCAAATGGAAAGTTTCTGTTGTAGAAGTTTATAAGTTAGTCCACTATAAAGGTCAATGAAACCCAAGATTGTTTTTTTTGATTGCGATGGAGTTTTAATTTCTGGAAATGCATGGTATAGGTTGCATCGTACAATGGGTATTACAGACTCACTCGATAAAGAATGGGCGGCTGAATATAGTTCTGGAAAGTTAACTCATGCTCAGTGGACCCAAAATGTCGTAAACCATTATAAAAATAACAAATTAACAAGAAAAATATTTGAAGACATATTGGACGCGAAAAATTTTCTTTTTAACAAAGAAGCGGGCAAACTTATTGACTCTATAAAAGCGCAAGGTATAGATGTTGCGATAATTTCAAGCGGAATTGATTATTATGTAAAAGAAGTTGCAGAACATTTTGGAATTGAAAAATGGAGATGTAATGCTTTTTTCGATTTTGATGAGAAGGGAAATTTTACAAACATCCGTTTTATTACAGATGACCATCTAGCAAAAAATATAGAGATTAAAGATATTTGTAAAAAATTAAATATAAATCCAGAAGAAACATTTTATATAGGAGATTCTGCAAATGATATAAGAGCTTTTGAATTCACTAAGCATGGGATATTATATTTAACCGATTTTGAAGATCCGTGGCGAAAGGTAAATAGCGACCTTATTAAATCAGCTTGGAAGAAAGTGAATAATTTAGAAGAGGTTATTGATATTATTAAAACAAATAAAAAGGAAGAAAATTAACTTGAAGAAAAGTTTTTACGATAAATTTACAAAAGAAGAACTTATTTTAAGAGACCATTTGGCGATTGATAGAACTGTTCTTTCAAATGAATCTACTTTTCTAGCCTACATTAGAACATCTCTTGCAGTAATTGCAGCTGGTGGAACCCTAATTCATTTCTTTTCTGAATTTTACATAAAATTATTTGGTGCTTTTTTAATTGTATGTGGGGTTTTCATTTTCGTTTGGGGTTACAGAAGATTCAAAAAAATGGACAAAGAGATTAAGTTGATAAGAAAAAAATAAGACTTGCTTATTCACTATCGCATTCCGCAGTTATTCTTACATGTTTGTTTTCTTGATAGTCAGGCAACCCTTCAATTAAGTAACTCGCTCCGTTTACGTTTATTAAAACCGAAGAAATGCTATCTAAATGAATTCCATTTTCATCAATTCTGACATCCATTGGATTAGCAGGATTAACAATCTTAAAAGGTTTAGCTGTTTTTACTAACATTTCATTATTCATAGCAGACGCAAGAATGTCACCCTCACCGATATTTAATTTAATGACTGGTTTAGTAATGTCAGCAGTATATCCGGCTTCAGTTACGATGCCACAGTCTAATTCAGGATAGAAATTAAAAGTTTTGGCATTCTCAATATCTACATAAGTTTTCGCCGCAGCGATAGCTAAAGCTATAAGAAGTGCAGCTATTATGGGCTCTATTAATACGCCCACATCAGAACTATAATTTTTCTCTTTTTGAATGTCTTTTTCCATAACTGCGGGATTATACACCTTTATAATTTATATATATTTATATATTACATTTGGCCTTAAAATAGGCTATTTTTGCCTCTTGACAAATTAAATATAGGCCTAAATCTGCCTCTTGTATATAAATATTTAAAATCTACAATGGACCAATGAAAGCAGTTAGGCAAGAGCATTTTTCAGGTTGTGCCGTAGCTTGCGTTGCTTTTATATTGAAAACTAACTATCGAAACGCACTCAAAAGTTTTGACGAAGGGGCTGAAAGAGCAAAATTTAGAGGATTTTATTGTAGGGAAATAATTCAAGCCCTAGAACGAAACGGGTTGAAATATTTCTTTAAATACGTAAAGAGAAGAAAAAATCATGAGTACCCAACTGGAACAATAATTTTCATACAGAAAGATTCAAAACACCCGGCCGGCCATTTTCTTTGTAATGCTCGCAGTGGTTGGATGGACCCATGGATAAATTTTCCGAAATTGAGCGCCAAAGCAGACTTTAGAAAAAGACTACCAGGAAAACCAATATATGCGATATTAAGTATATAAAAAACCCCTCCAAATTTAGGGGTTTTTTATATCTCTTAAAAATTAAATTAAGCCGCACCGATTTTAAACATTGTCGTTCCACAATCCGGACATTTTGCTTTCATAGCTGGTTTTCCATTCTTCATTGTGACTCTTTCCGGATCATTAACCTCTTTCTTTGCTCGGTCTTTTACGCAATACATTGTAACTGTCATATAATTCACCCCCTTTCAATTAATACGAAATTCCTGGAATTTTAATTAAATGATTTTTAAGAATAAAAAACAAAATAACTTGAAATGCAATTATTGCGGATGACAAAAGTGCGGTCTTGCTTAAGTCTTTCATTAAATAAGAATGAGTTATAAGATTTTTTTTTGGCTGCGTTTGGGGCATCGATGGTTTTACTTCATATATTAGCGGAGATGCTTGATGATGGAACGTGTGTCTATTGTCGGCTAATTTTTTCTGGAATTTAGTCTTTCTTTTTTTAGCCATGATAGAGGCTAGACTACACTATTGACACAAGGCCTGTCAAGAGGCTAAGATAAATTGATATTATGCCTGACAATATACTGTTCTTATTCTTTGCAACGGTTGCAGTTTGGCTTATAACATTAACATTTTTTTTTGCAAGATTATTGCGGCACTACAATACCCTTTCCAGGGGAGTAAGTCAGAAAAGCCTAAAAACAATTTTAGAAGATTTACTAAAAGATGTTGACTTAAGCAAAAAAAATATACAACAATTAAAGGAGTACACATCTAAACTAGATAAAGAAGGATCTTTGCATGTGCAAAAAATTGGATTGTTAAGATTTAACCCTTTTAAAGATACTGGTGGAGATCAAAGTTTTGTTTTATCATTAGTAGATAGTACCAATACCGGTGTAATTATCTCGGCACTCTATTCAAGATCCGGTACAAGATGGTATGCTAAAAGGGTAGTCGAGGGAAAAGGAAGCGAATACGAATTATCAGACGAAGAAAAACAAGTTCTAAAAGAGGGAGAAACAGTAAAAAATTAGCTCATGAATAACAAAAAATTAATTATACTTTTTGCGGCTTTTGCCTTATATTTTCTTTCAACCGGAGTATCATATTTTCTATTCGGTTCCGTACTTGGCAAGAATCCCCTAGCTACTTCCGTGCCTCTTCCCAAAGTAGGTCAAGACGGGCAAGTAAATTTTGATGAAAAACTACCCAAAACTCAAGAGTGTCCTATTAATGGTGCAAAATATTCTAAACAACAGGAAGCTTGGTGGAATACACATGGTCCATTGGCCGTTATGATTGAAAATCATCAAGAAGCAAGGCCCCAATCAGGTCTTTCTAAGGCAGATGTTATATACGAAATAGTAGCAGAAGGAGGCATAACAAGATTTCTGGGAATATTTTACTGCCAAGACCCTGGACAACTTGGTCCTATCAGATCAGCTAGAACTTACTTTATAGATTTTGCATCTGAATATGGGGATTTTCCCCTATATGCTCATGTTGGAGGTGCAAATCAGCCGGGACCGGCTGATGCAATATCACAATTATCAACTTATGGCTGGACTAGTCATAATGATTTAAATCAGTTTTCTATAGGTTTTCCTACATTTTGGCGAGATTATGATAGACTGGGCCACACCGTTGCTACGGAGCATACAATGTATTCAACTGCATTAAAACTTTGGGAATATGCGGCAAAACAGAGAAAACTTACAAATGTTGACGAAGACGGAAAATCATGGGACTCAAGCTTTACTCCTTACAAATTTGTAGACGATCCAGCAGCGTCAGAAAGAGCTTCTGCTCAATCAATAAATTTGGAATATTGGAATAATTCAGAATATTTTGTGGATTGGAAATATGATCCTAAAAGTAATTTGTACAAAAGAGAAAACGGTGGCGCCTCCCACTTAGATAAAAATACAGGAAAACAAATAACTGCTAAAAATGTTGTAGTTTTATTTATGAGAGAGTCAAACGCGAATGACGGATATGAGAATAACGTTCATTTACTTTACGGCACAAAGGGAAGCGGTAAGGCAATTGTCTTTAAAGATGGAAAAAAGATTACCGCAACATGGAAAAAACAATCAAGAACAGCAAGAACAATTCTTACAGATCAAAGCGGCAAAGAAATAGTTTTTAATAGGGGTTTGATTTGGTTTCATATCCTAGCCACAGATGGAACAGTTAACGTAAAGTAGTTGCAATTCCCCCATCTTTATGATAAAAATTACTCACTTCATTTGAATAAATTATGTTTTCAGATTTAATTACATCTAAGTCACGGGTTAAGCTCCTTTCTGTATTTTTATCCAATCCCAATGACATGTTTCATGTTAGGGAATTGGTAAGAAGGACAGGAGATGAAATTAATGCTGTAAGAAGAGAGCTTGCATTTTTAGAAAATAAGGGAATTTTAAACAGAGAGCCAAGAGCAAATAGAGTTTATTATTCCTTATCAAAAAATTATCCTTTTTATTTTGACTTACTTAGAATAGGCTCTAAAAATATGGGTTTGGGAGGAGATATACTTAAAAACAGAGTAAAGCTCGGCAAAATAAAATACGCAATGTTTTCGGGTAAGTTCTTGCGAAGAATTAAAGAAAAGGCAGACGAAGTAGACCTACTTCTTGTTGGTACGGTTGTGCTTCCGGAATTGGCACTTTTAGTAAGAGAAGAAGAAAAAAGACTAGCAACCGAAATAAATTATACCGTGATGACCGAAGAGGAGTTTAATTTTAGAAAGAAAAAAAGAGATCCGTTTATTTTATCAATTCTTTCAGCATCCCGAGTTATGCTCCTTGGAGATGAAGAGACCATGCTTACATGAAAAAAAACCCGCGAAGACTGCTCGCCCTCATAATTTTTCTTGCGATTTTATCTTTATTTATTAACTTTCCTAAAATAGGACAGTTTGACCCCAATATTATTTTCCAAAAGCTAAATTTACAAAAAGAATTAACTTTTCGGAAAGGACTAGACCTGGAGGGAGGAACCAGCCTTATTTTAAAAGCAGATATGAAAGACATAGCTTCGCCGCAGCGTGTCTCTGCTTTGGACAGTTCAAAGCTCGTAATTGAGAAGAGAGTTAATCTTTTCGGAGTATCAGAGCCCGTAATTCAAACATCGATTGTTAACGAAGACTTCCGAATAATCGTAGAGCTTCCAGGCCTTACGGACATAAATCAGGTTCGAAATCTAATAGGAACCACTGCGCAACTTACTTTTTGGGAGGAGGCAAGCTCTTCTGCTAATATCGCTACAAATTCCGCAACAGGGGCCGGTTTTATCAAAACAAACTTAAGTGGTGCTGATATTAAGCAAACCAGTGTATCTTTTGATACAAATACCGGAAAACCTCAAGTGCAGCTACAATTTACCAGTGAGGGTGCAAAAAAATTTGCGGACATAACATCAAGGAATATTGGAAAGCAAGTTGCAATTGTTCTTGACAATCAGTTAATTGAAAATCCTGTTGTAAATCAAGCTATTCTTACGGGAGATGCGGTTATAACTGGCAATTTTACTACAGAAACCGCTAAGCGACTTAGTACTCAGCTTAATGCAGGCGCCTTACCAGTTTCTCTTAATGTTCTTTCAACAAATGTTATCGAACCCACCTTAGGATCTGCTTCGCTTGCTAAAAGTCTTTTTGCAGGAGTACTGGGCTTTATAATTATTGTTGTCTTTATGATAGGTTTATATGGCAGGCTCGGGGTTTTTGCCTCTCTTGCCTTGGTTCTTTATACTTTATTTGTATTAGCAATTTTTAAACTAAGCTCACTTACTCCTTACGGAATTACGCTTACGCTTTCTGGTATTGCAGGCTTTATTTTATCTATTGGAATGGCAGTTGATGCAAATATTTTGATATTTGAAAGGATGAAAGAGGAATTAAGAGGAGGGAAAGATAAAGCAGTTGCCATAGAGCTTGGTTTTTCAAGAGCTTGGACGTCTATTAGGGATTCAAATATTTCAACATTAATTACAAGTTTTGTGTTATACCAGTTTGGAACAGGAATAGTTAAGGGATTTGCGTTAATTTTAGCACTCGGAGTATTAGTATCAATGTTTTCAGCAATAGTTATTACAAGAACTCTTTTGAGGTATTTTTATAAATGAATCTAATTGGTAAAAAATATTTATTTTTTGTAATTTCGGCAATTTTAATTATTCCTGGAATTGTTTCGTTATTTCTGTATGGTTTAAATTTATCAATTGAATTTACAGGTGGGTCAAGGCTTACTTTCGCATTTTCAAAAAACGCTACCAACGACCAAATTATAAAAATAAGAAATGTTTTTGAAGAAAGCAAAATAAAAGTCTCTACAATTGAAAAATCAGAAAAAAATGTATTTGTAAGAACCCAGCCTCTGGATCAAAAAGAAGATTTGCAATTGCAAAGTAAGCTAAAAAGTGAATTTTCAGATTTTAAGCAATTAGAATTTGAAACCATTGGACCAACGATTGGTAATGAAATTACTCTAAACGCGATTAAGGCAATAATTATCGCGTCCTTTTTAATAGTTTTGTACATAACTTATTCCTTTAGACAGGTTCCAAAACCCGCAAGCAGCATTAGATTCGGAATAGCCGCAATTATCGCGCTTATACATGATGTTTTACTGCTGCTTGGAGTTTTTTCCATTTTTGGTCATTTTTTAGGAGTAGAAATTGATAGTCTTTTTGTAACTGCAGTTTTAACTGTTATTGGATTTTCAGTTCATGATACCATCGTTGTTTTTGATAGGATTAGGGAAAATCTCAAACGGCAGGGCGGAGAACATTTTGCGAATACAGTAAATGATTCAATCCTGCAAACATTAGACAGATCGGTTAACACCTCGCTTACTGTAGTTTTAGTTTTATCATCTCTTCTTATTTTCGGAGGAGAAACAATACGATGGTTTGTAGTCGCTTTATTAATCGGAATAATTAGTGGTACTTATTCCTCGATTTTCAACGCAGCTCCCTTGTTGGTTGTTTGGCAAGAAATAATTTCAAAAAGGAGATCATAAAATGCCAAATTCTGCAGAATGTGAGGTTAGGGTAGATCAAAAAATTAATAAAAGTCCGGACTTTGTAATGTCAGTTTTAACTTGTGAGAGGTGCGAGTTGTTTGACATTGGACTAGCTGAGCGAGGAGCAGGTTTAAAAACAATTGCGAGCAACAATAAAACCGTAGAGCGTTTTAAAAAAGCTACATGCCCAAAGGTAACCGGAATACTTATCTAAAGCAAATTTTAACTATTCAGCTTTTCTCTTACTATTTGGCTTACCATTCCCATATCTGCTTTGCCTTTAAGTTTGGGACCAAGAGCTCCCATTACCTTTCCCATATCTGTAATTGAACTTGCTCGGGTTTCACTAATTGTTTGTTCAATAATCCTTATCACCTCATCTTCTCCCATTTGCTCAGGTAAATATTCTTGTAAAATTTCCAGTTCTTTTTTTTCTTTTTCTGCTAACTCCAATCTTTGTGCTTTTTCAAATTCAGCAATAGAATCCCTTCTCTGTTTTGCCTGGGAACCAATTACGCTTAATACATCCTCATCTGTTGCACTGTATCCTGCTCCACCTTTTTGAATTTCGTAATAATTAATAGCAGAAAGAAGTATCCGCAATACCGATGTCTTTAATTCATCTTTAGCAAGCATCGAGTCTTTAAGTTTGTTTTGTAGATCTTGTTTTGTCATAGCTTAATTATAGCTCTTTAATTCTTTTTTCCAAATATTCTTTTTTATTTAGTTCCAAATTTTCATCTACTTCTTCAAAAAGCAAATGCAAGACTTTTCCTACCCTTGGACCCGGCTTAATGCCCAAAATTCTTATCACATCATTTCCATCTACAGCCAGCTCATTTATAGAGAATGGTTTAGGAGCAAGTTCACCGGCAACTCTTTCTTTAAATTTTTTTAATCTCCAGCTTTCTGCGGTTTGCGTTCCGCCGCCAAGTCTATCTCCAATTCTTAGGTCCATCATGTCCTTTACATTTTCAATTCCTATTTTTCTTATAAATCGTCTTATGCCGGCATCTGTTAGATTTTCATTTACACTAAACATATGCCATCGCACAAGAGTCACCACCTTATCCTTGTCTTTTTTTGAAAATTTTAATCTGTCACAAATTTCTGCTACAATTTTAGCCCCTGCGACTTCGTGATTGTAAAAGACTACCAGTCCATTTTTATCTTTTCCTACAACTGAAGGTTTACCAACATCGTGTACCAGAGCAGCAAATTTAACAATGGGGTTTGTCGAGGGACAAAACTTTAAAGACAATATATTATGGGTAAATACATCTTCCGTATGGTGCCTGCCGGGTCTTGCTTGTGAAATTCCAACTCCATCCAAAAGCTCGGGAATTATATATTTTAAGAGTCCGCTTTTATATAAAAGCATAACTCCATCGTATGCAAATTCACTCTTTAAAATTCTTAAAAGTTCTATTTGTATTCTTTCTTTTGAAATGTGCTCTAAAAGCTTTGCATCCTCTTTTATACTTTCCCACGTATTTTCTTCAATTTTAAATTGTAATTCAGTTGCGATTCTAATAGCTCGCATTAACCTTAGCGCATCTTCTTTAAACCTTAGATTTGCATCTCCCACCGCTGCAATCCTTTTGTCTTTTAAATCATTTTCTCCGCCGAAAGGATCAATAAGCTTAAAATTTTTATCAGAAATTCTTAATGCGATTGCGTTAATTGTGAAGTCGCGTCTTGAAAGATCATCTTCTATTGTTTTTCCCCATTCAACCCTTTCCGGTTTGTGTGTAGGGGAAAAACTTAATTCTTTCCTATAAGTTGTAATTTCTGCAACTTTTTTTTCTCCATCAAGTTCATATGGAATTCCAACTGTGCCAAATTCGTTATCATAGAAACCATTTGGAAAAACTTTTAAAACTTCTTCAGGTTTCGCATTGGTTGTTAGGTCCCAGTCCTTAACATATGTATTTAGAAGTATACTTCTTACACTTCCTCCCACAAAATATACTTCAAATTTTGCATTCTCAAGTTTTTGATAGATATCAATAACTTCTTTAGGAATATTTTTTAACATAACTTGTTGCCTAATGTTTACTTTGCTATAGTATAGCAAACATTAATGAAGGAATATAACAAATTAGTCAGGAATAGGATACCTGAAATAATCACCGGAGATAATAAAAAACCAATTACTCATGTTGCTTCAGAAAAAGAATTTGAAAATGCTCTAGTTGATAAATTAACCGAAGAAGTTAATGAATATAAATCAAGCGGAGATTTAGAAGAATTAGTAGATATTATGGAAGTTGTTGAGGCGATCGGTTATCTAAAAGGCGTAAGCTTGGGTGAGTTGAATAAACTGAAAAGGAAAAAGGCTAATAAAAGAGGTTCTTTTTCAAAAAGAATAATCCTCGAGCGCGTTGAGTGAAATGAAAAAATGGAACTTGCTTTATCAGAATAAGAGTTTAAGCCTCAAAGATGAAGAGATAGTCAGTATACTTCTTGAAAACCGTAATATTAAAACGAAAAAAGAGAAAGAAAGTTTTCTAAATCCTAATTTTAGGCAAGTAACATTAGACTCAGTAAGAATTGATAAGAATAATCTCAAAAAAGCGATAGAAAGAATAAAAGAAGCTATTAAAAATAAAGAAAAAATTATAGTTTTTGGCGATTATGACGTTGATGGAATTTGCGGAAGCGCTATTCTCTGGGAAACATTAAGTAGTTTAAAAGCAAACTGTCTTCCATATATTCCCTCAAGGTTCGAAGAAGGTTATGGATTAAGTGTTAAGGGTATAAATAAAGTACTTTCGCAAGATCCGGATTTGAAATTAATAATAACAGTGGATAACGGGATTGTTGCAAGCGAGGCGGTTGACTATGCTAACAAAAAGGGAGTAGATGTCATTGTTACAGATCATCATGTAAGACCTGAAAACCTTAAGCTTCCTAAGGCATATACAATTGTTCATACAACTTTGCTTTGCGGGGCAGGGGTTGCATACATGCTCTCACAGGAAATGAAAGATAAAAAATCAAATCTCAAATCTTATGATAACCATTTGGAGCTTGTGGCTTTAGCAACAATTGCGGATTTAGTTCCTCTTAGGCAAGGAAATAGAATTTTTGTTTATTACGGACTGCAGGCCTTGCAAAAAACAAAACGTCCCGGACTTTTAGAGCTATTTAGGGAATCCCGTATCGAAAAAGAAAACATTGGTGTGTATGAAATAGGACATATTATTGCTCCAAGGCTCAATGCGATGGGTAGAATTGGAAGTGCAATGGATAGCCTAAGGCTAATATGTACCCGTAATAATGAAAGAGCAAAAATTCTTGCTAATTCATTAGGAAAAACCAATTTACAAAGACAAGAACTTACAATTGATACTCTAAATCACGCTTTACACGGAGCAAAAAAAAATTTGCTTAATAATCTAATTTTTATTGCAGATAAATCTTATCAGGAAGGAATAATAGGCTTAGTAGCCGGAAGACTTGTAGAAGAATATTATTTACCATCAATTGTTATTTCAAAGGGTAAGGTTTATAGCAAAGCTTCCGCTCGAAGTGTTTTTGGTTTTAATATTGTAGAATTTCTAAGAGAAGCCTCGGATTTGTTAGTTGATGTAGGCGGGCATCCTATGGCGGCTGGTTTTACTGTAGAAACAAAAAAACTGGAAGAGCTTGAAAAATTTTTGTATAAAAAGGCTTCCAAGCTTCTTAATAAAGACCATTTAGAAAGAAAATTAAACATAGATTTAAATTTGCCGGAAGACCTTATTAGTTTAGATCTATATTCTGCAATACAAAAACTATCTCCTTTTGGCATGGCAAATCCAGAACCCTTGTTTCTGACAGAAAATTTGAATGTTGCCGATATAAAAACAGTAGGAAAAGATGGAAAACATCTTAGACTCGGACTTAAATCAGAAAAGGGTAAATATTTTGAATCCATCGCGTTTGGTATTGGAGAAAAAAATTCACTTGTAATTGGCGATAAGGTTTCGGTTGCATATACGTTGTCGCTTAATGAGTGGAATGGAAATAAAAAACTCCAGCTTAAAATTAAGGATATAAAGAAAAACTAGCGGTGCCTAGCAAAAACGGGTTCTAATCTAACTCCACTTCTAACACGATCAGTATTGTCATCTTCTACTGGTTCATTTCGAGAAAGATAGTTAGAATTATTAGCAGTTTCAATAGCCTCTCTTAACTCGGAAGGCAAAAGATCTGAATTTGAGGCTAAGCTTGAAAAGTTTATTCTTATTCCACTGTCCTTTAAAGGCACAACCTTTTCCAAAAAATCATTTCTATGGCTGTATTCATACCCTTCCAATCTTAATCCTTCAGTAAGATCTCTAGTGGATCCAATATCACATCTTTTCATCGATTTACTTGTTATCCTAAGTTCAATATTTTCTACCATAAACAACAAAAAACTTCCTTTTTGAAGCACAGAAATGGCTTCATTGGGAAGTCAATCTATAATTTCAAATAATTTCATAAGTATTTTATCCACATCAAATCGTATCACTGCTAAAATAGCTTGTCAAGTAGGCAGATAGAATGGTATTATCAGATTAAATGAGTAGAATTTTAGTTTCGGATGTAAAAGATTTCGTCGGTAAACAAGCTACGGTTATGGGTTGGGTAAGAATTAGAAGAGATCACGGAAAGCTTATTTTTTTAGACATACGAGATCGAAGCGGAATTATTCAGGTTGTAGTCAATCCTCAAGTTTCGGAATCTGCATACAAAGTTGCCCAAGAACTAGGAGTAGAATACGCAGTTTCAATTAAGGGACAAGTGAACCAGCGCCCGGGAAAATCGGTAAATAAAGATTTAGAAAGTGGCGGATTTGAGCTTGAGGCAACAGAAATTAAGATATTAGCAAAAGCCGCAACCCTTCCTTTTGATATGGGCAGCGATGATTTAAAACTGGAGCTCCCAACTTTATTAGACCATAGGGGAATTACGCTAAGACATCCTAAAATTGCTGCAATTTTTAAGGTACAAGCGGCAATTATCGACGAGTTTAGAAACTATCTTAAAACCCAGGGTTTTGTAGAGTTTCAGGCTCCCGCTATTGCGCCGGCAGTGGCCGAAGGCGGAGCAGCTGTTTTTGAGGTAAACTACTTTGGACACAAAGCATACCTTTCTCAGAGTCCTCAGCTTTATAAACAAATTGTAATGTCCGCTTTTGAACGAGTTTTCTCCGTGAATAAAATTTTTAGAGCCGAGCCCTCTGTTACCACGAGACATTTAACAGAAGTAGTTTCATTAGATGCTGAAATGGCATTTATTGATTCATGGCTTGATGTTAAAGATATGGCAGAACAAGTAGTAAGAAGTATTTTAAAAAGAGTTGAAGATACTTGTGCAAAAGAGCTTAAAATGTACAAAGTAGAATTGCCTAAAATGATTGATAAAACCCCGTATTTAAGCCTAAAAGAAGCTCAAGAAAAGATATTTAAAAACTCAGGCAGGGATGTACGAGAAGAAAAAGATTTAAATCCTGAAGATGAAAGAGAAATTTGCGAAATAATCAAAAAAGAAACAGGTTCCGATTTTGTGTTTATTTACGGCTATCCTACTAAGCACAAGCCGTTTTATGTTTACCCCAATCCTGAAAATCCGGAAGTTAATGAAGGAATGGATCTGCTTTGTAAAGGCTTAGAGTGGCTTTCAGGAGGACGTAGAGTAAATGATTATGATCAGTTAACTAAGCAGGTTAAAGATTGGAAATTGGATCCAAATAAAATTAAGTTATTTTTAGAAGCGTTTCAATATGGCGTACCTCCGGAAGGTGGATTTGCCTTAGGAGCAGAAAGAATGACAATGCAAATTTTAGAACTTTCCAATGTACGCGAAGCAAGTATATTTCCGCGTGATATGGAAAGAATTGATGAAAGGCTTTCCACCCAAAAAAAATCTTAATGAGCCATACAAAATCTTGGCGTTTACCCTGTTTGCGCTATTTTTAGTATTATTTTCTGTAAGCGTAATGCTTAGGTTTTGGATAGTTAATAATGCCATTAATTCCTCTCCGTCAGTACCAAGATCAGATTTGGCATATCCGGTTCTTAAATCATCCTATTTGCCGCAGATAAGCGCAAACGGCGCGATAATAATGGATGCAAAAACAAAATCTGTTTTATATTCAAAAAATCCTAAGCTTAGATTTTCGTCCGCTTCAACTACAAAAATAATGACAGCCATTGTAGCACTTGATTATTTTAAAACAAATGACATTCTTACCGTTAAGGAAGCGACGAGAGAAGGCTCTATCTTAGGAGTTTATAACGGCGAACAATTTACTCTTGAAAATTTACTCTATGCGTTGTTACTTCCTTCCGCAAATGACGCGGCACTTACTATAGCCCAAAATTATCCAGATGGAATAAATAGTTTTGTTGAAGAAATGAATGAAAAGGCAGGTCTTTTTTTACTAAAAAACACTCATTTTGGTGATCCAGCAGGACTTTTGGATAAAGAAAACTATACAACCCCTTTTGATTTAGCAAGGCTAGCTTCATTTGCACTAGATTATCCTGAGTTAGCAAAAATAGTTTCAACTCAATATAAAACAATAACCGATGTTTCCGGAAGTTCGGTCTATACGCTCGAAAATTTAAATAAATTATTAGGTACAGATGGTGTCAATGGCGTAAAAACAGGATATACGGAAGAAGCGGGTCAGGTTTTAGTTACTTCTAAAAAAGAAGATGGAAATACAATTATTATTGTTGTTATGGGAAGCGATGATAGGTTTTTTGATACGCAAAAACTCTTATCTCTTATCAGCGGAAACCTTACTTATTTATCCATTCATCCCTAACCGCAGGCAAATAAGCAAAAAACCCATCGTTTCCCTCTAATATTATAATTGGATATAAATAATCTTGAATTTTGCTTCCTATATAGTAGGCAAGAAATACGTCTTTTATTTTAATATTTGAACTTTCTCCATAAAAAGATGCTATATAAGCCTTTCCTTCTTTTAGTTCTTCATATGCTTCCTTTGCGGTTTTTATTGGGTAAGTAGAGCTTTCCTTTGAGGGTTTTTGCAATATATAAGTTGCTCTTACAACATGAGAGCTTGATGAGTCTCCCGCAACAATAACATTTATATTGGACTCGTTTGGTTTTTCATAAAAAATAGGATAATTATTAACATTTTTTTGATAAAAATTGATTCTGTAGGCATGGGTAGAAGCCTTACTTATTGCTCCTACCAGCTGTCCGTCTTGTATTGAAATCAATTGGGTTTTAGTTTTAGATAAATCAAAATCTGTGCTTAGGTAATTCATATTGGAAAGAAATCTTTGTGCATAATTTACCGCTTCTTTTTCTTTTGGAAGATTTTTTGCGGATAAAATACCGGCATTAAAATAAAAAGGGGAGAACATTGTAAAATTTCCGTTTTGAATGTTCACTCTTATTGTTTTTAAGAAATTGCCACTTGAGTCTGTCCAGAAATATAATTCATCAGAAACCTTAAAAGGACCGTTCTCAAATCCAGCTGCGCCTACGTTTTCTCCTATGGTCTTTAGCGCTAAAAGGTCAGCCTTAGGGGTTTCAATTTTATAAACTTTTATCTGGTCCGTAAGATTTGGTAACTCTCCGGTTAAAGTATCTATAGAAAACTTAAGTTCTTTATTAACGCTACTTGCGGGAAATGAAGGTTGTGAAATCTTTCCAAATAAAACAGTCGGTTTTGGGGGAGGGGTAGGAAAAAAAGTGTCCTTAATCAATACAAGCGTTCTAAATGCAAAGACAAGCACAAGCAAGGATGCAAGAATTATACCCGCCCATTTTAATATTAGCTTGGTTTCTTTACTCGCGTCTGTCAAGGTGAGCATATATTGAGTATATGTAAAGTTTAAGCTACAATGCAAGAGAGATGAGCTCAAAAGTTAAAGTTAGATTTGCGCCTAGTCCTACGGGAATTGCGCACATTGGCGGAATTCGAACAGCACTTTACAATTTTCTGTTCGCAAAAAAAAATAAAGGGGAATTTTTACTTCGCATTGAAGATACCGACCAAAAAAGATTAGTCAAAGAGGCAGAAAACGCCATTTTTGAAATGCTTAAATGGCTTGAAATACAGCCTTCGGGCGAGATAATTCATCAGTCAGAGCGTCTTGAGATTTACAAAAAATACGCTTATGAGTTAGTTTCGAAAAAAATTGCCTATGAAAAAGACGGAGCTGTATGGGTAAGCTTGCCGGATGATAAGATCTTCGAATGGACAGATTTAGTAGGAAATAAAAAAATCAGATTCGAAGGCAGCACTCAAGAGGATTTTGTAATATTAAAGTCAGATGGTTTTCCAACTTATCATCTGGCAAACGTAGTTGATGATCACTTAATGGGAACAACACACGTATTTAGAGGAGAAGAGTGGATTTCATCAACCCCAAAACATTTATACCTTTATGAAAGCTTTAACTGGGAACATCCGGAATTTGTTCATCTTCCTGTAATTTTGGGAAGCGACCACACAAAATTATCCAAAAGGCATGGGGCAAAGTCTGTTTTAGACTATAAAAATGAGGGATATCTAAAAGAAGCAGTATTAAATTATATGGCACTTTTGGGTTGGAATCCGGGAGGAGATCGTGAGCAAATGAGTCTTTCCGAGATGGAAAGCTTATTTGAAATCAAAGATATAAATACTGCCAATCCTATTTTTGATCAAACTAAATTTGAGTGGCTAAACGGAGTTTGGATTCGTAGTATCTCCACACAGGAATTACAGGAAAGATTAAACGAATTCTATTCTGATGATAAAGAAGTAGTCAAAATTATTAAAAGTGAAAAATCAGAGGAATTGGTAAAAGCAGCGACTTCTAGAATGAGAACTTTAGCTGATTTTAAAAACTTAGTATCAAAAGATCCACAAAATAAAAAAACAAAAGAAGAGGAAAAGATTGCAGAAAAACTTAATAATTTTCTAGATAAGAAGCTTAAAAACTGGGATGATGAAGAACTGCTTTCTGCAATAAGAGAGTTTAGTAAAGAAGAAAACGTGCCATTTAAAACAATTTTTTTCCTCTTAAGCGGAAAAACGAGCGGAATTGGGATTTTGGAATTAAATCAAATCTATGGAAAGGATTTTTTTGTAGCCAATTTAAAGAGCAAATAATAAAACTCCAATACCAAGAAGAACGAGTGCTATTCCGCCAATACCAATTCCTAAAATTGTAATGTTTGGCCCTGTTTCAGGAAGACTAGAGGCGCTTGCTACGTTTGTGCTAATGGTAGTTGACCAAGGGCCTGCTGCGCATCCATTATTTGCTCTTACCTTAAAAAAATAGTTAGTTTGGGGAAATAAGTCATGAACAGTATATTTTACAGCTCCATCTAACACGCCTAAGTTAAACTTTACAGAATATGCGTCTGCACTTTGCGTAAGCCCGTATGAAATAGTATATCCGTCAAAAGCCGTAGATGGCTGCACAAAATAAAGGGTAGCAGAAAAAGAGCTCATGGATACAGAATATAAGTTTGGGGCGTCATTTGGAGGCTGGCTACTGCAATCATCTGCAAAAGAAGCTTTAGGAGCCAATCCCACAAAAATTAGAAAAAAAGTTAGAATAAAGCCAAAGGCGGCAAGTTTTAATTTCATGCCTTTAATAAGAATATGGTCTTTTTCTCAATTTTTTTCAAGTGGGAAATTAATATAAGATTTATTTTTGTTTGGGAAGAAGGCTTGCGGGTTTTTTTGTACATAATAAATACGTTTGCATCTGAGTCCCCTCGTATAACGAGGTGAGTATATCTTTTGCCATCTCTTCCCTTCTTGTTTCATTCACCCTTCCATCTATAATTGCTAATCTTTTTCCAACACCGTGTAATGGCATGTTTCCTTGCCCTAAAACCTCATTGACGTCCGGAGCGTTAGTTTCAGCATCTATTTCTAATACCGTAAACCCTACTTTTGCTAACTTATGAACGACCTCTTCTTTTAATTCTTTTTCAGTTAGCATCGGGAGCCTTAATCCACCTACTTTTAAATCTGGTCTTGTTTGCTCAAGTTTGTCTATCTCAGAAGCAAATTTTGTAGTCTCCTTCTTGGCATTTCTGTTAACATGAGTAACTACAACCAATTTGCCATCAGGCTTTAGCATATTGTAAATAGCTTTGAATGCTAACTCCCTATTTGTTAAAAGATGTACGTTTCCGGATAAAATTGCGGCGTCCGCTTTTTCGTGAATTAGGTTATCTACCGTATGAATATCTCCATGAATTAGAGTTGCATTGTTTCCAAGTAGTTCTTTTTGAGCAGCTTTCAGCATTGACGGGGAAGCATCGACGCAATAAAGCCAGCCAGTTTCATCTAGGTATTTACTTATATGTTTGGCTATAATTCCTGGTCCCATTCCAAGATCAACAAGCACTTGACCTGGTTTCAGTTTAAGCAAATCCTGAATATTTTTTGCTATATCCTCTCCCGCAGTTATCTCACCATTTTTTATAGATCTGTTTCTAGCTTTTTGCAGTGCTTCAGCTATATGTGGTAAATGAAACTCTAACCTACCAGCTCCAGCGCCTTTAATTTTTAAAGGAGACTCCTCCCATGGATTTTCCTGTGTAGTTGGAATTCTTGCTATCTTAGGAATAATAACTTCAACTCCACTTGCACTAGTAGAATTACCCAAGAAGTTAATATTCGAATCTTCATTTAATCTTTCAATCATGTCTGAAGTTTAACTGATCCTTATACAATATTCATTGACGATTTTGTCAATATTACTTTCCAATCCAGTGAATAAACTTTTTCTCCGTGCTTATAAATAATTTATTTAAGATATAACCAAGAATCCCAGTTATAAATATTGCAGCAAACAATTGTGCAGTATCATAAATTGCATAACTATCATAGATAATCTTTCCTAAACCGTATCTTGTTCCTATAAACATTTCGGCCACAATTGTAATAATTAAAGAAATTGAAAGACTTAAACGTAAACCTATTACAATTTGAGGCAATGAATCATAAAATATTACAAATCTTAGCAAATTGTACCCTTCAGCTTTATAAACCTTTGCAACTTTTAATCGCGTAGCAGGGATATTTTTAACTCCGTAATAGGTATTAATTAAAAGTATCCAAAAGCAGACAAAAACACTTATTCCTATTTTTGCCATATCTCCGATTCCTAGGAAAAGCAGAAAAATAGGGAAAAAAGCAGTTGCCGGTACAGACCTAAAAAAATCAATCAATAATTCCGTCGAAGTATATAAATTCTTATTTAGGCCTAGAATTAACCCGACAGGAATAGCAATAAGACTGGTAATAATCAAACTCGTGAAGGTTCTGTAGAGCGTAAATCCTACTGCATAGAAGCCGTCTAATAGAAAGATATTAATAATATTTATAGCTACGTCTTTTAGAGAAGGTAAAAATACAGGGTTAACTATTTTTAGTCCGTCAGCAATCATCCACAAAATTAATATTAAAATTGGTGCAAATATTTGAAGGGGAACTTTATTTGTAGTAAACATTAGATAAGTCCACCGCCTTTTCAAGAATACCGTTATCTAACTCTAATTGCATTTCATTTTTTATAGCAGTTTTATTTAGTTCAGTTGATTTTTCAAAAACACTTTCTGGCATTGCAAATATAATTTCTTTATCAAGCTTTATATATTTTTGATTAATCGACCTAAACTCTTTATCATTTTTTCTTGAATAATCAATTGCTTCATCGTTAGCTCTGGTAAATCTGTCTGCCAAGTCCTTATTCTTGGCAAATTTTGTACTAAAAGCATTTCCGGTTGAAGCATATGGATTAGTCAAATATTTTGGTCTTACGGCTTCTATTAATATTTTCCCACCAGCCTTTTGAACTATAGAGGTTGATGAGGGCTCGTTATCTATTGCTGCAGCAATGTCTGGCTTTACAAAAGTTTGAGCAGTTAGCGTTGAGCTTACCTGTACAATTTCTACTTCGTCTAAGTTTATTCCTAACCCTTTTAAAACCAACTCTGCCTGCATTTTTCCGTTTGTCCCCGAACGTGTCAGAATTTTTTTACCTTTTAACTCCCCAATAGAATTAATGTCCTTTTTGACGATTAAGAAGCTATAAGGTTTATCTAGAGTTTCTATTACCCCGGAAAAAATTTTAAATTCTCCCGGTACTGCATTTTCATATGCAAAAAATACTGAATAAGGGGCAGAGACCACGTCTATGTCTCCCTTTGATAACGCGTACATAGCATTGTTGGAGCTAGGTATGGACACCAATTCTGCCTTAATTCCGTATTTTTCGAAAATTCCTTTGTCTATTGCCACAAAAAAAGGAGAAACGTAGGGTGAAAAAGCAATTTTTACTCTTGTTAAATTGCTTTTGGGTTGCGGTTTATTGTTTGAGCTATAATTATTAAAAGCAACCAGAACCAAAAGTGAGAATACAAGAATTGTAATTGTTATAAAAATTCTTTTCATAATTAGTTTTTTCTAATCTCCTTTTCATAAAGCGATAAGATGTTTCTTTTTAAACTATTAAATTTGGAAGATCCCATAAAAGATAATTTTCTTGGATATTTTTCATTAACTTCAAAAATCTTAATTATTTTTGTTGGCTTATTGCTTAAAAGGATAATTCTTTGGGCAAGGAATATGGCATCATCAATTTCATGCGAAACGAACAAGGTCGTAATTTTTAATTCGTGCCATATTTTACTAAGTCTTTCTAGCCACAAAAGCGTAGTTTGGTAATCAAGGGATGAAAAAGGTTCATCTAATAATATTAAATCAGGCTCAATAACGATGCTTCTTAGCACAGCCACAAATTGCTGCTGACCTCCGCTAAGTTCATAGGGATATGATTTCAAATCAAAATTGCCTTTGTATTTTTTAAACATCCTTCTCACGATCAAATTTCTTTTTCTTTTGTTAAATCCGCCAACTTTTAGAGGAAAAGAGATATTTTCATCTGCGGATAGCCATGGGAAAAGAGATGTTTTATAGTCTTGGAAAACAAAACCGATCTTTAGATTTTCAATAGTCGAGTTATTAAACAAAATTTCCCCCTTATCAATATCCGTTAATCCCGCAATCGAGTTTAAAAGCGTAGACTTACCACATCCATTTGGTCCGAAAACAGCTACAAATTCTCCATTCTCAATTTCCAGATTGAAATTTTCGAAAACTCTATTTTTGATTTTATTCTGGTAAGATTTACTTAAGCTTTGAATCTTAAGCATATTGGAGTAAGCTTACCAAACGTTGACACTTGAATCATTGACAAAAATGTCAATAAAATGTAATATAAGCGCTAATTTAACAAAATGGGCAACTATTTGCATTTAAAAGATGTAATTGCAAAATATTACATCAGGGATGGAAATAGGGTAGTATTCAGAAATAATACCTCTCTTAATCAGATGGCTTTAAAAATGTGGGATAAGCTCCATTTCTCCGAGATAGACAGTAGCGTACTTTCGAAAGTAATAAACGGGACAAGGCTTTTTACGTTTAAACAGCTTAAAACATTCTGTGACATACTTGAGCTATCAAAAAAAGAAAGACGAAGCCTATTTAATGCTCTAATTAAAGACAAACTTGGTGAAATGAATGCGACGGAAAATACTGACAACATTCATCTTGCCTTGGCCAAGATAAGCTATTCTTCCCATCAAAATACTATAAAATTAAGCAATAAATCAAAGCGTTTATTTGAAGAAATTATGGCTATAATTGCTCCTAGGCTTAATCAAAAAAGCAAATTGGGAGTAAAATATTCAGCCTCTTGTTATTACCATTTTATTACCAAAGGAGTTTATAAATATAATAGCTTTGTCGAGAATAAATTTGCTAATTTTGATGTTGCTATTCCAATATGCGACTTCAATAAAACTGTCAAGGGATTGGAAAATAACTGCAAATGCGGTTATCATCTTGCTTTATACGGAATTATTAAAGAGTATTTAAAAAAGAGGATATTTACACATGAAAGAATACAAAATAAACTAAATAGATGGGTATCTTTTTTCTTTCCCAAATATGCAGCGTTAAGCTATCTGGAGAATCTAGATACACTTAGTAGCGACAGTAAGCTTCTTTTAAAAGAATTAAGAGCTTCTATTTAATGCTTTTTGGCTTCAAATCCTGTAAAATACAATCATTCCATTGCCGAGTCGCCTGCCTGCGCAGGCAGGTCTAATGGTAGGATAAAATGTGGCACGTTTACATTTTAAGAAGTAAAATCAAGAGATGGTATTACGTAGGAAGTAC
>Ga0154974_108_pt1 | contig 66865 bp, 81 predicted proteins | sample RifCSPhighO2_01_FD_105942 | JGI IMG/M metagenome (GOLD analysis project Ga0154974, IMG submission 105942) | Candidatus Levybacteria bacterium RIFCSPHIGHO2_01_FULL_36_15b | reverse complement strand
GCAATATTCCCAGTTGCTGCCACCCGTAGGTGTACTGCCCGTGTCTCAGTGCAGTTGTGGCTGATCGACCTCTCAGTCCAGCTACCCGTCATTACCTTGGTAGGCATTTACCCCACCAACTAGCTGATAGGACGCAGGCTCATCTCTTGGCGCACAGTTAAGTGCTTTACAATAAATTGACTATGGAAAATTACCCCATCTTTCGATGAGCTATGTTCCACCTAGAGGTAGATTCCTACGCGTTACTCACCCGTCTGCCGGTAGCTCCTTGCGGAGCCCCCTTGACTTGCATGCTTAAGGCACGCCGCCAGCGTTCATCCTGAACCAGGATCAAATTCTCAAAAAAATTGGGTTAGCTTTACAGCTAAACCTTGTTAGATTTTCTTTAAGGAATTAATCTAACAAAAAATTCCTACCACTTTCTGATTGTCAACTAATTACTAATTTAGTTGATTGAAAGTTATTTTGTTCCGGTTCCTCACCCCAAATTATCAAAGTGCAAATTAAGCTATTAAAGACTAAAAATCCCGCCAGAGGCGGGTTCTAAACCAACGTCTTTGGCAAGAGTCTTTACATAGTGAAATCTATTATAGTGACTTTTGAGGCAATGTCAAGACGCAGTAGGAGCTTGAGAATTCTCAACAAATTCCATTTTCTGTGCCCATGATCCGCTATCGATACTCCTAACCCAAGGAAAATTATGAACAGTATTACCAGTTGCAAAAGTTAATCTTTTTCCCTCTTGCTTTGCAACTAAAGCTCTCCTTTGACCGAAAGGAACACCAATTCTCATTGCACCAATCTTTTCGAATACATCTTCGAAAAGATCCTTTTTTACTACTCTTAATATATTTCCAAAATTAATATTTACTGGATCTGGAGTCGAAATTCTACTAAATGATCGTTGTTCTGAATCTAGCGGGGTTCCTTTTGCTAAAGCCGCAACCTCTCCTCGAATAAATAGTTCTCTCTTTAATTTTTTTTGCTCTTCCGAATCCGGTTCTATTCCTTTTTCTTGAGAGATTGCCCTGTAAAATTCTGTTTGCCCAGAAAAAGCTCCACCTTTTACAGTACCTGCAAACTTTCTAATACCCAACTCTGTAACCATTCCAACTCCCAAGTTTATACTTCTTCCAATTTGTGTAGGAATATTTTCTCCTTGAGTACCAGCTGGGTTATCATAAAGAAGTTGAGTTCTTTCTTGCATATTAGTTGGTAAATTAGCATAAGTTTTATCAGATGTAATAGCTCCTTTTGATGCTCCTTGCAAAACGACTCTGGTTTTATCAAGATCTATACTTGCTAATTTCTGTTTTACAAATTCTGCGTAAAGCTTTCCGTATTCAGAAAACCCATTTTGTTTAACGCTATCCACAAATTCCCTGGTAACTTGGCCGCCCAATGCAGTTGGTCCTCCCACTAAGTAAATGTCTATTGCGGGCGGTTCTTCTCCACTTCTTATTGCTTGGGCGACTTTTGGCATTTCAGCTATAAATCTTGCTATTCCCATATCCAAAGCGCTCAGCGCGCTACCATCTTCTCCAACGCCAAAAGAAGGTTCTACAAAATAGACATAAAGCTCAAGTCTTTGATCTAAAGTGTCTCTTTGCTGGACTGCTGGTTCTTTCGGTTGAGGCTTTTGAGAAGCAATCTTTTGAATTAGTTCAGGCGTTACAGAAAGATGTCCTGCCAAAAATTTTACGCCCTTTGTTTCTTGTGATTCCCACTGAAATAAACCGTCTCCGGTTATTTGTCTATTTATTTCGTCAAGCGTTATGTCAAAGGATTTTTGGTGTTCTGGGATTTTTTTATGAACAACGTCTTTAATAATCGTTACATAAGGTGCTTCAAGTGGTTGTTGGGCTTTTAATTGCTCTGGAGATGTTGGTAGAGTTTCCGAATGAGATTCCATATTTAAAGCTTAATATATATAAGCTAAATTGGTCAATTTAATACTTACTCGTCTGCTATGTGAATCCCTCTTTCCGCAAGAGCATCTAAGGAAACACCTGTTGGTTTTAGTTCTGCCGGAGGAAGTCCCCATTTATCTTCAACTGACTCGGTGAGCCTTGTGTTTGATTGACGTCTTAAGTATTTCTTTACCTCTCTTCTTGAAGCAGTCGGGATTCCTGATCCATGCTGCAATTTTACATCTTCTGTTTCTTCTACAGGAACTATTGGCGCCCTGCTTTCATGTTCAAATCTAACTCTCCTGCCAGTTACATTTCTTTCTGTAAATTCTGTGGTTAGTGGAAATTTTCCAGCCTTGCTAGAAACTCTTTCGGTTCTTGTTTTAATTTTATCTTTTCTTCTTGCTTCATCGACATTTTCCGATGTTGCATAATTGCTGTCGTGCCTAAGGCCTACGTTTCCCTTATGGAAAAGGCGGAATTCACTCATTGCCGAAAAAGCTCTTCTTGCTTTTTCCCAAAGAGTTGGTTGTCCCTGAAACTCTACTATTTCTTCACGGTCGTCCGCAGCTGGAACATGTTGTAGTTCTTCTTCTCTCAATCCTAAGGATTGATTCGAAGCAGAAGTTTTTATCCTTGGTTCTCTTTCTCTATTCATAGTTTAAAACGACAAAAGGGATATTAATACTATTTTTACCTTATGTCAAGAACTTTAAGGAAAACTCCCGTATCCAAGCCGCGGCATCTTTTGGCGAGAGCTTAAGCGAAATAATATGAGATGCCGTTTCATTTGCCGATTCTGCGGGAACTTTTAAAAGGCCGTTCATATCCTCTCGCACTTCTTCTCCATCAGCTCTTGATGTTATAAATTCCCTGATATCATCTGATAATTTTTCCCATGCAATTTTTTGCGTATTATCACCTAGATCAAATCCCCCTTTGCATCTTTCTAAAAATCCGTGAAAAGAGGGAATGTAGTTTGGCCTAGGAGGTATCATCCACACGCAACTTTGAGGTGTGTAACTTTCAGGAAAGCCATTAGCGGACTTATGGAACAAATTTTCATCGTTAAAGTTCGCAAAATTAACAGCGCTCACTCCAAGTAAAGCTGCCCCTTTGTCCTCTGAAATTAAAGGGAATTCAATAAGTTGGTCTTCAAAATTTTCAACGAATTCATTGTTCAAAGCATTTCTAATATTGCTTTTATAGTCCTTTCTTAGTTTTACACCGGATTTACTATCAACTGCTAATATTGGGGTAACCTTATGACCCAAATCTCTGAAAGCCCCCGTAATGTCCGAGGCCGCCCTACCCGATATTACCGTATCTATCAAAATTATTTCTCTGTCCTCATTTTTAGGAATACTTTTTAAAGATTCAACGATTTTTGCGGGACTTAAAATAAAGTTTCCGTACTGTCCCTCCCTAAATTTTTGCATTAGAAAGAAATTCCACTGCAAATCTATTGAGCTTTTGTCGCCATAAACCAGATCAGAAAATGCAGCTGCGCAAGAGGCTCTAACTTTTTTATCTAACTCCGTCTCCTGTTCGTTTGGAGCAGATAAATCTGCGGTAAACGGATATAAAATAACGTCTATCTCTGGTTGTATATGCCCTTGCACATCATCCTTAATAGAATCTGATAGATATTCAAAAATCCCAGCGGGATAATAATCGGTTTGCGCACCTGACAGCCTGTGGTCGCCGCTCTTTCTTAAAAAATCTACTGCCAATAAAAAAATTGGAATAGCGCCTCTTGATGGAATAAGTATTGTTGGTCTTTTTCCCTTTTCCAAAGTATTATCCAAAGCTTCTCCTAATTTAAGCCCAACTAATTCACAGCCTCTTCTGTATTCGGTTATCTCTTCTTCGGTAAAAACTTCATTTTTGCGAAGTTCAATTTCTTTTGCTTGTGGTAATTCTGCGGTATCTATCATTAGTGCTGCACAAAAGGATTTTCGTTGTAAAAGGCTTGAAAAGCTTTCGCCCAATGTTTAATCTTTGCTTCGTCTTCTTGAGCTAATTTTGGAGCCAGATGAGGATTATTTTTTTCCGTGTTAATGGTTCGTCTCTCAATTTCTCTAGCCTCATTTTGATCAAAAATACCAAACATCTCTTTTTCAACATCTATTTCCAAATCGTCCAAAAAATAATCCGCTTCTACGGAGTTTAATAGCTTTGTCTCGATAGATCTGCTTACCCTATTTACTATTTGCATTTTGAAATCGTCTGTAATTGGAGCATACTCTAGGATAGCTCTAAGTTTTTCAATTTTGAAATTATCTACCGATCCGCTTACTGAGTTTAATCTTACTTCTTCAAGGCAATTCGCAAATTTAGCTGCCGCTTCTCTGGGATTTAATGGTCTTTCAAAAGTTTTGTGAGATTCCATACTATATTCAGTTTCTGCCATGCATGAATTATATCATATTTTTGAGGTTTTTTGCTTTCTAAAATATCTTATTTATCTTTTTACATTAAAGACGTTTAGTAGCCTATGAGGAATTGCTGTAAAACGCGAGGGTTTTTCGTCTTCACACGGAGGCTCTTGATAATTTGCTTCTAAATTTACTCTTGCTTCTTCTAAATATTTGCTTACCGTCTCCAAAGTTATCCAAGCCTTATCAAGGCCGCCCGAATAAGTAGTTTTAACTTTACTTTGGGTTCCATCGTTCACTTTTTCACGGACTGTGAGATTTATTACTTTTGAACTATCAAACGTTAGTTCCCGAATATAAGCGTTCGTTCCTTTTTGTCTTATTAATCTTAATATAATGGAGCCGGCGATTCCTTCGGTTGCATCCGCATCAAGGCAAATATCCGAACTTCCCCTACTGTCATTTTCATTACAAAAAAAACTTTTGGCCGATATTTCAATTCCGTCGTAATTATAATAGCGCTCTCCGTGCTTTTCTAATAAATCAACAGCTTCTGAGTATATATGCGAAATTTGCTTTTCGTCTGCATAGTTTACTTCTTGCTCTACCATATTAGGCGTAGATTATACAGTTTTTTTAAGAAGAATAATAGTCCAGGGCAAAGGAAGCTTTTTCTCAATTATTTTTACTCCTTTTAGCGTTACAAACTTTTCAAAAGAGTTGGAAGACCAATGTTGAATATGTTCTATGTCGTTTCCAAATCTTGATAGATTTTTTCCGCGAAGAAAATTACCCAGCATAAACCAGGGCTCGTTTGGAACAGAAAGCAAAATATATTTTTTAGAAACCCTAATTAACTCTAAAAGTGCATTTTTGGGATTTTCCAAATGTTCTAATACTTCTGTGCAAACAACCAAATCGAATGATTTTGCTTTATAAGGCAAGCTATAAATATCACCTTGTATGATTTTAAGGTCAGGATGAATCTTTTTTCCTATTTCTATAGCACGATCTAAATATTCAACTCCCTCCCAAGATTTGCCTATTTTGGCATTTTTTAGTTTTTTCATAGTAAAACCCTCTCCACAACCTACATCCAGAACTGAATTTATTTGATAGAAGCGAACTGCATTTACAAAAACCTTGAAAAAGTTCTCAATTAAAAATTTTTGTAAGGGGTTTTTGGGATTATGTTTTTTGTAATTATCTGTAACTAGGTTTGGATCGATTTTATGTTCCATATGCAAAGATTATACGATATTTTTTAAATTTTCTATATTTTCCTTTAGCAATTTCAGCTAGCTTCTTGCTTTTGCTCTTTTACGATACTTATTGAATTATCTTGAATCTGTCGCAGGCGAGCTTGAAATAAGCGATGCAATTTGTGTCGAGACCTGGTTTTACTAAAAATGTTTGGAACTACTTCTTGATGCTCAATCTTGTCAAAAATTTTTATTGATGTGCCAAAATCCGTATGATATCTTTCGATAAATTCCCAGAACGGAAAATCTTTACCTGGATTATTTTTTAGATGCTCTCTTAATTCTCTTCGAAGTCGCCTTTCAAGAAATATCCTCCTTGCTTTTCTTCTTGGCAAAAGATCTCCACTACGAATTAATTTCTGTACATTTCTCTTTGCCTGAGCAACTGTTAAATCCTTAATTAACTCTGGTAAGTGTTCAACTAAAACATTTGGGTCTTTTAATGCTGCTTTTATTTTTGCACGCCTTTCCTCCGCTTCTTCTTTTCTTTGTTCTGCAATTTTATTAACTGGGGGATCCGTTATTTCACCTGCTTGCCTTAATCTATATTTAGCATGTCTTATCTTGAAATAATGCTCTCTCATCTCCCGTGAGATTTCTATTGTTGACAACCCCATCCTATGAAAATCTATAATTTCATCATAAACGTATCTCGTTTCTTCCGCCTGCATTTTCCCTAGCTGACTTAGTGGATCGATTAGTCCCATTAATAGAAGTTTCCCTGTTGTTCTATTTACTTCGTTGTGCGGTATTTTTGTTTTTTTCGAAATTTTATTATTTACGACTCCCTCTTTTCTCTCTTCGTAAACCATAAGTTCGTTCTCGCTTAAACCCAGCTCTAATTTTCCTTCTTCAAATAATTTTCTTCTTATCGATCTGAGTTCATTTCTTTCTATATCAAACTCATCATGAATGTCGTGATAATTGACACCTGCAATCAGTAACTCTTTTGCCCTGTTGGTATTCCATTCTTGATGAAAATTATTATACAGAGCAACTTTTCTTTCGTCGTAAATAAATTTATCTGCAATTTCTACAAAAACTTTTTGAAAATAGCCTTCGTTAATATCTCGAAATTGCTTTACAGTTTCCCAACTTTGATTTTCGATTAAAAAGTGGAGAAAGAAATTTCTTTTTGTGGCTATATCAACCATGAATCCATCAATTATTTTAACGGCGTCCATTTCCCAAGGCGTCAAGTCTTTATTTTTAACCTCAAGTGTAAAAGATTCTTTTCTGTCATTGCGAAAAGTATTTCCGTTTTTTTCTGCTGCTGGGGAAATTACCTGCCTTTCAACCATTTGTGGGATTATAACCAACAACAATGCCTAGAGCAATAGATCAACTACTGTTTTTAATTCTTTGTTCAATTTTTTCTCTGATAACCAGAGGTAGCGCAGCTGGATCATCTATATCTAATGCTTGCGCAAATTCGATCTGAATCTTTTCGCTAATTTCTGCCTGAACTTCGAACAAGGTCTTGCCATCATAAATCTTTCTTCCTCTTTCATTCAGATCGTTGTATGCAGGATTATCAATTAGATAGTTTATTCTTTTTTCCAGTGTTACCAAATCTGATCTTAATGTAATATCGTCAATATAATGCATAATTTTTTCAGACAAAGATAAAGAATGATAATCATTAATAAATCTATTAAAAGCCATGTGTCCTACTGCTTGAGTTAGTATAATTATTTCCTCTGGGTATCCCTTTAACCTTAAAAATTCCGATTGTTCGCTTACCGAATTATCAAACTCTTCGGATCCTTTTTCACGTGCGCCTTCGATTTCTTTTCTCTTGAATATATCGTGCGCGAGAGCCGCAATTCTCAAATCACTTCTATCTGCAACGGAAAGACCGAGCATTTCTCCAAGCACGTCTACTGCCTCTGATTCAACCAATTCATGTTCAACAACATTTCTCCACCCTTCGTTTTTTGGAAAAAGACCAGCAATTTTTTGATCTCTCATTACAGAAATTGCGCTTGCTGCTCTTTTTGCCCAGAACTGTGTTTTTTGATTTTCAACAGTATTTTCCATTATTAAAGTTTTTTTATTGCCATATATAGCACTATACCCAGACTTACCATTACGTTGAGTGATTTATTAACCCCAAACATAGGAAGTTCCACAACTGCATCTGACATTTTTAAAACCTCTTTCGAAACCCCATCGCTTTCATGCCCAACAACCAAAGCAAGGGGAAATTGATAGTCGAATGTATCAAAAGGAACTGATTTTGAACTCTGTTCTATGGCCACAACTTTGAGATTTGAGATTTCAGATTTGAGATTTGAGATTGCGGAAATAGCTGTTTCAGCATATTCCCAGGCAACCCATTCCGTAGTATTAATACTCGCTTTCTTAATTCTTGTGTGAGGGGGCGTTTCTGCCTGCCCGCATAAAATTACTCTTTCCGCAGCCACTGCATCCGCCAACCTAAATATTGCACCTACGTTGTAGGTATCCAAAACATTGTCAACTATTATATATATGGGATTTTTCTTCAACTTTCTTTTTTGTAAAATTGTTGAGCGAGTTGTCCGCAGCTCTTTTGCCCCAAGTTTCATTACACTATTATATCAATCTAATTGAGATTTGATATAATGCGCCTTACCAATGGAACCTAATTCATTTTCAAGTCTTGCGGAAAAACTTATTAGTGTTTTTGAAAAAAAACAGTATGAAGAAAAAAACGATACTGTTACTGTAAATGCATTAATTTCAAAAGTTGCCTCGTTTTACGAAAAATTCAGAACATCAATGGACTACGGTTCGGAGGAAACAATTCCAAGACGCGCGATTGAAAGAATGTTAAAAAGAATGTTGATTCTCGAGCAAGATCCCAAACATTTGGCACAAAGCCTAATTAGAGAACTAATTTGGGCAGGATATTTCCCCAATGCAACCATTCCGCAAAGCTTAACAGAACACTTAGCCGGTGCAATTGAACTTCATTTTAAACTAAAAAACTCTGTTTCGGCACAAAAAATAATTTCAAATGACGACTTAAACACCTTTATTATGCAGATTCTGTCTTGTGAAATTTTATATATTCTTATCCCAAACCGTGAAAAAGATGCTGTTGCCAATTTTATGTTTAAAATCCTGCGGGAAAGCGTAATTATGGAAGATGAAACCGAGGAAACAAAAGATATTCAGGTTTTTTTGGCAATTAGGAAAAGTTTTTCCAAAGACGATTTGGCATTTTTAAGATATAAGCTCTTCGTACAAATTTTTGGAAGGTTAAACAGTTCTAGCTTTAACCAAATTGAACAAAATTTTGAAAAAGGTTATAGCGAAATCAAATACCAGCTTCAATTCCCTAAAAAAGAAAGGATTGTAAGCCACATTAAAAAAATAACACCTCCTTTTTTAATTCTTTACGAAATATTACTTGAAGAAAGAGAAAACATAAAACTTCTAGTCCTTGATAAAGAAAAATTCAGAATGAAAGTATTTGGGGTTTGTGAGCGAAAATATCAGACAATAAAGCGAAAGGTACGAACCGCAATAATTCGAAGCTTCATTTTTATTCTATTTACCAAAGCAATTACCGCTTTGGCAATAGAGGGCACATTTGAAAGTATTTTTTTAGGAAGAATTCAGTGGAGCTCAATTACCCTAAACACCGTTCTTCCGCCAATAATTATGGCTGTGGCAGGACTTGCAATTAGAACACCAGGAGTAAAAAATACGGAATTTATTTATGCAGGTATTCAAAAGATATTATTTATGGAAACTCCTGTTATTACTAAAACGTTGGTTCTTAAAAAAACTAAAGAGGCGGCAACATTAAAAGATTATATGTTTAGCATTTTTTGGCTTTTAACCATTGTCTTAACTTTTGGAATAATTTGGTTTTTATTAGGAGAACTTCATTTTAATATTCTAAGCAAGGGTATATTTATATTTTTTATAGCAATAATTTCGTTTCTTTCTTATAGAATTAACCAAACTGCAAACAGCTATACTGTTGCACGAAAACAAAACATATTTACTCCAATTTTTGATTTTTTCTTTGTTCCAATAATAAGAGTCGGAAGAAGCCTAACCGAAGGAATAACCCAAATAAATTTTCTTCTTATAACAATTGATTTTATAATAGAGGCTCCTTTTAAGGGCTTAATCGGATTTTTCGAGCAATGGTTCGTTTATGTAGCCACTAAAAGAGAAGAGTTGGAATAGTATTAATTTGCTACTTCTGTTTGCTCTATTTCTTGAGTATTTTGTCTTAACTCGTTTTCTGCTCTTCTTGTTTCTTTAAACTTTAAAGCTGCTTCTTTAGCTTTTTTGGCCGCTTCTCTTGCTGCTTCCAATTTTGCCTTTCTTTCTTCCAAAAGTTTCTTTCTTCTTTCTAAAAGTTCCATTCTTAGTTTCTTTTTTGCAGCTTCAATCTTTTTGAGCTTTGTTTCTTCCTGTGCGATTTTTTTCTTTTCAAGTTCTGCTGTTTCGCTTGCTTTTTTTTGCAATTTATTAAGCTTCGCTTCTATCTTATCTGCTCTGGTTGATACACCTAAAACGTTCGTGTTAAGCTCGTCTTCCAAATCATTATTTACTGCCTCTTCATAATCTTGAGTATTTAAAAAGTCCTCGACTATAATTTTGGAAGCAAGAAGCGATTCGCTTGCGCTTTCAAGGCTCAAAGAAACGTCGCTTGTTGCGCCTTCTGATACTTTAGATAAAATCATTCTATAATCCCTTAGATTGTCATTAACATTTTTTGCAAGCACCGATACATCAATTCCCAAGGCTTGTGCTTCTTTAATATCTGCCTCTGCTTTTCTTGCTTCTTCAGTTAACTCAATTAGAGATAAGTTAATTCCTCTTCTATCTGCTTTTGCATACATAACTCTTAATTCTGCCATTCGCTCTCCTAAAATTTGATTTCTAACCTCTGCTCTTTTCTCGGGAGTAAAGGCAAAACCAAGTTTTACCTTTTGATAAAGTTTGTCTAAAGAATAAAAAGGACTATCCGGCAAAAATAAACCCGCGCCTGATGTAACAGGCGGAAAATCAGATGCAAATACTGCTTTTGGAGAAAAAAGTATAAAGAGTAGAAGGAATGTGAAAGTATATAAATTTCTTTTCACATATTAATTGTTAGCTAAATAATGCTTATTGTCAAGTATTCTTGTTGAACTCTTAATTTTTATAAGAGTATAATAAAAGATGCATCATGACAGCTACCGGACATGCAATAATCGGAACAGTAATAGCAGCAAAAATAGGTAATCCAGCTTTAGCAATTCCTCTAGCAGTAGCATCTCACGTAGTTGCTGATTCTATACCTCATTGGGACACTGCCACAAATAGAAAAGAAAAATCCTGGAATAAACTGATATTTCATACTTTAATTGATATATCTGCAGGTTTTTTAATCTCTTTTCTTTTAATTTATTTTCTATTTCCGGACACGAATTATTTTTACGCGGTAGTTATGATTTTTGCTGCCCAGTCTTTTGACTGGCTTACAGCACCATACTATTTTTTTAAGATACAACTCTTCAAGCCTTTTTATAATCTTCAGAAATCTTTTGAACACGAGATTGAACTACCATGGGGATTTATGAATCAAGCTATTATTGTGACTGCCATTGTAATTCTAGCTATAATTTTCTAATTAATAGTTGCTAGTAACTGGATTTTGTGTAATACTTTTTGTATGAATCCAAACGCCGATCAATCTCCTCAAGCAATTCAACCTAACGCGCCTACTCCTCCGCCTGTTGAAACTGTTGTTGCGCCCCAAACTCCTGGGTTTACCCCACCCAATAAACCTTCAATCTTTAGCAGTAAATGGACAATTGTAGGAATAGTATTGCTATTTTTAATTCCAATAGTATTAGCTCTTCTATATTTCTTTGTTCTTAAAGGAAACAGCAATCAAGAGAGTCAGGCTATTCCAACTCCAATGCCAATCGCAACCGAAGCGCCATTACCCACTTTAGCCGCAACTGACACCCCAACGCCAACAATCGAGGCCTCCCCTACACCTAGCGTAACAGCAACAGTTAGTGCATCGCCGACGCCATAATGGAACAAGAAATTCAAGGCCAAAATCAAAATATAGAAGTTGAAAAACCTACTCAGAAAGGAGTTTTTATAAACTCTAAGTGGATAAAACTTGGCATTCTTATTGCGTTAATTTTGGTTCTTGTTGGTGGGGCTTATTATTTTGGAACTCAAAAAACTACAAATACACAGCCCAGCGACACACCTACTCCCACTGTATCGCAAGCTTTAGAAGAATCTTTTGATTCACCAACGCAAGAACCAACAAAAGCAGTACAAACTAAATCGTTTACTTCGGCTAAGTTTTCAGAGCTTGGCTTTTCAGGATATAGCCTTATATATCCTGCTGACTGGACGCTGAAAGAGGAAAGAGATAATTCAGTTCCTGTTTCCACTGTTACTCTTACAAAGCAAGGATATGCTCTTAAAATTTTCCAAGCTGCAACAGGTGGCGCACAGTGCATTTACGAAGGCGATATGCCGGAAAGCCCAGCTAGCGATTATAGAACTAACAAGTATAAGGATTTAATAACTGGCTTTGCGACATTAAGACAAACAGAATCTCCTTCAAACGGCAAAATGGCTTATTCTTATTGCCAAAAGAATACAAGTGATGGCTCTTTCGGTCAGCCGACAACTGTGGGACACATGAATCTTACAACAGGAGTAGCAGTCCCTGATCCAAAAATTGTCTCCGAATTTGAAGAAATAATTAAATCAATCAAAACTCTTTAATATTCTTTATTTTCTCTTTCGACTAACTCAGGATTTCGAAGGCCCAACAGACTCTGACTTCTTAATATCCTCTAACTTCCAAGCGGCGAAGTCGCATTTTGGGTAGTTACTGCAACCATAGAACTTTCGGCCTCTCTTGGTCTTTTTGATTACAATTTGTCCTCCATCTTTAGGACATATTAAATCTGTTTTATTTACCAAAGGCGCTGTATATTTGCAGTCCGGAAATGTTGAACAGGACAAAAATTTTCCAAATCTTCCATGTCTTATTACCAAATTTCCTTTTCCGCATAAAGGACAAACCGTATCTGTTTGTTCAACTGCAATTTTAACTCTTGCTGCGTCTTCTACGTTTTTTAAATCCTTTTCAAAAGGCGTATAAAACTCTCTTATTACGGGCACCCACTTTTTAACTCCATTTGCAATCTCGTCTAACTCATCTTCCATTTGCGCAGTAAAAGGAATATCGTCAACATCCGAAAAATTTGCGACAAGAAAATCATTTACCGCAATTCCTACAGAAGTTGGCTTAAAACGTCCTTCTTCTCTTTCTATATAAGCACGTGATTCGATAGTAGAAATAATTGTGGCATAAGTTGATGGCCTTCCAATCCCCTTTTCCTCCAAGGTTTTAATAATAGATGCATCATTGTATCTTGGAGGCGGCAGCGTTTCGTGCGATTCGGATAGCGTACTTACATATTGAAGTTTTTCGCCCGCTTTAAATTCGGGAAGCCTTTTATCTTCCAAGGCTTGCGGATTAATTTTTAAAAATCCCTCAAATAAAAGCACACTTCCGTTTGTTTTTAGGGTATATGCCCCATTTCCCGCGTCTACTAGTACTGTTGTTGATTCAATTAAAGCGTCCGCCATTGCCGTTGCAAGCGCTCTTCTCCAGATTAATTCGTATAGCTTGCCGTATTGCGGTCCAAGCTCTTTTGCTACTGTAGAGCCGTCAACATTTGCCTTGGTAGGTCTTATTGCTTCGTGTGCTTCCTGTGCGTTTTTAGAAGTATTTTTGTAAAACCTTGGTTTTTCTGATAAATATTTTTCTCCAAAAGTCGCTTTAACGAATGCGTACATTTGTTTTCTTGCCGAATCCGAAATCGCAAAAGAATCTGTTCGGTGATAAGTAATAAAACCCTCTTCGTAAAGTTTTTGGGCAAGCTGCATTGTTCGCTTTCCCGATAACCCCATCCTTCTTGCGCCATCCTGCTGCAAGGTAGAAGTTGTGTACGGAGGAGGAGGCGTACGTTTGCTTTCTTTTTTAGCCACATCGGAAACGACGAATTCTTTAGTTGCGAGATCTTTTTCAAGATTAGCTGATTTTCCTTCTGTTTCAATCGTGGTTTTTACGAACTTGTATTCCCCATCGTACAAACTTAATTTTTGCGAGATTTCTATCTTTTCTTTGTTTATTTCAATTAAATCAAAGTCTGTTTCTTCTTTATTCTTAAGAACTGTTGAGATAGTCCAGTATGGTTCTTTTTTAAACTTTTCAATTTCACGCTCTCTTTCTACAATTAGGCGGAGAGCCACAGATTGAACTCTTCCTGCAGACAATCCCCTTCTTACTTTTCTCCATAAAACAGGCGAAAGATTGTAGCCGACCAAACGGTCGAGAACTCTTCTTGCGGTTTGGGCATCAACCAAATTGACATCAATTTCCCTTGGATTATTAAAAGCATCTTCAATTGCTTCTTTTGTAATTTCATGAAATACAACTCTTGAAAATTTAGCTTTAGTTTCTAATTCTTTTAAAACTTCCGCAACATGAGCAGCTATTGCCTCGCCTTCGCGGTCCGGGTCAGTTGCCAAGAATATATTTTCTGCCGTCTTACCTTCCGATTTAAGCTCTGCAATTGTCTTTTTTTTATCCGGCATTTGCTGATAATCAGGCGCAAAATCCTTTTCCACGTCAACCGATAATTTGCTTTTGGGTAAATCCATAATGTGACCCATAGAAGCCAAAATTTTATAATCTTCCCCTAAAAAACGCCCGATTGTGCGGGCCTTAGTCGGCGATTCTACTATTACTAAGTTTTTCATGTTGATAAACAAATTCCCTGTCCCGTTAAAATTGCTCCGTGAGCCGTGTACGAATAGTACTGAAAAGGCGAACGGTAAGATTAATGGGATTCATAACTTTAACTTAATCAGTTTAGTGTAAATGATACCACCCTTGTCAAGTACCAGACGAAATTAGTAGTTTAGGGCTCCTGCAGCATTTGGGGCTGCGGTGGAAGAAATTCTTCGATGTGCTGTTCTGCCATAGTAAGCGCTTCTTCACCTTTTAAATTAACTTTATTTTTATTATCTTTAAACCTTGAATTTAAACCAATCTCAAATTCAACAATTTCCGAAAAGTTTTGGCTTCTATCCCAACTTTTTCCCTTTAATAGACCCGGCTTAAGTTCTAATAGAGTACACTTTTCATGTTGCCAATATATTAAATTGATTCCAAAAATCCGAACAACCCCATCATCGCCTTTTAGTCTCTCGGTCACTAAGCTTATTAAAGCAGATTTTCTTTTTTCAGCGGTTAATTCTGGGGCCCTTTCTGCTATTGCCATCTAGCGAAATATAACAATCTATTTATTTTTTGTCAATTAATGAAAATGTTGTATAATCCGAGCCATGAATACAAGTGAAGGTGGTGTTTTTATAGATGAAGATGTAATTCCGGAGCCCCAACCCGGCGCGGACGGCGCAGGAATTATTCCTCCCGGAAGAACCGCTGTTGGATACGGCGAGTACAGTGAACCTCCATCTGATTCGGGATCAGGTTTTGTCGCGCCCGAATACGAAGAAGATCCACAATATAAAGCAGCTGCAGATTATCTTTTGGGAGTAATAAATGGAACTGTTGAGGCTAAATATGAGGAATATCCAAACATGGAAGAGGTCGTAGATTTTCAAGTGCGGTTTGGGAATTATTCTTTCGCCGCCCTCCAATTTAAACAAGTGCTTACAGCCCCGCAAATTACGAACTATGTTACGAATCGAGCTCCAACGATTCCCAATATTGTTTTAGAGAAACTTCTGATTGCAAAAATTCTTAACAGAACTGCTTTTCGTCCTTCATACAGACGGGAGTTTCTTGCTGAGTTTGCGGAGCAAATGGCAAAAGAAATAGGGGTCCAAACAGAAAGTTTGGGAGACCTTAAATTCCCATTCATCATAGATAAAGTATTAAAAGGGCAACTTGTAATTTATTCTCCTCATGAGGACAACAAGTAGTTACCACCAGAGTTTTTAAGAATTCCTTTAATTTCCATAATTGAAAGCGTTGTTGCAATTTGTGAGGATTTTGAGCCGAGTTTTCGCACGATTTCGTCAAAACTAAGCGACTCGTTTTCTAAAATTTGAGCGATTTTAAGTTCTTCCTTTGTTAATCCTTTGAATTTTTGCTCACTAATTCTTAATTCCGGACTCTGAATTCTAAATTCTTTAAGAATATCATCGGGCGAAACCACCAATTTTGCTCCTTTTTCTATTAATTTAAGAGGCGCTGCTGAAAGACTTGATGTGATTGGTCCCGGTACGGCAAATACTTTTCGACCATACTCTAATCCTAAATTTGCAGTAATTAAAGATCCGCTGTCTTCCGCACCTTCGGTTACCAAGACTCCTTGCGATATTCCTGCAATAATTCTGTTTCTACTAGGAAAAGTGCCTTTATTTGGAGGCTCACCGGGGGGAAACTCCGAAATTATCGCTCCCCTTTTTTCTAAAATTCTGTGATATAAATTTTGGTTGCTAGCGGGAAACGGCAAGTCAACTCCGTTTCCCAAAACTGCAATTGTTTTTCCTCTTGCTTCAAGTGTTGCTGAATGCGCTTGCCCATCAACTCCCAATGCCATTCCCGAAACAATTGTAAAACCAGCACTTGCCAATTCAAATGCGAATTTTTCCGTAACTTCTGCCCCGTAATTTGTCATCTTTCTTGTTCCAACAATTGCCAAAATTTGTGAACTTCTAAGCAATAACTTATTTCCCTTAATAAATAATAGAATTGGCGGGTTTGGAATTTGCTTTAAAAGTGGCGGATACTCTTTATCTACTATAGTAATATAATCAATTTTTTGAAGTTTTAATTTTCTTTTAAATTCGGCAAAATTGAACTCTGATTTACTTTTCAGAAATTTTTGAGTTGTAAGTTCTCCAAGGCCAGCATCTCGCAGCTCTTTTAAACTAGCATTCCAAGCTTTTTTTGCAGTTTTGAAGTGCTTGAGTAGCGAGCCAAGAGTTTTTGGCCCAATACCAGAAACCAAACTAAATCCTAAATAATAGTCTCTTTCTTCCATGTTTTTATATTAACAAAAATTGACAAGAGAAAGACCTTGTGGTATTTTTAGCAGATGGCAACCAACTTTGAATCAGGCCTACATGACAATCCAGAGCTTGCAAAAGTCATCGCCCCGAAAGATGTAATAGATTTTATCGCACCCAAATATAAAACTGTTACAGATTTTTCTGGAAGTTTGGGAGAACCGGATGAGAATGGAAAAATATCGGTTACTTTAAAAAGAACTATAGAAGTTGAAAAGGTAGGAGTATTTAGAATGACCAAAGAAGCAAAAGAAGAAACTTTAATGGTGGAAAAATCAAATTTAATAAAAATAGCAGGCTCTATTGCGGATAGAATGAATGAGATATCTTATTGCGGTGAACTTTGGAAAAATCAAAGAATAACAGATGAGTATCAAAGACTTCATAAGGTCAACACTGCTTTAATTAAATTGATGAGCATCAACATTGTTGAATAATTCTCTTCGTATAAGTCTTATCTTGAAAAATAATCCTCTAAAATTTTCTTTGCTATTGGGGCTGCTACATTACTTCCCTCTCCAGACTCTTCCGCCAAGACAGTAACTACAATTTGCGGATTGTACGCTGGCGCAAACAAAGTAATCCACGCATGAGGAGTCCCTTTGGTATCTCCGTGTTCTGCTGTCCCTGTTTTACATGCCACAACAATTTGTCTGGTTTCCGCCGAACCCGATGCCCCTTTTACTTCTAAAAAGTTTTTTCCGTCAATTTTAAGTTTTGAGTTTTTTACTTTAAAATCAAAAAGCGGCCATGCAACTCCTCCTTTTGCACAAGATTCAATCATTCCCTGTCTAATTAGCTCAAATGATTTTTTATCCAATAGATTTTTTGCAATTGTCTCATCTGCTTTTTCTTTTAAAAAATGGGGGCTATGCAAATTACCCTCGTTTCCTATTGCCTGAGTCCACGCATTTACTTGAAGCGGTGTAGTAAGTAAGTATCCCTGTCCTATTCCATAATGGTAAGTGTCTCCCAAATACCACCCTTCTCCTATGTTTTCTTTTTTCCAGCTTTCGCTTGGCAGAGTACCACTTGCTTCTCCAAGTAAGTCAATTCCAAGCTGTTTACCTACAAAAAATGAAGCTGCTCCTTTTGCAATGCTTTCTACGCCTAAGGCTTCTGCTAGCTTGTAAAAGAATATGTCGTTGGAGCGCTGTATTCCTTTTACCACATTAACTGTCCCATCAGTTCTTCCATATCCTGTAAAATACCAGTTAGAAAATGAAAAAGCGCCAACTCTTAAAATTCCCGTATCGAGAATTGTGAAATTTTCATCTATTACTTTGTCTTTTAATGCGGCAGAGGCCACTACTATTTTAAACGTGGAGCCGGGAGGATAAACCCCTGAAATTGCTCTGTCTAAAAGCGGCTGGTTTTGAGAATCTGCAAGTACTGATTCAATATTTGTGTATGCACTAATAGTTGAGGCTTTATAATTTTCTCCCATTGTAAAAAGATTTGGGTCAAAAGACGGCTTGGAAACCAAAGAAAGAATTTCCCCATTTGGTTTACTTACAATTGCAGCGCCTTTTTTAATATTATTCATTGCTTCGTATGTTTTTTGCTGCAAGTTTAAATCTAGCGTTAGAGTAACGTCAACGCCGGCAATAGGCTCGTCTTGGCCTAGGCTTCTTAGGGTTTTTCCGCTTGAATCAACCTCCAGTAATTTTCTTCCGTCAATTCCCTTTAATCTCTGCTCGTAGGAGCGTTCTATTCCTTCTTTACCAATTAAGTCATTTCCTTTATATTCGCTAAAAAGCGGACTTTTAAGTTCCTCGGGTGAAATTTGTCCGATATATCCTAAAACATGAGAAATTTCGTCTGCGTATGGATAGCGCCGTAAACTATCTACTTCCAGCTGATTGTTACTATTTGAAAGCATTGGCAGCGCTTGATCGTGGTTTAAAAGTACGGTTTTATTATCTTTTATAATTCTGTATCCCGGTTCGTTAAAAACCAAGGGGGTTCCGTTTCTGTCAAAAATAACACCGCGCGCGGCATGTATTGCAACTGTTTTTGTTCTATTTTGGTTTGAAAGCTCTCTAAAATATTCTCCTTTAATAACCTGCAGGAAGAAGGCTCGTAAAATTAGCACTGCAAATACTAAAAAGAAAACAACAAAAAGCAAATATACTCGTGGGTTTCCATTTACTCTCCCAAATCCCTGTTGCGAAGAGCTTCCTGTAATTAAATTATCGCTGTAGTTATCTCCCATTTCTAAATTTCAAATCTTAATTTGTGTTCTTTAACAGAAACTGTTTTTAGTTTATTAAAAATAATAAATAATATTATCCCGAAAGACGAAGCTAAAAAAGACGCTGCTACAGAAAAATTCCCCTTTATTAAAAACGTGTACAAAAAAACTAACACAAAATTTGAAAGAAAAACTACTTGAATACTTGCCTCGATTTTTTTCTCATAAAGAAAGATTACAAATATCGCTACCAGGAAAAAAAGTGACGAGGCGCCTATTGTTCTTAAGGCTAAAGCATCTAGTACAACACCAATAATTAAAGACAGGGCAAGAAGCCATTCTTTTTTATAAATAAAGGAAAAAGTGACAAGAATAGACAAAGCTAATGGAAGTGATATTACAGACGATTCTAGAACTACTGCAAAAAGTGTAAGTAAAATAACAAAAATCATTAATTTATAACTATAAATACAGTTGAAAGAGTTGAAATGTCAATTAAGGGTTCTATTTTTGCTGTTTGGAAAAGACTGCTGGCATTTTTATTAACAGACACAATTTTACCAATAATCAGGTTTGGAAGTACTCCAAATCCGCCTTCGTTAATATTTCCTAATGTTACTACTAAGTCATTTTTTGAGATTCTCTCTGAAAGTAAAACATTTTCTAAAATTATCTGCCCTCCGTCTTGTCCCCTTATAATTCCGGATGCGTCATTTTGAGTTTTTGCAGTTAAACTAAACGAAGGCAAACCAAGGGTAGCAACAATTGAGTAGTTGTCGTTTGATTTTTTAATAATTCCAATTAAATTATCTTTATAAATTACAGCCTGTCCTTTTCTTACGCCGTTCTTTACTCCTTTGTCTAAAATAAGATTTTCCGGATTTGAAACTCCGGGAATAAAGCTAGGTGAACCAATAATGCTTGCGGCAGTTAAATTTTGAGTGTTAATACCTGAAGTTTGAAATTGGTCTCTTAATGCTTTGTTGTCTTGTATAAGTTTTTGCTGGTCTACCAATTTTTTGGCAAGTTCTATGTTTTCTTTTTGTAAATCAGATGAGTTTCCAATAAAAATGTTTCTTGCTGCAGATTCAAACGGCGCAAAAATATTTTGCACAAAGTTGCCTGCAAAATTAAGAACTTGGAGTTTAGAAAATATGAATAAAACAAGGGTTAAAAAGATTAGAACTATAAAAATTAGATTCAGATTGCGCCGCGGCATGCAACCATTTTAGTGCTTTTGCGTATTTGTTACAAGCTTGCTGTGCTAAATAGAGGAATTTGGAATCTATTAATTTAGGCCTTCATCAAACTGACCCTGTTCTAATTGAAAATCGTATAATAATTGTGCTGCATCACGACCAAGAATTGTTCCATCGTAATCGTGTTCCCCTTTTTGTATATCAAAGTCTAATCCTTTTTCTCTAAGAGTAGAGAGATCTATTTCTGCTTCTCTGATTGGATCCCTGCGATCAACAACGCTAGCTAAAAGTTGAAGTTTTGCATTGCCTTTCTCATTAGAAGAAAAACTTACCATTATACCTCTTCGTTGAGTTAATGGCTGAAGAGTAATCCAATGTGTTGGGTCAAATAGAGGAACGGGAAGCCAATCAAGATCTTCATTTTCTTTTAATGCATTATCTAAAGATTGGGTATCTGAATATTCTACAACATTTCCCAAAACTACATAATACATTTTTAAATCTCTTGAACTTTGCATCACAACAGCTGATGCATCATCGGGCAATGTTTGATACTCGGGGTTAATCCCTCGTGGGCTTACTTCTGCATTCATGAGCGGAATTATATTACTTTAGAATTAATTTGTCAAACTATAGGTTTAAGCCTCGATAATTTACTGAAGGCCACCGATTACTTTGACGCGTTGAAGAAGAGCATCGTCTTCTAAAACCTTACCAGTTCCTCTTACTACGCTAGTTAACGGATCTTCGCTTGGGATAACCGGAATATGAATTCGCTCTACTATTAATTTATCAAAGCCCGGAAGTTTTGATCCCCCACCTGTTAATAATACCCCATGTTCCAATACATCGCTTGTGAGTTCCGGAGGAGATTCTTCCAAAATTTCTGCAACCGCATTTATTATTTGCGTTAAAACCGGAGCTAAGGCTTCTCTTACTTCAACTTCTGTAACTTTTAAGCTTTTGGGCAACCCTGTTTCTATATCTCGTCCCCTTACAATTGCTACCTTTTCGCCACTTTCATTTTTTTCTACACCTATTAAATTTTGTCCGCTTAACCCCACCGGACTTTCAACGGTGTGAGTTTTAGGCCTTGGACCTTTTGCATATGCGCTTCCAATTGTGATTTTTAAATCCTCTGCGGTTTTTTCTCCTATTAAAAGACCGTGTTTTAACCTTATATAATGTGCAATTGCGCTGTCCATATTATCTCCTGCAATTTTTAATGACTTTCCAACAACTATTCCCCCTAAGGAAATAACCGCGATTTCCGTAGTTCCTCCCCCGATATCAACAACCATTATCCCTGTAGGAGCAAAAACAGAAACATTTTCTCCAATAGCAGACGCCATAGACTCTTCTATTAGAAAAGCCTCTCTTGCGCCTGCGTTTAAGGCTGCTTCCCAAACCGCTCTTCGCTCCACCTCTGTAACTCCAGATGGAATTCCTATTACAACACGTGGTCTTGAAAAAATGGTAGGAACGATCTTTCCTACTTCATGGATATTCTGAATATAATGTGTAATCATGGCAAGGGTTGCGTCAAAATCTGCTATTACTCCGCCTTTTAGGGGTTTTACGGTAATAATATTCGCCGGTGTTTTACCAAGCATTTTCTTAGCTTCAGTTCCGATTGCAATAGTTTTTTTTGTTTTCTTATGCATTGCAACAACAGAAGGTTCTCTTATTACTATTCCTTTTCCCTTAACCCAAACAAGGGTATTTGCGGTTCCTAAATCTATACCGATATCATAAGAAAAAAGAGAGAAAAGCTTGTCTAACATCAGTTGAAATTGTAGATTATAAATCATCAATTGTAAATGGCAGGCTCTTATGTTAGTATAAATTTTACTGCTGTTAGGATGAATCCCGTTAGATTTTGGATCAAGACAAAATTTACGGGTAAATGCAGTAATCTAACGGGATGAAGTTATTAAATTATCTAAACAAAACAATTGAGTACTCTTTTTATCTTCTATTTTTTCTCGTTCCTCTAACACTCGCTGGCGACACATCGGAACTGTTTGAATTTAATAAACTTTGGGTGACTTTTGTTTTAACAATTGTAATTGGAACTTCATGGATTGCTAAAATGGTGATTAAAAGACAGTTCCAAGTTCAAAAAACTCCTTTGGATATTCCGATTGCGCTTTTTGTAGGCTCACAAGTTTTATCCACTGTATTTTCGCTAGATATGCATATTTCCCTGTGGGGATATTATTCAAGATTTAATGGTGGACTTTTTTCCATACTTTCTTATGTTTTTCTCTACTACGGCTTTGTTTCCAACTATAAAGACTTTGGAAATAAAGGAGGAAAGGAAAGTTTAATTAATGTAAGAGCAGTTGCTTTTTTTGTTGCTGGTATAGCGGTATTTTTTACAGGAAATGTAATTGCGTCCTTTTTTAAAAATACTACTGCAAATGCATTTCCACTTCAATCGCTTACTTCTTTAACAACTGTTCTTGCATCTTTTGCAATTTTTGCACAACTTGCTCCCGCGGGTTCTGTAAAAAGAGTTTTGTATTTTGCTCTAAGCAGCTGCGTTTTAATAGTTTTATGGGGGCTTCCGTCTCATTTTGGATATGATCCAACCTGCCTGCTTTTTAGAGGCACATTTGATGTATCCTGCTGGACTGCGGATTTCCAGCCTAAAATCAGACTTTTCTCTACACTGGGCCAGCCTGCTTGGTACGGAGCATATTTGGCAATAATCGTACCAATACTTTTGGCAATCTTTGTAAAGCTTGTTTCTTTACCACAGCTTTTTGAAAAAGGAAAAAAATTGCTAAGTAATTACCTGCTTGTTTTTGCTACTTCGTTATTTGTATTCATTGGACTCTGCTACTTTTCTATTCTTTGGACAATTTCAAGAGGCTCGGTAGTCGCGGCATGGGTAACATTTTTAATATTTCTTTCCTATTACTTTTACTTTTTTATCCGGCCTAAATTTAATATTAAAAAACCTAGCTTTGATTTTAAAGTACTGGCATCAATACTTATTTTATTTTATGCAATTATATTTTTTAACGGCCAGCCTTTTTCATTTTTAGATATTTTTACCTTTAAGGGAATTAACGACAGATATCAAAATCTGACAAAGCCAAAAGCTAAAGCTCTCCCGCCAGCTCAAAGCGCGCCTGTTGCAGACTTAGGAGGTACTGAATCGGGAACAATAAGGCTTTTGGTGTGGAAAGGAGCAATTGATATTTGGAAAAACTATCCTGTCTTTGGCTCAGGCTTAGAAACTTATGCTTTTTCCTACTATAAGTATAGGCCGGTTGAGCATAATTTAACGTCTGAGTGGAATTTCCTATATAACAAAGCCCACAACGAATATCTAAACTATCTTGCAACTACTGGAACAGTGGGAATTGCTACTTATTTATTAATGATTGGAGCATTCTTGTTTATGTCTGCAAAATTCTTATTTAAGAATACAAAAAGGTTAGGCAAAGAAGCACTGCTACTTGCCTCTCTAGTTATTGCATATATAGGAATTTTAATTTCTAATTTCTTTGGATTTTCTGTTGTAATGATAAATATTTTCTTTTATACACTTCCTGCTTTTTTCTTAATTATGGCGGGTATGTTAAGGGAAAATAATTCTTATTCGTTTAATTTTTCCAAGAACAAAAGCGAGGCAGTATTATTAAGTAATGTACAAAAAATTTTAGTTATTGGAGTAATCGTTATAGGTGCATATCTTATTTTTGTACTTGCAAGATTTTGGCAGGCCGACAGATATTATTACTTGGGTTATAATTTCGACAGAGCCGGCGATTATCAAAACGCATATCCATTTTTACAAAAATCCGTTGAGTTTAGGCCGAGTGAGCCTGTTTTTAGAGATGAATTATCTTTAAATAATGCCGTTGTTGCATCCGCAATAATTTATCAAAATCAACAAAGTCCTAATCAGGCTGATTTAAATATAGCGAAACAACTTATTGATAGTTCAATTGCAAACAGCAATAAACTTAAAGAGGAACATCCTAATAATATCGTTTTTGCAAAAACCAGAGTAAGAGTTTTCTACTCTCTTGGCCAAGTTGATGCAAATTACCTACCACAAGCACTTGATGCAATAAAACGCGCAAAGGAACTTGCTCCGAATGACGCTGATGTTTCATATAATTTGGGCGTTTTAACGGGTCAGTCAGGCGACGTTAAAAAAGCCGTTCAAATTCTTGAAGAAACTATAAAGTTTAAGCCGGATTATTTAAATGCTTACTATGCACTTGGACTTTTTTATCATCAGCTTGCAATAAACGATAAAGGACAAGTTATAAATGCGCAGTACGAGGACAAAGCTATTTTTCAAATGGAATATATTCTTAAAACTTTCGGTCCATACCAGCCGGCATCTGATGCTCTAAGTACCTGGAAAAAATAAAATGTCAGAAATTTTAAATGCCCCACACCCCATTCTGTCCAAAATAGCGGAACCGGTAACAAATTTCGATAATAAACTTGAGACTCTAATACAAAACATGTCAAAAGCCCTTGAATCTGCGCGTGACCCCGTTGGTGTTGGACTCGCTGCCCCCCAGATTGGAGAAAGTAAAAGAATTTTTGTAACAAAACCTGGTATTAAACATAAGCTTGAAGTTTTTATAAATCCCAAAATAACTTCATTCGAACAGCTTGAAAAAAGAAAGAAAAAAAGAATTAGAAAGCTTGAGGGCTGTTTATCTCTTCAGGGTATTTGGGGAGAAGTAGAAAGATATCCAAAGATTACACTGGAATATCAAAACGATAAGGGCCAAAGGTTTACGAAAAGCTTTACGGGATTTTTGTCTACAATTATTCAGCACGAAGTAGACCACTTGGAAGGAATTTTGTTTCCCAAAAGAGTTTTGGAACAAAAAGGGAAACTTTACGAATCTAAAAAGGACGCAAAAGGCCATGATTATTTTGAAGAATTAACTATATAAGATGAAAATTGTGTTTTTGGGCTCTTCTCATAATGTTTTTCCAATAATTGAAGGTTTAAAAAACAATTTTGAGCTTGATTTGGTTATTACTACAGAGTCAGAAGAAAAAGCATCTATTATTCCCTTTTGTCAGTCTAAAGGAATTGAAGTAATTCGAGTTAAAGATAAACTTGAGCTGGAAAATCTAAAAGAAATTAAAATACTAAAACCGGATTTAGGAATTGTTGCAGACTTTGGAATAATAATAACCGATAAAACTTTAAAACACTTTAAACGCGGAGTTTTAAACATACATCCTTCTCTCTTGCCAAAATATCGGGGTCCTACTCCGGTACAATCTGCAATTCTAAACGCAGATACAAAAACAGGTGTATCAATAATAAAGCTTGATGAAAAAATGGATCACGGACCAATATTGGTACAGGAAGAAAGACAAATTAGTCCCGACGATACAGCTCAAAGTTTATATGAAATACTCTTTAGAGAAGGTGCAAGATTGCTTCAAGAGGCTATTGAGCCCTACACAAAAGGAAAGATAATTCTTAAGGAACAAAATCACGATTTAGCAACTTTTACTAAAACATTAACGCGGCAGAGCGGTTACGTAAATGTTGCGGAAATGCCCGATTTCAAAATCTTGGATAGAATGACAAGAGCTTATTTTCCTTGGCCTGGAGTTTGGACAAGGACAAAAATTAGTAAGACTGAAGAAAAAATTATCAAATTCTTGCCATTCAAGGCAGCTCAAGTAGAAAGCAAACAAGAAATGACTTATAAAGATTTTTTAAACGGTTATCCGCAGGCGGATTTTAAACTTCTTGAGTTTTTGAAAAATGCAGACGCTTAAACTCTCTTTTCAATTTGCAAGTTTAGTAATAATTCCTACTATTTATTTTCTTAGCTTATATTTAGCTTATTTTGGCGGAAAATTTAATGGCTCTCCCCTTTCCTATCTTGGGATTATAGTTGCAGTTTTTGGAGTAACATTTTGGATTACTAGTATTATAAATTTAGGGACTTCTTTTGGAATTTTGCCTAAAAAACAAAAAAGGATAACACGAGGTCTTTACAGGTATTTTAATCACCCGATGTATATTGGAATTTCGGCAACTGTAATCGGAATTTCTGTCGCACAAAGCTCTTATGTTGGACTCGCATTTTATTGCCTTATTTTGCTCCCTTTAACTTTAATTAGGGCAAGACTCGAGGAAAAAGCGCTTTCTTAGACTGCTGCGATTACTTGAGGTTGTTCTGATGCTTCTTGAGGTTCAACTTTGACTTCTTTCTTTTGGGTCTTTCCTTTTAGAAGTCTTAAGCATTTTGTGCAAAGCTTCATTGTTTTATAAACTGAGCCGACTGCAATTTTTGCCTTATGTAAATTTGGCTTAAAGATTCTTCTGGTTCTGTTTTTTGCATGCGAAACATTATGGCCGTACATTATCCCTTTGCCGCAGTTATCACACTTGTTTCCTTTTGTCATAAGAGTTAGATTATACTGTAAAACGAACTGCTTTTCAATTATAATAAAGAGGTGGAAATCGTAATCTTACTACTTGTTTTAATTTACAGTGCTATTCTGCATGAAATTGCACACGGATATGTTGCAGAACGTCTTGGAGACCCAACTGCAAGGCTCTTAGGGCGTCTTACGCTTAATCCAAAGCCCCATATAGACCCGATTATGAGTATTTTCCTTCCCTTGATTCTTATTTTATCAGGATCCCCTGTTATCTTCGGCGCCGCCAAACCGGTTCCGGTTGATCCATTTAATTTAAAAGATGGCCGGAAAGACTTGGCGTTAGTTTCTTTAGCAGGTCCTGCAACCAATGTTCTTATTGCGTTTATTGCAGCTATTGCAATTAAAGCTATCGGATTTTTTCCTCTTGGAGAAGCTCAAGTATTTATTTACTACGTCCTCGGACTGGTAGTAAGACTCAACTTGTTGCTTGCTATCTTTAACTTGATTCCCATTCCTCCGTTAGACGGTTCTAAGATATTTGCTTTGATTTTGCCGGAGAAAGAAGCCGCTTCTTATCTTTCAATTGGATTTATAGGGATTTTTATTCTTTTCTTTCTTCTAATGTTTCCAATCGGCGGTTTTTCGCTTGGCGAGGCTATTTTTAATCTTCTTACATTCTCCGAACATCTCTTAGGCCTTTAACTTGACAAGTATATCAATCTGTGTCTAAAATTAATTAGTGGCGCTTCAAGAGTTCTGGATTGAAGGCAGAAAGGGCGGGAAATGCGTCATGTACAAAATTCAAAACGAGCAAATACCACAATTTCAGCAAGTTGCATCTTCAAAAGGGGTTATAATTGAGAAAAGAGGAAAAGGAAGAGAAATGTCTACGGTGTATGTTTGCGCCATTAAACCCGAGGAAAAGAAAGATACAGAAAAACACTTAAACGCTCTAAAAAACTTTGTGAGAGAAGAGACTACTATTTTTAGACAGAATAATGAGTCTTCATCCAAATCCGCCGCCTAATTTATGGCATATATTCTTGTTTTCCCAATAATCTAGAGTGGAGTAAGGGAATTTCCCCACTCATAAAAGGATCTACTGCTTCTTCCAAGGTTCTTATTCCCAACATAGAAAGATATCGTAACCCAACTGATGTTAGGTTTACCATTCTGTAGTGATCCATTGATTTAAAACTATTATCAAAAAGATTCTTAAAAGTTGTGGCAACACCGGGAGAGAAACTACCTTCGGCATATTTTATTAAAATATTAGAAGCCCTATGGGTAATTAGTTCAACTATCGACTCTTCCAAATCATAACCGCTTCCAGTTATGGCTTTTCTTTCTCCATTTATATCATCACAATACAACGATATTTTAGTTGCATTTATTTTAACCGAGGGGTTGTTAGCTGATGCAAATCTTTCAAGCTCCTCTATTATAGGCGTAAAGCGTTGGTTTGACCTAGCCTGCATACGATCAAAAGAAAATGTCATACGAAAAAGGGGGTCAGAAGGATCTACGGGTATATCTTTGATTTCTTTTACATAGTGGTGTGCTCCTTCATGAGCAAGAACGCGACCAATCCCCAGTTCAAGAAGAGCTCTTTTATATTCTTCCGGAAAGTTACCATTTTTTACATCTGTTATTTCACTTTCCAAAATCAAAATGGGATTCCCGGGAATATCCCTGTCAGTTACATTAAAGGGTTCTGCTTCTTTACTACTAAACTGTGTTACTGCTTTTGGGTCTTCTTTCGATAGATTATCTAATAGATCTAGACGTAAACTATGTACTTTTCTTACCATTTCCGACCGATAATAATCGATAGAGCTCCTGTCCCTTACCACTATTACGTCGATTTCGTTGCGCAAAGGCTTGACCTGTCTAAAAAAATCTGGGAAGCTTTCGGAAAGAGCTTGATTTACTAATCGTATAGTTTGAGACCTAACCAAAAATGGAGATATTTCTAAAGCAGGAGGGAGATTCGTTTTTGTAAGTTCGTGGGATCTATTTTTCTTTTCTTTACCCATGAGAAAGGCATTATATATCTGAGATTTTTCAATGTCAATTCAAATTAGCCTGACTTCTTGCTTGGAAACCTTCAAAAAGCTATAATTACACTTACTTAGGGGTATCGGTTAACGGTAAACCAGCGGTCTCCAAAACCGCGACTGGGGGTTCGACTCCCTCTACCCCTGCAGCTCCTCTATGATTAATCAGATAAGGAAAGAAATTAAGACAATTTCAGACCCCAAAAGAGCAACGGCGCTACAGCGATTTTTCAAAACAGGAAAAGGCGAATACGGATATGGCGATGTTTTTGTAGGATTAACTCTTCCTCAAATTAGAAATCTAGTCAAGAAATACCAAGAAATGGACTTAAAAGATGTTGTCATGCTTTTACAGTCGAAAATTCATGAAGAAAGAATGATTGCGCTTCTTGTTTTAGTTGAGCAATATAAAAAGGCTAACGAAAAAGTTAAAAAACAAATTTTTAATCTTTATTTAGCAAATACAAAATATATAAATAGTTGGGATTTGGTTGATGTAACTACTCCAAGAATTATCGGAGAATATTTAAAAGACAAGGACAGAAGTATTCTTTACAAATTAGCAAAATCAGATGGTTTATGGGAAAAAAGAATTAGCATTATGGCTACTTATCAATTTATTGCGACTTTAAAACAGTTTAAAGATACTTTTGCAATTGCAGATATTTTACTTAATGATAAACACGACTTAATTCACAAAGCTGTTGGTTGGATGTTAAGAGAAGTAGGAAAAAGAATATCGCAAGAGGCAGAAGAAGAATTTTTAAAAACACGGTATAAAAAAATGCCTCGCACTATGCTTAGATATGCAATAGAAAGATTTCCAGAGGATTTAAGACTCAAGTATTTAAAAGGCAACGTTTAAGACGTTTTGAATTGATATGGTTAATCTGCTTTGATATAATTCCCCGATGAATAAATACGAAAGGTATTTTCGTTTTTCGCGCATGACCTCAAGAGTTGTTTTATCTTCTATTCACAGGAGCCTTGAAATTAAAAGAGGTCAGGAACCAACTTCAATGCTGTATTCCTCAGCATTCTTGCCTGTAATTGAAAGGATGGGTATCCGTAAAGGAAGTGATAAAGAGAAAATTGCCAGAAAGCTGGTACATTCCATACTGCAATACTGGTTTATGGCAGATGCCATGCTAGATAAAGACTCTGTTTACTCCAAAATGGATGAAGAAATACTTACTCAAAACATTCAAGATGCTCTCAATTCCCAATTGTTTAATGATATTAACATGCCTTTAGAAATTAAAAGAAGGATAGAAGAAATGGAAATTGATGCTCGAAGAAAAGCCTACGTTGCACATTCTGAATTTATGGCAAAATTTAATCCATCAACTTCTCCGTTTGAAGAAGTACTTGAATATAGAATAGATACGACCGGCTTATTTGGAGAAACTATCGTTGATGCTTTAAATATAGTTTCTGGCAAAAAACAAGATGTAGCTACGTTTAAAGACGAGATGTTGAATGCTTCTTTGTGTTTACAAATGTTGGATGATTTAGTCGACTACGTTTCCGATTATAGAAAAGAAGATCCCAACCTATTTTACGCTTTAACTTCTGAAAATCCGACAGAAAGAACCAAGTTAAAAATAGCCTCGGCTAATCAGTTTATCCTTGATACAAAAAGACCATATGAAATAGCTCAAGTTTATGCACCCAATACGCTTTTATCTTACATTCGAAAACTTGAATCTATGAGCTCGAATCTTCCTCCGTATATGAAAAAATTTATACTGGATACTTTAGCGACAATACCATATGTTAGCTTTACTCCAAATTCTTCTATTGATAGATTCAACCGCTCAGAAATGAAAAAGATTATTGCTAAGAAGACAAAAGTAGATTAAAGGAACTATTTAAGTTTCTCGTTTTCTTTGTGGTCGGTTACTTTTCTGCAGTGTTTGCAAAACTTCTTGAGTAAAAGTTTTTCTTCGGTATTTATTTTATTCCTTGTTGTAACGTAGTTTCTGTTTTTGCAGATTGTACAAACCAAGCCAAGTATAATTCTGTGCTCTCTTTTTGCCATTTGAGTATTATATGAAAATTGCTGTTTTAATTCAACCCTGAGCCGACAGTGGGAATTCCTTCGACCTTGCTCAGGATAAACTCATCCCACAATCAGAATTCGAAAATCTCACGCGAATGGTGAGCTTGTCGAATCCAGAGCCGACAGTGGGAATCGGACCCACGATCTAGTCATTACCAATGACTTGCTCTACCACTGAGCCATGTCGGCACGTTTACTGAGCTTGTCGGGCGTTGTGCTGGGTGAGGGACTCGAACCCCCGCAGCCCTTTCGGGCATCTGGTCTACAGCCAGATGCGATTGCCGCTACGCGAACCCAGCTTAGCTTATTAATTTATTATAAATTCTTTCCAACTTCTAACTCCAATTGATATATGACTTTTTCCTAAAACTCTTTCCCCTGGAATTAAATATTTAGTTTGATCACCGCAAAAAACAAATAAAAAATCAAAATCTCCATCCTTATATTTAGTATGATAAGTTTTTTCTCTATAACCTCCAAACGTTGTCAAATCTACTATAAACGCTCCACTTGGCTCTTTATAGTTTGTATATTTACACTGTACTCTTTTTAAAGAACCCTTTCTATCCACGATCAAATCATACTTATCTGTATCGGAAAAAGGAACAAATACAGATTCATTATTTTTTGTAAAATAAGCCACAGCCTCTGCCAGGGCTAATGTAGATTTTTTTTTGCTGTTCACGTTCTTATTTTACTTGGTTATATACCATGTGTCAATGCGCTAGTTATCTGAGCCGAAGGTGGGATTCGAACCCACGACTTGCTGTTTACAAAACAGCTACTCTACCACTGAGTTACTTCGGCGGTGTGTCTAATTTTATCAAAAAGAAGTTAAAGAAGAAAGAACAAGAGACAGTTTTTGTAAAGCGTTCGGCCTAAAGGACTTGATAAATTCGTCTTTGGTACCGAAATAGTTGATGTTTCCCCGAGCCTGTAACTAAGAGAGCTAAACCTTAACCCACAGGCTAAGATTATACACTCTGTCTCCTTGCCAATCTGGCAAAGATACTTCAAACCCAGTGAACTTGTAGAGAAAATCTTACCAACTATCTCTTATACCAAAGAACATTTAAAGTATAAAAATACAGAGGCTTCTTGTCAACTTGACAAGAGGGTTTACAATGTCAAACCCTAAATAAGAAGAATGCCTATAAAGGCAAAAGCTGCTCCTAAAAGACTGCCACCGATAACATCGCTTGTCCAATGTTCCCCAAGATAAACTCTTGATACTAACATTGTAAAATCAAAAGTTAAAATTGCTCCATACACCAAATACTTCGTATTCCTAGACAATTTTAGCCTGGAAATAAGCACAAATAAGATAATCGAAATAAAAACTGTCCTTGCAGAATGTCCGGAGGGATAAGAAAAATACTCCCCGGGAATACTAATTTGTGGGATTGGGAATAATTTTATGGTTCTTAGAAATTCGATTGGGGGTCCCGAATGGCTAAGATTTGACTTTAAAAAAAGTTCCGGGATATGAAGTAATACAAATAATAAGAGCACAATAATTATGTTCAATTTCTTAAATATAAGTAGTATTAAAAGTAAAAATAAACCCGCAATTTCTGCATTTCCAATAAGACTAAATGCAGAAAATAAAGTATCTATACTTTGAGGAATAAATTTTTGAAGAATAAGTGTTGTATCAAAATCAAATTTAGTAAGTAAATTAAAATTAACTAAAACTGTAAATATAATAAAAACTGTTGTAAAAAGAAATGAGAAATTTAAAAATTCTTTTTTTCCGAGTTTCATTTATTCCAAGTTGAGTTCTTTGAGGAATTTTTTTAAATCTTCTTTAAGGTCGGGATGCTCCAATGCTAATTCAATTGCTGTTTTCATATATTCCAGTTTATTTCCTGTATCGTAATATTTTCCATTCACAATTTCCACAGCATATATATCAACCCCCTGTTCTCTAAGTTTATTAATTCCATCTACTAACCAGACTTCTCCACCCTTTCCGGGCTCTACGCTCTTTAAAGCCTTAAAAATTTCAGGAGGCAAAATATATCCGCCGTGTGTTGCAAGATTAGAAGGAGCAGTATCCGGATTCGGTTTTTCGACTATTTCATTAATTTTAAAAACGTTTCCTTCAACTTGGGTGATATCTGCAATTCCATATCTTTTTAAATCTTGTTTTTCTTTTATCCTAACTCCCGAAATTACAACGCCTCCATATTTTTCATATACATCTATCATTTGTTTTAACCTTGGTGGTTTAGAATAAATAAATTCATCCCCCCATAAAACGGCGAAGGGTTCGCCGTCAATTACTGGTTCTGCGCTAAGTATGGGAGTTCCGTTTCCATAGGGACCTTTTTGCCTAATATATATAAAGTTTGCCATGTTTGAGATTTTCTGGGTCTTTTCAATAAGTTCGGTTTTACCACCTTTCTCTAAGTTGTTTATAAGATCTGCGTTTAAAATATCGAAGTGATCCTCAATGGCTCTTTTATTAGAACCGGTAATTATTACAATATCTTTAACACCCGATTCAACTGCCTCCTCCACTACATATTGAATAACAGGCTTATCAACAATCGGGAGCATTTCTTTAGGCATTGCTTTTGTTTGAGGTAAAAAACGGGTTCCAAATCCAGCCGCGGGAATTACAACTTTGCTAACTTTATTATGGCTCATGCACTTTTGATTGTAAAACTTGTCTCCTGCTCCTGTCAATATTTTTTCTTTTTGTTCATACTAAAGCTTCTTTACATGAAGAATATTATTTGTTAGAATGTTGACAAGTCCCAAAAATTATTAGTTTTAATTTCTATGGCAACGACACCAGTCAGTTTTATTGCAGAGGTAAGAGACGAACTTAAAAAGGTCGTTTGGCCGTCACGAGCCGAAGTAATTAGATTAACAGGCGTAGTAATTTTAGTAAGTTTAATTGTAGGATTATTCTTGGGAGGGATTGATTTTTTACTAACAAAACTAACCGAGATTATAATCGTAAGATAATATGAACGACGATCAAAATCAAAAAACAGAAGACAAAATGCCCGAAAATCAAACTTCGGCTGCAACCCCTGTTGAGGAAAAAGTAGAAGAAATTGAGGCTCCGAACGAACCGCAACTGGAAGCACCGCACGACATGCAAATAGAAGCAACTGAGGAAGATGGAAAAACCCAAGAAGAAGCAGTAGACCTGCCCGCAGATGCTTCGCCTCAGGCGATGCAGGCGGGAAACGAAGCAGAAGACAGAGAAGAAGCGCAGGAAACACAAGCTATTGAGCCTAAATCCACCGCCGCTAAAGCTAAGGCGGACGAGAAAGAAGAAGGCAAACCAAAAGCATCTGATTTGGCTAAATGGTATATAGTTCATACTTATTCCGGACATGAAAATAAGGTTGCAAAAAGCTTGCATCAAAGAGTTGAATCAATGGGTTTTGAACATAGAATCTTTGATATTATTGTTCCTACAAGAAACACAATTAAAGTAAGTCAGGGCAAAAAAGAGAATGTAAAAGAAAAAATATTCCCCGGATACGTTTTGGTAAAAATGATTTTGGATGATGAAAGCTGGCTTTTGGTACGAACTACACAAGGAGTAACGGCATTTATTGGAGCCGGCAATAAGCCTACTCCAATTTCCGAAAAAGAAGTTGCCGCAATTCAAAAATTTATGGAAGCGGAAGAGCCTTTGTTTACAACAACCTTTACAATTGGCGAAGCTGTAAAGATTGTTGATGGTCCATTTACAGACTTTTTAGGAACAGTTGATAATATTGATGAAGCAAGAGGAAAAATAAAGGTATTGGTATCAATTTTTGGACGAGAAACACCTGTTGAACTAGACTTTTTACAAGTAAGTAAGTTATAATACAAAAACTTATTGCTAACCTGGAAGACTTCGGTCGAAAGAACCAGTAGATAAGATTACCTCAAAAAGGTACTTCTCTACTCTTCCAGATAATTTTGAACAGATATGGCAACTAAAAAAATAAAAACAATTATAAAAATAAATATTCCAGCCGGTGCGGCAACTCCCGCACCACCCGTTGGAACTGCTTTGGGACCACACGGACTCCCTATTATGGAATTCGTTAAAGCTTTTAATGATAAAACAGCCGATCAAAAAGGGACAATAGTTCCCGCTGTAATTACGGTTTACGAAGACAGAACTTTTTCTTTTATTGTTAAAAAATCACCAATTGCCGAAATGATTAAAAAGGCGCTGAATACAGAAAAGGGCTCAGGAAAACCCGGAACCGAAGAAGCAGGAGTATTAAGCAGAGCCCAAGCAGAGCAAATTGCAAAAGACAAAATGGAAGATTTAAATACAGACGAATTAGAACCGGCTGTAAAAATTGTGGAAGGAGTCGCCCAAAGTATGGGTGTAAAAGTAAAATAAATGGGAAAAGTTAGAGTTAAATCATTTGACGACCTAGAAGATGCAGCAAGGGCAAAAAGGCTTGAAGAAAGACGTGCGAGTAAAAAAGAGGCTAAAAAGACTGAAAAAGCAAAAGTCGATGAGGGAACCGAAGTAGTAACGCCTCCTGCCGAACAGGAAGAAGCGGTTGAAACAATAGAAACAAAACCAGAAGAGGCTGAAAAAAAAGAGGTTAAAAAAGCAAAAAAAGAAAAATTCCAAAAAGAACCTCATTCAGCCAAATATAACGACTTATCATCTAATTTAGACAGAACTAAACTGTATCCATTGCCCGAAGCATTGGAACTTTTAGGAAAAATGCAAAGGGGCAAATTTGACGAAACAGTAGAGCTTCATATAAATACTGTAACTGCCGGCATTTCAGGAAACGTTACTCTTCCCCACGGGACTGGAAAAAAGACAAGGGTGGCAGTTGCAGACGATAAAATAATTGCAGAAGTAGAAAAAGGTGTTATAAATTTTGATATTTTAGTTGCAACACCAGATATGATGCCAAAACTGGCTAAAGTTGCTAAAGTTTTGGGCCCAAGAGGCTTGATGCCAAATCCTAAAAACGGGACAATTACGGCAAAACCGGAGGAAGTTGTTAAAAAATATGAAGGCGGGCAAATTAACTTTAAAACAGAAACTAAAAATCCCCTACTTCATTTAACTGTTGGAAAAATGAGCTTTGGTTCTGAAAAATTGAGCGAGAATATCGAATCAATGGTAAATGCTGTTAAAAAAGGAAATATCGTCAATATAACCCTAAAATCCACAATGTCCCCTGGGATTAAAATTAGAGTTTAAGGTCTTACGGTTGAATTGATGGCCTATTGCCAAAGGGGTCTTTGAGTAAATTGTCTGAATAATTCTACTTCATTCTTACTTCCAATTATAAGAGGCGTTGTTTGTAAAAGAGATTCGGGTTGCAAATCTAAAATCCTATTTGTTCCATCTGTTGCGGCTCCTCCAGCTTGTTCAACGACAAAAGCCAATGGATTAGCTTCGCAATTTAACCTTAATTTTCCCGTTGGATGGTTTGAATCTGCAGGATATAAATACACTCCACCTTTTAACAAATCCCTATCGACATCAGCTACTAAAGAGCCAACATATCTTGATGTAGCACCCGGTCTTGTCTTTAAGTGATTGACATAAGATTTAACAGAATCTGGCCAATTATTGCTGTAGGCTTCATTTACGCTGTATATTCCTCCCGAATCAGGGGTTGCAATTTGTGCGTATTCTTTCGGCAAAACAAATTCTCCTACGCTTGGATTTAATGTAAATCTATAAACCCCAAATCTTGCTGTGTAAACGAGCATAGTGCTTGGTCCATAAAGAAAATATCCTGCGCAAACCTGCTCGCTTCCTTTTTGAATAAAATCTTTTTCATCAACCGGAGTTTTATCAGGAGAAACTCTTTTATAAATTGAAAAAATTGAACCTACCGAACCATTTATATCAAAGTTCGAAGATCCGTCTAAGGGATCAAACCAAAGAATATACTTTCCATCTTCTGAATTTGGATATGGCACAAAACCTTCTTCTTCTTCGGAAGAAAACCCAGCAACGTTATCGTTATTTGCAAGTATATCTTTGAATTGCTGATTTGCCTTTTCATCCAGCTGTATTACGTTTTCGCCATATGCATTTGTTCTTCCAGTTGAACGGTAAAGATTTTGAATACCCGCCGTATTTACGGTAAAGGAAATCTCTTTTGCTACTCTTGTAAGATCTGTAAGTATTGACGCCAGTGAACCTGTAACTTCTGGATGGAGTTGACTTTCTGCACGAATGTGATCCGCAATGTTAACAGGCAGGCTGTGTTCGCCATTTTGTCTTTCAACTGCTGACATAGATGCAAAGGATATCAATATAGGCTTATTATGTCAAGAGACTGCTTCTGATATAATTATCTTGTGATCGAACCCAAAAAAGACGAATTGATGCGAGCCCCAGATGTTGCGGATTTGGATCCATACAATCAACGTGGAAAACCCAAACACGAAGCAGCAAAAGAACTTTTAGAAGATTCCAAAGAAGAAAAAGTAGCTAAAGAAAGATTAAAACCAAAACAACCCTACCGAATTGTCGTGTTAGGTTCTAGACTTAGTGGCGGTCTAGATTTAGGATCTACAATTTATGATTATCTCTTAAGTGCGGGAGCAAAAGATCCGTCAACAAGATCGGCAAGAGATGTAGACGCAGCTGAAAGCGCTTTTTTTGGCGTGGTCGATTTAGATACATCAACAAAGGATGAATTAAGTGTTCCTACCGGAGTTGTACTATTGCCAGAAATGAGGCAGTATTCCCCTTCCCGAGAAGGAATGACAATTCCTAGTTACGAAAGTGGATTTGCCGATATGATAAGAAAATTATGTGAAGAAAATGATGTCCCATTGTTTGAAATTCATGAAATGTTGCAAACTCCCGAAGCCGTAACAGAAAAGACTGAGGAAATTCTAAAAGAATTTAATTTAATATAAATGAGTGAACCTAAAACAGACGATATAATGCGAGCCCCCGATGTTGCCGACTTAGATCCGTATAATCAGCGTGGAAAACCAAAACAAGAAGCTGCAAGAGAATTGCTTCCAGAAACACCAGAGGAAAAAGATTCAAGAGAGATAAATAGAGAAAAAGAGCCATTCAGAATTCTTGTTTTAGGTTCTGTTTCCAGTAGATCAGTTGTATTAAGAAAATGGATATTTGATTTACTTTCGGATCTTGGAGCTAAGCAACAGCAAGTTGCAGTTCAAAATGAAGCAGACTCTTATTTGAGCAATTTTTACAACGTAGAAAATTATACAACATCAAAAAAAGAAGATAGAAGCTTACCTACCGGAGTAGTGCTTTTACCGGAAATGCACACATATTCTGAAGCAATGACCGGAATGAACTTTTCAACATATAATAGCCCCTTCGCAACAGGAGTAGAAATACTATGTGAAGAAAATAATGTTCCCTTATTTGAAATTAGAGAGAAAATAATATCAGATGAAGATGAATATAGAGTTAAGGCTGAAGAAATCTTAAAAGCTTTTAACATTACCTAATCTTTCGTCGGGTTTGTTCCATGAGGAGTTTGGTTATAGTCTCCGCTTTTGAATGCTTGTAATCCTCTATTTTCTGCTTCAATTCTTTTTTGCATTGTTGGCGCTTCCTTTACTTTATTAATTAAATAAGCGTGGTGAGAGGATTTTTCCGCAAGAATATCCTCCGATGATAAAGGAGTAACGTGTCTTCCTTCTGTGTCCAGCCTTTGGGATTCCATCATTACCATTGCCCTTTCTAAATGCCAAAAACTTGTAAGAAGACCAACATTTTTAAAATTGTGTTCTCTTATAATTCTTGCAGCCTCTCTAACGTTTGCTAAAGTGCTGTCAGAAATATCTTCGCGAATTATTAAATTTTTAGGAACTCCATATTCTTCTAGCTCCCAAGCCATTACTTCTGCCTCGGTTGGTGCTTGCGGCTCCAAAACTCCTGGCTGACCGGATATATTAGAACTAAGCCCAGTACAAACAATAAAGTTTTTTGCTTTGCCTTGTTTATAAAGTTCGGATGCGGCTAGGATTCTACCATGCGCTCCCATTGATTTTTCTTCCCCTTCTTCAAAGCTAGATGTTCTCCAATTTCCATTGTTATCTTTTCGAATATTGCCACCCAAAACCACAACAACGTCAAATTCGCTTTCATTTATTTCCGGAGATTTTACTAATTCCTCTTCCATAAACCCATTATATCTGATAATATTGCGCCGATGAAAGAAAAAGATTCTCGTCCGCTAGTTGAAACGCTTTGGCAGCTTTCAAAAGCTGTAAGATACGAAGTTAATGATCCAGATAATAATTTAGACAAAGCCAAGGCTCATTTGAAGCAAGGCTCGCTTCTTTTGTATACGAACCACTTCTCTACCCTAGATACTACAGTTTTAGCAAGATTTTTAGATGAAAACTTGTCTCTTTCTAATTTGAGCATCCTCGCAGGAAGAAAACATCTTGACCCACAGAGAGGAGTTTCTTCAAGAATTAAAAATTCAGTAATACATGGCCTTGCGAAAACAAGAGGATTTGATGTTTTGCAGGTCGTCCAAAGATATGAAGCGCATTTATACCAAGATTCAAGCAACTTTAATCGGGTTTCAGTACAAAAAGCAATAGAAGCATTAAAAACAAAAGGTCGGATTTTAGCAATTGCTCCTGAAGGCACAAGAAGTAAAACAGGCGGATTAATAAAAGCCGAGCCTGGAATTGATATTTTATTTAGAATTGCTAAAGATAGCTCACTTGCCTTGCCTATAGCGCTACACCCGTATCAAATATTTCCTCCCCTAACCCAAACCGTTGTTGAGGTTGGAACTCCCTACTCTTATGAAGAAATTTCCATGGAAAAAGTGCTTTATCCGGATAAGTCAATTATCAATCTAATGATGGGAAGGCTTGCAGTGCTTCTTCCAAAAGAAAACAGGGGCTATTACGCAAAAAGCGTAACGTCTTGAGTTTAAGATAGTTATAAGTTATAATATCACTTCTTATGAGTAGAGAAAGAGCTCAAGAAAGACAAAGGACGCAGAAAAGGTATCCTAAAATAAGATATGTTTTACCTCCATATCAGAAAGCGGATGCTTCTGATTTCGTCGGCTCCGCTAGAGTTTTAGACATAGATAAACCAAAAGGAAATTCAGAAACAGTTTTTCAGGCGGAAAAAAACCCTCATAATTAAGTATTGAAAAATACTTTTGTATTTGTTAAACTAACATAACCTAAGACAGTGGGTTGAGCGAAGCTAAATCCTGAGCGAAGTCGAAGGACGCTTCAATCTATAAGTCCTACCGAGGAAAACTAAAGTTCAGCTCAAACTTATTTACTCGTCTTAGACGAGTTTTTTGTGTTCCTCTTGAAAATTTAAAATAGAACACAATCCTGAGCGCAGTCGAAGGATATTATTATGAACGAAGAACCTAAAATAAGCAAAAATAGAGAAAAAAAAGTAGGAATTGTAAGCAGCTTAAGTGAAAAGTATACAAAGGCTAAAGCTGTTATATTTACTAACTATCAAGGCTTAACGCACAAACAAATAGAGGGACTTAAAAAACAGCTAAAAAAGGCAGATTCCGAATTTGTTGTAGCCAAAAATTCGCTCTTAACGCGCGCAATTACAGATAAAAAGCTCGAAGGCGAACACGAGCTAGGTGGCCAAACAGGAACGCTTTTTTTATATAACGATTTACTTCTTCCCCTTAAAGAACTTGCAAAGCTGATTAAAGAGCTAAATTTGCCAAATGTTAAATTTGGCATAATGGAAGGAGATTTTGTAACCGGAGAACAAATTTTAAAACTATCAACTCTTCCAACACGCGAAGTACTGCTTTCGCAACTGGTTTTTACTCTTAAATCCCCTATTTCAGGCTTACATAAAGCATTAAATTGGAACTTACAAAAACTTGTTATGACTTTAAATGCAGTTGTGCAAAACAAACCGGCTGATTCTGTTCCGACTTCTCCGGCTAACAAACAGCCAGTAATTGAACAAACAGAGGCAGTCCAAGAACAGGCATCCGTGCAAACTCCAGTCGCAGAGTCATTAAATAGTGAATCTGCCAAACCACCTAGTGGTGAGCCCGTCGAACCAGAAACTATACTCTCCGAAACACCGCAAGAGCTAGCAGCGGAAAAACCCGAAAATCAATCTAATAATGAAAATAAAGGGGGTGAGAATTGATGGCAAAAGCAAAACAAGAAGAGCTTTTAAAAGCAGTTGAAGAAATGTCAGTTCTCGAACTGTCAGAATTTGTTAAGGCTTTGGAAGACAAATTTGGTGTCAGCGCAGCAGTGGTTGCAGCAGCACCAGCAGCCGGAGCCGCAGCGCCAGCAGAAAGCGGAGAAGAAGCCAGTGAACAGACGGTATTCAACGTCGTTTTAGCGTCCGGCGGAGCAAACAAAATTGCAGTAATTAAAGCTGTAAGAGAATTAGTTCCAACTTTGGGACTTGCCGATGCAAAAGCATTGGTAGATACGGCTCCAAAAGAGGTAATGACAGCAGTCAACAAAAAGACAGCTGATGAAGCTAAGGAAAAATTAACCGCAGCGGGTGCAACTGTAGAGCTAAAGTAATTTAGCTAATCCTGAGCCTGTCGAAGGACAAAAATCCGCCTTTATTGGCGGTTTTTTGTTGTATAGGAGTTTCTTAATTATTCTGTGGTTGGACTGGCAATTCCTAAAAGCCAGAGGACTGCTTCTTTTTTATATCTTCGATCTCCTCTTGAGTTAATTCTAATTGCAGGCAATTTTCCTCTTTTACCCCATCTTTTTATAGTTAAGGGAGAAACGCGCAAAATCTGGGCAACTTCTCGTACTGTTAGAAGATCCGGAAGATTATTTATAGAAAGTTGTTCTGGCATACTCTTTAATATATATTGATATTGCTCAATATATAAAGTAATTATCTACAATATAACTAAGTGTAACATATTTTGTCAAGAGGTAAAAGCTGGATAATTAATCTGACTTGCCCGGATAACTTTCAGGGTATATTAATGCGACTATTCCTAAAGATGGTAATTTACTATCCCTATCAACAAAATCAAAACGAGTTTTAATAAAGGTGCTAGAGGTGCCTGAGTTATACTGATCACTTATTGCTACTAATTTTCCATCTATCGAAGTGCTGGTTCTAGTATAATTATTATATACATAAAAATATGATTCTTTTGCGTGAATAAAAGATATTTGGGCTAAGTCTACTGCTTCGGCAATATTAGCTTTAACTCCTGGAATCTGATTTCTAATTTGCTCATCAAAGAGTCGCACAAGCTCAATCTGCTCACCAAATGTTTTAAAAAAACTATCTTTAATAAAAGGGTCCAAAATGTTTATTGCCACTTCTGTTTTAATGGACCTATCATTATTCATCTTCTCTATTAAATCAAAATATTTGGTTTCATAAATTTTGCCTAAACCATTATTATATAGATCGTCAAAAGTTAAATTTTCTAATTGAAGAATCGTGAGTCCCACTTCTTCCAATTTTTCTCGTTGTTCTTGGGTAAACTTTAGACCATCAAATTGTTCTTCCTCAACTTCAGGCTCTTCCCCAATCAATTCCCTCGCAGCTTCATGCTTTGGTTTACCACGCATGTTATACGGATCTAAGTCCGCAACCTGATCTGATCTCATCATGTCGTCTTTCTTAGGTTCAATCATAAATTAACTCGATTTGAATCAGGGAAAATCAAGGGGGTTGCAAATATAAAACTAATATCTTCTGTTGCAGAAAAAGCATGTATGCCAAGTCCATATTCATCCATTCCGCCTACTGATATAAAAAATGAATCTGTTTTTCCCGATCCTAAGCTTTCCGATCTACTCATTGCTGTACTGGTGTACATATACCCTCCATTAGGAGTTGTACCTTTGAACAATTCTAGTCCACGCTTGGTTAAGCAATGCAGTACTATTTCTGCATAGTCACTTGGAAATCCGAGCGATGCATAAATGCCTGGAATTTTTCTTTCAAGCTCCAATGAATAGTTTGTTACCATATTTGCTTGTTCATCATAATTTTTATTGTTACTATCTGGTAGGAAAAGATAATTTGAAGCTAGTCTAATTGCCACTTCAGTTTTATGTCCTTCATAGCCAAGCTGGAAATCGGAAGAGTCTAAATTCGACCATACTTTTAATCCTTTTTCTTTTAATGAATTTATAGACTCTCCGTGAAGTGTAAATATTTCCGCACCGTAATCGCGCAGTTTTACTTTTTGCTCTTGTGTAAACTTTGGTCCATCAAAATTCTCATCTTCCTCAACTTCCGGCTCATCCCCCAAAAGCTCCCTTGCGGCTTCTTGCTTTGGTTTTCCACGCTGGTTATACGGATCTAAATCCGCGACCTGATCTGATCTCATCATTTCGTCTTTTTTAGGTTCTGTCATTATTAGGAATAATCAAGGGAGCAACAAATAGATCTTTAAATTGGTTTAAATCGTCACCCCAAAACATAACATGGAGTTCTTTTTTCATTCCTCGAGCAAGGGATAATTTTTCAGAACGATATCTACCACGTGTAGTTGAGGTACGAATACTGCCAGCGTAACGAAGCCCGAAAAGCCTACTACGCTCATCTTGAATTCTACTGTCTTGATCCGCAATCGCAATATAATCAGCTGCTTCTCCAATTATTGCTTTAACTCCGGGAATATCGCTACTTAATCTTGCGGAAAACAAATCAATTATTTCCTGCTGCTCGGCGAGAGTCTTTTGACTACTGTTTGATAGAAAGAATAAACCTGGAGTATGCACAACTGCTACTTCACCGACGCTGGATTTCAAATTTTTTACAAAATCAGGGCCTACATTAGTTGCAAATTCTATTTTATCCTGCATATCTGCCATTGAAATTCCTGTCAATTTATAAATTTCAAAACCCCTACTTTCGAGTTCTACTTTTTGTTCTTGTGTAAAAGATCCAAAACCCTCTTGCTCTAATAATTTAGTTTGTTTTTCTTCATCAGAACTCAAAAGCTCTCTTGCTGCTTCTTGCTTAGGTTTCCCACGAACATTGTAAGGATCTTGATCTACCCACTCATCTGGCCTTTGAAAATCTTTTCCTGGTCTTTTTTCTGGTACTTTTTCTACAGTTGTAGACTTACTAGATTGTTTGGGAAATCCTTCTTTTTCAAGTTCTTCTAACTCCTTTTGGATTTCGAGCCTTCTGCTCTTACTTATCGAAGAAGGTGGATCTGGAATATCTTCTCTTGATAAAAATTCGTCTTTTTTCGCTTCAGCCACAGTTAAATTATATAGACTCGTAATATACAAAATCAAATCTATTAATCAATTTGAACGTCTTTTATAAGAAGTGGTGCAATTTTAATATTTTCCGACATTTTATCTGTGTCTTCAAATTTAAATTGAACAAAGTTGTCTTTAATTGTAACTATGGCAACTGAAAGATTTGGACCTGGTCCAGAAGTTCTTGCCCAGTCGGATTTAAATAAAGATCCAAAAGGTTTTGTGTTTCTTCGAAAGTATAGATAGCTCAATTCCACATAGTCAGCAACGTTGCCCCAAATAAATCTTGTACCTTCTACTCCTCTCTTATTTTTATTGGAAAGAACAATTTCTGCCTGCTCTAAATATTTTTTATAAGCCGTCTCTTGCCAAAAAAAATTATTTGGATCAATAGCAACTTCTCCTTCCATGGATTTTTCATTCATCAACTTACGCAAACCACTTCTTAAAAAATTATATTTAAAACTTATTCCTTTCATTTCGTTGGAAGTAATTCCGGAAAGTCTGTAGATTTGAAATCCTTGTTGCTCTAACTGCTGTTTCTGCTCTTTCGTGAAGTACATTTTCCCAACTTCTTCTCGCGGTTCTTCTTTTACAATAAGCTCTTCTGCCTCTAGCTGCAGCTCTATTTTGCGAACTTTGTATGGATCTAGGTCTGCTACCTCATGAGCTCTTAATCCCAGCCTACTTTGTTCAATCATAGGCCGTATTATACACTATACTCCCCTTCTATAACTTGCTCTGTGGACTGATTTTATTTTTTCTTCATCCGGAGTATCAAAATGCTCAATTATAAACTCTATTGTTTCTTTCGGATCTTGAGTATTAACATATATACCTGTACCAACTTCAAACCCTCCTATAATTTTTTGCCGCGGAACAAGCCTTAAATACCAATCTTTATAGGGATAAATCATAAAATTGTACGGAAATTCGTGGCCATGGCGCATGTCCATAATCTGAATAAGCTTGTATAAACTTTTTGCCAAATCTTTTATCTCGTTACCAGAAATTTCCCCAAAAGTTTTACATCTTTTTTTAGGATATAACCATACCTCATCAGACCATTTGCTTTCTTGGGGTGCGAAAATCGTAAATTCTGCAGTTTCCTTAGTCTTATCTGTTTCCGATATCTCATGATGCTGAAAATTTAATTTAACATGTGCCGGAACTACTGCAAGCTGGCTGTGGGGATGCGGAAGGCTTTCTCCAGATGCTTCTCCATGATTGTTAAAAATTACTACAGTTCCCTTATCCTGATGCTCTAAATATCTTGCTTTATATGCTTTTAAAATTTCCTCGGACTGCTGTATAGGAAGCTCATCAAAAGTCTTATGGTGATCCGGAGAATGAACTATTATTTCATGTATTGGGGCAAAGGGAAATTTATTTTTTACAACTATAACTTTCCAAGTGTTTTTATTGCCTATTCTGTAAACCTCGTCAGGAGTCTCAACCATTCCAATGCAGAAGGGACAAATAGACTCTGTACCTGTTAGCTCGTTTGGGCGCTTTGCCCGCTTTGGAGCAAGAATAGACCAATTGCCCGTTTCGTCTTCAATAAATTGATAGTCCATAAATTAATAATAAATGATTAATGATTAATGTTCAATAAATAGCAAGAATGCGAGATTTGGAATTTTTACGGGTGACGTGAGCGCTTCGGTCGATTATGAGACAACTGAAAATCTGCGTTTGTGTTTGGAAAATTAGGATTAGTGCAGATTTTAACTTAGCGAAGTGGAGAGAAAATTCTAAATCTTAAAAAGAGATTGATGAGCGTGTCCTAATAAGCGATCGAGCGCGAGCGGTAGAACCCGAATTAAAGAATAAATACGAAATATAATCGAATTAGGTGAATTGAACTCAAAATTAATTAAATATCCTAAATCTTTGATGTGAAAATGCTTTTTTAGGGGTATTTTAGCAGCTGAAAATTATGTGTGCTAAGCATAAAAGTGAAGTGTTTAGATTTTAAACTCAATACAAAGAATCATTTAGTCAATTGTTTAATATTTAATTAGATTCTAGTAGCGCTTTATGAGTAAAAGCAACCCTAATTTGTGAAATTAAATCACCTCAAGCTTAAAATGCTTCTTTCGGTAAATATTCGGTAATTAGTTATATTTAGCCTTAAAATTGACATATCTTCTATTTTTTTTCGTATTTTAACATTATGACATTTACTTATAATATAGGACTACTTTTTTATTCAGGCTCAGATACTAATATAGTATATATCTTTAAGTATTAATTTATAACTAAAGATATCATAATTAATCAAGCAAAATTTACGTAATTTTAGTAAGTTTTAAAAATAAATACAACACGTTTTACAATTATTGGTATATCTAACAATTTATGAAAACATAATATTTGTATTTGTGAAAATGAAAAATACTAATTTTAACTACCAACATTAATAAAAGGATTTATTGATAAATGTAATCGATATAGAGGTAATTAACGCAACTTTTCTTTTACTATTAAATATATATACTTTAAAAGTGAAAATTGCCTCTTTATTCTCCACGGCTGAATTAAAAGTCTAAATAACCACTCAAGTCCTAAGTTTCTCAATAACTCCGGTGCCCTTGGTATTTTACCGCTAATAAAGTCAAATGATCCCCCTACTCCTATTATTACTTTCGCCGGAATGTCGCTAAAATGCTCTTTTATCCAAATTTCTTGCTTTGGAGACCCAAATGCGACAAAAAGTATGTCTGTATACTTAGATTTTAGAGCATTTTCCCAGTCTTTATAGGCCCAAACAACTTTTAATCCGGGATTTTCACGAACTAAGCACTCGGCAGTTAATTCTGCTATATTATGCCTACCCCCTAAAAAGCTTACTGTTATAGGCCGATTTGCAATGTGCTTACAGAGACTTTTCACAAAGTCTACACCGGTTATTCTCTCCTGAAGCTGTTTACCCAGTAATTGAGCTCCCCATACTACCCCTATGCCATCGGGTAAGGCTATTTTTGCACCGTTTAGTACTTTTTTATAGTATGAGTTTTTGTTGGCAATTACCAAAATTTCGGGATTTGGTGTAACAACATAAAACTTTTCATCCTTTTTCTCTAGGCCTTTAGTAATAAACTCTAAGATATCTTGCTCTTTAGCATTTGTAACACCTACACCAAGTATTAAAATTTTGCTTAAGCTGGTCATTTAACTATAAGATAAAAGATGATTTTTATTATTTTCTAGTTTTCTATAAAAACGAATAATTTTATTACTCATACTTTCTAGCCTTACCTTGCACCTGAGGCAAATGAAAACAATCGATTTAGTCGAATATTCAACCCAATTACTATAACCTGATGGACTGTGAAAAAAATCCGTGAAAGTCTAATGTTATTTGTGGTACTATTTATGTCTATAATCATTATAGGATATTGTTAATTTTATTTTTTAGCAATGCTTCTTTTATAAAGCTCTATGTTTTCAAGCGCTACGCCTGTTCCTCTAACAACACAAAGAAGAGCATCTTCCGCAACATGACATGGAACCCCTGTTACTTTAGTCATTAACTTATCAAGGTTTGTAAGAAGAGATGTACCCCCACTCATTACAACTCCTTTATCAATAATGTCACTGGCAAGTTCCGGAGGAGTTTGTTCCATAACTCCCTTAACTGCCGAAATAATATCTAAAAGAACCGGCATAATAGCCTCATTTACTTGACCTTCATTTAGTTCAATCGTACGAGGAAGCCCTGTTATAGAGTCACGGCCTCTTATTTCCATTTTTTTCTGATCTGATACCTTCTTTTCATCAATCAAGGCATTTCCCATCTGAATTTTGATTTCTTCAGCCGTTCGCTCTCCTACTAATAAATTAAACTTCTTTTTGCAGTAAGCAGCTATTGCTTCGTCAATTTTGTTTCCGCCAACTCTAACCGAATGATGAACTACAACTCCTCCTAAGGAAATAACTGCTGATTCAGTTGAGCCTCCGCCTATATCAACAATCATGTGTCCGGCGGGCTGGGCAATTGGAATTTTGGCTCCAATTGCGGCAGCTAAAGGCTCTTCTATTAAATAGGCAACCCTTGCTCCGGCTGCCATAGTTGCGTCTAAAACTGCCCTTCTTTCTACTTGAGTAACACCCGAAGGAATACAAATCATAACCTCCGGCTTGAAAAATAAAGACCTACCAGCGGCTTTATCTATAAAATACGAAAGCATAGCCTCGGTTATTGTGTAATCTGCTATTACTCCATCTCTTAGCGGCCTCATTGCTACGATATTTCCGGGAGTGCGTCCTAGCATTTCCTTTGCTTCTTTTCCAACTGCTACTACACGATTTTCCTCTGCGGTTACGGCAACAACTGTCGGCTCGTTAAGTACAATTCCTTCCCCAGCCAGATAAACTAGCGTGTTTGCAGTACCTAAATCTATGCCCACTCGTTTAGACAGCGCCATATTTTTAAGGAGGTTAACCGTATCAAACCATCATTTAAACCTATCAATTAAGAAGTTAGCCTCAATATGACGATTATAACACCATAGAATAAACTTGCAAGAGGGCAAGGTGTGGTTGTATAATCCCTACACCTATGCGAAAACAGCTTGCTATATCTTTTGCAGTCACTGCCATACTACTTGCCATTACAGCAACTGTTATTCTCTATGGAAAAGGCTACAGATTTGGATTTTCAGGCGGAACCCCTAAAGTGGCCGGAACCGGCTTACTCGTTGCAACCAGTACCCCAAATGGCGCACAAGTTTTTGTAAACGGAGAGCTTACTACAGCAACCGACAATACCATAAATTTATCCCCGGGAGAATATGAAGTGCGAATTTATAAAGACGGCTACTTTGCGTGGAACAAAAAAATTACGGTAAAAAAAGAGGTAGTAAGCAAAGCCGATGCCCTGCTTATTCCGGCCGCTCCTAAGCTTGAAAACATTACCAATATAGGTGTTTCAAACCCGGTACTAGATCCAACTAAGACTCTTCTTGCTTATAACGTATCATCGCAATCAGCACTAAAAAATGGAATATATATACTTGATATGACATTAAGGCCGGTTTTAACTCTTCAAAATGCCTCTACACAGGTTGCAAACGATGCTGGCCTTAACTTCTCACAAAGTACAATTACATGGTCACCTGATAGCAAGGAGCTTCTGGCAAGTTTTACTACGCCACTAGCATCGCATTATCTGCTTGCTGCAGATTCCTTAAACACAAGTCCTGATAATGTAACCTTAACGCTTGATACGGTTAATGCAACTTGGGAAGATTTAAAATTAGAAAAGGAAATGGCAAGAATAGCAGGACTTAAAAAGAACGTAAGAGCGGTAGTTTCGCAATATTTTAATGTTTTAGACTGGTCAGCGGATGATACTAAAATACTCTATTCTGCATCCGTTTCGGGGACTATTGAGCCATTAATAAACCCTCCATTGATAGGCACAAATTCAACACAGGAATCACGGGATATAGAAAAAGATTCGGTATATGTCTACGACACAAAAGAAGATAAAAACTACAAAATCTTGGACAATTTGCCTAAAATGGCCGAAGATTCCCCTTTACCTATAAACTGGTATCCGGATTCAAAGCACTTGGTGTATGTGCATAACGGCAAAATAGATATTATGGAATACGATGCTCAAAATCAGACAACTGTTTATGCAGGACCTTTTGTAGATAGCTTCGTGTTTTCGTGGCCAGGAGCTTCAAAATTAGTTATTTTAACTAACTTAGGCAATTTGGCGATTACCCCAAACCTTTATACAATCAGCCTTAAATAATTAGGCCGCTTTTTTGGCTTTTTCTACAAGTTCTATTTGTTTTTCATCTGTAAATATTCCTGTTACATTAAAAAGCTCATTTAGAGCTAATACGAAGCTCGCTCCCTGCTCGTATTTTCGCTCTTTAAGTCCTTGAGCAATAAAGATTAGGGTATCAGATTCGGGATTTGGATTTAGGCTTAGTGGTATTTGTTCTTGATCAAGCAAAAAGTTACTTGCTACATTAAGAAATTGAGAGGCTGAATAAAAATCCCTATCTTTTCGTGCGAGTTGGGCTAGTTTTCCAAGCTCTGCTGCCATATTAGAGGTGAATCCCATGACCTTGTTTTAATGGCTTAGGTCTTTTGGGATTTCTTTTTATTCTTTTTGAAGTTCTTTCCCAAACATTAAATAATGCTTTTCTTAAAGCAGAATCCTCCAAAGTACCTTCTCGCTGAACATCATCAGGTACTTCTCTATTGTAAACAGATTTGGGTTCAAATTCGGCCATGGAGGCAATTATAACAAAGTATTGAGCAAAGTCAATTATTTTAAGGGGCCTATTCTCCTGTTTCTTCTCTTCTGGTCTTCCCACCTCATATTATAGACTTCCTGTGATTTTGGATCACTTGGCTTTCCTATGTCTCCGTTTTGAGGTTCAGAAGACATTTTGACGTTTCTAATTAAATCTCTTTCTACCATATTGTAGTTTTTGTAGCTTATGAAGAATATTTCAATTCTCTTTATTCACAAAGAATAATTATATCAAAAGGGGTCAAACATGTCAATTATTTGTAGACTTTTGCTGCGTTTTCTAAAACATCTTCCCAAGTTGGGCAAACTATTACATTTTTAAAATCAGAAGAGAAGTTTTTGATGTCATAAAGGAAAATATATCCTTTGTAAGTCTTTGGTAAGTAATCTATTAAATGCAAATTATCGTCTACTATGCCCTGGACTTGTGGGAACAATTTCTGGAGCATATTCGCTTTCCACTTTGTACCGTCTTCATAGGTTATTTTTGCAGGCTTGCCTATAACCTTGGCCTTGGGAAAATTATGCTTTTCCAGCCAATATGTTGTTCCCTCAAGCACGCTTTGGGGCCTTGTAGTTAAATAACAGACAACCGGAATAATCTTATTAAGCTTATTAACGCTATGGTTTGAATTTTTTATGAGTGGTAAATCCTTTTGGATTTCGTTTGAATTTCTATCTTTATCTATCCAGTCTTGAGCTTCTTTTGACTGCCAATGAGGAAAGTTTTGTATTAGCCTATACTGCTCGAAAATTTCTCTTGGGGTTAAATTTTTAGGATTTCCGAACTTTTTTGAAAGCTGTCTAACCCAGTATTCAACTGTATACGAAATTGTTTCATCGATATCTAGCGCTATTCCTTTCATTTTGGTTTTGCAAAGACAAGCAACCGTTGAAAAATGGTTCCGGGCGGCCAGCAAGTTTGAAGAATTAATGTTTCACTATTCTCTTTTTGTGCATTAACTATATGAGAAACATCATTTGGGTTAACTATTTGAGAACCTGTAACAATATAATCGTGCCTAATATTTTGATAAAAAACAGTAATTTCGTCCCCCGGCTGCAAGTCTTTTAGCAAATAGAATACTGCATTATATCTTCCAACGTTCCAAAAATTATCCGTTGAGTGGGCAAAAAGATAAATGTTGCCTAAAAGACCTGGGAAAACTGTTCCTCTTGCGTGAGCAACTCCCTGCTGCAAAATCTGCTGGTAACTTTTTTCATCCGAACTATCCACATTTGCAAAAACTTTTGCAGAAGCTCCAATTTTTGGAATAACAATACTAAACTCTGGATCCGGAGCCACCAAAACTTGTTCTTTTGCGCCCAGTAAAACGTCTGTAAAGCTTGCAACTCCCCTGGATGTGGGCGAAGTTGGAATGGGTGTAATTTGAGGCTGATTAGGCATTGGAGTCGGCTGAATATTTTGAGTTTGTGGATTTTGAACAATATACTTTACTCCACGCGCTGTTAGAATTCGATAGTTTAGCTCGTAATAGAGTGCCGGACCAAAAGTCGCAATAATTCCATAAATTGCAAAAAGAACCAAGAAATTCCCAACAGTTCGCAGAATTATAAATTTAATAACTTCTCCTCTTTTCACAACCTAATTGTATCTACTTTTTATCGGGCTGTAAATCGGAAACCAGCTTTTGAGTTCTTGTTAAAACCTGCAAAGCGGCAGCTCTATCAAGTTGTGGAGCAACAGATGGGAAAAGAGAAATTCTTGTTTCAGGATAATCTCTATGCTTCAAAATATCAAAAAACTTGTCTAAGGAGTAAATTACGCTGTAATAAACCATAGGAAATGTCCCGTTTATTGCAAAAATAGTTCCTGGCATTATTCCATACGCAAAAGGAAACCACCATTTTTCGAATGTATTTAGCTTAACTAGGTTATCTGTCCCCCCTTTTCTTAATTTCTCTCTTAATGCTTTGTCAATCTCTTTAGACCAAGAATCTGATTCTCTGATATTTTTATTTGATAATTGAATCCTTGATGTGATTTCACTTATGTTTAAAGCCAGTCCAAGCGCTACTGATCTGCTATTTGATTTCTCAAAATGATTAAATTCTCCTCTCGCAAAAATATCCGCAGTAGGCACGATATTCTTTGTTTTACTTTTTGAAGCCAACGCACTACCATCAGAGTTAACGCCTACAACATTATGCTCTTCGCTAGATTGATCCAAATCTGTTTTACCTTCAACTTTTAATGCGAAAATTCCACTGAGATTGTTTATTCTATCTACTCTTCCTATATTTACCCCAATTCTGTCCTGATCCACGAATTGTGGCAGATTAAAATTAAAATACACATTATCTAAAGGCTGTTCCCGCTCTACTTTTGGCAAGGGTATAAAACCCGACTCAATTTTATTCATAAGGACGAATTATAGCATAAATTTGTGGTAAAATAACCTCGAGCCCCCATAGCTCAACGGATAGAGCAAGCCCGTCCTAAGGGCGAGATGACAGTTCAATTCCGTCTGGGGGTACAAAGCGGGGTGTAGTGTATCGGTAACATGCATCGTTCGGGACGATGAGACACTGGGTTCAATTCCCAGCACCCCGACTGAGAGGATTTTCCCTATTTAAGTCGGAAAGCTTCCAGCTGGAAACCTTTTGAAACGCCATACGTAAAAGTTCGTGCTCTCTAGGAGTTCCAGAAGCAGAATTTCCAATTAATTTGTTATTCCAATTTCTAAGGGTTGTTCCGCCTTCTTCAGCGTCCTTCCAAGCATTTATTTCTACATTTACTGTCCGTCCGTCTACATCTGCAACTACACTCCTGTTTATATTGTTGGATACCCATGTAAAGGAAATAGCTGGCTCATCCCATCGGTACCTTTCAGGTATAAAAGTTAATAATTTTTTGTGGAGTTTTCTTCTTTTTGCATTTGCTTCTTGGAAAACCACACTAAATTCTTCTTGGGTTTTATCTAGAATTTTGTCTATGCCTGGGTTTATTCTTTCTGTCCCTCTTTCCAAATTCATTCAGAAAATATACCACAAATATTATAAAAAGCAAGCTACCTCTTGAAGTTAATGCAATTTATTTTTTAAAACCGAGGCCGAGCTGGTAATGATGCAATGCCTAAATGAGCAAAAACGGCTTCTGGATAGTTATTAACCTTAAGCTCTGTAACATCTCTGTGGGTTTCTGGCAGTAAGAATTTACCCTTCTCCTCGATTAATTCTGTATAAGTATAACTTACATCTTGGCTATGTCCTTGGCACAATTGCCTAACCTGGGCTCGCCTGAAATTATTTATAGACATATAAAACCACGGGTCTTGTGATACAAATTCCACAAAATAATACTTAAGTTGCGAGGTTGGAAAAATACCTAACTCTGTATTATCGTTTCTACTAGCAGACTCCCCGACAAATGGATAGTGCTTTTCCGAGCAAACTCCTAAATCTTTTTCTTTGAGAATTCCTTCTAAGGCTTTTATCCGTGTGTTCTCAAGATCTTCCCAGGCCTTTACCGCTTCTTGGTGAACCAGAATTCTGACTTGATTAGCTCTTTTGAACGTTTTAGAAGCAGCTTGAGATTCTCTTCTTAAGTCGTTTTCAATTGTCATAAAAGCATGATAAAACTATTTATTTGCTATTTTCATTGACACTCTTGTCAATAATCCCTCTTGAAAAAAACTTACCGAAGTGCGATTATTAGCAGGTGAACGGAAACGAAAAACTCACAAAAGCTCAGAAAAAAGCGCTCCAGAAAACGCAGTGGACACAAGAAGCTGAAAAAGCAAAAAGAAACGAGCAATTAAAGACATTTGGCCTTTGGGGTGGAGTTGCAGCTTTAGTTGGAATTGCAATTTTAGGATTAGCTTTATTTGTAAACAAATCCCCTTCTTCTACGGTAAACACAGATCAGACAGTTCCTCTTGCTACAAAGTATGATTTTGAAAAGGGACCAAAAGATTCTAAGGTTACATTAATTGAATACGGAGATTATCAATGCCCAGCTTGCGCAAGCTATCATCCGATTGTAAATAAAATTTTGGCAGATTATAAAAATTTGCATTTTGTTTACCGCTTTTTTCCATTAAGTAATATTCATAAAAACGCAGAAATTAGCGCAAAAGCAGCTTATGCGGCGAATGTTCAAGGCAAATTTTTTGAAATGCACAATGCTTTATACGAAAACCAAAATGATTGGTCGGAAAGCACAACTCCACAGACAATCTTTGTAAATTACGCTCAAATGTTGGGCTTGGATACTGCTAAGTTTACGAATGATTTGAATTCTACGCAGGCCAAAGCTTTTGTTGCAGATTCAGAAAAAGAATCGATTTCCGCCGGCCTAAACTCCACTCCTAGCTTCTATTTAAACGGAGCAAGAATAAATCCCAATAGTTACGAAGATTTTAAAAAACTAATTGACGATGCATTTAAAAAATAAGTTTATTGTTTACGCGGCAATTGTTGCATTTTTAGGCTTCTTGGACACAACCTACTTAACTATTCTCCACTTTAAAAACGTAGCTCCGCCTTGCACTATTGCAGGGTGTGAGGTTGTTTTAACCAGTAAATATTCAGTTATTTATGGCGTTCCTTTGGCACTTTTAGGTTCACTTTTTTACTTAAGCGTTATAATTATATGCCTTTTGATACTGACAAATTATAAAGAAAAATTCCTGCAAGCTTTCTACTTATTAGCAGGAATTGGTTTAGTTGTTTCTGTGGTTTTAATTGGAGTTCAAGCGTTTGATTTAAAAGCATTCTGCCAATATTGCCTTCTTTCCGCAACAACATCAACGGGAATTGCAATCTTAGCATTTTTAGAATATAGATCAAGAAAAACTTAATAGTTGTGGATTTCGGAAGGCGTAAACCAAAGAGAAATTTCAAATTCTGCTTCTTCTTTTGTAGCGGAAATATGAACTAAGTTAGTTACTGCTCTTTTTTCTTCGTTTGCATAAGCAGCGCTATCTGTTGAAAAATCCCCTCTAATTGTTCCAGGTGCAGCAGCGACAGGCATTGTAGAACCTGCTAACGCTACTACATTATCTACTGCGTGTTTGCCCTCTACCACCATAGCAACAACGGGTGTGGAGGTCATAAAGTCTAATAACCAGCCAACCACAACCTTACCAACTTTTGCTGCGTCTTCTGTTCCAAACTCTTTTTTTAAATCCTTGCCATATTTTTTGTAAGTATCTATTGTTTTGCCTCCAATTCGGTCTAAAGTAGATGTTTTATCTGTGGCATAATGCTTGTCTAATAAAGACTTGTCTGCCTTTACCATTTTCATACCAACAATTCGAAGCCCCATACGCTCGAATCTATGAATTATTTCACCCATTATTCCCCGCTTTACCGCATCAGGCTTTAAAAGTACTAATGTTTTTTCCATCGGTCTAATTGTAAAGCGTAAAACCTAAAATGTAAATAGAAACTTATGTTATAACAATGTTATAACGACTAGCTCGTTTGACTAAATTAATGCTTAGACTTATAATTCGGTCCTAATGAAAAATGAATTGTTAAGAGCAAACGAAGTTGCAGATTTAGATCCGTATAAAACAAGAGAGCCAAAAGAAAAACTTCCCCCACATACCTACAAAGGAAAGTTAGAATTTTACTCAGAAACTGGCATCGAGGGTGGATACTGGGCATTCCAAGACAGAGATTTTATAACTTATGATAGAGCAGACGGCGTCTTTGGAAACACTGAAGTTTGGGATTTAAATAATCCGGATAGAAAAGGAAAAACTAAAGACGATGCAGAAGTACTACACGGAGAAAAATGGGATCTTCTTCCTGATCCAATGGAAAAAGAAGAAGATTATTATATTTCTTCTTTATACGTAGGTGAAGAAGAAGGAGACAAAGAAGCAGATAAAAGGTTGATGGAAAAGTATGAATTCAAGATGAAATATTCAGCCGATAGGTTTAACGAGAAGTTAGGCGAAGGAAACTGGATTATGGTGGATAAATCTACTGCCGTAGATACTAAAGGAAAAAGGTATTCTGCAGGAGGAACGCCTATTGCAGAAAGACCTTATGGAATAAGGCCTGGAGAAATAACAAGAGCAACCGTAGAGTGGCAAGACGGAGTTATTGAGCAAAGACAATCTGACACTCTTTTAGTTGAAAAATGGGATTATGAAGGATTCCACATGCTCAATAATGGCGATAAGTTAACTATTTTTGACATTAAAGACCCACAAAAAGTAGTTTGGGAAGAAAAAATCAGCCTTAAGGATGTTGGAACTTTTGTAGAAGACTCTAATGGACTTTGGATTCATAATGCACAAAGAGAAGTAGACATTCACAAGTGGGGTGCTTATTTTATGCTGAGATATCCGGCTAAATTAGAACTCGGAGAAGAATCTGTAAGAAATATAAAACTGGCACAGGAAAGAGAAAGCTTGAGGAAACAGGCTAAATCTTCAGAAGCTTCTTAAATTTTGCCTCGGATGCTCGTCCTGAGCCTGTCGAAGGATCAAAATTTCCGATTATTGCTAAATTTAATGTTTCGTTTTTAAAGTATTTTTTGGCGACTTTTTCTACATCTTCCATTGTTACTTTTTCTATATTTTCAATAAGTTCTTCGGGCGTTTCCATATTCTTTTCCAAAAGCTCGTTTTGAGCGTAAAAAGCAGCCATAAAGCGGCTGTCTTCTTCTTCTAAAACCAAATGCCCTTTTATGTACTCTTTGGCTTTTGCAAGTTCTGTTTTAGTAACATTTGCCTTTCCGCTTGCAAATTTAGAATACTCTTCAACTACAACTTTTATTCCCTCATCCACTCTTTTTGGATCAAGTCCTGCGGTTGATACTAAATTTCCTGCATCTTGATAATTTTCCGAACCGGTTCTTACGTAATAAGCAAGCCCTCGTTTTTCCCTAACTTCGCTAAAAAGCCGCGAGCTCATTCCTCCACCCAAAATTGAGCCTAAAACCGATAAAGCGTATCTATCCGGATGCTCGAGCGCAACCGTGCGGAACCCAACCGCTATATGAACTTGTTCCGTAACTTTATGTTTTATATAAAGAGATGGTTTGACCTGGTTTTCTACTATTGGGCTATATTTTACTGTATCAAATTGTGACATTTTGCCAAAATACTTAACGGCCATAGCCTCAATTTTGTCCGGAATTATTCCGCCCGCAACTACAACGACCATATTTTTGGCGCTGTAAAGGCTTGCCATATAATCAACAAAATCCTGCCTTGTAATACTTTTTATAACTTCTTTTTGGCCGGCGATATCCCAGCCCATCGGAGTATCTCCATATAAGAGACTTTCGTAAATATCGCCTATTTTTCTGCTTGGTGTATCTTCGTAAAGGTTTATTTCCTCCAAAATTACTCCTCTTTCTTTCTCTATTTCTGCTGCATCCAGCTTGGAATTTTGAAGCATGTCGGATAAAACATCCATGCAAAGTTCTGCGTGTGTTTTAGCAGCTTTTACAAAATATCCTGTTACTTCTTTGCTTGTAAATGCATTAAATTCGCCTCCAATGCCATCTATCATGCTTGCAATATCCATGGCACTTGGTCTTTTTGTCGTACCCTTAAAAGCCATGTGTTCCAAAAAGTGGGAAATTCCGTTGTTTTTTGTTGTTTCGTATCTGCTTCCTGCTCCAACCATTACCATTACTGTTGCAGATTCAAACGAAGGCATAGGAACTGTTATAACTCGGACACCATTGTCTAATACTTTTCTTGTGTAGTTCATAAGAGCTAATATTATAACGGAAAGAGTATCAGTTTAAAATATGTCAAAAATCGAGGCTATTAAGTTTCCAGACTAAAATCAATTATTGGTTGCGCCAGAAAATCTTTCCTTTGTTTTGAAACAAGCTTAAATTCGCTATTAATTTTATCGTCAAAAAGTCCCATAACTACAATTTCATTTTCATTGGTTTCGGTGCTTGTCCAGTCCCATTCGCCGGGGCTTCCCCACCCGAATCTATTAGCTAGAAGATTCCATTCAATTGCTTCAGGAAGTCTAATATGCGCCCTGAATCCCCAAAGGTCTAATTCTTCAAGTGCTTTTTGCTGTTTCATAGTAATTCCTGATAAAATTTCGCTCCAATCATCACTATTATAAAAATTTATTCCTAGATGATCTTCCATAAAACTTCCATCTCTATGCTCCACAGCAATCCATTTACCGGGAAGTTGCGGAAAGGGTATATTCCCTCTTTCTACGTCGTCCCAAAAGGTCTGACTTAAGTTTTTTGGTACGTTAGGATTATCTCTATCTATATCTGGAAGATACTCAAGAGCTTTCCAGTTTGGATAATCTCTTTGTAAGGCACTTAAATATCCCGCTGTACTTAGCCCACGCCATCCGTTCTCGAGCTCTAAATGAGGAATATAAATAAAATTAAAACCGTTTTCTTCAAGTTTTTCTTTCATTTCGTGGGTAAAATAAGGTGGCAATGGCCCAATTTCCGGCCTTAAACCAAAAACTCTTTCCCAAGCCAATTTTTCATTTACTACCAGGGTCGTTTCCTGGACATAATTGAAAGCTCCTTCTAGGCCATTTTCAGGCTCATCCCCCAGAAGATCTTCTGCCGCCTGCTGAACAGGTTTTCCACGAACGTTATAAGGATCCAAATCAGCTACTTCGTCTGCTCTTAAATGGAAATTTAATTCTTTCATAATTAATGTTTATAAAGTACTTATTATTTCTCTTATCCAGTTTTTTAATTCTTTCCTGTCGGGAATCTCTAAGTGAAGAGTTTGCGGAGCAGTCCCGTAAGGAGTAATTTCATATATTAAAGCGTCAGATTTACTGGCTTCCATATATCCTTGTGCATTAGCGTTAATAGGTATGCCTTTTCTTTGACAGGACCTTATATATTCCTTGATTAGGATGTCATAACGTAGACCTTTTAGCCTTCTCTGTGTGATTTCATTTTTAAATTCCGAGAATTCTGCTTTGCTAAAATCCGGCAATTCATTGGGATAACCACCTGTAATTTGAGAAAGTATTTGGAAATCCGAGAAATTAAAAGTGCTATTTATTATTCTTCGAGTATAATTATCACTACAATAAATGTCCTTTTTCCCGTCTTTTGCATCCTTTATCCCGATATCCTGGAACCCCGCTTCCTGCAAAAGCTCTGCAAGAATTAAATTGGAGGATTCCGGAATATGTGATCCCCAAATTTCCAATTCCCCTAAAGTTTCTTTTTCTTCCAAAAGCTGTTTTGGAGAGTTTTGAATGGGCTTACCGCGCACATTATACGGATCTAAATCAGCTACCTCGTTTGCGCTAAGTGTGGATTTTGAATCAACAACTATTACTTCTTCTGTAGCTTCTTTTTCTCTTCTTGGTATTCCTTGTGAATCAACAATTAGTTCAATTAATGCTTTTATTTCGTCGTCGTCCGGAACAGTACTCGGCGTACTAAATCTTAAATACTCTTCCATTTCCTCTGTATAGTGGTTGACATTCATTGCATTGCTGTTGTCTTCCCAAACCTCTAAGCCATCATCTGGCCACGTTTCAAAATCTGCAATTGTATTTTTACAAAAAAGTGCTTTTAACCTGTTTTGCAAATCTACATTCTTAAATTCTTCAATGGTAACTTTATCAAAATCAGGCTCGTCTAAACTAAACCCTGGGTAAGTTGCGTCACTTAAAGCACCAATTTCCGGCATTTCAGTTATTTTATTCATGGTCATTCTTGCTTTATCAGTGGTTACATATATATTTGTATATTCCCCTCCATCGTTTTCCCTTGTTTTTCTTTCAAAAGCTATGCCCTTAATACCCCTCTCTTTTAAGATATTTGCAAGAGTTAAATCAACAGAATTATCTGGCTCTGCTCCCCAAAGGAATCTATCTTCAAATTCTGGACTTCTTAACTTTTCCGGCATATTACTGCCAAACCCTGATGAGCTTTCTGTCATAAGTTTTGCATTACGATCTGTTTTACCCAATGTTTTACTTCTGCCCTAGAGGGAATTTTTTCCCTTTTATTGACCAGGGCTTCAAAACTAGTGCCGGGATATGATCTCAAATTTTCATCAATTAACGCTTCATATATTACAACTTTTCCGTCTTCCAGCGGTATTTTAAAATGCTTTGAAGCCTCTTTTAAGTGTTTTATTTTTGCTTGATAGTAAAGCGCCTTGAGTCTTCTTTGATTGACTATGTTGTCAAATTCGTAGAACTCTCCTCTTTTGCTTAAATCAGGTGGTTGGGAAAAAGGTTTTGGATCTGTAATTTCTTCCAAAAGCTTTAAGTCAGGTAATTCACATAATTCTTCAAATTTCTGTTGCGCTCTTTCTTTTTTTATTCTAATTTGTTTAAATTCTTCTCCTGGGACTTGCGTTATTATAATGCCTCCGTAGCCCTTTTCTTTTAAAACTTCTGCAACTATAAGCCTAGAGCTTCCATGTAAGTGTCTTCCGTCAATTACTTCTAATTCTGGAATTGGAGAGTGCTCAACTTTAATCGGCTTAGAAGGTTTTGAACGCACACCATACGGGTCTAACTCTGCTACTTCGTGAGCTCTTAATGTATCTTTTGATGCAGTTTGAGATGGAATTTCTGGAGTTTGAGTTTTTTCCACAGGAATAGAAACTGGACCCATAATCCCCTCCATTACAACTTCCGTCTTTTGTTCTTTTTGGTAGTTTATTATTCTTTCTGTCATTTTCTAACCCCATACGGATCTAAATCCGCTACTTCGTTTGCTCTTAGGGTCCTATTTTGAACTTTTAAATCCACAGGTTTAAGAGTTTCTTTTGCCTTTTGAGATTCTTCCTTAAAATCTTCAGGCGTCGTATTTGCGTCTACTATAGCTTCTATTAGTTTTTTTATTTCTTCATCTGTGGGAATATGTACTCCTGAATCTATAAAGAATGTTAAATTCTGCTCCTTTTTTTCAACGCTTTTTTTCATATCTGGATAACCTGAAAAATCAAGGAAAATTCTTTTAAGATTTTCTATCTCTTTCTTCAGTTGAAGAGTAATGAGTTCCTCTTGAAGTTTTGTACCTTTGAATTCTTGCAAAGTCAGATCCGCAAAATCTGAAGCATTTAATCTTATATCCGGCACATCACAAGCTTTAAAAATTACATCAAACTCCGGAGTATCATCGATCCTTTCCATAATTTCGCGGGCCCTTTTGGTTCCGAATATTCCTTTTGCACCCTTCCCAGCAGATCCTAAAGGCTGATCAATTCTTAGTCCTTTTAAGCCCTTGTCTATCAAAACTTCAGCCAACATAACTTCTGTAGAGTTTTCGCCAGTATTTGTAAGAAAATCTTCCGGCGTGCCATAATTAAATTCTTTTAGCTCTTGTTCTTTGTTGCTCATTTTCTTACTCCATACGGATCTAAGTCCGCAACTTCGTTTGCCGAAAGAGTTCTGTGCCTTATCCTTTCGTCTATTAGATCTTCCGGTCTCGCATTTGCATCAACAATAACTTCTATTATTGCCTTTATTTCCTCATCGGTGAGAATATGAACCCCAGAAGCAATAAATTCATTCAATTTTTTCTCTTCTTCTCTAGTAAATCTGTTCATTTGTGCATTGTCGGAAGAATAGGGAAAGAGATCTTCAAGTTTTTCAACATGTTTCTTCAATTGAAGAATCTGAAATTCTTCTATAAGCTTTGTACTTTTAAATTTTTCTAGTTTTAAATTTGCAAAGTCTTTGGGTGCTAAGGGAATATCCGAAATATCATGAGCTATAAAAATTACATGAAACTCCGGAGTATGGACTATCCTTTCCATAATTTCGCGGGCCCTTTTGGTTCCGAATATTCCTTTTGCACCCTTCCCAGCAGATCCTAAAGGCTGATCAATTCTTAGTTCTTCTAAGCCTTTATCTATTAAAATCTGTGCCAGTATAACTCTTACCGAATTTTCGGGGCAATTTGTTATAAAATCTTCCGGTGTGCCTTGGGTTTTTAACCGCTGCTCCCCGTTCATTTCTGAGCTCTTTATTTGAACTTGTATTTTTTCTATTGACATACTATTTACTCCTTACTCTATACGGATCTAAATCCGCGACTTCACGCGCGGTTATATAGGGTTTTTGAGGCTCTTGAACAACCGGGCCAAGCTTTTTATCAACAATTGCCTCAATTCCATGAATAATTTTCTGCCTAAGCTCATCGTCTGTATCCTCAAAGTCAATATACACTCTATCCTCTCGAAACTGGGCAGAATCAAAAATTTCGTTGAATATTTGCCTCGCGTCATCTTCTGCAAAAATTGCTACAAAATCAGGTAGAGGACTCCCATAAATATCTGTTGTCTCGTTTGAAATCCGAACGTCAATACCTCTTTTTTTTAGTATTTCAGCCAGAATTGTTCTTGGTGAATTTTTAGGTGTATTTGTGACAAAATCTTTTGGTTTTCGAATCACTTTTCTCTCCGTTTGATTCTTTTCAAATACAGGTCCACCAATCCCCTCAAAAACTACTGTTTCTTCTCCGTCTCTTGGGTATTCTTTAATTTTTGGCATTGTATATTCCCTTTCACTTTCAGGAATATTGATAAAAAATCTTGGTTCTTTTTCCATGCGTGGAATATAACACACTATAAGACAAAAATCAAGTTCAATTAGGTTCGTTTGGAGCTAAATTACATTTTTTCCGGGGCTGATATCCCTAGCAAATCTAATGTATTTTTTAATGTAATTTGGGTTGCCTTTAATAGTGCTAAGCGGGCATTTTTTAATTCACTTTGAACTGAAAGCACTTGATGTTTTTCATAAAAACGGTGGAACGCAGTTGCAAGCTCTAGAGAATAGTTTGTAATTAAATTTACTGCAAAATTATGGCTCACCTGTTCAATGAGACTTGGGAATTGCAAAAGCGTTCTCATTAAATCTAACTCTTCTTTTTCTTTGAGAAGTTCTAAGTTAGCAGATTTGAGATTTGATTTGTTATCTTTTATTTTAGCGAATATGGAACATATTCGCGTATACGCGTATTGGACGTAGAAAACAGGATTTTCGTTTGCCTTTTTCTTAGCAAGCTCTATATCAAAATCTATATGGCTCTGATTATTTTGCATCGACAGGAAAAATCTAAAAGCGTCTTTGCCTACTTCCTGTAAAACTTCCCTTGCTGTTACAATATTTCCCAATCTTTTGGCCATTTTAAAAGTTTCCTGCCCCTTTTTAAGTCTGACATTTTGATAAAGAATAACTTTTAAGTTTTCAGGATCGTGTCCTAATGCCTTGGCAATTGCGAAAAGTTTTGGCACGTGTCCGCTGTGGTTCGCCCCTAAAATATCTATAACAACATCACTCTGCATCAATTTCTGGTTATGATAAACGATATCAGATGCAAAATATGTATATTTCCCGTTTGATTTTCTAACAACTGTTTCTCTATCTTTAAGATACTCATCAGAAGGAGCAAACCATAATGCCCCTTCGCTTGTCTTAAGCGAACTTTTGAGCTTGTCTAGCACCTTAGGAATATCTTTTTGAAGTTCGGATTCTTTAGTAACTTTGTCAAAATTTATTCCCATAAGCTTGCAGTCTTGTAAAATTTGCTCGAGCATTATTTCAACTGCTATTTTTCCTGCTTCTTTTATAAATTCGTCTTTGGAGAGTTTTTGAGTGTGTAATTTTGTGTTAACTTTTTTCGCCAAATCATAAACGTACTCTCCTTTGTATTGGATTTCGTAATCTTTGGGTTTTTCGGAAGAATTAAGAACGTAGTAAATGCTTTCACCGAGTTTTTCTACCTGTCCGCCTATATCGTTGTGTAAGTACTCCCGTGTGACCTTGTAGCCTGCATAAGAGAGCACATTTGCAATAATGTCACCCATTGGTCCGCCTCGGGCATTTCCAATATGCAAAGGCCCTGTAGGGTTTGCGCTAACATATTCAACGCTTGCCGACTTTCCCTTTCCTATATCTATGGAGCCATATTCTTTATCTTCTTCTATTATCTTTTGCGTTTGAGCTGAAAGGTATTTATTGGAATAGTAAAAATTAACAAAACCGGGCTCAACTGCTTCTATTTTTTCAAAATCTTCTAAAATTTCCTTTTGTTTTTCCAGTTTTTCAACTAAATCTTTTGCCAATGCTAAGGGTGATGAATACTGTGATTTTGAGTTTTTAAACAAAGCAAGGGCAATATTTGAGCTCAAATCGCCGTGTGATTTGTCCTTTGGAAATTCAACCTTAAAATTAGGCTCTTTTGCGCCCATTTCCGAAGCTAAAGTTGTTAAAATTGAGTATAATTTTTTTGTCATCTAAACCCATTCTATCACATTCAAATGAACAACTTCCCTGCACTTGATTTGGCTTTGTATTTATTGTAAGATACATACATATACTATAAGCTCTGCCTGCGCAGGCGGGTGAAATGCTTATTGTTTTATGACTGGAATATTTACATTTTTATTTTCAATATGGCTGGGATACATATTGTTTCTTTATTTCACTCATCCGGAAAAAAAGAAACATAAGCTTCCTAGAGTTCAAGTGTGGAGAATAGAACTTTCTCCAAATCTTAGAATTCACTCGCGAAGCAAGATTTACCATATTCACCATTGGTTTGTTTTAACTGTTATAACAGGTATAACATTAATGAACTACGAAGGATTTCAATATTTAACTGTTATTAAAGGCTTAGCAATTGGAGGCATAATTCAAGGCTTAAGATACCCGGACAGGTTCAAATTCCGCCACCACAGAACTGCTCGGGAAGCAATTAGTGAAGCCAAAATTTAACCCCGTCTGAAACAACTTCAACTTCCCCGTTTAAATCTGTTCTTAAAATATTAATGTTATACTTTTTTAAAAGCTCAAGGCTCAATGCTGCGGGATGGCCATAATTATTTCGCTCACCTACCGAAATTATTGCAATTTCAGGTTTTATGGAAGTTAAGAACAAATCGCTCATTCCTGTTTTTGAACCATGATGTGGAACCTTTAAAGCACCTGTTTTCCCTATATTCCATGCAAATTTATCCAAAATATTTGCTCCCGCATCTGCTGTTAAAAGCGCACTAAACTTGCCGTAGTTAAGTTTTCCAACAATTGCGAAATCATTTGAACCCAAGCTTCCCTTACCTGCGTATTTAGAGTTTTCTAAAAAGAATTGTTTTTGAGGCCAAAATAGAGTCATGGAGCTTTTTCCAAAATTTATTTTATCTCCGGCAAAAAGATATTTAGCGCTTATATTTTTCTCTTTTAGTTTACTCTGAAAAAGCTTGTAAACAGCTGTGGTTTTAGGAATATCTACTGTAACAAAATAGTTTATTTTATATCTTTCAACTACAGAAACAAGCCCCCTTAAATGATCTGCATCAGGATGGGTTAGAATTACAACTTCTAATGTTTTGTCCCAGAAAGGCATATGATTTGCAAGACAATTTAAAACCTTATCGTCTGGCCCGCCGTCAATTAATACGTCCAAGCCACCTTCGGTTCTTATAAATATAGCATCGCCCTGCCCCACGTTGCAGGCAACCATATGAAGCCTGCCGTCTTGGAATCTAGAGCTTTGATAAATAAATAAAAAACTTAAAATAAAAAGACTAAGAATTCCTAGAATTAGATACTTTTTCATATAAAAAGACCATTATGCTTATTAAAATTAAATAATAAGAAATAACAAATTGCCACGAAATTTCAGGAATGATTAATACTGCGCCAACAGATGCAAAAAACTCAACGGTTTTTTGGAAAAAAAGCAAAAACGGTAAGGCTAAATATAATAAAACTAACGCAAAAAGAGGAAATATAAAAACAAAAACTGCTGAAATCATGCCTAAAATCGTTAAAATCGGTATTGTCCATAAAACCAAAGCGTTTGTAATAATTGAAAAAAGTGAGTAGTTTCCAAAATTAGAAATAAGAATGGGTAAAGTAGCAATTTGGGCTGCTATTGTTATTATGAAAACTTCGTTAAACTTATTTATAAATCGCTTAAAAAGAGATGGAATGTAAATAATTCCCATTGTCGCCGCAACGCTTAGCTGAAAACCTATACTGGTAAGAAACTCAGGCCAAGCAAAAAGCATTAAAGCAACTGTTAAAAACAAAGTATGCGAACTGAATTTTTGTTTTCCTATAATTTGAGCGCTAAATACTATTACCCCCATAATACCGGCTCTAATAATTGACGCTTCAAAACCTGCCAAGGCAACATAAAACACAATCCCTAAAATTGCAAGAACTATTGCAATCTGTCTTTTGAAAAACAAAATAAAAAAATAAAATAAAAAACCCGACACCATTGTCACATTCATGCCCGACGCTGCAATTACATGCATTACTCCTGTTTGCTGAATTTGTGTTAGAAATTCTTTTGGCAGACTGTCCTTTATTCCAAACACTATTCCTAGCAGTAAGCCTGCAGAAGCAATATCAAGTTTTTGTTGGAAAAAGTTAATAATATTTTGGCGGATAGAATAAATGACTGCTAAAAAAGGGTTAATTTCATGATTTTTAAGTTCAACTTTAGGGTGGTCCATTGTGAAAATAGTATCACCGCTATTTAGCAGTCTACTTTTTAGTTTGCCAGAAACCTGTATTTTATCTCCATAATTAAACTCCCTATCCAGTGATAGTTTAACTAAAACTCCAGTTAATGGGGAAAGATTTACATACAAACTTTGATAATTTTGATAAATTTTGGGCGTAGATGAAATTGTAGTTGTGAAATTTATAATTTGGCCATCATTGAATTGGGGTTGATTTGAATAAAAGAAAAACAAACGAACTGCAAGAATTAAACTAATTAGCAGATAGAATAAAAATAGGCTTGTTCTCACTGGACTATTGAATTAATTCTAGCAAAAAAATTCGAAGAACCAAAAACCAAAAAAAACAAAAATCCAAGAATCCAATTACTTAGTTCCAGATGTTGGCACTACCAGAGGAGAAGCCCAAACAATG
>Ga0154974_109_pt1 | contig 82239 bp, 88 predicted proteins | sample RifCSPhighO2_01_FD_105942 | JGI IMG/M metagenome (GOLD analysis project Ga0154974, IMG submission 105942) | Candidatus Levybacteria bacterium RIFCSPHIGHO2_01_FULL_36_15b | reverse complement strand
TCTTTCTATTAATTTCTGCTTCTTTTACTGACCCCGAACTAAAAAACTCGAATCGATAACCAACTACTTCTAAGTGCGTAGGGGCATAATGGCCGTCTTCGACCTGTTTAAATCGATAAGGCTCGTACACTGGAATTTTCTGAAATACGGTAAGATTTAGGCTATCTTTATCTAAAACTTCCATTCTTCTAGGATTATAACCCACCAAATCTGCTTGTTCCCCAGGTTTGGCATTTAAAGGAATTGGAATTGTTACTCCCCAGATATTTGCTCTTTTCTCAATTGTCATGGAGAGATTCTACCACCGAACTTATTAATATTCAATCCCTTTGGGTTGACTTATTGGGATAAAGCTTTATAATGCCACTGCTATGCCGGATAAAGAAACAATTATAGGAAAAGTAGAAGCATTGCCTTTTAAGCCTTTAACAGAAATAACCGGGAACCCTAAATACTTTTGGGAAGGCAATGAAAATGGAGCAAGTTTTAAAGTAACAAAAGAAATTTTTCCTCCTCCAATGCAACTTACTATTGTTTCACTTTCTGTATCGGGAGAAGCTTCCGGAAAACAAAAAGTAATATCTGAGTTTAAGGAAGTTTTCGGAGAAGAATTAGAGTCTGAAACACTTCTTTTCTCTGAACCCGTAGAATTTGTACTCTTTGATTATTCAGCAGTAAAACAATTTAAAACTTAAAACTGAATAATCCTATAATAGTTGTGTTTTAGCTTCAAAGCTGGTATAATCTACCCTCATGTCAAGAACAGAAACACAACCCATAACAACATCCGAACACGCTTATAGACGTGGAGGAAAACTTGTTGCAGTTTACGCAGGAGATAAAGTAAGACAATACGACACCCATGATCCTCGTTTGGTTATTGATTTAGGCAACAAAGGTGACAAAATAATTGTAGATAAACATTCTCCTTTTGAAAGCGGTGCCTTTTCCGATATAGATAGAGTCGAGATTATAAGAGGAGACAGCAAGGCAACGCTGTTTTTTGGGATAGGAAGAACAACTACAGAAAATGGCATTCAAAAACACGAGATATGTTCGCCGGATGGAACCGTAGGATACGCATACGGAGAAAAAATAGAATACCTTCTTGCTTCCCTTTTATACGATGACCCAAAATTAATCGAACTTGCCAAAGAGGGGCGGGCTAGTTTTGATAGCAAAGTGCAAGAATTTTTTGAACAAGAATTCCAAGCTTTAGGAGTTTTTAAAAGCTAATCTACTTTTTTTGTTATAATATACAAACTCCGGGGAGTAGTTTAACGGTAGAATACGCGCATGGGGTGCGTGTGGCTGGAGTTCAATTCTCCGCTCCCCGACTGAAAGAGAATTATGAATGAAAAATTACTAGACAAAGAACATCGCCATATGTATTCCATAAGTGAATTTAAGAATGTTTTTGATCCATTATTAGAAGAATTTATTGGTGAAAAATTAGAGGGTTTTAATTCGCTTACAACAGACGCTTTTATAAAAGACTTTGTAGGACACACCAAGAAATTAGTTTTGGGTGGGAAAAGGCTACGCCCCTATCTTGCTTTTGCAATGTATAAAGCTTATGGGGGCGAAGAAGACGAAGCAGCTATGAAACTTTTTGTTTCTTTGGAAGTTTTCCATATGTTTGCTTTGGTGCACGATGACATTATGGATAAGGCTTCAACTAGACGAGCTGAATTAACCGAACATAAATTTATATTAGAAAAGCTTAAGGGCTTTGGCGATTTTCCTCATATAGCAAACTCACAAGCAATTCTTGTAGGAGATTTGCTAATGTCCTGGTCTCTAGATAATTTTAGAGACAACGAAGATTTTGACAATGTTAACTTTGAAAAAGCACGAGAATATTTTTACAAAATGATAGATGAGGTAATTTTGGGACAAATGTTAGATGTTGACACTGCAACAAAAGAAAATCCGGGGCAGGAATTAATTGATGAAAAAACGCGGCTTAAAACTTCTCGATACACATGTGTTAGGCCAATGCAAATTGGTGCAGCACTGGCTGATAAAAATTATGGTGATGAAGAGTTTTTGGAAAACCTGGGGACAAAAGTCGGAGTCGCATTCCAAATGCAAGACGACTTACTCGCAATCGTTGGATCCACTGAGAGTCTAGCAAAAGATATTTTGATAGATGTTGAAGAACACCAACATACTTTTTTTACAAATTACATTTTTGAGAATGGAACAAGTAAGCAATTAACTGAGTTTAAAAAATATTTTGGAAGGAAATTGAGTGATGCTGAAAAAGAGAGAGTTAAGGAATTATTTGAGCATTCAGGCGCGATTGACGCCGGAAAGGATGTAATTTCTAAAATGTTAACCCAGGCAAGGCAATTGGTAGATAAATCTAACTTCGAAGATGTTTATAAAGAAAAAATGAAAGAGCTTGTTGAGTTAATGGAAAAAAGACAAGCTTAACGCTTTGGAGATTGTTTCTTTCTTCTTGCTTTTCCGCCCATTCCTACTTTTCTTCGCTCTCTTACTCTTGCATCTCTTGTTAAGAGTCCCATTTTCTTGAGTATCCCCCTGTTTTTGTCGTCCGCTAGCGAAAGGGCGCGGGAAAGCGCATGGACTAAAGCATCGAGCTGTCCCATTTGTCCTCCGCCAACTAATCTGACACTTATAAAATATTTATCCAGCGAATTTGTTGATTTAAGAGGCGCTTCAATTAAAGGCATTGCAACTAATCCTCTAAAATAGTCATTTGCTTTTTTTCCGTTTACGTAAATTTCTCCTTTTTTAGAATTTTCTACTTTTAAATCCGAAGGCATGCTTGTATAAAGCCTTAGTCTTGCGACCGATTCTTTCCTTCTTCCTACTGTAAATATAAAATTTTTATTTTCCGCCATCTTTTACTTCTCCTTTTTCTTGAGTTTTAAACTTATCAGCATATGAATGCGCAGCATCTGCAAATACATGAAGTCTTTGCAGCATTTTAGCTTTTAGTCTATTTTGCGGAAGCATTCCGGAAACTGCTTTAATAATAATCTCCTGCGGATTTCTTTCTCTTAAGTTTGATAGCGTTTCTTCCTTAAATCCGCCCGGATAACCCGAATGCCTTTTGTATGTTTTTAGTTTTTCCTTGTTTCCCGTTACTTTTACTTTTTTTGCATTAACAACCACAATATTGTCTCCCATATCCAAATTTCTTACAAAATTTGGCTTGTGTTTTCCCATAAGTAATTTTGCAATATCGGTTGCAGCTCGCCCCAAGATTTTTCCCTCCAAATCAATTAACAACCATTCTCTTTTTACTTCTGAAATTTTTGTCGGTTTAGTTGGTTTCATATTTATTTTTTAACTGCTTTCTTTGGCTTTAAAGTTACTTTCTTTTTTGGCTTAGCTGTATTTTTTACTGTTTTGACTTTTTTTACTTTTGCTTTTCTTGGCTCTTTTGTAACTGCTAACGCAGGGGCAGGGCCTTCTACCCATTCCAAAACTACTAAAGATGCTCTGTCTCCAAATCTTTGTCCTATTTTTACAATTCTTGTATAGCCGCCTGCTCTGCCTTCGAATCTTCTTGCAATATCGTTAAAAAGTTTGTCAAACGCATTTGGATAAATACTTCCTGAAACTAAATCTTTCTTTCCTTTTTTTGCCCTTGTAACAAGTTTTTCAACTTCCCCTTTTATTGCTTTTGCCTTTGCTTCGGTTGTTTTAATTCTTTCATTTAAAATCATAGAAGATATAAGCCCTTTTATAAGAGCCGCTCTTTCATTTTTATCCCTTTTAAATTTTCTACCGAATATTTGATTCTTCATAGTTCGAGTATCCTCACTATGATGCTGAGCATTATCGAAGCATCATAAATAAAAAATCTTAAACCTCAAACCTAAATTTTTATTTGAGATCTAAGATTTTGAGATTTAACTTTCCAAATTTATACCTTTTTCTTTTAACTTTTCCTCTATTGTAACTATTGATTTTCCTCCCATGTTTCTCATGGAAATTAATTCTTTTCTTGGAGTTTTAAGTATATCTCCAATTGTCTCCACTCCGCCGTTTCTTAAACTGTTATAAATTCTTGTAGGCAAATCGAGTTCATCGATTGTAAGTTTAAGTACTGTTTCCGGAACTCCCGGGAATGCTGCCGGCGCTTCTTCCTGCACTTCTGCCCTTGGTTCATAAACCTGTGTAAAATATGAAGAAAGTATTTTTGCGGCTTGATCAAGTGCTTCCCGGGGGTTAACTACTCCGTTTGTCCAAATTTGCATAGTTAACTTATCCAAGTTTGTCTGTCTTCCGACTCTGGTTGCCGAAACTTCGTAATTTACTCTTTTAATAGGTGTAAATATTGCATCAATAGGCAATACTCCGAGAGTGGATATTTTTCGCTCTTCTGCAAGAGTATATCCCATACCTCGCTCGACTGTAAGTTCTAAATCTAATTTTGCTTTTTTATCTGAAAGGTTTCCCAAATAATGATCTTTGTTTATAACTTCTACATCTTCTGCGGGTTGTAGGTCCTTTGCTAAAATTTCCTTAGGTCCTTTAACGGAAAGGGAAATTGTGCTTTCGTCTTTTGTATCCAAAAGCTTTACATTAAGTCCTTTTAAATTTAGAAGAAAATCTACTACGTTTTCTTTAAGTCCCGGAATTGTTGAAAATTTGTGCCTTGCCCCGCCTACTTTAACAGAAGTAATTGCAGCACCTGGAATTGAAACCAAGAGTACTCTTCTTAGCGCATTTCCCAAAGTATGACCGTAACCTGACTCAAGCGGCTCTATTACAAACTCGCCGTATTCATCCGTTACCTTTTCTTCTTTAATTTTAAAATTAGGTTCAACCATAGTTTAATATTCTATCATTACCTGGAGTAATATTCAATAATTAACTGCATGTCAAATGGAACCAGCAAATCCGAAGTTTTTGGCATCCTGGTAAGCTTTCCCACAATCCCCTTTTTTTCCAAAAAGGGGAGCGGTTCGTTTTCTTCTTTTAAAAGCTCTACAACCTGCGGATTACCTTGCATTTTGATAGAAAGACTTATAACGTCATCCACTTTTACCTTATAAGAAGGAATGGATACTCTTTTACTGTTTACCGTTACATGACCGTGTGAAACCAATTGTCTTGCCATATACCTTGTCTTTGCAAAACCAAGCCTGTAAACCAAATTATCGAGTCTTGTTTCTAGGGTTGAAAGGATTAATTCTTTTGTATCTCCTTTTTGCTTTCTTACGGCCTGCACTAATCCTTTAAACTGTTTTTCCAATAAACCATATACTGTTTTTGCCTTCTGTTTTTCTCTAAGCTGAAGTCCGTATTCGGAAAGTCTTCTTTTTCTCTTTTTTCCATGAACCCCCGGCGGAATATTAATTCTTCTTAGTAAACTTTGCGAAGTTTTGTCTAAAAGATTTACTCCTTCTTTTCTTGCTAATCTATGTTTTGGTCCTGTATATCGTGCCATAATTAAACCCTTCTTTTCTTCTCCGCTCTTGGTCCGTTGTGCGGAATAGGTGTTACATCTGCAATCATAGAAATGGATAGTCCTGCGCTTTTAATAGCCCGCAGTGCCGAGTCCCGTCCGCTTCCCGGACCTTTTATAAATACGTCTACCGACTTTAGTCCTTTGGCTATTGCCTTTTTTGCCGCTGCTTCCATGGCCGTTGTAGCTGCAAAAGGAGTTGATTTTCTGGCCCCTTTAAAACCTGCTGCACCGCTAGAACTCCATGAAATTGTTTCTCCTTTTTCGTTTGTAATAGTTATCAGAGTGTTATTAAACGTAGCTGATATAAAAACTTTACCCTTATCGGTTACTTTTAAATTACTCTTCTTTGGTTTTTTTGTAGCTACAACTTTTTTTACCATATTATTTAGCCGGCGTCTCCTCGGTTGTTATACCCATTTTTACGGCCATTTCTTTCTTTATTGCTCCAATCGTTACTCTCTTTCCTCGTTTTGTTCTTGCGTTTGATTTTGTTCTTTGTCCTCTTACCGGAAGATTTTTTGTATGCCTTGTTCCTCTGTATGCACCAAGTTCTCTTAGCCTTTTTATGTTTCCGGCAGTTTCTACTCTTAAATCTCCTTCGATTTTATATTCTTCCAGTGCTTTTTGAATTCTTTTCTGCTCATCTTCAGATAAATCCTTAATTCTTTTTGAAGCATCAACCGAAGCCTTGCTTAATACTGTTGTTACATTGCTTCGTCCGATTCCATATAAATAAGAGAGCCCTATATCAACTCTTTTATTATCCGGTAAATTTATTCCTGAAATTCTCATCCCGTTAGAAAACCCTCCTTAAAAGGCTACTCATTAAACTCAAAATTTCCTTTTTAATAATTATTTTTCTAACGGGACTCATTATTAACCCTGCCTTTGATTGTGTCTTGGATTATCGCACACAACTCTAAGCACTCCTTTTCGCTTTATTATTTTGCATCTTACGCATCTTGGTTTAATACTTGCCTGAACTTTCATAGATTCTAATTCCTCACTATGACCTCTTCGAGCCTGAGCAATATCGAACAGGTCATATTCTAAATGTAATTCTCCCCTTTTCTGTATCGTATGGCGTCATTTCAACTCTGACCTTGTCCCCCGGTAAAATTTTAATAAAATGCATCCTCATTTTTCCGGACAAATGACAAAGTATTACCTTACCGTTTTCAAGTTCGACTCTAAAAAGCGTGTTGGGCAAAGATTCCTTAACAACGCCTTCTGTTTCAAAACTACCCTGATGAGCCATAAAATACAATTCCCTTTACCAACTTATATTGGATTTAGGAATTTTGTAACCTCAATTATAACAAAAAGAGCTGATTAGGGCAACTTACGGGGTCAGAATTAAAGGACCCTGTTTAGTAATTGCAACGCTTCTCTCAAAAAGCCCTGATGTACTTCCGTCTTTTGTCTTTAGACTCCAGCCGTCTTTATCAAGAACAAGCTCGGGCTTTCCCATATTGTATATAACTTCTATTGCTATTGTCATTCCTTCGTAAAGTCGCGGCGTATCTTTAATACTTCCTTTTAAATATCCCGGAACTTCGGGCTTTTCATGCAGTTTTTTTCCTACTCCATGCCCTACTAAGCTTCTGACAACTGAATAGCCATTTTGAACCTCTACAAGGCTTTGTATAGTGTTTGAAATGTCTCCTATGTGCTTTCCTTCCTTTGCCTGTTTTAGAGCCTCGATTAAGACTTTTTTTCCTATTTCTATGAACTTATCTTTGTCATCTTTTTGTGTTTTTGGTTTTGAACCGGTAACTCTTATAGTTTCGCTCATATCTGTATGAAAACCCTTAAAATAAACCCCGCAGTCTATTCCCAAAACATCTCCTTCTTTAAGCTTATTTGAAGTTGGTATTCCATGTGCGCAAACATCATTTAAAGAAACGCAAATAGTAAACTTATACCCATCAACTTTTTTAAAGCCCGACTCTCCGCCTTTTTCTTTTATGATTTTTTCAGCTAGGCTGTCTAAGTTGATTTCCGAAATACCGGGTTTTGCAGCATCAATTAACTTTTTCATAACAAAGGACAATATTGCACCACCCTGTTTCATTGCGTTTATCTTTTGTTTTGTTTTTGTATCTAACATGAGGTTAATTAAGATGAGAGTAAATTTGTTCGCTGACTTCTGCTATTGTTCTTTCTCCATCTATTTCCGCTAAAATTCCTAAATCTTTATAAAAATCAAGAATCGGCAAGGTAACCTCATGAAACAAATCTATTCTCTTTTTTATAGCCTTAAGAGTTTCATCTTCCCTATATTCGTCTCTTCCGGCTAACCTCCACAATGCTTCTTTGTCGGATACTTTTATATAAAACGCTTTATCCAGTTTTTCATTAAAACTTTTCGCCTGCACCAGGGTTCTTGGAAAACCATCAAGTATATATCCGTTTTTATATACTGCTCTGTTTAAATAATCGTTTACTATTTTTATAGTCATATTGTCTGGCATAAGAAATCCTGCGTTAATTGTTTCTTTTACAAAACGGCCGTCAATACTTTTTTCTTTGGCAAGTTCTCTAAATATGTGCCCCGTTGAAAGATAGGGAATGTTTAATTTTTCAGACAAGAAGTTTCCCTGAGTTGATTTTCCGGATCCTTGTATTCCTATTAAAAGTATTTTCATAGATTCGAACTGCTCACTATGACCCTGAGCAACGCCGAACGGGTCATTTGGCGTAACCCTCGTAGTTTCTCATAACAAGCTGTGCCTCAATTGCCTTAATAGTTTCCAAAACTACCGTAACAACAATTAATATACCTGTTCCTCCTAAGGCAATGTTTTGGATATTTGTAAAAAATCTCGCAAGATTAGGCAGTATTGCTATAAGTCCAAGAAATACTGCGCCCGCCAAAGTAATTCTGGTTAAAATATAATTTAAATAAGAAGCAGTTGGGGTTCCGGGCCTAATTCCAGGAATAAAACCTCCGAATTTTTGTATTTCTTCCGAAATTTTCTTTGGATTAAAAACAACTGCCGTATAGAAATAAGTAAATCCTACTACCAACAGGAAATACAGCACATTATACAAAATTCCTTCCGGATTAAACCAAAGCGTTATTGATGTTCCGATTGTATGCAGAATATTATTTTTGGATACTACCAGATAATTGGCAATAAGAGATGGCAGCAACACTAGTGAGACAGCAAAGATAATAGGAATTACTCCGGCCTGATTTAATCTTAGAGGCAAATGAGTAGACTGTCCACCATACATTTTATTTCCCCTAACTCTTTTTGCGTAATAAACCGTAATTTGTCTGGTTGCTTCATTAATTACAACAATAGATGCAATTACCAAAGCGCCAAGTGCGGCAAAAACAAAAATGTTGAAAAAATTTTGTTCGTTTACTGTTGTTGCTGTTTGGGTAAAAACAATCGGAAGTCGGGAAACTATTCCTGCAAAAATTAAAAGTGAAATACCGTTTCCTATTCCCCGCTCGGTTATTAATTCTCCTAACCAAACAAGAAGCATTGTTCCTGCAGTCATGGTAACTATTAAGGATATTAAGCTAATTATTGAAAGATTATCTATTATTCCCTGGTTGCGAAGTAACGCATACATTCCAACCGCCTGCAAAGCGGCAAGGGGTACTGTAAGAAATCTTGTATACTGATTTATTTTGCGTCTTCCTTGTTCTCCTTCTTTAGACAATGCTTCGAGTTTTGGAAGAATCATTGTTAAAAGCTGCAAAATAATAGAAGCATTAATATAAGGGTTAAGTCCCAGAGCCATAACGGAAAAGTTTGCAAGAGTACCACCTGAAAATATGTCTAAGAGGGACAGAAACTGATTTTCTGCAAAAAGTGCTTTAAGTTGAAAAAGATCAACTCCTGCAACAGGGATATGAGCAAAAATTCTTGCAACTACAAAAATTAATGCAGTGAAAAGAATTTTTTTACGTACGTCAGGAGAATTTACACTATTCCTAAAAATGGCAAATATTCTATCCATTTATTATAATTCTATTTTTCCGCCCGCTTTTTCTATTTTCTTTGCGGCTTGTTTTGAAATTGGAAGCTTAATTACAAATGACTTAGTAATTTTTCCATCTCCTAAAATTTTTACTCCGTATTCTTTAGCATCTTTTTCATTAACTATGCGTCCTTTAATCAATGCACTTAAGTCAATAATGCTTTTATCTTTTAAAAGCTCCAGTACTTTTATATTAACAATAATCGGGGTCTTTTTAAATGATCTGTTTCTACCCTTTCCTCTTCTAAAAGGAAGGCGCTTGATTAAAGGCAAAGCTCCACCTTCGAAGCTTAAAGAAATCTTGCCTCTTGAGTTTTGACCCTTAGTGCCTCTGCCTGCAGTTTTTACTCTGCCGCTTCCATGACCTTGACCTAATCTTTTTTTGCCCCTCTTTTTTATTTTAGATAAATTATTTAAACTCATTACTTCTCCCTTCTTTTTTGTTCTCTTTTATATCTTAAAGCGAGTCTTTTTAAAGCTTCTATTGTTGCATAAACGTTACTTGCCTGATTATCGGTTCCTAAAACTTTGGAAGAAATGTTTTCAATTCCTGCTAAGGAAACTACACTTCTTACCGCTCCTCCTGCTATTACTCCGCTTCCTCTTGGAGCGGGCTTTAAAAGTACCTTAGCTGCTCCGAGTTTAATATTAAACTCAAAGGGTATAGTTGCGTTTACTATCGGGATATGAACCGAGTGTTTTTTGGCCAAAGCAACGCCTTTTTTAATAGCGAGTGAAACATCTGCCCCTTTACCCAAACCAACTCCTACTTTTCCTTTTTTATCTCCAACAACCATAAGAACGCTAAAGCCAATCTTGTTTCCTCCTTTGGTTTTTTTGGAAACTCTGTTTACCTGAACTATTTGTTCTTCAAAACCGTCCTGATTTTTTCCGTATTCTAAATTTCTAATATTTCTGTCCATTAAAACTTAAGACCTCCTTCTCTTGCTCCTTCCGCAATTTGTTTTACTCTTCCATGATATTTATATGATCCTCTATCAAAAACAATAGCCGATATTTTTGCAGCTTTGGCCTTTTTTGCAATTAATAAACCGAGTTCTTTTGCTTTTTCAACTGCTTTGCCTTCCAGCTTAAGTTCTTTTTCATTTGCTGAAACCAATGTTACTCCTTTTTCATCATCTATTATTTGCGTATAAACAAATCTGTTGGATCTAAAAACCGAAAGTCTTGGGCGAGAAGCGCTTCCTTTTGTTTTTGCTCTACTTCTTTTTGATCTTAATAGTACTTTCATTATTTTGCTCCTCCTGCACCTGTTAATGCCTTGGCTGCTTTACCTGCTTTTCTTCTTATTCTTTCTCCTACATATTTTATGCCCTTGCCCTTATATGGCTCCGGAGGTCTTATGTTTCTAACTTTAGCTGCCGTATTTCCCACAAGTATTTTGTCTATACCGGAAACCGTGATTATGTTTTCTTCTACGCTAAAAGTAATTCCCGGCTCGCCTTTTATTATAACCGGATGTGAGAAGCCAACGGAAAGCGTAAGTGTATCACCCGTTGCTTGTGCCCTGTAACCAACCCCTGCAAGTTCTAATTTTTTTTCAAAACCTTCACTTACACCTGTAACAAAGTTTGCAAGCAATGCTCTTGTTAATCCTAACATAGGGCTTAACTGCGGATTTTTACTTTTCGCTCTTATCATTACCTTACCATCGTTTATTTCGGTTTCAACTCCTGTTGGAATATTAAATACTAAACTTCCTTTTGGTCCTGATACGGTAACCACCCCGCCATTATTTATAAGCGTTACTCCTTCTTTTATAATAATTGGTTTTTTTGCAATCTTTGACATATTTTTACCAAATGGCGAAAAGTATTTCTCCTCCAACTCCCTTTTTCTGTGCTTCTTCTGATGTCATAAGTCCTTTACTGGTTGAAACTATTACTCTTCTTCTGCCTCTCTTTTTTATTTCGTTAATCTTTTTTATGTTTCCATAAACTCTTAAAGATGGTTTTGAAATTACTTCTATATCGGTTAAAACAGGAATTCTATTTTCATATTTTATAGTCGCTCTTAAACTCTTTTTTCCTTTTTCCCCTTCTTCTTTTAAGTCCTCCAAAAAACCTTCCCGTACCAAAACTTTGCCGATCTCTTTATTAATTTTTGAATGCGGCAAAATAACCTCTTTTCTTTTAGCAATTGCGCTATTTTTTATTCTAATTACAAAATCAGATACTAAATGATTCATATTAATTTACCAGGTAGCTTTAATAACTCCCGGTAATTCTCCTTTCTGTGCAAGTTCTCTAAAACAAATTCTACAAATTCCAAATCTTCTCATATAACCCCTTGCTCTACCGCAAATATTGCATCTATTCTTATCTCTTGTAGAGAACTTTTGTTTTTTCTGAAATTTAACTATGTCCGACTTTTTAGCCATATTTATTTTTGAAAAGGCATTCCAAGTGCCTTTAGTAACTCCCTTCCTTCATCATCTTTTTCGGCAGTTGTTACAATAGAAATTTCAAGTCCCTGCTGTAAGTCTGCTTTGCTTGGATCTATTTCCGGAAAAACAGTGCTTTCCGCAAAACCCAAAGTATAATTTCCTCTACCGTCAAAGCTTCCTAATTTTACTCCATGGAAATCTCTAAGTCTTGGGAAAACGATTGATGTCAGTTTTTGATAAAAATCATACATCCTTCTGCCCCGCAAGGTTACCATAACTCCAACCGGATCTCCTTCTCTTAATTTAAATGTCGATATTGATTTTTTTGCTTTCATAACTGCCGGTTTTTGACCCGAAATAAGTGCTAAAATCTCGGCTGCTTTTTCTATATTTTTTTTATCGTCTAATGCACCCTTAACTCCCATATTAAGTACAATTTTAGAAAGCTTAGGAATTCTATTTACATTTTTAATACCTAAGTCTTCTTTTAATTTTTTAGATATGTTTTCGGTATAATTTTGTTGTAAAGTATTCATTTTAAATTTCCGATTTACAATTTGTGCAAATTCTAGATTTTACACCTTTTTGAATTTTATATCCAATTCGAGAAACTTTAGAACATTTTGGACAAACAAAAGCAACGCTTGCTTCAGAAATTGGTTTAGTTAAAGTTACAATTTCCGAAGGCTGATTTTGACTCCTTGCTTTTAAGTGTCTTTTGAATAAATTAATATTTGCAACGAGCACTTTTTTGGCCTTTGGGAAAACTTTTTCTATTTTTCCGTTTTTTCCTTTGTCCTTTCCTTTTATGACTTTTACGTTATCGCCTTTTTTAAGTTTCATATTAAACTACCTCAATAGCCATACTGGCAATTTTTGCAAAACCTCTGTCTCTTATCTCTCTTGCAATTGGCCCAAAAATTCTGGTGCCTCTTGGGTTTTTATCTTTGTCATTATCAATTAAGACTCCTGCGTTATCCGAAAACCTAACGTATGATCCGTCTTCTCTTTTATGTTCTTTCCTGCTTCTAACTAATACAACTTTTACTATTTCACTTGCCTTTACTTGACCGGTTGGTGATGCATCTTTAACAACGCAATTTAAAATATCGCCTAAGAATCCAAATTTTCTTTTGTGCCCTCCGAAAACATGAATTACCTGCAATCTTCTTGCTCCTGAATTATCTGCAACTGTTAGTATTGTTCTGTGCTGTATCATTTTAGTACTGTAATAACTTTAAAATATTTGTCTTTTGACATCTTTTTAATCGAGCCTACTTTAACTCTTTGGCCAAGTTCCAAATTCATACCTGCCGTATCAACTTTATATTTTTTGCTCCTTTTCATAAGCTTTTTATATAAAGGATGAGCAGTTTTTCTAGTTACCTCAACTACTGCTGTTCCTTCGGTTTTTAATGAAACTATTTTACCTATTAGTGTTTTTTGCATTTTCATACTCCTTTTCTCTTAAAGCTGTTAAAATCAAAGCAATTTCTTTTCTTTTTAACGTTATAGATTTTGTATTTTTTAATTTATTTTGCGATAAATCTAGTTTTAAATTAAACAACTCGTCTCTACCGTCACTTAATTTTTTTTTAAGTTCTGTTAAGCTTTTTGTAAATAAATCTTTTTTATCTTTGCTTTTCATAATTATATTGAGTTTATCGAAATATTAATTTTCCTTTTCTACCACTCTTGTTTTTATATTCAATTTATGTCCTGCTAGTCGCAAGGCTTCATATGCTATTTCTTTTGTAGTTCCACCCATTTCAAATAAAATTCTGCCGGGCTTAACTCTTGCTACAAATTCGGCTACATCTCCTTTTCCGGAACCCATTCTTGTTTCTGCAGGTTTTTTTGTAATCGGTTTATCCGGAAAGATTCTTATCCAAACTCTTCCCCCTCTTTGTGTATAATGAGTTATTGCTCTTCTTGCCGCTTCTATTTGCCTTGCACTAACCCAAGCAGTGCCTTCGCTCATTAAACCAAAGTCTCCAAAAGAAACAGTTATTCCTCTGTATGAATTACCTTTCATTGTTCCCCTCATTTGTTTTCTATATTTAGCACGCCTTGGAACTAACATTTATTTTTCTTCCTCCTTATGAATCCAAACTTTTACTCCTATATATCCTTTTTTTGTAAGCGAAGGAACGGATGCATAATCTATATTTTCTCTAATGGTTGATAACGGAACAGTTCCCTGCTGAATTTTTTCTCTTCTTCCGATTTCCGCACCACCGATTCTTCCCGACAGCACTATCCTTACTCCTTGTGCACCGCTTGCCATAACTCTTTCCGCAGTTGATTTCATAACTCTTTTAGCCGGAAGTCTTCTTGCAAGCTGGTCTGAGATATTTCTTCCAACCAAATATGCATTTAAATTAGGGTCTTTAATCGGTTCAACCTGAGTATCTATTTTGTATTGATTTTTCACTTGTTTCTTGTCTAAAAGTTTTGAAAGAAATGCTTTTAATTCCTCTAGTCCTGTTCCTCCTCTTCCAATTACCATTCCGGGTTTTGAAACATAAGCAGTTATCTTAATACTGTTAATACTTCTTTCAATATCTATTTCTGCAATACCGGCGTTCTTAAGCCTTTCCATCAATGATTTTCTAATTATGTAATCTTCAAGCAGAGTATCTTTGTACTTTACGTCATCAAACCATCTGCTTGTCCAGTTTAAACCAACACCAAGTCTTAATATTTTAGGATTAACTTTTTGTCCCACTTTTTTCCTCCTTTTTTTCTTTTTCTTGCCTTACCGTTACGGTTTTTGATTTAGCCCCAAGCTGAACATTTTTTTCGGATAAAATTATTTTAATATGGCTTCCTCTTCTTTTATAAGGATGTACTCTTCCGCGAGTTGAAGGTCTAAATCTTTTATAAAATGGTGCCTCTGCTACTTCTATAGATTTTATAATTAACATATCCTTCTCCAATTTATTATTATTTTTAGCATTTGAAATTGCACTCTTTAATGTTTTGCTTATTGCCACAGCTCCTCTTTTGTTTATAAGCCCAAGTGTGGCAAGCGCGTCTTCAATTGGCATTTTTCTTACCGAATCCGCAACCAGTCTTACTTTTCTTGGTGCAACCCTAACTGATTTTGAAACTGCAATAATTTCCATATTAAGTTTTACTTATCTCCCTTGCTACTACTCTTCCGTGAGATCTAAATGTTCTAGTAGGCGCAAATTCGCCAAGCCTATGTCCTACCATTCCTTCAAGGACTAACACGTTTATAAAATTTCTTCCGTTATGAACAGCAAACGTATGTCCGACAAATTCCGGCGGAATTTGGGACGATCTTTTCCATGTTTTAATCGCCGATTTATCACCGGTCTGTTTTTGTAAATTAACTTTTTTAATTAATTTAGGATCAACAAATGGACCCTTTTTAGTGCTTCGTCCCATCTTAATTATGCTTTCCTTTCTTTCTTCCTTGTAAAATATATTTATTAGAATATTTTTTTGGTCTCCTTGTTTTTCCAACCGCAGGTCTTCCTGCGAAAGTTTTAGGTAAGCTCATACCAATTCCCGATCTTCCTTCTCCACCACCATGAGGATGGCTTCTTGGATTTTGGGCTACTCCTCTAACAGTTGGCCTTATTCCCATATGTCTTTTTGTTCCAGCTTTTCCAAATACTCTGTTTTTTAAATCTGCATTTCCCAATGCGCCTATTGTTGCCATAGATGCCTGCAAAATTTTTCTAACTTCGCCACTCGGAAGCTTAAGATGTATATATCCGCCTTCTTTTGCTGCAATAATTGCTTGTGCACCAGCGCCTCTTGCAAGCTGTCCGCCTCTGCCCGGATTTAGCTCCACATTATGAACTACCGTACCGATTGGAAGTACCGAAAGCGGCATCGCATTTCCCGTTTTAAGCTCAACTGCTCTATCGGATGCAATAACTATATCTTTAAGCTTTAGACCCTCGGGCGCTAAAATATACCTTTTCTCTCCATCGCTATATTGCACTAGCGCAATATCTACTGTTCTTCCCGGATCGTATTCCAGCGATACTACTTTTCCTTCAATATTTTTTTTGTCTCTTTTAAAATCAATGACGCGCAAATATCTTTTTTGCTCTCCGCCCTGGTGCCTTACCGCAACTCTTCCTGCTGCGTCTCTACCTGATATTTTCTTTTTTATTATTTGTAATTTATTCATATTTATTTTCCTGACTCAAAAATTGCAATCTTTTGTCCCTCTTTTAATGTTACGACTGCCTTTTTAAAGGGCTTGTTTGCTACTTTTGCAACTTTTGTTCTTGTTCGTATTTGTTTTTCTTTTCCCGCTAAGCTTATCGTTGAAACTTTTAAAACATTTACCTTAAATTTTTCCTCTACTGCTTTTTTAATTTCAGTTTTGTTTGTATTCCTTGCCACTTTAAATGTAAATCTTGATTTACCTACATCATTTAATGATTTTTCAGAAATTACGGGCTGTAAAATAATATTTAATGCATTCATCCCGTTAGAAAACCCTCCTTAAAATATTAAGCCTTATTTCTGGAAATATCTTTTTTGAACTCATTTTTCTAACGGGATTCATTTTGCTGCGCTCTCCTTTAGTGTGTTTATTGCTTCTTTCATGAATAATAATTCTTTTGCTTTAAGAACCTGATATGTATTTAAAAGACTCGAGGGCATAATTTCTACGCCTTTTATATTTCTTGCTGCTTTAACTACGTTTACGTATTTTTCGGTTGAATCCGGAGTTACCAATAATAAATTCCTTTTCTTTCCTTCTTTTTCTATTTTTGCAAAAGCTTGAGCCATGTTTTTTGTTTTAGGCTCCAGTTTTTCAAATCCTGAAACTATTTTTATTTCCCCTTCTGCAAGCTTTGAAGAAAGCGCCATAAATAATGCTTTCCTTCTGAGATTTTTAGAAAGTTTTAATGAAAAATCGTGGGGCCTTGGTCCAAAAGCAACTCCTCCTCCAACAAAAATAGGAGCTGAAGCAGCGCCATGTCTTGCCCGGCCTGTTCCTTTCTGTCTGTAAATTTTTCTTGTAGAAATATTTACTTCTCCCCTGCTTTTTGACTTTGCAGTTCCGCTTCTTTGATTTGCAAGATAAACTCTTACAGCCTGGGCAAGTAAGCTTTTGTTTTCTTCCACTCCGAAAATTTCTTTAGGAAGACTCATGCTTTCCAAAACTCTTCCGGTTGCAGAATAAACACTTAGTTTTAATCCTGTTTGCTTAGATAATTCTTTTACCGCTTTTTTTGGAGCTTTTGATGTTTCTTTCTTTATAACTTTTGACTTTGAGCTTTTAACTTGAGCTTTAGCTCTTGGCATCTTCAGCTACCTCCTCTTTAATTTCTTCTTTATTTTTCTTTGGAGTGGTATCGACCTGTTCATTCTGAGGTGAACTGACAGCCGGCTCAGTATTAACTTTAATATCTTCAGAGTCAGTTGCCGAGCTGTTATTTAGCGAAGGTGACTCTAGGTTTTGTTGTTCAGGTTGAACAGCCTGAGCGTCATCCGAAGAATGCGACAGGTCGGTTCCGCTTGTCTGATTTTCTGAACTTTCACTGGTGCTTTCTGAAATTGGTTCTTTTACTTCTTCCTTATATAACGGTTCAAATTTTTTATTTTCTCCAACTTTTTTAATTGTTACATATCCGTTTAAATGTCCGGGAACTAATCCTTTTATTAGTAAAACTCCGTCTGCAGTTACTTCTATAATTTCTAAATTTTTAACAGTTACCGTATCTGTTCCCATTCTTCCTGCCATTTTTTTACCTTTATAAACTCTTCCTGGTGTTGTTGTTTGACCAATTGAGCCGGGCGCTCTTTCCCTGTCTGATTGTCCATGGGTTCTAGGTCCTCCGTGGAATCCGTGTCTTTTTACTCCTCCTGCAAATCCTTTTCCTTTTGAAGTTCCTGTTACGTCAACAATATCTCCGGGAACGAAAACTTCCTCAAATTTTAATTCTGCGCCTAGGGTTGCACCTTCAAGATCATCCACTCTTATTTCTGTAAAAAAGCGGGGTGCTTTTTCTAGCCCCGCTTGTTTTGCTCTATTCAGGTCTCTTTTGCCTGGTTTTTTCTTAATATCCATACCTAGCTGAATTGCAGTGTAGCCTTCTTTGTCGGCTGTCTTAAGCTGAGTTACCATGTTACCCATCACATTTACTGCAGTTAACGGAACTCTTTTACCGTTCTGCAAAAATCCTTGTTTTTGACTGACTTTTCTTCCTACTAAAGATAAAATTTGCATAATTCTCCTAAACAACAAAAAGGCGGCCACATAGAGCCGCTTTTACTTACAAAAAAAGTAGCGAATTTACTCCTATGTAGCTAACATCACCTCCTGTGTTTTAGCCATTTTGTACTTGTAATTATATATATTGATGAGGTCAATTGCAAGAGGAGGCTGATAGGTTTTCGCGTTTGAATTTTAACCTGTGGATTCTTAATGGGAGCGTTTAAGTCTGAGGATTGGCCGGATTTGGTTGGGGTGCATCTTGAAAATCTCTTTTTGTTTTTTCTAAAAGAGTTCGAGCAGCATCCAAAGCTATTGGTGAATTTGAGTATGGACGATACCCTTGCGTCTCCTCATTTCGGTATTGATATATAAACCCCACTCCTTCCATAACTATGGTGCTTCCTCTAAACCTCTCGGGTGCGCTTTTAAGAATTAGATGTTCTTCAACCTCTCCCTCTCTTCTAACAATATCTAATCTATATACAGCCCCATTATATGGATCATCAGCTGTAGATATTTCATATTCAGAATTACTTTTAGGTATTTCTATAAAATCGTGAGACCCACCATAATCAAAGAAGGAATCTGCTGTGGCTTCTAGAACATCAGGGTCTTGCTTAAATACATCTAGAAAACTAGAGAACAAGCTTTCTGATTCGTTCTGAAGCTCTTCTCTTTTAAAAACGTGGTCTGGAGAATAATGCTTTGCTCTAGAGAATTAGCAGCGATTTCTTGACTATCAACAGGTTCCATATAGAAATTATAGCATTAAAGAGATACAAGTCAATTCTACATCCTGATTTCGATGTTTACGCCTGCAGGTTATTTTTCAGGGGTGTTTTTGGGACGGCGTACGGCTATGTCTGCTTCTGCTATTCTTGGCTCATGGAATCTTCTTAGCTCATCCAGTCTAGCTGCTATTTCCGCCGTCGATTTAGCCAGCTGTGAATCTGCTTCGCGTAATTGACTTTTTGCTTCCGTTTGAAAATCGGTAATCTGCCTAACAGTTTCTCCATGTCGAGCAATATGTCCTGCTATTATTTCCGCACGTTGTATAATTGGAACACGTTGCAATCTATTTATTCTATCTACATCAACGCCAACACCTCTGCCAATTTCCGTTAACATTTCCAATTTCTGCTCGTCTGGAACTGCGGGATCAGTAGATATCTGTCGGGCTAAGTTAAAGGGATCTTGTGGAGGTTGATTTGGATTTGCTGGTGTATCCATAAACGAATTATACTACATCCTTATCTCAATATTCACTCCAGCAGGTAATTCTAAATGCGTAAGACTGTCAATTGTTTTTTCTGTGGGTGAGATTATATCTATGAGTCTTTTGTGGATTTTTATTTGAAAGTGGTCTCGTGCGTTTTTGTCTATAAAAGTTGATTTATTTACCGCATATACCGATCTTTTGCTGGGAAGTGGAATTGGCCCAACAACTTTAGCCCCGGTTCTAATTGCCGTGTCTAAAATTTGCTGACATGTAGAGTCTATTACTCTCGCGTCGTAACTTTTGAGTTTTACTCTAATTCTTCCTTTTGGCATATGTGTATTTAAATCAAAGAGCTAAATGAGCCTGCCTGCGCAGGCAGGGCAGACTTTTGGATTAAGAGATTATTTTGGAGATTACTCCTGCTCCAACTGTTTTTCCGCCTTCTCTTATTGCGAATCTGAGTCCCTCTTCCATTGCAACTGGTGCAATAAGTTTTACTGTCATTTTTGTATTATCCCCTGGCATAACCATTTCTACACCGCTTGGCAGCGCTGCTTCTCCTGTTACGTCAGTTGTTCTAATAAAGAACTGAGGTCTGTATCCTGTAAAGAACGGTGTATGTCGTCCGCCTTCTTCTTTTGTAAGAATATATGCTTCTGCTTCAAATTCTTTGTGAGGCGTAATCGAGCCTGGCTTTGCAATAACCTGTCCTCTTTCAACGTCTGCTTTTTCAACACCTCGCAAGAGCAGTCCAACATTATCTCCTGCCTGTCCTTCATCAAGCATTTTTCTAAACATTTCTACTCCGGTTACAACAGACTGTTTTGTAGCTTTAATTCCGACTATTTCAACCGGCTCGTTAACTTTGACCTTTCCTCTTTCAACTCTTCCCGTAACAACTGTTCCTCTTCCTTTAATAGAGAAGACGTCTTCAACAGGCATAAGGAATGGTTTGTCTAAATCTCTTGTTGGAGTTGGAATATAAGTATCAACTGCATCCATTAAGGCCAGTATTTGCTTTTCTGCTTCTGCGTCGCCTTCCAAAGCTTTAAGCGCTGACCCACGAATAATAGGCACGTCATTGCCAGGATATTGATATTTGGTTAAGAGTTCTCTTACTTCCATTTCTACCAAGTCCAAAAGTTCTGCATCCTGAACCATATCTGTTTTGTTTAAGAAAACGACAATTGCAGGAACTCCTACTTGTCGAGCGAGGAGTATGTGTTCTCTTGTTTGTGGCATGGGGCCGTCCGGGGCAGAAACAACTAAGATTGAGCCGTCCATTTGGGCAGCTCCTGTGATCATGTTCTTAATGTAATCTGCATGTCCTGGTGCGTCAATGTGTGCATAGTGTCTTTTGTCTGTTTCGTATTCAATATGGGAAATATTAATTGTGACTCCTCTTGCTTTTTCTTCCGGAGCGTTATCAATATCTTCGTACTTTTTTGCTGTTGCCTTACCGCTTTTAGACAGTACTGTTGCAATAGCTGCGGTTAGCGTTGTCTTACCATGGTCTACGTGACCGATGGTTCCTATATTTACATGTGGTTTTGTTCTCTCGAATTTATCTGCCATATGAGCAAAAAAAATACCTGTTCCAAGGTTGAATTAAATATACATTACTTACAAGCTTTCGTCAAGTAGGAATTTAAGGTTTTATTAAAGCTGACGCACTTACTATGAGAAATATGCCTAAAAAATCTAAAATAAATGCGAGAATTAAGAATTGATACGTCTTCATTCTGGATATCCCTAGTAAACTTACTCCTAATTCATCGGGAAATGGAGAAGCGATAATAATCGCGCCAATTACCGGCAAAGTCCAACTAAAATATTTTGTGTGTAGGATTTTTGAAAGATGGTTACCCCCAAAGTGATTATAAATTTCAGTAATTTCAATCGAGAGCGAGTTTTTGATAAACTTGAAAATAAAAAAATCTCCAAGAACCGAGCCTAAACCACCTATTAGGGCCAACTCTACGGGCGAAAGACTTTCAGCTAAAACAAGAAGTATTACAGCCCCTGTTGCAACCGTGAAAGTAGAAACAAAAAGCGCTCCGGCAATAAAGGCACCTAAGTAACCTAATTCATGTAAGTTTAGAAGAAATAAGTGAAAAGGCTCAAAGCGAGACAGAAGAAGCGCGATAAGAATTCCCAAAAAAGCCCCAAGAAGATTTTTATACCTGAAGGATTTTATTTTTACCACATATTTAGTATACCAAAACAAATAATCTTCTTGACAAATATTTTTTGAACTACCACAATTAAATCAGATGGGAATTGCACCATCCGAATTAGATCAAATATCCGCGCCTCATTTTGAGATCCCTGTGCGTCTCACGAGAAGAAAAATTAAAGAACAGCAAAAAGATAATGGAGCTTTTCTTCATGATCTCTGGAACGAAAGAGGAGATATAACAGAAATAAGAACACAAAAGATAATAGCATCCCAAACAGATATTGTTGCAGAAGTAATTCTGAAAGAACGATATGCAAAAGGTAGTGATTTTATAATAAAGTTCGTTGAAGGCTTTCCTTTAAGCGAAGCTGAAGGTGAGGTAAAATCGAGCAGTCTACAATTGAAACACGGCAAACAGAAAATTAGAAATAGAATGCTAAGCGAAGAGATAGCTAAACAAGAAGAACAGGATGGACAAATAAATGGTTCTTGGGTTAAAAAGGCCGCATTAGATGGATGGAACAGCCTACCTCTTGCTGAAAAAGAATTAAAACTCTCAAGTTATCTTACGAGACATAATAAAATGCTAATAAATGGTGGTGAACAAGATCTAAAAGAAAAAACAAAAGATCAAATTTTATGGGAAAGTTGGCATCCTCAACTGGAAAGATTAGTATGGCAAGCACAAGGAATGACACCAGAGGAAACAGTTATTGCACAAAGAGAAGGTCAAATTCAAATTTGGCCGTGGATTCGACCATCAAGTTTTACTCAACTTACGATTGAAGAAGAACCTTCTCATTCTAATCCTGTCCTGGATAAACTTAAAAAATACTTTACGAGCAGTTTTTGGAGACGCGGAAATTATCCCTCTTTACCTATTCAACTCTTCCGGTGAATGTGGATTTGGCAAGCATTGCTTCAACTATATTTTTGGGTACTTCTTCGTAATGGCTTGGCTCAAGATATGAGTGGGCTCTTCCCTGAGACATAGATCGAAGAGTCGTTTCATATTTTGAAAGCTCGGCGAGCGGTACCATAGCGTTAATAATTGTCGCTTTTCCCTTTTCTTCTGTTCCTAATATTTGACCTCTTTTAGATGACAAATCTCCAATTACATCTCCCATAAACTCGCTCGGCGTTGTTACTTCAACCTTCATAATAGGCTCTAAAAGCGAAAGCTGTGCTTTTCGTGTAGCAGCTTGAAGTGCTTGTGAAGCTGCAATTTTAAATGCGACGTCGGATGAATCTACCTCGTGGAAACTTCCATCATAAACAGTTACATTCATATCAACAAGCGGATATCCTAACAAAATTCCGTTTTCCATAGTTTCTTTTACACCTTTTTGGATTGAAATTATAAATTCAGAAGGAATTGCTCCTCCTTTTATTGCATTTATAAACTCGTACCCTTCGCCTCTTGGTTTTGGTTCAACCCGTAAGAAACAATGGCCGTATTGTCCTCTTCCTCCGGATTGCCTTATATACTTTCCTTCTCCCTCTGCAGTTTGCTTTATTGTTTCTTTATATGCTACTTGGGGCGCTCCGACATTTGCCAAAACTCCGAATTCCCGCTTCATTCTGTCTACCATAACTTCAAGCTGCAGCTCTCCCATTCCGGAAATTATAGTCTGCCCTGTTTCATGATTTGTTTTAATTGAAAAAGTCGGATCTTCCTCTGACAATCTTTTTAGAGCAAGGCCTAATTTTTCCTGATCTGCTTTTGTTTTTGGCTCAATTGCAAGTGATATAACAGGCTCGGGGAAGGAAATTTTTTCCAGAACTATTGGTTCTTTTTCATCTGATAAAGTGTCTCCGGTAATAGTATCCTTAAGCCCAACTAATGCAACAATTTCTCCTGCATATGCTTCTTTAATTTCTTCTCTGTGATTTGCATGCATTAATAAAATTCTTCCAATTCTTTCATTTTCATTTTTGGAACTGTTATAAATATAGGAACCGGCAGCTACTTTGCCGCTATAAACTCTAAAATAAGTAAGTTTTCCGACGTGTGGGTCAATTTGAATTTTAAAGGCAAGACCTGCTAAAGGCTGGTCTGCTTGAGGAGTTCTTTTTACTTCCTCACCAGTTTTGGGATTAATTCCGATAATTTCTCCAACATCCAAAGGAGAAGGCAGATAATCTACAACTGCATCAAGTAATGGCTGGACGCCTTTGTTACGCAGCGAACTTCCTGCAAATATCGGAACTAATTTATAAGCAATAACTGCACGCCGCAAAGCCGCTTTTAATTCATCGTCTGAAATTTCCTGTCCGTGCAAATATTTATCAGTTAGAGCATCATCGGTTTCTGCAATTTTTTCAACTAATTTGTGCCTATATTCTTGCACCTGAGCCTTCATATCTTCCGGCACATCTGTAACTTCAAATTCCGCGCCGAGGTTGTCATTTTTCCAAATGTATGCTTTTTGTTCCATCAAATGGACTATTCCTGTAAAACTACTTTCAACCCCAATTGGCAAAACCATAATAAGCGGGTTAGCACCAAGTCTGTCTTCAATCGATTTTATAGTTGCTAAAAAATCGGCTCCTAATTTATCCATTTTATTCACAAAACATAGCCTTGGCACTTTATACTTATCAGCCTGTCTCCAAACGGTTTCTGATTGGGATTGAACTCCTTCTTCTGCATCCAAAACTGTAATTCCGCCATCCAAAACCCTTAAAGATCTCTCTACTTCTGCAGTAAAATCAACGTGTCCGGGAGTATCAATAATATTTATTCTGTAATCTTTCCAAAAAGCTGTTGTTGCAGCGGAAACTATGGTAATTCCTCTTTCTTTTTCCTGTTCCATCCAGTCCATTTGGGTATTTCCCTCGTCGATATCTCCAATTTTGTAGGTTTTTCCGGTGTAAAAAAGAATTCTTTCTGTGGTTGTTGTTTTTCCCGCGTCAATATGGGCAATAATGCCAATATTTCTTACCTTATCTAATGTTTTTAATCTATCTTCAGCCATAATAATCCCTACTTTTATTTTATCTCATTCAACAAAAATTTAGAACCTAAAGTGGGAAAAAGCGCGGTTTGCTTCGGCCATTCTGTGAACTGTATCGCGTTTTTTAACTGCGGCTCCTTCGTTTTTAGAAGCTTCTAAAAGTTCTTGGGCAAGCTTTTCTGCAAAAGTATGGAATTCCGTATTTGCTCTTGCCCTTGCTGCTTCTACAATCCACCTTATTGCTAAGGCGTTTTTTCTGTCTCCTCTTACTTCCAAGGGAACCTGATAATTTGCGCCTCCCACGCGTCTGGATTTTACCTCTACTCTCGGTCCGACATTTTGGAGGGCTGTTTCAAACAAAACCAAAGGATCATGACCTTTTTCCTTTATAATATCCATCGCGCCATAAAAAGATTTTTCTGCAGGAGATTTTTTACCATCGCGCATTATGCGGTTTATAAATTTAGTAACCAATGCGTTTCCGTATGTTAAGTCTTTATCTACTTGTCTTTTGTCTATTTTTTTGTGTCTCATAAATTTTATGCAGCAGGTGCTGCTTCTGGTGCCGGTGCTTCAGCTGTGGGCGTTGGAGTTCCTGCAACTCTTACCGGGCCTCCGCCTCTTTTTGCTCCGTATTTGCTTCTACTGGATTTTCTTCCTTCAACTCCTGCTAAATCAAACTTACCTCTAACTATATGGTATCTTACACCCGGTAAATCTTTTACCCTTCCGCCTCTTACCAAGACTATTCCGTGTTCCGAAAGAGTGTGGCCAACGCCTTGAATATATGCTGTTACCTCCATGCGATTTGAAAGTTTTACTCTTGCTACCTTTCTAAGCGCAGAATTAGGCTTTCTTGGAGTCATAGTTTTAACTAAAGTTACAACACCGCGTTTTTGAGGTCCTTCAATATCTTTATAACGCCTTTCTTTAGCGTTAAAAATTCGCCTCAATGCAGCGGATTTTGTCTTTTTAATCTTCTTATGTCTTCCTCTTTTAGATAACTGACTAAGTGTAGGCATAGGTTAAGTATTATACCGTATCTGGGATAGTTCCTTCAACGGGAATTAGTCTTCCTATAATTACGTTTTCCTTAAGTCCAACCAATTTGTCCTCGGAACCTTCGAGCGCTGCTTCTGTTAATACTTTTGTAGTTTCCTGGAATGAAGAAGCTGAAAGCCAAGAATCTGAGAAAAGAGACGACTTTGTAATCCCAAGAATGGTTTGCCGTGCGGTAGCTGGTTCTCCTCCTTGTGATAAAACCTCTGCATTTATTTGCTCAAATCTTGTTTTTGTAATAAAGTCGCCCGGAATTAAAGATGTATCCCCAACGGTTTCAATTATTACTTTGTCCGACATTTTTCGAAGTATTACCTCAAAATGTTTATCATTTATTCCAATTCCCTGACTCTCATAAACTTTTTGAGCTTCAGTTATTATGTACCTTTGAGCATCTACTAAACCCTTAATTTTTATTACTTCCTTTGGATCCAGATATCCCTGGGCAAGCTGTGTACCGGCAAGTAATTCTTGTCCATTTTCAACTGTTAAAGTAGAAGCAAGTGGAATAAAATACTCTTTTTCTTCTGCAGGTTTCGCTTTTGCGCTTCTAACTTTTACTATGTATCCATCCTCGCCGGCCTCAACTGACACTTTTCCTGTTATTTCGGCAATGGGAGAAAGACTTTTTGGAGTTCTCATTTCAAAAAGCTCTTCTACTCTTGGGAGACCTTGGGTAACATCCTGCATTATTGCTCCAGCTACGTATCTTGTACGCATTGTAAGCTGCGTTCCCGGTTCTCCAATTGATTGCGCAGCTATAACTCCTACCGGTACTCCAAGCTCTACTTTTGCTTTTGTAGAAAAGTCCCAACCGTAACAGGTTGCGCATACTCCATATTCAAGTTTACAAGTAATTGCACTACGCACTAAAAGTTCTTCTATTCCTTCTGACAATAACAATTTGACTTTTTCTTCTGTAACCAGTTCATGTGCTTTAATTAATTCTTTTCTGCTTTTTTTGGAAGTAACTTTTTCTGCCGCAAATCTTCCAAGAATTCTATCGGCAAACTCAGCTGTTCTACCAGGCTCATTTTGAACAATCAGAATTCCCTCTGTTGTTGCGCAGTCTTCTCCGCGTACTATTACATCGTGAGATACATCTACCAATCTTCGGGTCAAATATCCTGCGTTTGCTGTTTTTAAAGCAGAATCTGTTAACCCTTTTCGGCTACCTCTTGCTGATGCGACATATTCATAAATAGACAACCCTTGTCTAAAGTTTCCTTTAATTGGGAGCTCAACTATTTTACCTAATGGATCAAGAATAAGTCCTCTCATAGCGGACAACTGTTTTAATTGCTCCTTACCCGCTCTTGCTCCTTCAGAATCTATAATGGTTCTTATAACGTTTCCTATTTTTAAGTTATTCCATGTTAAAGTTGCAATTTTTTCTGTTGTTTCAATCCAAATTTCATTTGAAAGTCTTTTCTTCTCATCATTAGTAATAAGACCTGCTTGATAATCATCTTCAACGCCGCTTACCTTTTTCTCTGCTTCAGCTATTAATTTGTCTTTTTCTTCTACCATTTCGTTATCAAATACGGAAACGGAGATTCCGGAAATTGTTGCACCATAAAATCCTAAGGCTTTAATATTATCAATTAAAGCTTCTACTTCTTCGGGAGATAGGCTTTTAATGGCTTTAGTAATAATAGCTTTTATGCCTGAAGCTTTAACCTGTTCGTTTATAAATCCTATTTCTTTTGGAAGTCTTTCGCTAAGCATTACTCTTCCCGCAGAGGTTTCGACAACTTCATTATCAATTTTTACTAAAATTGGCTGTCGTATTTTTATTTTTCTCATTGAAATTGCAAGCATAACTTCATTTATATTGTGAAAACCCTGCAATACCTCAGCTCTTAAAGACTCGTCTATTGAAGTAAGATAGAAAATTCCAACTGCCATTTCTTTATTTGGCAAAGTAATAGGGCTTCCGTCTGCCGGCTTTAGCAAATTGTGCTTTGGCATCATAAGAGTTGCCGCTTCTTCCTGTGCTTTTACTGAAAGAGGAATATGAACTGCCATTTGATCACCGTCAAAATCAGCATTATATCCGCTACAAACGCAAGGATGCAGCGATATTGCGCTTCCTTCAATAAGAACAGGATAAAATGCCTGAATTCCCAACTTATGGAGCGTTGGAGCACGATTTAGTAAAACCGGATGATTTTTTGTAATTTCTTCCAAAATATCAAATATTTCAGGACTTCTTTTTTCTATAAATCTTTTTGCGCTTTTTATGTTTGGGGCATATCCTCTTACAATAACTTCACGCAACACAAATGGCTTAAACATTTCAAGTGCCATTTCCTTTGGCAATCCGCACTCTGAAAGCTTAAGTTCTGGACCTACTACTATTACGCTTCGGCCGGAATAATCAACTCTTTTTCCGAGTAAATTCTGCCTAAATCTTCCTTGTTTTCCTCTTAACATATCTGAAAGAGATCGAAGAGGCGATGCGACAACCTGGGTTGTACGCTGAGAAGCATCAATTAAAGAATCTACAGATTCCTGAAGCATCCTTTTTTCGTTTCTTAAAATTATTTCAGGTGCACCAAGTGCCATCAAATGTCTTAATCTATTATTTCTGTTAATTACTCTTCTGTATAAATCGTTTAAGTCGGATGTTGCAAATCTTCCTCCAGCAAGCTGAACCATGGGTCGCAAATCCGGGGGAATAACAGGTAGCGTTGTAAGTATCATTGATTTAGGCTCAACTCCTGCTTTTCGCATTGCCTCTAAAAGACGCAGTCTTTTAATCAATTTGAAGTATTTTTGTCCTTTAGCTTTAGCTGTTTCTTCTCGAAGATCCAAAATAAGGTTGGCGATTCCAATTTTTTCAATTAATTCCATTAATCCCTCTGCCCCGGTTTTAATAGTGAAGAAAATTGGTATATCGTATTCTAAAATTTTATAATACTCATCTTCCGATAAAACGCTTCCCACTTTAAGACTTTTTAGAAGTTTAGAAAGCGCATCTTCTATTTCATCTAATTTTTTAGCTTCTGCATCTGCTCGCTCGGTAAGTCTTGCTATTTTTTGTCTTTTATTTAACTCTAATTCTTCTTTTATCAAGTCTTTTTGCTCGCCTTTAACTTTAGTCGTTACCGCTTCTTTCTTTTTACCTTCAATTTCCTTTCCAATTGTTTTTTCTTCAGTAAGAATTTCGCGTCTTAATTCTTCCTTTCTTTTTTCAATAACCTTAGAAAGAGTTGAAAGCGCTTCTTTCTTTTTTTCGTCATCCAAATCTGTCACAAGATAAGACGCATAATAAATAACGCCTTCCAGGCTCTTTTGAGACATATCAAGCATTAGAGAAAGCGGAGAACTTGAACCCTTGAAAAACCATACATGTGAAACAGGAGATGCAAGATTAATATGACCCATTCTCTCTCTTCTTACTCTGGATAGAGTTACTTCAACTCCGCATTTATCGCAAATTATGCCTCTGTTTCTTATTCTTTTATATTTTCCGCAGTAACATTCCCAATCTTTTGTGGGTCCGAAAATTCTTTCATCAAAAAGTCCGTCTTTTTCTGGCCTTAAAGTTCTATAATTTATGGTTTCAGGCTTTGTAACTTCGCCGTAAGACCAATTCATAATATCTTCTTTACTCGCCAAAAGAAGTTTTAATGCTTTAAAGTCCAAAATTGTTATGTCTTTATTTTTCTTAGAGTTATTATTATTCATTTGCCTTACTTTCTCCTTCCGCTTCTGCTACATCCATACCCTGAGCGGAAGACTCTTCTCCCTTTCCTAAAGTATCTTCTCCCCCTAATTCTTCTTTTAGCTCTTTTGCTTCTTCTTCAACTGCCTCTTCTGCTGCAGCTTTTTTTGCTTCTTCGGTTGTCGCAATTGGTTCATCAATCGGATGATCCGAAACCGTTGCGCCCATTGGAACAACATTTAATCCCAGCGCGTTTAATTCCTTAATTAAAACCTTAAAGCTTTCTGGAACCTTCGGAGTAGGTATATCTGTTCCCTTAACAATAGCCTCAAACGCCTTTGCTCTTCCTACGACGTCATCTGATTTTATAGTCAACATTTCCTGCAGAGTATAGCGTGCGCGATGCGCTTCCAGTGCCCAAACTTCCATTTCTCCAAGCCTTTGTCCTCCCATTTGAGCTTTTCCTCCTAAAGGCTGCTGCGTAACCAAAGAGTATGGTCCGGTTGATCGTGCGTGAGTTTTATCTTCTACCATATGGATTAGCTTCATTATGTACTCAATTCCGACAACTGCCGGATTTTCATAAGGCTCTCCAGTTCTACCGTCATAAAGTACTGCTTTGCCAGTTACCGGAAGTCCTGCTTTTTTTAGCTCGTCAACAATTTTTTGTTCATTTACTTCTTCGAATGCTGGAATTGCAATTTTTTGTCCAAGCTCTTTTGCAGCCCAACCAAGATGCGCTTCTAAAAGTTGTCCTAAATTCATACGCGCAAGTACCGAAATTGGAGAAATTATAATATCAACCGGAGTACCATCTGCCAAATGAGGCATATCAACTTCAGGGAGTATTTTTGAAATAACTCCTTTATTTCCGTGTCTACCTGCAAGTTTATCGCCTATTACAACGTGTCGAAGCTGTGCTACTTCAACAATTATTTTTCTTAAACAGCCGGGCTCCAGTTCATCTCCCTTTTTTCTATCTAATATCTGAACGCTTATTACTGTGCCTCGTTCGCCATGGGGAATTCTAAGGGATGTATCCCTAACTTCTCTTGCTTGTTCTCCAAATATTGCCCGGAGCAGTCTTTCTTCTGCAGAAAGTTCTGTTTCTCCTTTTGGAGCTATTTTTCCGACCAAGATATCTCCCGGTTCAACTTCCGAGCCTACTACCACTATTCCGTCTTCATCTAAATTTGCCAAATCCTCTTCCGAAACATTAGGGATATCTCTTGTTGTCTCTTCGGGTCCAAGTTTTGTTTCAACAACTGCTGCTTCATGCTTTTCAATATGAATAGATGACAAGGTATCTTCTTTAACAAGCCTGTCTGAAATAACTATTCCGTCTTCATATCCAAGTCCGTCAAAAGACATATATGCAATAAGTAGGTTTTGACCAAGAGCTAGTTCTCCATTTTGCGAAGAAGGCCCATCAACTAAAATATCTCCTTTTTTAACTCGCTGACCTGTTTTTACAACTGTTTTTTGACTATATGAAGTTGCATTAGATGTTCTCTTGAAAGAATTGATGTAATATGTTATTTCTTCTTTTGATCCTCTTCCTTTGATTGTCACCTTGTCGGAATCTGCGTATTCTATAATTCCGTCGTAGGGGGCATAAATTACCCTTCCCATCATCTGAGAAATTGAATTTTCCATTCCGGTTCCAACAATTGGGCTTTCCGGCTTAAGAAGTGGCACTGCCTGACACTGCATGTGTGTACCCATTAAGGCTCTATTCGCTTCATCATGTGATACAAAAGGAATAAGAGAAGCTGCGCTTCCTACAACTTGTCTTGGAACAACGTCTACATATTCAATGTTTTCTCTATCCGTTTCTATAAATTCACCCTTAAATCTTGCCGGAACTCTTTCATCGATAATTTTCCCGTTTTGATCAAGCATTCCCGCATGAGTAATATAATGATTTCGCTCATCGTCTGCTGACAAATAAACTATTTCATTTGTTGCTTTAGCAAGTTTTTCTTTGCCTCTTTTTTCCTGCACTACTTTTCTATAAGGAGCTTCTAAAAATCCGTACTTATTTACTTTTGCGAATAAAGCAAGATAGGTTACTAATCCAATGTTTGGACCTTCAGGGCTTCGGATAGGACAAATTCTGCTGTATTGGGACGCATTTATGTCTCTTATTGAAAAGGCTGCTCTTTCTCTTGAAATTCCGCCGGTTCCCATAACTGTTAGGCGGTTTAAGTTGTCAATTTCGGAAAGTGGGTTTGTTTGATCCAAAATTGTAGAAAGCTGCGAGGTTCTGAAGAATTCATTAATAGAAGCCATGATTGGTCTTGCATTAATAAGTCCGCCAATTGAAATTGGCTGATCTGCCTGAATTAAGCTCATTCGCTCTTTAACAGATCGCTCTAATCTTAAGGCACCAATTCTAAATGCAGTCGTTGCTACTAATTCTCCTACGCATCTGACTCTTCTATTTGCCAAATTATCAATATCATCTATTCCTTCTTGTCCCTGAGCTAGTTTAATAAGAAAAGACAGTGTTCCAATAATATCTTCTGTTGTCAAAATTTTGGTCTCAATACTGGGTGGAGTAAATCCTTCTATATTTTGGAGTTTTTTGTTAATCTTATACCTTCCAACTACTCCCAAATCGTACCTTCTATTGTTGAAGAATGTGCCTAAGAAATTTTCCCTTACTTTGTCTAAGACTACCGGTTCTCCGGGGTGCATCTTTTTGAAAATCTCAATTACTGCATCGTCAGACGTTGCAGTATCATCTTTAAGAAGTGTGTTTTCTATAAATTGGGTTTTATCAGCCTCTGTCTGTACAAATCTTTCTTTTATTGCCTCGTTAGAAGACATTCCCAGAGCTCTTAAAAATGTTGTCGATAAAAACTTTCTTCTTCTGTCAATTTTTACCATTATTGTTTCATGTCTTGTAGTTGTAAATTCTAGCCAGCTTCCGTGAACTGGTCTTATTTCTGCCATATAAAGGGTTTTTCCAGTAACGTTATCTGGTGTTGCAGTAAAGAAAACACCGGGGCTTCGAACAAGCTGGTTTACTACTGCCCGCTCAATTCCATTAATTATAAAGGTGCCTCTTTCTGTCATAAGAGGAATATCACCTAAAAATACTTCTTGGTTATATTTTGCATCTGTTTTTTTGTTTGTGAGGGTGGTTTCTACATATAAGGGACTGTCGTAGGTGATGCCTTTTAAAAGTGCATTCTCGGGAGTAGTAGAAGCCTTTCCTAATCTATAGTCTTTAAGTTCAAGTGTCCAGTTTTTTTCTGTAAAGTCATCAATTGGAGAAATCTCGTTTAGAATTTCCTTAATTCCCTCATCTAAAAACCACTGATATGAATTTTTTTGAATTTGAAGTAAATCAAGATTGGGGAGTAAAGAAAAATCTTTGCCCCACACAATTCTAATGCCGTCCTTACTGTTTTTGCTACTGCCCTTTTTTGCCATTAGGTAAAAATTATAATTTCCTGCCCAAATAACGCCAAAAAAACGGGAGAGGTCTTCACCTCTTCCATTTAATGTCTATAGAGTATTCTTTTTATACCAATAATTCACAATGCTGTCAAGTGGCTAAATTACTTCCAATAAAATTTTCAACGATCTTTGAATAAATTCTTACTGCTTCCTTAAGCTCTTTCTTTTCAATTTTTTCATCTTGGCTGTGTGCAAATTTAATATCGCCCGGGCCCAAAATAACTCCGTTTTTAAAGAAAGCAAGTTCTGTTGAGCCTTTTAACATTTCTCCAACCTTAAAAAATGAGAGCTCACTTGGAATTTTGTTGTTAACGGATGACACATTTAGAATTTGTTCAACCTTTGTATATTTAGAAAGAGCAGATTTAAATTCTTTTATATAATCTTTTTTGTCGTTGGGAGAAATCCTCATGCTATAAAGAGCGCTTGCTGTTTCCGGTATTATATTGTCTGCGATTCCTCCTTCTATCTTTGCAAGAGTAAGTATACTTTCCGGAAAAATTTTTATTTTATTAACCCTATTAAGAGTTTCTAAAAGAAGCTGTATTGCATTTATACCTTTTTCCGGAAGGCTGCTGTGCGCAGCTTTTCCTTTTGCGGTAATTTTAAATACTAAAATTCCAAAATGCGCGTTTACTGCCTTAAGTGAGGTTGGCTCGCCAACAATGACAAAGGGGAAATTATATTTTGAAAGTTTTTTGACTCCTGTAAAATCTACTTCTTCCCCAACCGTAAATATTAATCCAAAATCTTTTACTCCTGATTTTGCCAATTCAAGCGAAGCAGTAATCATAGCCGCTGCGCTTCCTTTTGTGTCACATGCTCCACGGCCATAGATGAATTTTTCATCTTGGCTAAATTTTATAAATGGTGGTACAGTATCTAAATGTGCTTGTAGAAAAACTTTAGGTTTTCCAATTTTTGCAATTACATTGAACCTATTCCCAACTGAAATTTTTTGCACTAAAAAACCCTCCTTTTTTAACAGGCTATAAACAAAATTACAAATGACTTTCTCATTCCCCGTTTCAGAAGGAATTGAAATAAGTTTTTTTAACAAAATTATTCCGTTATCCATTGCTTGTAATAAAAATTAAATATAGATTTTTCGCGTTGTTCAGTTATGTTTTTTCGATTGTACAATAACGGCATTATAGAAACAAAATCTCTCCTGTCCGGAACTCCCATCTCTCGTTTATAAGCCCAGACATAATTTGGAAAATCCCCCTATACATTTCTGAATTTCAGACTCGTCCGCGCATTTGCTTACTTCAAACCATGGTTCTCCTGCAAAGGCACGCTGATAAACCGGAACAATTTCCGGATATAAAAATTCTGTTTGTTCTGGTTTAAAAAATTCTTTCATTTCTTATCACCTCCTTTGCAAACTTCTGTTAAGTTGTAAGGTGTATCGCAGCATTCAAAAATTTCTCCCGATTTTGGTTTCATGTATTTAGGGCATTCCTTGCATAAATCCCAAGCTTGTTCACAAACTTCGGTTGTGAGCATTTCCGGAGCATTAAGCTTAATCAAAATTTTTGAGCTAATATTATTCGCAAGAGCAAAAATAGTCTTACCCGGATTTTCTTTAGATTTTTTACATAAAAGAAATTTTGTAACCAATGTCGCTGCACCGTGATTTTGAAAATCCTTACCTGTTACCAAACCTCCAAATTCAAGGAAATCATCGAGATACTCGCAAGTAATAGCAGCATGAGAAACTATTTGACCCAAAGAATTTGTTACAATTGCCGAATTATCGTTTAGAAATAACTCTGCAAGTTTTTCTTCTGAAAGGGCTATCATAGTTCCTGCACTATTTGTCCACCCTGAAATTTCCGGAACATACTTTAAGTCAGCTTCTCCGGCCATCTTTACCGAAAAATTATATTTTAAATTTTCTGTTTGTTCTCTTTCCATAATTCACCTCTTTTCCACTAAAAAACCGCCCCTTGGGGCGGCTGCTTTTGTTGCTTCTAAATAGTTTTAGACACTAAAAGACATACCGCCCGAGAGCGTTGTATGTCTTCTAACTGCTAAAAATATATTTTCCATGATCGTGTAATTGTAGCAGAATTTAGCCAGAAGTCAAATCTAAGATCTTTCATAAACACCCATCAACTCTGCTTTATCAATTATGTGACTTTCTATTGCTATTTCTACCTCTTTTTTAGTCGCACGCTCGTCAAGTTCTAGTAACGAGTCTAGGGCATAAAGTTTGAAGAAATAACGGTGTTTCCTGTCCGGCGGGCAAGGTCCCGTATATTCAGACTGCCCTGCGCTATTTTTTCCTACAATTCCCAAAGGTTTTGAGTTCTCATCTATTTTTGTTATTTCAGGCGGAATATTAAAAACAACCCAGTGATCAAAAATGCCATCTGGTTTTAAGTTTCTTGGCACATCTGGATCATCCATAATTAAAACTAGGCTTTTTGCATTTTCCGGAACTTCGGAAAACTCAAGAGGTGGATTTATATTATTTCCATCGCAAGTATAAATTTTTGGAATTTCTTCTCCTTCTGAAAACGCAGGACTAATTATGTTCATAAAAACTTAAGCTAGTTTTTCGACTCGACAAAAGCTTTAAGCGGACCTACATAGTAGTCTTTCCAACCATCAAAGATGTTTTGGAAATCTTTTTCCGGAATATTTTCTTGCGTTAAATCTAATTTGGTATTTCCATTTTCTTCTACCAGCTCAAAAGTTACAATAGACGGGCTTTTCCATTTTGGAGTTTCATCACTATACCAATCCTGAATAAGTAATTTACCGGAAACTACTTTTGTATTCCTTCCCCAAATACTTTCCCCCCACAAAGAAAAGTTAGTACCTTCTTTTTCATCCATTACGCACTTTCCTGCTCCCCAGCCCTCTATATATTTTGGGTCTGTTAAGGCTTTCCAAACTTCTTTTACGGGTGCGTTAATAATGTAGGTTTGTTTGAGGGATTTCATGAATTAATTATACCACTACTTACTAATTTCTATTGTCTAGAAGGAATATCTAATAATGGAGGTCGTTTTGTTTTGTCTTCGTGGCTCCATTTCGCATGCCAAATTACCACATGCTGACTTAGTTTTCCATCGGGCGTTTCTTTGATTGCAAGTCCATGTTCGTAGTCTAAATCGGTAGGCTTAAATCTATTTATAAAATCAAGACCTTTCTCAATAATGTCATCCTCCCAATCAGGCTCAGTTGTAACAGTAACTACTTCTGTATTCTCCCATCGGACTATATTCGAAAACGGCTCTTTTAAAATATCAGTCATTAGTTTGAGATTGTACCAGAAAAAATAAAAATGTGGGAGTTAACTTGCACTGGCTAGAAGAAGTTCTTTAGGCTCTCAGGAACATCTGTTCGGCATGCACAATATTTTAAGTGTTTTCTGTGCCAATTTATTCTTTGTGCAACAGTAGGGTTTTTTGGCATTTTATTTTTACCATGCCATTCTGCATTTATCTTCATAAATACATTATAAACCCGTACGTCTATAATACGATGTATAATTTTAAAATGACAAATAAGGAAGATGAAATTATGCAAGCATTTGATGGAAAACTTGTAGGACTTACTGTGATGAAAAAGTGGGTTTGCAAAACCCTAGCCGCAATGAATGATGAAATAATAAGTTTTGTAACCACAAATTGCTGGTTTGTAACTTCAATGGAAGACGCTTGGGGTTTTACTTTTACCGGAAACGACTTAAAAAACATGCATCTAATTTTTTTGAGTGAATCTCTTTTTGAACAAACGCAGAAGCAAATTCAATACTCTATAGCACATGAAATAGGCCATATAATGTTAGGTCACAGAAATTCTACCTTAGTACGACAGGGTAAGCAGGAGATTGCGCACCAGGAAATGCAAGCCGATAAATTCGCCAAAAGCTTCGGTTTTTAGCCTCTTCTTCTGATATAATTTAGCTATGAACGCAAGACTTCTTATTGATACTTACATTTCATTTTTTGAAAAAAGAGACCATAAGCAAATTATTAATTCTCCACTTGTTCCAATTGATGACCCGACTACCCTTTTTACATCGTCCGGTATGCAGCCTTTAATTCCTTATCTCTTAGGAGAAGCGCATCCTCAAGGCAAAAGATTAGTAAACGTACAAAATTCTTTTAGGGCTGTTGATATAGACGAAGTCGGAGACAACCGCCACACGACATTTTTTAGAATGCTTGGTAATTGGAGTTTGGGAGATTATTTTAAAAAAGAAGAAATTCCCTGGCTTTGGGAATTTTTAACCGTTGAGTTGAGCTTACCGGAGGATAAGCTTTTTATTACAGTTTTTGGTGGTGAGGATGAAATTGAAAAAGATACAGAGTCTTTTGAATTGTGGAAAAAAATAGTACCGGCGCAAAAAATATCTTTTGCAGGAGTTGATAAAAACTGGTGGTCAAGAAGCGGAGTTCCAAAAAATATGCCTGTTGGCGAAATTGGCGGACCTGACACAGAAGTGTACTTTAGGTTTGATGACATAGAACACAAGAAGGAGTGCAAAGATAATCCTGTAGAATGCGAATGCGGGAAGTTTTTGGAAATTGCAAACAGCGTCTTTATGCAATATCAAAAAACAGATAAAGGCTTTAAAGAACTACCAAATAAAAATGTTGATTTTGGAGGAGGACTGGAAAGGCTACTGGCAGCAGTTGAGCAAAAGTCTGATATTTTCCAGACTTCCCTTTTTTCCCCAATTGTAAAAGCAATAGAAAGAGAAGCAGATTTAGATTATGTGAAGAACCAAAAAGCAGTAAGAATAATTGCTGACCACCTGCGAGCTGCTGTTTATTTAATTGATGCAGGCGTTTTCCCATCTAATAAAGAACGCGGATATATTTTAAGAAGATTACTTCGAAGAAGTTTTGATAACCTGGGACAAGCAGATGTTGAAAACATAATAAGTGCAATTGTTGCAGAGTGTGCCAAAACAGATAAAACTTTGAGCCAAAACTTTGAAGAGATTAAAAATGTAATTTTACAAGAACAGCAAGCTTACAAAAAAGTTATCAAAGATGCAGAGAAAATAATTGGAGGAGCAGAGGAAAATGGAACTAAAGAAATTAATGCTGATGAGGCTTTTAAAATGTATTCAACCCACGGACTTTCCCCGACTCAAATAAAAAGTCTTGGTTACATTTTTGACGAACAAAAGTTTGCGGATTTAATGCAAGAGCATAGTAAAAAATCCAAAACCGCAGGAGCGGGAATGTTTAAAGGAGGACTTGCAGACCACTCTGAGTTAACAATTAAAGGGCATACCGCAACTCATCTTTTGCATCAGGCACTTCGAGATATGTTTGGAACAGATCTTCACCAGACGGGAAGCAATATTACAAGTGAAAGGGTTAGATTTGATTTTAATTTTGATAGAAATTTAACGGATGATGAAATAAAAAAGATTGAAGAAATTGTAACTAGCAAAATAAAAGAAAATCTACCTGTACATTTTGAGATGCTTCCAATCGAAAAAGCTAAAGGAATCAAAGCAATGGGACTTTTTGATGAAAAATACGAAGGAGATGTAAAAGTTTATTTTATAGGAGACTATTCTAAAGAGTTCTGCGGCGGACCTCATGTCGACTTTACAGGCAAGATAAAGAGTTTTACAATAATAAAGCAGGAGAATTTAGGCCGGGGACAAAAAAGAATATACGCTAAAGTTACTTGAATATGAACATTTCTAATCTGCTCAACGTTGGCAAAAAAGAGGATAAAGAATATTACCTCTCTCTTATTTTAAGAAACGAGAAGGCAAAGGCCGTTATTTTTGAAAAGACTGGGAGCAACCTAAAGTACATTAGTTCATCCGAGGAAGAATTTACAAATACAATTGAGGATGCATCGCTTGAGGAATTCTTAAATGTATTAGATAAAGCAGTATCTGGCGCTGAAACTTCCCTAGGCACTTCTCCTGATAAATATAAAACAATTCTTGCCTTAAAAGATAACTGGATAGAGGCTGATAAAATTAAAAAAGAATATTTAGATAAATTAAAAAAGGTAGGAGAAGAATTATCCCTTGATCCAATTGGTTTTCTAACATTTAGCGAAAGCGTAACAAATCTTTTACAAAAAGAAGAAGGCGCCCCAGTAACAGCAATACTTGCCGAAATTGGAAAAAAATATTTAACCGTATATTACATAAAAAGCGGAAAAATCATGGAGGCAAGAACAACCGAAATTCACGAAGGTGCTTCTTTTACAGTAGATACACTTCTTAAACACTTAGAAACACCTGCGGTTATGCCTGCAAGAGTAATTTTATTAAATTCAGACGAAGATGAATTAACTCAGGAATTTCTAAATCATCAGTGGAGTAAGAGTTTAAACTTTTTGCATATTCCCCAAATTATGATGCTACCTGCTAATGCCGATGTAAAAGCTGTACTTTTAGGTGCTGCTACTCAAATGGGTGCAACTCTGCAGTTTGATGAAAATCAAATTGTTATGGAAAAAAGAGAAGAAGGCGAGGAAGAAAATGTTAGCAAGAATGAAGTGGCAGAAGAAATTAAAGCGGAAGATAAAGAAACCGGCGATTTGGATTATGTAGGACAAGAAGGATCTATGGATTTTTTTGGCTTTAGCAATGCCGACGTTGCCAAAAATAAACCAAGATATGAAAAACCTAAAGACAGTGTTCCAAGTGAAAATCTGAATGAAGTAAGTGAAGAAATTCCAGAGGATGTAAAAATAAGAGAAGAAAAAAAATCTAACTTAGGAGCTTTAGGAGTATTGCTTATAGAAAAAGCAAAAACGTCTTTTACTAAGGCAAGATCCTTAGTTGCAAAAGACTCTTTAAGAAATTTAAACATTAGAGATAAAAAGATGCTGCTAATTGCGGGTGTTGTAATTCTTGGAGTAATTTTGTTTTATTTTATTTTTCTATTTCAGGCAAAAGCAAAAGTTAACATAACGGTTAAAACAATAACACAAACTAAAAACGCTGAAGTTACTTTTTCTCCTAACTCTTCCACAAAGCTTGATGAAAATATAATTGAAGCAACCATTGTTCCGATTGAGGAAAGCGGATCGACAACCATCGATGTAGTCGGCAAAAAAGACGTGGGAACAAACGCAAAAGGAACGGTAACGGTTTTTAATAACGACACTGACCCTATTAAGCTTAACGAAGGAACCGTAATAACTTCATCGAATGGACTTAAGTTTACGCTGGACAAAACAATATCAATTGCATCCGCATCAGGTGATGTTTTTTCCGGAACAAAACCTGGAACTGCAAATGTAGAAGTAACAGCAGAAAAAATAGGAACGGAATATAATCTTCCTTCTGACACCAAGTTTACAATTGGAAGCAATAAAGCAATAGGAGCAAAAAATGACAACGCATTCTCCGGAGGAACAAAGAAAAACGTGAATGTAGTTTCTAAAGATGACATGGCAAAAGCAAGAGCTGCCCTTCCTAAGGCACTTGAGGATAAGGCAAAAGAGGCCATTGCAGGAAAGATAGAAAAAGGAAAAACTATTCTCCCGCAATTTGTAGATACCGATTTATCGGATGAAAAATTCGATAAAAAAGAAGGGGATGAGTCTAATAAGCTCACACTTAACGCAACAGTCGCTTTTAATTACATAGCTTATGAAAACAGCGATATGATAAGTCTTGTAGAGATGCTATTTGACAGTGCAGAAGTAAATATTTTAAAAAGCGCTATAAAAACAGATGTAAAAAAACTGACTGTAGAAAAGAACAGAGATACCGTAGCGGAACTTGCAATAAATGTTAAAGTATTACCAAAACTTGATTTGAACGAAATTAAAACACAAATACAGGGACAGGATTTGCAAAAAGCACAAAACTATTTAAATAATTTACAAAATGTTGAAAAAGTTGAAACTTTATTTAATCCCTCAATCCCGTTTTTAAATTCTGGATTGCCCAAAAATCCAAACAACATAGAAATAAATGTGCAAAATAACTAAATGGTTAAGTATTATAAAAAAGGAAACCCAAAAGGCAGGAAAAATATTCTTAGACTCCTAAGTTTTACAAGTCTAATATTTGGAGTTTCAATTTTTATTTACGCTTTTTTTCCTTTAATCTCCTGGCAAATATACTTTGCTCCTGTTTTTGCAAATCAGGAAATTAACGCTCCCATTCCAAAGGTTAGCATTGTTTCAGGAAACACACTTGCATCCCTTATAAGCGGTGCATCCGAAAGCCTATCAGGAATAAATTATGCAGATGCGCAAAACTGGTTTCCCGGATATAATCCAAAAAACGGAAATCTAAAAACTCCTATATATAATATTTCCATTCCTAAAATTGGAATTGAAAACGCAGAAGTTTCTGCAAAAGATACAGACTTAACAAAACACCTTGTTAATTATGGAGGAACTGCTCTTCCTCCAGAAAGAGGAAATGCAGTAATTTTTGGTCACTCTACTCTTCCCCAGCTTTACAACCAAAAGGATTACAAAACTATTTTTTCTTATCTTTTTAAATTGCAAACCGGAGACGACATTATAGTAAAAGTGGGAAATGTAATATACAATTATAAAATTGAATCCATAACTGTTGTAGATCCGACAAATACAGCAGTACTTGAGCAAAATTACGGAGATAGTTTCTTAACTCTTATAACTTGTACTCCTCCCGGAACTATTTGGAAAAGACTTGTAGTGAAAGCAAGACTCACTAAAATATGAAAGATTTAGTTACTAAGCTTAAAATATTTTTGTTAAATTTATTTTCATTAATTTTAAGAATAATTAAATCATCAATTGGGATTGCCTTATCACAAATTAAAGATTGAATATGGACGAAAATCATCTAGCAATTAATGCTGTCAGAAAAAAATTACTTGGAAAGAAATTATCTTACAAAGAAATATATTCAATTATGGACGAAATATCAAAGAAGAAATTCGGAGATATTTTAACCACTTATTTCGCAGCTTCGGGATATTCAAAAGGCTTTAGCAATGAAGAACTTTATTATTTGACGCGCGCAATGGTAGAAACAGGAGAAAAACTTACGTTTCCGGGAATTGTTGCGGATAAGCATTCGATTGGTGGCGTACCGGGAACAAGAACTACCCCAATTGTTGTAGCAATAGTTGCGGCAGCGGGTTTTAAAATTCCAAAAAGCTCTTCCCGCGCTATCACTTCTCCAGATGGCACAGCAGATGACATGGAAGTACTTGCTCCTGTAAATTTAACAAAAGAGCAAATTTACGAAACAGTAAAAAAAACAAATGGATGTATTGTTTGGGGCGGAAGTTTTAATTTAGCCCCGGCAGATGATGTACTAATTCAGGTAGAGAGGCCTTTGCTTTTTGAGTCTTATGACAAAATTGTCGTATCTATTATGGCTAAAAAAATAGCTTTCGGATCAAATCATATAATTATAGATTTACCTTATGGAAAAACTGTTAAAGTTCATACTTTAAAAGACGCAGAGGTTTTAAAAAATAAATTTGAATTTTTGGCCAGAAAGTTTAAAGTCAAAATAAAAATTATTATATATAAAACTCTGGAACCAGCAGGACGAGGTATCGGACCAGTTTTGGAAATAACAGATACCTTAAAAGTTTTGGAACAAACAGATGACAGACCAACTGATTTAGAGTTAAGAAGTATTCATCTTTCTACAGAATTATTAGACCTTTGTCTTGCAGATGATAAGAAAACAAAAGACTATGTGGAAAAAAACTTCAAGAATACTTATGCGTGGGTATTACATTTATTGCAGGAAAAAATAGCTTTAGAAAAATTTAAACAAATAATAAAAGCTCAAGGGGGAAACCCTAAGATAGATAGTTCGGCGCTTCCTTTAGGAAAATTTATACATAAAGAGAAAGCAAAAAAAGAGGGCATAGTAAATGAGTTAAGTATTCGTAACTTAACTTCTATTGCAAGAATTTTAGGAGCTCCGCTTGCTAAATCCTCAGGCATATATTTAGACAAAAAGTTGGGAGAGAGCGTCAAATTAGATGATACATTATATACACTTTTTGCGGAAAACATGTATAATCTTAGGGAGGCAAAAGAGGCTTTGCATAATTTTCCAATCATAGAATACGAATGACCCGTTCGACTAGGCTCAGGGTCATAGTGAGGAAATCGAATCTATGAAAAAATCTATAGTTTTATTAATAATTTTACTAATTCTTTTTATAGGTGCAATATTTTGGTGGCAAAACGGAAATTATCCGGTTAATAAAGAAAGCAAGGAGATAAAAACTTTTGTAATCAGTCAGGGAGATAACGTCAGGGCTATAGCATACAATTTAAAATCTCAAGAACTCATAAGAGATCCTATTGTTTTCTTTCTTATTACTAAACAAACAGGATTAGATAAAAAAATTCAAGCAGGGTCCTTTAGATTGTCACCATCAATGAATACATATGATATTGCAGAAAATCTAACACACGGAACGCTTGATATTTGGGTAACTATTCCGGAAGGTTTTCGTGCAGCCCAAATTGATGAATCTTTACAGAATAAAATGCCAACCTACGATAAATCCTGGAATCAAACCCTAATTGAAAATGAAGGATATCTTTTTCCTGATACCTACTTATTTCCTAAAGATTCCGATGTAGATACAATCGTTTCTATTATGAAAAATAATTTTGAAAAAAAATATTCGTCTCTAGATATATCTAGGACAAATCTTTCAAAAGACAAAATCGTAACTATAGCTTCTCTAGTAGAAAGAGAATCAAAACACGACGAGGACAGACCAATTGTTGCTAGTGTTATTTTAAATAGGCTAGAAATAGGAATGAAACTTGATATTGATGCCACAATTCAATATGCCAAAGGTAAAATTGATAATAAATGGTGGAGACCAATCTTAAGAACAGACTATTCTCTTAACTCGCCTTATAATACATATCAGATAAATGGTCTTCCGCCAGGTCCAATTTCAAACCCGGGATTGGCTAGCTTAAAAGCTGTAGTAAATCCTTCCAACACTTCGTACCTTTTTTATATTACTGATAAAACGGGGACTAATCGTTATGCTAAAACATTAGCGGAGCAACAGGAAAATATAAATAAATACGGTCTTTCAAACTAATCAACTCTTCTAAACCTTTTGAATAATCTCTTTTTGGGCTTAACGGCAATAATTGTAGGCTCTTTTTCCATGGAGTTTTCCTTTTCTTCCGGTTGGGCTTCAAATTCATCTTCATTGCTATTATAATTCTCTATTAATTCTTCAAAGCCGCTAAAGCCTTCCTCGGAGAATTTTTTAACTAATCTTTTACCGGATTTTGTTCCAAAAAGATAAACCGCAGCGGCACCAATAACAATGCCAAGTAAAAACCCATCAAAAAATCTGCTTCCGCCATTATTATTCATCTTTTTTACCCCTCTTATCTCCTTGAAATATTTTTGCAATTGTGGCACCGGTTTTAAGACCCATTGCCAAAGACGATAAGGAACTTACCGGTTTTCTAACATTTTCTGTTATCTCGCTTGCATCTTCAAGAATTTTATTTGCTCTATCTACTGTTTTACGAAGCTCCCTTAAGATAAAAAATACTTGTATCCCCAAAACCACAAGAAGAACCGTGAGGATTATGATAACTAAAAATAATACAACTTGAGCAGTATCCATCCCGTTTAAAAGCAGATTGCGATCTGCTTAATTCCTCCTTTGATCTTATATTCGTATGATATCGAAAGTTCAATTTTCATTGCTATGAACCATATGCGATCGCGGCTTTTAACGGGATCCATACAATTAACTTAACCCAAAAGGTTAAAAAGGTCAAGTGCCCGATTTAATTTCAATAATTATTTTCTTACTTGTCTTTTTTCCAAATTTATTTACAGCATCTATATTAAGCACAAAATTTCCGGGAAAAACACTAATTGTTTTGGAAAAATTACCTCTGCTATCAACTGTTGCAGGATTTTTATTTATAAAAATGTTGGTCTCCGGTTCTGTTTTACCCTTGACTTCGAGTTGTTGTGCAACTATTACACTTCTGTCCTGCGGGTTATAAACTGTAAGCGGTGGATTTATAAAAGCGTACCTATATTGAAAAAGAATATAAGCTATAAAAATAACAAGTACAATCCCTACGATAAATAAACCATTTCCTAGCTTAAAATTTCTAATTGGAAACCCCTCCCTCTCTTCAAAGCTCTTAGGTAAGACTCTATACTCGGATTCTGCATCAAACTCACGTCTAAAGAGCGGCATAATTTCTTTTTCTGAAATTCCCAAAAATTTTGCATAATTTTTAACAAATCCAGAAGCGTGGGAAATAGAAGGAAGACTGGAAAATTTTCCATTTTCGATTAAACTAAGGTAATCTGCTTTAATTTTTGTAGATTTTTCGATTTTCTCTAAAGAAAGTCCTAATTCAAGTCTTTTCTCTAATAATTTTTCACTGGCTTTAATCATAAAGGGGGCTTATCCTAAGTTAGCAAGAAATTCTTCCGGATCTCTTATAAGAACGTCTCTTGGCTTACTCCCGTCTGCTCTTCCAATTAATCCGGCTTCTTCAAGCTGGTCTATAATTTTTGCTGCTCTTGAATATCCAATAGATAATCTTCTTTGCAATAATGATGCTGATGCTCTGTCATATTGGCAAACGATTCTTACGGCTTCTTCAAATAAAGCATCTCTACCGCCATCCAAACTGCTCCCGTGTCCGCCTTTTTTAACAAGCGGCTCTGCTAAAACCTCCTCTGTATATTCTACCGGCGGATTTTCTGCCTTTAAAAAGTCTACTAACTTTCTGACTTCTTTTTCTGAAACAAATGCACCCTGAATTCTTGTTGGTTTTGCCTGGTCTGGTGGAATGTAAAGCATATCACCTCTTCCCAGAAGTTTTTCAGCCCCCGGCATATCTATTATAACTCTGGAATCAATCATTGAAGAAACGTTAAATGCGATTCGAGCCGGAATATTTGCTTTAATTAAACCCGTTATAACATCAACTGAGGGTCTTTGGGTTGAAACAACCAAATGTATTCCTGTTGCTCTTGCCATTTGAGCAAGTCGTGCAATTGCATCTTCAACCTCAACCGGCGCATAAGCCATTAAATCAGCAAGTTCATCTACAAAAATTACAATGTATGGAAGTCTTTGAAATCCTGCAAGTTCGTTATAGGAATCTATATTTCTTACTCCTTGTTCTGCAAAGGTTTTGTAGCGCCTATCCATTTCTCCCATAGCCCATTTTAAAGATGCCAAAATTTGATCAACCTCTACAATTACTGGTGTCATCAAATGAGGGATGCCATTATAACCGGTTAGCTCTACTCTTTTAGGATCAATCATAATAAGTCTTAGCTCATCCGGAGTTGCCCTAAAAAGCAGAGACGCTATAAAAGAATTTATTAAAACTGATTTTCCGCTTCCCGTGGTACCTGCAACTAATACGTGAGGCATTTTACCAATATCTGCAACAAGAGGATCCCCGGAAACATCAAGTCCTAAGGAAACTGCAAGCTTGGATTTATGTTTTTTCATCTGATCGCTTGAAAGCATTGTGCGAAGAGTTACAACCTCAAGGCTTCTATTTGGAATTTCTACTCCAATTAAATTTCTTCCGGGAATCGGCGCTTCAATTCTTATTTGCCCAGTTGGAGCCTCTGTATTAAGCGCTAAATCGTTAGCAAGGGAGGTAATTTTAGAAACTTTTATTCCCATAGGAACCTGCAGGGCATATTGGGTAACTGCCGGTCCTAAGTTAACTTCAACAACTTTTGCTCCTATATTAAAAGATTGTAGAGTTCTTTCTATATCTGCGGCGATTTTTTTAACATCTCCTCTGTCTGCTTTTTGCGGAGCGTCGCTTGAAAGTAAGTCTAAGGGAGGAAGATGCCAAACACCAGCTTTTCCCGGAACATTCATAACAAGCTTATCTGAAATAAGTGGCTCTTCTTTTTTAGGAGAATTAGAGTTTATTTTCATATCTTTGGAAGATCGATCATCCATACCTTTTATAATCATTTGCTTGTCTGAAAGTGCAGGGATTTCTTTCTTTTTAAAAAATGAAAGCAGGTTTCCCGGTACTAATTTTTGAATTAAAGAAAAAACTGAAGAAATTATTTGAACTATTTCATCAATTGAAGTATCAAAAAACACAATTAAACCGACAACTATTCCAAAAGCATAAATGGCAAAAGTAATAAAACCTCCTAATACATCCGCAATTAGAGAATTTAGAGTAATTCCAACAAAACCGGACTTAGAAGCGCCAAGCAACGATAAATAAAAAATTAAAGCACCTACGGCAACGTTAGGTTTTGAAAGAAAAAACTTGAGCTTTAAAAAGAAAAATCCAAGTACTAAAAGTACTAACGGAAATAGAAGCGAAAATCTACCAAGATAATAAGTTAAATAATCGTTAATAAGAACTAGCGAAGGTCCGTTTTTGGTAAAAGAAGCTCCAAAAAGAATTGCAGAAAGCATTATTCCAAAAGCGAAAATAGAATAAATCGTAGTTTTTTTAAGCTTGATCTTAAACTTTTGTTTTCTATAATGACGTCTTTTGGGCATGTATTTATTATAAAGACTTTATTAGCCTTGTACAACTTAATTATATACCTTTTTAACTAAATTGCAAACTATAGGGTAATATTTCTATTTCTGCTATAATTTCCTCATGGAAATAATTAGAGAAAATCTTTCTTCTGAACAAAAAGAAAGAGTTCAGACAGATCTTAAAATTATTGGACAATTAACAAAAGTGGCTCCGCAGCTTGGAATGAGGCTTATCATTTCTGGTGGGTATGCCGTGGACGGCTACCTAGAAGGAATCACTAGATTTCATAACGATATAGATATTCAAATTTACGGAACGGATTCAAATCCAAAAGAAGCAATAGAGAAAATATTAAAATCGATTAATCCTGAAGTTTTGGATTATAAAATCAATTATAAAGGAAGAAAAGAATACTACCACAATCTAATTTATCATCTTGGGGGTTCAAACTTAGATATTTATTACCTCCAAACAAAAATTAGCCCACTTGGAAAAGATAAGCAAATTATAAAAAGTGATGGAACAGTAGACAAACAACAATTCTCTGAACCTGTATATGGTAGAATCGGCGATATTGTTTACGAAATTCAGAGTCCCGAAACTGAATTAAAAGATAAAATTTACAAAAGAAAGATTCGTGGAGATGTTAAAAGAGATGAACATCTACAAGATATCGAAAATTTAACAAGAAATCTTTCTAAATCTCGATAACAATCGGAAGCACCATGGGGTGTTTGCGGAAAGTTTTGAAAATAAACTTTTCTGTTACATCTGCCAGTTGTCTTCTTATATAAATCCAGTTTGTAACCGGTCCTTTCTTTCTGGACAGCGCGGTTTTTAACTCTTTGCTGAGTCCTTTAGATAAAGTCTGTGCGTCTGCGGAAGCATAACCTCTTGCAATAATATTAGGGTTATCCAAGATTTGTCCGGTTTGGGAATCTACTTCTGCAATAACAACTATTACTCCTTCTTTTGCAATTTTTTGCCTGTCCATTACCACGAAACTCTCGATTTCCTCCCCTGAAATTTGATCTACAAAAACATTCCTAAGATTTAGTTTTCTACCAAGAAATGAAGATTCCTTAGTAAATACTACTTCCTGCCCATTTTCGATTAAAATAATATCCTTATCTTCAAAGCTTTGCTGTCTGGCAAGCTGCTTATAGGCAACCATTTGTCTGTAAGTTGCACCTATCGGTAAAACCTTACTTGGTCTTACTAAGTTCATCAACATCATTAAATCATCAGCGGCTCCATGACCCGATACATGAAAGCTTTCGGAAATTGCAGAATAAATAACGCGTGTTCCAATTTTAGATATTTCATCTATTAATGAATTAATAGATATTTCGTTTCCCGGAATTGGATCGGAACTAAAAATAATGGTATCGGCTGGATTTAATTTTATTTCCCTAAATTCCCCGCTTACAATACGTGTTAGCGCAGAATTCTCCTGCCCTTGACTTCCTGCTACTATTAAAACCAAATTTTGATCTTTTACGTGCTTTAAATCCCTAACATCAACTTCCATATCTTTAGGGAGGCTCATGTATCCTAGTCTTATTGCCATATCTTTAGCCTTAATCAAAGACCTTCCTACAAAGCAGATCTTTTTGTTAAACTTTTTTGCAACATTTATTACCTGATTAAGTCTTGAAATATTTGAAGAAAATGTAGTAACTATAAACTTGCCTTTGGTTTTATCTATCTCTTCTTCAAATGCATAAGTTAAGCTTGATTCTGAAGGAGCCTTTCCCGGTTCCTCCGCGCGAAGCGCATCGGATAAAAGACATATAACTCCTTGATTTGCAAGCTTTACGATTTTTTGAAAATCTGTTTTTTTGCCGTCGTATGGAGTTAAGTCAAATTTAAAATCGCTTCCATGATAAAAATTACCTACGGGGGTTTTTATAAAAACGTGAGAAGTATCTGGAATACTATGCGTAACTCTAACGAAAGAAATTGTAAAGCTTCCAATCTTTACTTCTCCTCCATCAAAATCTACTTTTTGAATTCTTTTTGGCATCCCAAACTCCTTTAATTTCTCATTTGCAAATTCTGCGGTTAAAGATGTAGCGTATATTGGAAAATCAGGAAGGTCGGGTAAGATATAAGGCAAAGCTCCCATGTGATCTTCGTGTCCGTGAGTTATTGCCATTCCAACAATTTTTTTATTTGTAGTTTTTAGATAAGAAATATCCGGCAGCAATAAATCCACCCCTACAACAGTTTCGTTTGCAAAACCGATTCCGCAATCCACAAGAAGAATCTCGTTCTTGTATTCGTAAATATACATATTACGAGTAACGTCCGAAACTCCACCCAAAGGAATAATTGATATTTTTTCTTCCATATTAATTTAAATACTCTCTTATATTATTACTATCTATTTTAACTTGCGAATTTTTAGATAATTTGCCTTCTACAATCATACGCGCAACTCTTCTTGCAATATTTTCTAGGCTTCTTTCCAAACTTCTTATACCGCTATCATAACCAAGCGGCCTAATAATGGTAGGCCATAAAATTTCTTCTATTATTACCTGGTTGTCTAGAAGTCCCGCGTTTTTAACAATTTTTGGAAATAAATATTTTTGCCCAATCACTTTTTTTTCATCATCGTTGTAGGAGGGCATTTGAATAATTTCTAATCTATCCAATACTGCGGTAGAAAGACTTGTCGTGTTATTTGCTGTTGCAATAAATAAAACATGAGACAAATCAAAAGGATAATCTATATAATGATCAACAAACGAATTATTTTGCTCATTGTCTAGTGCTTCAATTAATACTCCCATAACATCTGCTCTGGCATGCTCTGCAATTCTATCAAGTTCATCTAGTAATATTACGCAATTTTTGCTTTGGGCATGTACGATTTTCTTAATAAATAGACCGGGCTCTGCGTCAGTAAATGCACGCGATTGTCCTCTTAAAGACAAAGAATCGGATAACCCTCCAAAAGGAATTCTTTCAAATCTTCTTCCCAACGCTTCTGCTATAGAATACGCAAGTGTTGTTTTACCTGTTCCTACCAATCCTACCAAACAAAGAATTGGCGCATTAACCATTGTATTATTTTGTTTATTTAAAATTAGGGTTGATAAGTATTCCATAATCGTGTCTTTTACGGACATTAATCCGTAATGATTTTTGTCTAGTATTTCTTTTGCTTTGTTGATATCTAAATTGTCCTGCGTTTCAAGGTTGAATGGCAATGAACATAGCCAATTTAAGTAATTTTCGGTTGTTTGATAGTTTATAAAACTACCTGTTCCTGTTTTTAAACTAATAGATAAAAGCGATAACATAGAATTAACCTTTTCTTGTAAATCGGGAGGAAGAGATGCTTTTTTAACCTTCTCTGATAATTTATTTAACTCTGAATCAATATTTTGGGCAGAATCCATTAATTTAATAATAACACAATGGGGAATTAGTATCTTGGTTTTTTAGGTCCAAAACGCTTATTTTGCTGCCATGTTTTTTGTCTTTCTCTTTTAAATTGCATGGAAAGAGGATGTTCTCGTCTTGGTTCCCTTTCTCGTGCTTCAAAGTTTCTATTTGATGGGCCACGAGGTTCTTTCTCTTTCTCTGCATCTGCTCCAAATAACATAGACAGATTTATTCTTCCTTGATCGTCTATTTCTGCAACTCTTACTTTAACTTTTTGCCCTATTTCAACAATATCAGAAGGATTATTTACAAATTCTGTAGACATCTTAGAAACATGAACCATACCTTCTTTTCCGGGTAAAATTTCAACGAATGCACCAAAAGGTAATATTCTTTTTACTTCTCCTTCAAATGTTTCTCCCACCCCAACATCTCTTGTTAAGCTCTTAACCCAATCGATTGCTTTTTGTACTGATTCTTCGTTTGTTCCTGAAACCGTTACAGATCCATCATCTTCTACATCAACAGTTGCGCCTGTTGTAGATATTATATTTTTTATAACTTTACCTCCCGGTCCTATTAATTCTCCAATTTTATCCACCGGGATATTTAACATCTCTATCTTTGGCGCATACTGAGAAAGATTTTCGCGAGTCGTTGGTATTACTGATAGCATTTTTTCTAAAATTGATAGTCTTGCCTTTTTAGAAGCTTCAAAAATATCTTTAATTTGGGCTTGAGTTAAACCTGGAATTTTTACATCAACTTGTATCGCCGTGACACCGGTATCGGTTCCTGCCACTTTAAAATCCATATCTCCTGAAAAATCTTCAAGCCCAATAATATCAGTTAAAAGCTCGTAGCTTTTTTCATCCGACATCATTCCTATAGATATTCCTGCTACAGGTTTTTTAATTGGCACTCCGGCATCCATAAGGGCAAGAGTTGATCCGCAAGTTGAAGCCATAGAGCTTGATCCATTCTGAGATAATACTTCCGAAACTAATCTTATTGTGTAAGGGAATTCATTTTGCGAAGGTATTACTCCTTTTAGCGCTCTTTCTGCAAGTGCTCCATGTCCTATTTCTCGTCTGCTAGGTGTTCCTACTCTTCCGGTTTGTCCAAAAGAATAAGGTAGTCCGCTATAATGATGAATATATCTTTTAGACTCTTCTCCTTCTGCAGACTCAATTAGCTGTTCCATTCGGGGAGAACCAAGGGTTACAATTGATAAAGCCTGTGTAAGGCCTCTTTGAAAAAGCGCACTACCATGTGTTCTTGGTAAAATTCCAACTTTTGTATCAATTTCTCGGATTTCGTCCATGCCTCTACCATCTGGCCTATGTTTCTTTTCCAAAACATCTTTTCTGATAAGCTTAAACATTACATATTCTATTGCTTTAGCAACCTGTTTTTTGTCAATTTCCGTATCTTTGTTTTTCATTTTTTGGTCGTCGTATATTTTATTTATTAAATCTCCTGTGTCATCCCCACCAGATTCTTTATCAACTCGTGATTTAATAAGCGCTTGTACATCTTCTTTATATGACTTTTCTATTATTTGAATCGTTTCGTGGAGCAGTGGATCTTCAGTTGTTGCAAGTTTCTTTGCTCCAACCTCTTTTACTAGTTCCTCAATTGCGGAAACTATCTTTTCATTTTCCACCTGAGCCCTTTTTATTGCTTCTACCAATACATCCTCGGGTACCTGCAAAGCACCAGCTTCAATCATCACTGTTTTGTCTTTAGTTTGAGAAACAACCATGTCAAGCTCTGAAAGTTCAATTTCGCTGGAAGTTGGATTTGCTAAAAATTCTGCAGCGCTTCCATTTTCTTTAACATAACCCATTCTTACAGCCCCAATTGGTCCGTTCCATGGAATTCGCGATATTGCAATTGCAGCCGATACTGCATTTAAAGCAACGATGTCTGGTTCGTTTTCCCCATCAACTGAAAGTACTGTTACAATAATTTGAACTTCGTTTTTAAAGGCTTTGGGGAAAAGAGGCCTAATGGAACGATCAATTACTCTTCCTGCAAGTATAGCTTCATCGCTTGGTCTTCCCTCTCTTTTTACCCAGCGGCTTCCTTTAATTCTGCCTCCCGCATAAAGCCTTTCTACGTATTCAACACTAAGAGGAAAATAATCTAAGTCTGTTGGGCCACCCTCAACAACCGTAACTAATACTACGGTATCTCCGAGTCTTGCTAAAACAGAAGATGTGGCTTGTTGAGCCAAGTTTCCTATTTGTAGTGTTAATTTTTTACCAGCTAAATCTAGCTCTTTTGAGGTTTGTTTCATTAATTTTTACTTACTTTTTAATCCTACCCTTTTTGCTATATCCGAGGATCTTGCCTTATCAACTTTTTCCAAAAAATTGATAAGTCTTCTTCTCTTTGCAATCATAGAAAGAAGTCCGCGTCTGCTGTGATTATCATGTCCGTGTCCCTGAAGATGTTCAGTTAATCTTTCTATTCTATGCGTTAAAAGCGCAACTTGGACTTCAGGACTTCCTGTATCTCCTTTTGCTGTTTGGAATTCTTTAATTATGTCTTTCTTTTGCGTAGAACTAAGTGGCATAAACTAATTTTTCTTTCTTAATAACAGAACGTATTATAACAGCTCCTGTTTCCAATTACAATGGTCGAGTGTAAACAGTCTTTGGGTTTGGATCTAGAGCCCCAACCATGTTTCCGTATACAGGCATAATTGGAGATGGATTTTTTGGATCTATTTTTTTACGCTTCATTAAATCTTCGATATCTTCTCTATACTTTTCTAAAGCACCTGGATGCTGATAAATTTCTATCCTTCTTTCTGTTAATTGCGCTCGGGGATAACCTAAATGAAGTAATAAAAGTGTTAATCCTGTATGATTAGCCATTCTTCCCCAATTCCCCTCACTTTCAAATCCAGCTAACCCATCTAAAAATGCTTCATAAGAATGTCCGTCAAAGGGAACTTCGATATGACTTAAGACGATTCCAAAATCTTGCTGAACGCCTGCTCTAAATCCAAGAACATAGTCATCAAAATCAGCAAACGGATAAACCTTAGGATTTTCCGGTTCTTGGCGTCTTAATCCACGTTCATTATTGTTATTTTTTCTGCTCCATGCAAGCAACCTACTCTCAAGTTGGGGTCTAGTTTTCTCATTCATAATTAGAAGTTTGTGGAACCCTTATAGATTTTTGGCTCTAGCCAATCTTCCGGCGGATTTTCAACTGTTTTTTCCTTTTTTTCTGCTTGTTCTAAAACAGGCTCTTGCTGTCTTATTGGCTCTTGATCTCGAGCTGATTCTTGAGATTGAACCCTAATCTGTCTTTCCTGCTGTTTAATGAAATCGTCTTCAGAAACCCTTCTTCTTGCTATTTTTTGAGACGGTCTTGTTGCGCCCTGTCTCATTAAAATTCCCGCTATTTCAAAAGCCAAAGGACTTGTGGACTCGCTTTGGAAATTATCGGTGGCATTTGACAATCCGAGCATTAAATTTTGTGCAATATCCAAATCAATTTTTAAATTAAGTGCCAAAAGTAAATTTGCAATTGCTTCCGAAACCGAAGAAAGTCTATTAGATACCATTACGATATCTCCAAATCCTTGATTTTGAGAATTATTATCTATATTTATAACAACGGTATCTTTTAAAATTGCCGGATCAAAAAGAGGACCCAAATCCGAAATTCGGGGAGTTCCAACAACAAATAAAAGCTCTGGTGCAGCACCCGACCTTGAATATTTAACATCTTTCTCATCAAATCCAAGCCCCAATTCTCCTGCTTTAACTACTATGTTCAAAAAATTTTCGTCTCGTGTATAAGAAACTTTTTCTATTTCTCCTTCTTTATAAGGAAAAGATACGACTAAATCTCCTCCTGCTCCCCCAAAACCAGTAGAAACCTCATCAATTCCAACTAAAGAAGAAACTTCTACTAATGGGCTTGACGGGGAGGCAACTGTTACATTCTTGCCTAAATTCTTAAGAGATAAATATAAAGAAAGCGCTCCTGCTGTGGAATCAAGATTAGAACCGGAAGCAAAAGCAATTCCGATTGTTTGATATTTTTCTATTGCTTCTTTAATCTTTGGGAATGTTAAATTATCCATAACTTGTTTTTGGGGCAGTTAGTTGTGCGATAGTACCATATCTCCTATAGTAAAGTCAAGGAAAGGAGAAATTATTATTCCCCCTTCTGCTCCTTCTTCAATTTTTGAAACCTGCTCTTTACCTTGTCTTAAAGAAGCAACATGGCTTTCGCCAATAACTTCATCGTTTCTAATTAGCCTCAATTTATCGTTTTTTGCGATTCTTCCCTCTTGCACTTTTATTCCCATCACTTTTGTTTTTTCGTACGGGAAACTTGCAAGTATTTTACCTATGCCAAAAACTTCCTCTTGTAAGGCCTCTAGTTTTCCTTGTACAAAATCATTTATTTCATCAATCATCTCGTAAATTATTGAATAACTCTTAACTAGAATTTTTTCTGTTTTGGCAAGCTTTAAAATTTCAGGTTTTAACTTAACATTAAATCCCAATACTATTGCGCCTGTAGATTTAGCATATAAGACATCTGACACTTCTATTTCGCCGGTTTTTTCCTTAACAATTTTTGCTTTTTCAGGCAATGAATATTTTATGGCTTCTAGAGAACCTAAGGTATCGGCACACAAAACTATTGGAATCATATTCTCTTCATTTCTCTCAAAAGGAGAATTAGAAAGCGCAGGTGCTTTTTGTGCTTCAACTATCTCTTCTGCGGCAACCTTTGTTGTACTAATAACGCTTCCTACGGTAGGAGCTTTTGCAAATCCTAATATCTCCACTGCTTCACCTATTTCTGCCTCTTTTATATTTTCGCTGGTTGCAGATATAAGGTTTTTTACTTTTCCCAAATTTCCTTCTGGTGAAAATAATTCGTCTTTAAGACTTAATTTTCCATTTTTAACCACCACAGAAGCCAGCGGTCCTTTCTTTTGATCCAGTTTTGACTCAATTACTATTCCTTTAAATTGTCCGTCTTTTGAAAAATGATAAAAATTACTGTCTAATTTTAAATCAAAAATCAAAAGAATTAAGTCTAAAAGCTCTTTTATGTTGTGCCCCTCTTTTGCGGAAACTTCTATAAAAGGAATATCTCCTCCATAACCTTCAAGCATTACTTCTTCTTTTAAAAGCTGGTCCTTTGCTTTATCAACTAATTTTTGCGGATCGTCAACTTTTGTAAAAGCAACAATAAATGGAATTTCAGAAGCTTTTAATAACGTTATGCTTTCTTTTGTTTGAGGCATCACACCATCAACTGCAGAAACGACTAATATTCCAATATCTGCAGCTTGCGCTCCGCGTCCTCGCATTTTGGTAAAAGCTTCGTGTCCGGGGGTATCTATAAAAGTAATTCTTCGCTCTTTTCCTTCGTGGGTTACTTTAATGCTTGATGCTCCGATTTTTTGGGTTATTCCACCATGTTCTGCTCCTGCGATATTTGTTTTTCTTATTGCATCTAAAAGAGAAGTTTTGCCGTGATCAACGTGACCCAAAACCGCAACTACAGGAGGAAAGTTGTATTCATTCTTTGAATGTTCAATTTTTGTCTTTTTATCCATATTAAATTAAATTTACAACGCATGGGCTTCATAAATTATTGTAAATTTTCTTCATCTTTAACTTTTGTCTTATTTTGGACCGGATTTTCAACCGGTGTTTCCTCAATAGATTTAGCTTCTTCTGTATTTACCTGAGGCTCTGCCTGATTTTCTTCCTGTACTGGTTCTGAAACTTGAATAGGTAAGTCAGAAACTACTGGCTCTGCTACTTCTTCTGTAGCTTGGCTCTGGACATCCGTTGTTGCTGATTCGGCAACTTGTTTCTCTTTCTTTACTTCTTCTTCAGGTGTTTTCTCAGCGACTTTAACTTCTTCTTTTACGGGTGCTGCAGCCTTGGTCGGATCTTCTTCTATTTCAATCCTGTATCCGGTTAATTTCGAAGCAAGTCTTACATTTTGTCCTTCTTTACCAATTGCCAAAGAAAGCTCCGTTGGCGCAACAAATACGTGGGCAACTTTATCGTCTTCACTTACCTCAACTCTTAAATCCTTTGCAGGAGAAAGAGCCTGTGCAATATAATTCTTAATATTCTCCTGCCACTGAATTATGTCTATTTTTTCAAGTCCTCCTAATTCTGCAATTATTGCCTGAACTCTAACGCCTTTTTGCCCAACGCAACTTCCTACTGGATCAATTCCAGATTGATTTGAATATACTGCTACTTTACTTCTATTCCCGGGTTCTCTAACTATTTCTTTTATTTCAACTGCTCCTTGAGATACTTCCGGAACTTCTCTTTTAAATAATCCTTCTAAGAGTCCATTGCTAGCACGGGATACAACTACTTCTTCTCCTCTTGGTCCCTCCTGAATATTAAGAATATAAACTGCAAGTCTTTGATTAAGATGGTATTTTTCATTCTGAATTTGTTCTTGCGGAGGCATTAGAGCCTCTGTTTTTCCAACATCTACAATTACATTTGGCCCGGCAAATCTTAAAATCATTCCATTTACAATTGATCCCATTTTTTGCTTAAAATCTGCCATTACAGATTCTTTTTCTTTTTCTCGGATTTTTTGAAGTATTACCTGTTTTGCGGTTTGTGCGGCAATTCTCCCAAAACCAGGAGGGGTGACGTCTTTATCACCTTGTAAAATTTTTGCTTCGCCTGTATTTGCATCGAGTAAGGCTGTGAATTCTTCAAGCTCCGATTCGGGATGATCTTTTCTGTAAGCAGCTAAAATGGCATTACGAACTGCATCTAAAATTATTTCGGGGTCCAAGCCCCTTTCGTTTGATACCTGATTTAGCGCTAATGCGAATTCACTTCTTTGTATTGCAGGCATAGTTTTGCCATTATATCAGTTTAGCGAGCTAGCTTCAAGACAAATTAATTCCTTTGTGTATGCACTTTTCCGGCTTTATACCTGTTTTCTTGAATTCATTTCGACAAGACGAACATTTTCTTTTTCGTAATCTTCTTCTTCGTTTTCGTTTTTTATTTTTTCTTCCCTCGCTTGCAAATATACTTTCTTTTGGTATGTACTTTGAATAGGGAAATGGAATTGGGTCATCTCTTTCAAAAATAGTCAGTTCTTCATCTGTTATTCCTCCAAGCATTGCACGCCGCACTAATCTTCCTCCTTCCGGAGTTTTTTGAGCCTTATCTATTTCTTCATCTGTCGCTGATACAGAAAGACCCAATGCTTTAATTGCTGTATTTCTAAGTGCATTAGAAAACCATTTTGAACTTGCAATCTCTACATCTTTTACTGAAGCAGATTCATCAAGACCAATTACTTTTGTTACGAACCGGTAATATAAGTCGTCTTTCTGTAATCCTTTAAGAGCTCTTTCTTTACTCAATTTAATCACCTCCTTTCAAAAAAATTTATCTAGGAGGCTTAAAAATCTTATTAGTTGTTTTCTAAAAACTTGAGGCTCTCCTAGTTTTAACTAAGAGATTTTTGTGGGGAGAAATTATTGTACACGTCAACTCTGCTATTCATATTAGATTTAATATAAGAAATTAATACAAATATGTCAACCTATGACTATTTTTCCTTCAGGACTTACTGAAACTACTATTTTGTCTCCTCTTTTTATTTCGTCTTTTAACATTTTTTGGGCGATTAGGTCTTCGATATTATCCTGAATGTATCTTTTAAGTGGCCTTGCGCCAAAATCCCGATCAAATCCCTCGGTTGCTATTTTTTCAATAACGGGTTCTTCAAACATTACATTTATATCTTTTTCTTTTAAGTTTTTAGTAACATCTGTAAGAAGCAATTTTACAATTTGTATAATTTCAGGGTTTCCAAGTGGTTTAAAAACAATAATATCATCAAATCTATTTAATAGTTCAGGCTTAAATACACCTTTAGTTTCGAGAAATTCAATAAGTTTTGTCTTAAAATTTTTATCGACTATTACCCCCATTGCTATCTGTTCTCGGATGAATTCTGAAGCAGCATTTGAAGTTGAAATAATGATTGAATTTGCAAAAGAAACGGTTTTTCCCTTATTATCGGTGAGTCTTCCGTCATCGAATACTTGTAAAAATAAATCCAGAATGGTTTGATCTGCTTTTTCAAATTCATCGAGTAAAACTAGTGAGTAAGGACTATCATAAATTGCTTCCGTTAGCTGTCCTTTTTCGTCTCCCTCGCCTGGTGGTGCCCCCAAAAGTCTTTTCTCTCCATCAACACCAGAAAATTCGCTCATATCAAGTCTAATTAGTCTTTCTTTTCCCTCGAAATAAATCTCTGCAAGAGCTTTTGCGGTTTCTGTCTTTCCAACTCCAGTTGGGCCTAAAAAGAGAAATGATATTGGCTTGGTAGGGGTTTTTAAACCGGATCTTAATCTTCTAATAGCCTCCGAAATTGCCGAAACAGCCTCCGCTTGATTTATAATTCTTTTGTGAATTTCATTTTCCAAATTTAATAAGAGCTTCTTCTCAACTGGCTTTGGTTCTCCAACTTCAACATGTACTTTTTTCTTCACTTGAGAAAGAATATCTTCCTCCTCAACTATTTGTTTTCCGGATATATGAACCGAATTTGCACTGTCTTCAAGCAATACTACGGCACTCCCTGGCTCTACTCTTTCATTAGAGTAATTTTTTGAATATCTAGCTGCTGTTAAAACTGCTCGGTAAGAAAATGAGACGTTATTTAGAATTTCAATTTCAGAAACTTTTGCAAAAAGAATATCGAGCATTTCTTCGTGTGTTATTTGCGGGAAATTTATAATCTCTAAAGTATCTAGAAGCGTCTTATTGGGCTCAACATATTTTTTATAAGCACTCGGAGTAACGGATGCTATGATTCTAACATTTTTGTTTTGCAGATAAGGCAAAATTGCCCCCGAAATATCTAAATTAAAAGACTGTGCTCCCAATAGGTTTTGAAATTCAGGAATATAAATTATTACATTGCCACTGTGAGTCAGCTCCTGCATGGTTAAGTTAAGTCTTTCTTCAAGTTCTCCTTGCTGGCTTGCTCCTCCCATTAAAGCATCGACCATAAGTCTATAAACCCTTTGGTGATATAAATTTCCCGACAATCTTCCCATATAGCTCTCTACTGCAAAGAATCTAACTATTGAATCCTTGCCAGCTCCAACATCCCCTACTAACACAACACTTGATCCCTTATACAAAGCTTCCGTCAACTGGTTATATTCGTTTAATCTAACTACCGGCTCATCTTGATTTACATATTCTTTTGTCAAATCAACCGTGTACTTTTTAGTCTCTAGTGTCCAACCATAAATCCAGTCTTCTGCAATACCTTCCCCTGCAAATGAGATTTGAGCCTTTTTATCTACTTCTTCTCCTGCGAAATTATTTGATGCCCAAAGCAAAATATTATTCAGATCTTCTTGTTTTAGTTTTTCGTTAAACAAAAACTTTGTTTTAGGTTCAATTAGCTTCAAATATGCTCCAAAAATATCTATGGTGGTAACAAATTTTGCGTTTAAAACCTTGGCAAGCTCAAACGCGGATTTTGCCAACTCCTCTTTTTCTACCGGAATAATTGGAACATTTTTATTACTGGAGCAACACTTAGAAATAATAAATTTAATTTGAGGAAGTTTAACTAAATATCTAATTATCTGCTCAGAACTGTTACTTGCCTCAAAGGCAGATAAAGATTCAATTATAAAAGAATCAAAAATACTTCCCGTATTGTTGGAAACTGTAGTCTTTGGAGTATGTTTTACAATTTTCTGGTAAAAATAGACTTCAAACATAATAAATAACCCAAATAGAGTAATAAAAATATTCGGGTAAATTTTATATACATAACTTAAAACGACTAAGCCTATAAGAAGAATAAAGAGTAAAATTCTTGTTACTTCTGTTAATAAATTAGTATACCAATGGTAAAATTTGGCTAATATTCTCATAATTTTATAAACGGCAAATAAAATATTGCTATAGGAAATACTAGAAATGCAATAAAGAATGTAAGCTCAAAAAACAACAATACTGCAAATAAAAATACGTCAGCAGTAATAAACAAAGTCTTAAAAATAATTCCCATAAATACGGAGAATTTTACTAAACCTTCCCTGTATTCATTTTTCCAAGGCTTAAAAAACGTTTTAACCATAAGAAGCATAGAAAATGCATTAAAAAATGATTTGTTGAGGTTTAAAAAATAACCTACAAGCGAAAACGGAGCTTCCAGGTACCAAAATTTAAGTATATAAATGGGCAGTCTCCACATAGTTTAAGTATAGAAACATTGCGCTCAAATTACAAACTTCTATTTAACTATTGGGCTCGAGAGGAACAATTTCTTCTGTAGTAATGTTTTTCAACATCTCATTTATTTCATCTACTGTATGTTTAATTTTGTATTGCAAAGCCATCGCTCCTGCAACATCATATCTATAATATTTCTCAAAACCTTCGAATTTATTATGGCCATTTCCATTTAACCTAATATTCATGGTGGCCACAAGATCAGACAAAAACCATCTGGCTCCAACCTGTCTCTGATGTTCATCATAGCCTGTTGGCAACTTGAGATGTCCTGGAATTTTGTCAATGAATGGTTTTGCAGCTTCATACCATTTATTTATTGCTTCGCAATTTGATTCGAAATTAGCAAATCGTTGATCAGTCACGCCTACAGTTCTCGCTCCAATAGTATTTACTGCATGATCATATGCAACAAAAGTAAAAATAGCTGATAAATCATGAGGAGGAGTTTCTGGATGCGGATCATGCAGATTAATAAAATAACCAGCTTGTTCTTGTCGCTGTGCATATTTTGCAGCGAGATATCTACTTACTCTAAATGCACGATTTTTAAGAGTAACCCATGATGTAGATTTTTTAGGAGATTCATATTTTGAAGAAGTCGATTTTTCAATCTGTATCAAGTGATTTATTATTCTATCTTCTACATCATCAAAATCTTCTCTTTTTTTACCTTCCAGGGTTTTTAATTTTAAGACTAAACCGTGTATCTCCTCCTGTGTATAAATTGACTGATAACGGATTGATGGCGTATATTTTTTTAGATATTCAGCATCTTTGACTAGCTGTTGTTCTTCTTCTGTTCTTTCATTAGGAGCTATGCTTTCAATTTGTCCCAAGGCATATTTTACGGTAATAGTTTCGTCATATTTGTGTGGATTTGCAGATTCAATATGTCTCAACACCGGAATCTGAGGAATTTGCAAAGCTCCTGATTCAAGTGACGCTTCAGTCTCCTGCTCAGCATGGCTATCTTCTGTTAAATCTTTTTCGCTATGCTCTTGCACGCCTTGAGTGATATCTTCTTCACCCTCGTACTGCCGAACATACCTCGCGCCGAATTGTTTTGCGCTGCTAAGATTACGTATTCTATAATTGTATTGCTGCAGTTGATTATCTAATTGATGTATAGTCGAAGAAACCCATCCTGCATTTTTCCCCGTAACTTCCTCCAATTCCTCCATGGATGCAGGGCCTTTTTCAAGAGCTTGAAGAATTCGCAATCTTGTTTGCGTTGTTTTAAGTTCTGTTCCATTTGGAAGCACATATATTTCTTTTTTTCCACCAATTCTTGTTTGTCCTTCAAAACCAGCAGAAACTTCAGGAACTGCGGGAACAGAGATCTCTTCAACAACCGGTTGTGGTATTATTTCTTCTGGTTTTGCTGTTTGAGGAGTATTCCAATCTTCAAATTCTGATCGAAATGTTTCGTATACTGAATGTATTGCGGGATTTCTTGAACCCAATTCTTCAAGACGTTGGATAAGGCTTTCTACTCTTTCTGACTCCGTGGAAATAGATTGATCAAGTAATTCAACTTTTTCTGCAATGCGCAGTTGTCGAGCTTGGGTTCTATCCATTATTTCGCCTATTTTTACAGCTTTTTCAAGACTTTCTTGATTAACCTGCTGACCCAGCATACTATATTGTTTTTCTCTTTTGTTAACCAAAGAGCTAAAAACCTCTCGCTGAGCTGACATTTGTTTTAAGTTTTCTATTTCTTTCGTCATATAGGTAGAGTATTATACATTAATTTTTTACAATGTCAATTATTATAGGACTTTTCTATCGCTTCCGTTATTTTTCTGATAGCCTCGGGTGTGGCACTGAATAATTTTATTGCAAAAAATAATCTGCTTCCTCGATTATTAATTTCATATACTGCTGGTATCCATGATAATTCATCCTGAATGTCAGTTGTTATTTTTACCAAACGTCCCTCACTTAAATTTGTAAACCTTCGACTAAAAAGAGCTTGTAAGCCTTTTATTGAAATCCATTTGTTGTTTTTACTATCTATGTAGTACTTACTTGGTTCTACCCTTGGGAGAGAAGCCAAAAGTCTTCTGGTTTGATCAATACTGTATACCTCTCTTGTTGATCTATCCATAGCTGCAGTTCGTTTATTTATCTCAATATTATTTACTTCTCCTACTTTATCTAAAAATTCAGTGGTCAAGCCTCTATACTGGCCGTTTACTCTTGTAGCAATTGCATATTCTGGGAAGCCTCTTTCTGACAAAACAAAACCTCTTTTTAACTGAGGAAGCGTTGCTAGCTGGTTTTTGAATTCTGAAAAAGGAGCTTTAACTTGCTCTTCAATCGGAGTATTATTTTTAAGTAAAGACAAAATCTCCCCTTCTTTTACATCTGTGTTTGTCCCAATAATTGTCCCAAAACTCACTTTTCCTACCTCTAATGCGTCTGCAACTGTTACCGGAGGATTTTTAGGGTCAAAATCATCTTGAATATCTATTGCTACTGCCAATTCTCCATTGCGCCTTGTTATTCTTCCCAGTCTCTGCTTTGCAAAAATATCAGATCTTGTGGGCCTTGCATTTATAATTACTTTTGCTCTTTCACTATCCCATCCCTCACCAATTACTCCTATAAATGTTAGAGCATTTATTTCTCCTCTATTAAATTTGTCGTATATTTCTTGTCTGGTTTTAGCCGGAACTTCTGAATAAATAGCCTCCGCTTTTATACCTTCTTCTTTCAGCTTTTCTGCTAAATATTTTGCATGCCATGCTTCTCCCCCTGCAATGCAAGATATTATTATTCCCTTACCCAAAGACGACATGGCCTTAGTAGCCTCTACCACTATTTTGTTTCTTTTTTCATCATGAGCTAAATATGAGATTTTGGTATCTATGTATTCACCTCTCTCATCGTAAATATCGGATCCATCTATTCTTAGCCCACTTTTTAACGCTACTGGTAACATTGGCGCCAGTAGATCTAGGCTTATTGCCTCTGTTATTCCTAAATTATGGATTTCATACGGAAGATATTTCTGTAATTTTTTAAACCTGTTTGCTTCGGGAGTTGCTGTAAAACCAATTACTAACTTGTCTTCTGGGATGCTTTGTACCAAATCTGCTATTGCCTGACCAAAAACATGATGCGCTTCATCCAAAACAAAAATGTCGAAATTATCGATTAGTTTCCTATCTGTTATTACAGGAAACGATTTTTTTGTCCTAACTGATTTCATCAAATCTTTCTCCCCATAGAAAATTAACCATTTCTTATAAGTATCGGATTCAAGCAAATCATTAATTATTGGGTAAGATCTCCAAAATCTCAATTTATTTAGAGCTTCTTTTTCAGCAATAAATGAAATTGTTTTTTTGTGGAACTCGGGTTCAAATATTACTTGCTCAATATTTACCAAAGATTGCCATTGCCTAATCATTTCAAGGGCTCCTTTTTTTCCAAAAAGAGAAACTATTCTTTTGTAAAAGTCTGATTCAAATAATTTTTTCGCAGATAGGGGATATTTCTCCAAGCTCGAAATTGTTTTCCTTGCTTTCTCTACCCCAATGAACTCAACTGTTTTCTTATAAAATTTGGATTCAAATAGTTTTTCATCAACAATGGGGTAGGACTGCCACTGTTTAATAATTTTCAAGGCTTCTTTCTCTCCATAAAGAGCCTCTATTTTTTTAAAGATTGTTGAATTTAAGAAATCATCTCCCTTTGGATATGATTGCCAGATTTTAATTCTTTTTAATGCTTCTTTCTCTCCATAAAGGGCTAATATTCTTTTATAGTATTCTGTTTCGAATAGTTCTTGGTTAAGAACCGGGTATTCTTTCCATTTGGAAACTGCTTTTATTGTTCCTTCCTCTCCAAATACCTCTACCATTCTTTTATAGATTTCAGAATTTATTACCCCATCACTAAATTGTCCTTTACCATGATTTTTTAAATCTTCTTCTGGTATTTCTATGTGTTCTATTTTTACGCGAGGTATTTTTACGCGAGGTATTTTTACATGTTCAATTGGGGTATATTCATATTCAGTTGCATTAGTTAAGATTGCAAAAGAATCATAAGTAGTAATTACTACGTCATTGTCTAAAAAACCTGCTTCTGTTTTTTCTGAGCTAGGAGTATCACTGAAATATGATCCAACGCCTAATTCCGGGGCAAATTTACCATATCCTCTTTCTCCACTTTTGCCCATTGTTTGATGAACCAAATCCTTAGATGGAGTTACGACTAATATTTTTGGTTTTTTTTGTTCTGGCTGGACGTCTAATAAAGCTTTAGATAGTTCCACAAAAAGAACAGTCTTTCCTGTTCCAGTAGGTAAGCTAACATATCCTCTTTTGTTTCCCTCCTCAAAAAATTTTCGTATATCTTCAAAAACGGTAAGTTGGTGTGGTCTTAAAACCGTTCTTTCTGAATCAGTAAGATATCCCTGAACACTTTTCGATAAGGATCTTGATTCCTGTTGTTTTTCTTTCATGAGACGTAAATATTAGCATTTTCATGGTGTTTTTTCAACTATAGGACGATTTGAGGGATTTAAAACCAGCCTGATTTTTTCTCGCCATCGAATTCTTTAAGTAATTCTTTCTGTTTGGAGGTTAAATTTTTGGGAATTAGGATCCTGATTCTTACATAATGATCGCCTTTTCCGCTTCCTGCAAGATGTGAAACGCCTTTTCCTCGAAGCCTAATAAGCGTATCCGGTTGTGTGCCGGCAGGAATTTTAATTTTTACATTTCCTTCTATAGTTTCTACATCTAAATTTGTTCCCAAAGCAGCTTTAGGAAAAGAAAGATCTTCTTCCGAAACTACATCGTATCCCTGCCTTTTAAATTTGGAGTGCGGCTCAACCTCCATAATTATATCTGAGTCTCCAAATCTAATTCTTGATCCGGTGTCAACACCTGCGGGAATTTTTATGGTTTGAGTTCTTCCCCCCATATTTACTCTTTTTGTCGTTCCCTTTACTGCTTCCATAAAGGAAATATTGAGCGAGTATACGGGTCTCTGTTGCGCTCTTTGCCCGAAAGGATTTGCCCCTCCGAAAAATTGTTCAAAAATTTCAAAAGGGTCGGAAAAACCTCCGAAATCAAAACCGGCTCCATCCCCTGATGTTGTATATGTATAAGTGAATGGACCCTGTTGCCCCGAAAATCCACCGAACCCACCAAACGGACCCCCTGCTCCTGGTCCTCCTTGCTCAAAAGCTGCCTCTCCAAACTGGTCGTAGGTTTTTCTTTTTTGAGAGTCGGACAAAACTTCGTACGCTTTTGTTATCTCCTTAAACTTACCCTCGGCTTCTTTGCTTTTATTTCTATCCGGATGATATTCTAACGCAAGCTTTCTATAAGCTTTTTTTATTTCAGTTTCTGTGGCATTTTTAGAAATTCCTAGAATTGAATAGTAATCTTTTGCTGCCATAATTTCTCTATTATATTATAAAAGCGCGTTATCCGCGCTTGTTTTTAAATATTTTCCTTTAAAATTAGTTAACAACTTCACCCTCTACCGGCTCGTCCTTTTTGTCTTTTTGAGGCTGTTCTTCCGCACCTGGTTCACCTTGAGTCTCTTCTGCTTGAGGCTGTTGTGCTTGATCTTCTTGCTTTTTATACATAGCTTCTCCAACTTTTTGCAAAGCGTCTGAAAGTTCTTTTGATTTAATCTCCAAATCCTCCTTCGATCCGCTATCTAATATTCCCTTTAAGGCTGCAATTTTTTCTTCTATTTCTTTTTTGCTATCTTCTGCAACTTTGTCTCCTGCGTCTTTTAGTGTTTTTTCGGCTGTAAATATCAAAGAGTCTGCCTGATTTCTTGCCTCAACTTTTGATTTTTTTTCTGCATCCTCTGTCGCATGAGCTTCGGCCTCTTTGGTCATTTTTTCAACTTCTTCTTTAGTTAGGCCGGTTGAACCTTCTATTTTAATACTTTGTTCTTTTCCAGTAGCCTTATCCTGTGCTTTAACATGTAATATTCCATTCGCATCAATATCAAATGTAACTTCTATTTGAGGAACTCCTCTAGGAGATGGCGGAATTCCATCTAATATAAATCTTCCTAATGATTTATTATCTGCTGCCATTGGACGCTCTCCCTGTAAAACATTTATTTCAACTTGGGTTTGATTGTCTGCCGCAGTCGAGAAAACTTGAGATTTAGAAGAAGGTATTGTTGTATTTCGCTCGATTAATGGTGTTGATACGGCTCCCAAAGTTTCGATTCCAAGGGTAAGAGGCGTAACGTCTAAAAGCAACACGTCTTTTACCTCTCCACCTAAAACTCCTGCCTGTACTGCGGCTCCTACAGCTACAACTTCATCGGGATTGACACTTTTGTTTGGCTCTTTTCCGAAAAACTTAGTTACAGCTTCAACTACTTTTGGCATTCTAGTCATTCCACCCACTAAAACTATTTCATCTATGTCTGTTACCTTAACTTTGGCATCTTTTAAGGCAAGCTCAACAGGCTTTATGGATTTTTGAATAAGCGGATCAACTATCTGCTCTAGCTTTGCTCTTGTTAATGTAACTGTTAAATGAAGCGGTCCGGCACTTCCTTGTGTTATAAATGGCTGATTAATTTGTGCTTCAGCTGAACTTGAAAGCTCAATTTTTGCTTTTTCTGCAGATTCTCTTAATCTTTGCAGTGCTTGCGGGTCTTTTTTTAAATCAACTCCGTTTTCTTTTTTAAATTCCTCAGCAAGGTAATCTACAATTACCTGATCAAAATCGTCTCCTCCTAAATGAGTATCGCCATTCGTAGATTTTACTTCGTAAACTCCTTCTCCAAGTTCAAGAATAGAAATGTCAAAAGTCCCTCCGCCTAAATCGTAGACTGCAATTGTATGAGCATTTTTCTTGTCCAATCCATAAGCTAGTGAAGCTGCAGTGGGTTCATTTATGATCCTAAGTACTTCAAGTCCTGCTATTTCTCCTGCTTGTTTTGTTGCCTGTCTCTGACTATCGTCAAAATATGCAGGTACCGTTATAACTGCTTGCGATACCTTGCTTCCTAGATAGGCTTCAGCATCGGCTTTAATCTTTTGCAAAATTTTCGCAGAAATTTCCTGAGGTGTGAAAGTTCTTCCTTCTACCTCAACTACTGCCATCCCGTCTCGGCCGCTTTTTATCGTATATGGAAGCCACTTCATATCAAATTGCACTGACTCGTCGGTAAATTTCTTTCCCATTAATCTTTTTATCGAAAAAATTGTGGTCTTGGGTTTTAAAACCATCTGTCTTTTTGCGACATCGCCCACTATATGAGATACAGGGTCAACCACAGAGGGAATAACATTCCTTCCTTCTGCAGAATGTATAATTTTCGGACTTCCGCCTTCCATTACGGCTACAGCCGAATTCGTTGTACCTAAATCAATTCCTATTATTTTTCCCATATTTAATTTTCTTGCCCCCCAACTATTACTTGAGCGGGTCTTAATACTTTATCACCCAGCGCATATCCCGTTCTTGTTTCTTCTAGCACTTTTCCTGCATCTCCTTCTCGCGTTGCTACTACTTCCATCAGATTAGGGTCAAAATCCTTTCCTTCTGTTTCTATTTTTTTGACTCCCTCTTGCTCAAGAATTTCTAAAAAATGCTTTATGGCAATTTTTACTCCTTCATCTTGAGTATGTTTTTGTGCCAAAATTAAACTGTCAAGACCAGGCAGCAGTCTTAAAAGTAAATCTTTGTTAGATAGCCTTATCCAATCCGCCTTTTCCATAGCTATCCTTTTTTCAAGATTCTGATAGTCCGCTACCGCTCTTTTTAGTTGGTTTTCAAGGTTCTGTCTATGATTTTCATTTTTATCTTCATGTTTTTTTTTCATTGCGAACATTTACCAGCCTTTTGCTATTTCCTCTATTAAATTTCCGAAATATCTAACCGTTGGGACAACAAGATTGTAATTTAGCCTCGCCGGACCTAATACTCCAACTTCTCCTTTTAATCTTGCCGGAGTTGTATACTTTCTGTAAACAAAACCGTACGGTCCGTTTAATTTAGGACCAAGTTCTTCTCCAAGTAATATATGTGTATCGTCATCGTCCTCTTGTCCTTCAAACAAACCTTGAAAATAATTTATTTCATCAATTGCAGAAAGTAAATTTTTAGTTACATCAATATCGAAAAACTCCGGTGAATCTAATAAATTTGCATATCCTGCACAAAATAAATCTCCGTCGTTTGTCGTTGTAACAGCCAATGCATTAGTTCTTTCCGCTAAAGCTTTAGTAAGCTCTCTTAAAAAATCTTTTTCCTTTTCTCTTAAATCCCATACTTTTTCTTTTAATGAAACTTCTTCTGCAACTGAAAGTTCTTTTTCCTTCATCAGCTGCTTTACATAGAACTTCATTCCTTCCGGAGTTGGAATTCTTCCTGCCGAAATATGCGGTTTTTTTAAATATCCCAACTCTGTCAAGCGCACCATTTCATTTCTTATTGTTGCCGGAGATGCGCTTAAATTATGCTTTTTCTCCAAAGTCTCAGAACCAACTGGCTCTGCTGTTTCTATGTATTCCTCTATTAAGCTTTTTAAGATCTCAACCTGCCTTGCTGTTAAATCATGCATATAAATTTTCAAATAAGCTCGGCCCAGATACTCGCTTGCAGAGTAAATTGTTCTGCCTAATTGCGATGTATCGAGGTTAGCAGTAACATATCATAACTGCTAATAGTTGTCAATACCTATTTTCAAAGAATTAGGTATTGATCCTGAGCGAAAGAAGTGAGTCGAATGGATCAAGAGTTCTTAGTCGAATGGTTCAGAAGGTTATTTAATGAATTCTTGAAGAGTATAAATCTGTAGAGAGTTCTTTAACAGGTTTTTGTTCAATTCTTTCCCACATTCTAACAATTGTGTCTGGATCCAGTCCCTCTTCGTTTGCTGCCAAAACCCATTCCATGTCGTTTGCTGCCTTAATTCCATCAGTAGTTCCTTCAACCATATCGTCTACAATTTGCTGTGAACTTGTAGGCAAATAATTATAAGCAGCGTCTGTCTGCCAAATCTTTGACTTTGCTTGATCCACTTTCTGAAGAGTTCCAACTATTTTACTGCGCAATCCTGCATGTTCAGGCAATGGTTTTTTGAACCTTTCGCTCATAATCGGACTATTATAGCAGTAAATTGCAAATTTATTAGGTTACTTTCTTTTTACTGCTTTTCTTTCTAGGATGTGGGCGCGTTTTTCAAGCTTTTTTCTTGTTCTTTCGTGTACTATTATTTTAAACGGGTGTTGAGGATTTTCTACTTTTTCCTGAACGCGTCTTCTGTTTGACTTAGAGATACTGAATTCCGATTCTAAATTCATGGCTGCATTATATCACCTTGTGCTAAACTTTATATATGCGTAAAAGAAAATCACTTTTGTATCTTCTTCTTATCTCGTTTTTTTCTTTTGCAGCACTTTTGTATCTCGTTTTTTTCTTTCCCCCAAAATTTAGTTTACCTTTATATTCTATTGAAATCCCTATTCTTCCAATTGCAGCATTAGCATTTTTTATTTTTACTTGGTCTATATCCTGGTTTACTTTAGCAAATAAAAGAAGAGGTGCTTTTATCAGCCTTGCTATTTTAATTTTTCTTTTGCTTAGATTTTATAAATTAAATCAGGCTCTTTTTCCTCTTCTGATTATAATTTTCTTTGTGGGACTTGAGATTTTGTTTAGAGAAAAGAAGAAACTCTGATATAATCTGAAGCTATGAACAAATATTATTTAACTACAGCTATTCCGTACGTGAATGCAAAGCCTCATGTAGGCCATGCTTTGGAATTTGTGCAGGCGGATGTGATAAAAAGATTTAGAAAAAGCTTAGGAGAAGAAGTTTTACTTTTATCGGGTGCGGATGAAAATGCAATTAAAAATGTTCAGGCAGCTGAAAAAGAAGGCGTAGAGGTTCAGAAATTTTTAGATACTCACTCAAAAGAGTTTGAAGATTTAGCAAAAGCATTAAATATTGAATTTGATGTATTTCAAAGAGGAAGCTCTAGGGTGCATCACCAGGCATCGCAGAAACTTTGGGAATTATGCCAGCATGATATTTATAAAAAGGAATATACCGGGCTTTATTGTGTCGGGTGTGAACTTTTTTATGAAAAATCAGAACTTGATGAAAACGGACAGTGCTTCGAGCACCCTGGGAAACCATTGGAAGAAGTAAGCGAAACAAACTATTTTTTTAAACTTTCAAAGTACGAAAAACAAATTAAAGACCTAATAGATTCCGACAAGCTTAAAATATATCCCCAATATAGAAAAAACGAAGTTTTGGGTTTTTTAAAAGAAGGTTTAAAAGACATTAGTATTTCAAGAAGCAACAAACGTGCTAAAAACTGGGGAGTTCCGGTACCAGACGATGATAATCAGCGTATGTACGTTTGGTTTGATGCACTCAATATTTATCAATCAGGAATAGGTTTTAATTCAAACGAGCAAGAATATAAGAAATGGTGGCCTGCGGATTTACACGTTATAGGAAAAGGAATAATTAGATTCCATGCTATTTACTGGCCTGCATTCTTATTGTCTGCAGGACTTGCACTTCCTAATGCCCTATTTGTTCATGGTTACTTTACGGTAAATGGTCAAAAAATGTCAAAAACAATAGGAAATGTTATTGATCCAATTGAAATAATAAATAAATATGGTGTGGATTCTTTGAGATACTATCTGCTTTCCGAAAATTCACCTTTTTCGGACGGTGATTTTTCTGTTGAAAAACTTGAAAAGGTTTATAACAGTGACCTTGCAAATGGACTTGGAAATTTAGTATCAAGAGTAAGTAAGTTATGTGAAAATGCAGCATTTAAACAATTTGCATCTCCTCGTGCAATTCATTTGATTGATATTTACGGTGACTATAAAAAATTACTTGAAGAATTTAGATTTAACGAGGCTCTTGCTTTAATTTGGAATAAAATCTCAAAGCTCGACAAATTTATAAACGATGAGAAACCATGGGAGCTTCTAAAAGTTTCCTCGAATCATAAGGGCAAGGATTTAAATTCTCTTCTTGCACACTCTGTTGATCAAATATATGAAATTGCAGCACTTTTGTCTCCTTTCTTGCCGGAAACCTCCGATAAAATACAAAAACAATTTTCTAAAGCGGAAATTAAATCGGGTGATGCTCTATTTCCAAGAATCTAGCGGGCTGCAAAAGTAAGAAACTGCATTTTCAAAACAATTCCTACCATAAACGAAATAGTTAAAACTACAACAATATAAACAAGAACTTCCTGGTTTGTGTGCTTTCCATGAAGCTGAAAATGCTTATACTTGGGTTTGTTTTTCTTTGCCATACTCTATTATGAGCGCATCCGTAGGCCATTTGTCAAGTCTTTGTAAACAATGATTGACTTCTTGCAAAACCAGGTATAAAATCAGCCTATGAATACTAAGGTTGTCGGTGCCATCGTAGTTTTAGTTTTGCTTCTTGGGATCGGCGGCTTTTTGGTTTTGGGACAGAACAAGCAAGCAAATCAAACAGCTACAAATATTACCCCGACTACAGTACAAAATGAAAAATCAACTACCGATATTTGGGGGATTCTTTCAAAAGGCACGAATCAAAAATGTGATTTTTCTTATATGACTTCCGATAGTTCATCAACCGGGACATTTTATTTCTCCGGCAAAAAAATGAGAGGTGATATAACATCCAAAAATGAGGGAAAAACTTCTGTGTTCTATTTAATAAGAGATGGGGACACTAATTATATGTGGGGAACAGATTTGGAAGCTGGTTTCAAAATGACCTTAAAGGAAGAAGATTTAAAGACAAATCAACAGTTTGTTCAATATTTCAATTCAGACCAAAAAGTAGATTACAAGTGTACGCCCTGGCTTGTTGATGCTAGCAAATTTACTCCTCCTTCAAATATTAAATTCACAGACCTATCAAGTTTTACTTTACCAAAATCAGGAGCCGGAGCAAGCTGCAGTACATGTAACTATTTATCAGGAGATGACAAAGCTAGTTGCTTACAGCAGCTAAATTGCCCCTCTGAGTAAGTAATTTTAGAGCTTCTATTGCAATTCTTTATCCGAAAGGCCGAAGTGATGACCTATTTCGTGAATTACAGTTGATTTTACCTGTGCCTTTATTTGTTCTTTTGTTTGCGCTACTTTCTCAATTGAATTTTTAAAAATTGTTATTTTATCAGGAGGAGAAGAATAATAAATTCCCCTTTTAGTTTGGGGAACACCTTCGTAAAGACCAAATAAAAGTCCCCAAGGCGGTAAACCTAACTGTTGAAGTTTTTGATGAGTAGGAAAATCTTCTATTACAACTGCTACGTTTTTTAATTTTTCAGCAAATTCTTTAGGGAGTGAATCAAGTGCTTCTTCTACAAGTTTTTCAAAACTTTTGTTATCCACAAACAAAGTATACACTATAAAATTAAACTCTCGGAAGTAAAAATACTTTATTTTTTGGACTTTTTTGGATTAAAAACAATATAATAAACTACCGGGATAAAGAAAAGCATTATAGTTCCGCTGAAGGTGAGCCCTGCAATTATTGCCCCACCAAGTCCCCTCCATAAAGGATCAGAAATCGTTATTGGAATTAAGCCTACTATTGCACAAATTGATGTAAGCGCTATGGGCTCAAGTCTGGATGATGCGGCATCTGCAATAGATCGTCTAAATTCCATTCCTGTTTTAATATTAGCTACAATTCTATCCATAATAAGAATAGAATTCTTAACAACAATTCCAAAAAGTGCCAAAACCCCAACCAAAGCCGGGAAAGTAAGTGCTGTTTGAGTAAGTGCAAAAATTACAAATACTCCGGAAACGGCCAATGGAATTACAAGAATAACTATTATTGCGCGTCTGAAAGAACTAAACTGCAAAACCATAGTAATAACAATCAAAAGTATAGAAATTATCATCGCCTTATAAATATCTCCTACCGATTCTTGATTTTGTTCATTTACGCCTCCTGTTTTCCAGCTATAACCTAGCGGGAGATCAAGTTCGTCATTTGCGTAAGCTTCAAGTTTTGAATTAACCTGTGGAATTGTATACCCGCTTTTTACCCCTGCAGTTACTGATATTGTGCGCTTGCCGTCTTCTCTTGTAATCAATGTCGGATTTGGCTCAAGTCTTAAAAACCCTAAAGATGTTATCGGAACAACTCCTGTTTGGGTTGGAATACTTATTCCTGAAATTTCATCTGCAGTTGGAATTTTTCTTCCCATTCTAAGTGTTATATCTTCAGAAGTATTGGTATCTTTATCAAGTTTTATGCTATCTATCTTGACTCCAGTTGCAAAAAGCCTAAGCCAGAATCCTGCCGCATCGGGTGTAAGTGAATAACTTGCGAGTCTTTGTTCATCAGGCTCAAAAACAATTTTGCTTGTTCCTGCTTTTATTGATTTTGAAACGTTTGTTGCACTCGGTTCTTTATTAAGAAAAGAGATAGCTTTATTGGCATACGCATCAAGCGTTGAAAGATCGGGTCCAAAAATTTTGATTTGAATGTCAGATCCTGCTGGCGGTCCCCCGGTTTCCTCATTTACGGATAACTTACCTTTGTTATAATTTTTAAATTCAGCTCGAAGATAATCTGCAATTTCTCCTGAGGTTAGTTTTTTATTTTCGTCAAAAATAAGCGTGTAATTGAAAATGTTTTCCGTTGACACTCCGCCACCAAAAGGATTATAACCTGCTCCTATGTTTAGGACTACATGGTCTGTTTCCGGTGTTTTTACAAGAGTTTTAAGAATTTTTAAGGATTCTTGAGTAGATGTCTTAAGGTTTGTTCCCGAAGGAAGTTCGACCGAGACGGAAAGTGTGTCTCCGTTGGATTTTGGGAAAAACTCATTTTTTACAAAACCAAATGGTACGAGTAGATAAGAAAATATTGAAAAAATCACAACTATTATTATTAACTGACGTCTTGCTTTTTGTGATGCTAAAATTTTGTAAATAAAATTGCTATAAGTATTTTCAACGCGCTGAAAACTTAAAACTCCATTACCTAACGCCTGAGTTATTCTTGCAACTCTCTGTCTTATCAGTTTAAATTTAATTTTTGAATCAATTAAAGGAAACAATGTTTTTCTTATAAGAAAAACTACAATAAGAAACAAAATAAAAGAGCCTATCTGAACAGGAAGCAAACTGTTTTTTGGAAATATTGCAAAAAGTAAAAAAATAAGAACAACTGCAGTTATTATTTTTGCAAAAATAATAACTCTTCTTGGAAAATTTGGTTTAAGAAGAAATATCATAAAAGGAAGGGTTATAAAAATTGCTACAAAAAATGAAGCTGCAAGGGTTGTCGAAACGACAATGGGAATTGGTTTAATAAAAAGCCCGACTAATCCCCCTGCTATTAAAATTGGTAAGAATGCCCAGATTGTAGTCGCTGTTGTGGTAGTTATAGCTGTAATAAAGTCCCTAAAAACCAAAGCTCCGCTTTGTCGCGCTGTAAACTTTCCGCTTCTGTGATACGCGCTTATTGCCGAAACGATAACTATCGTATCATCAACCAGAAGTCCCAAAGATAAAAGGAGTGCAAAAACCGAAAGAAAGTTTAAGGTGATACCTGTCAAACCCATCACTATAAATGAAATTAAAAACGTAAGAGGTGTTGCCAAAAGTGCAACAGCTGATTGTCTTGCTCCTAAGAATAAAAACAAGACTATTGCAACAAGAATTATTGTTTCAATTAAATCTTTTTGAAGCTCATCAAATTGATCTGTTATAAGCTTTGCATAGTTTGTAACGTCTAAAAGTTTAAAATTGCCGTTCTGTGTTTTTAGTTCCTGTTCTATTAGTTTTTCAGCATCTTTTTGCGCTTTTTCGATGTTAACTGTAGTAATTCTAAAAACATCAAAGGTTACAGCCTGTGATATTTTCCCTCCCCTTTCTCCTGTAAAAACTGGAAACTGCCCGGGCTTTGCTATTTCAACTACGTCTGCAATATCTGAAAGATTTACTATTTGTCCTCCCAAATTTATCTTTAAAAGTCTTATGTCATCTATTTCGGAAATTACAGGATCAATAGTAAGTGCAAAAGTAGATTGATCTGTACTTACATTTCCCGAAGGATATGAGTTAAGGGCGCTTTTTACGGCACCTATTAACTGCTGCGGATTTACACTAAATGTAGATATAGCCTCGGGCCTTATCACTATTTGAATCTCCTGCTCCGGAGCACCCGAAACACTTACGCTGTCAATAGTTGGAAGGTCAATCAATTTTTGCTTTAAGCTTTTGGCAAAACGGTATAGGCTAGCATTATCCTCTTTTCCTCGTATTGTAAACGTCCAAATGGGAGTTTTCTGAATATCTATTTTCATAACATTTGGTTTTAGAGAAGAGGCAGGAAGCGAGGAAATAGAATCTACTGCGGACTGTACATCTGTTTTTGCCTTATCAATATCAATACCTGTATTAAACTCAATCGACACGTTTGAGACTGACTCGGACGAGCTTGAAACAACGGTTTTAACACCTGAAACTCCTGCTACTGAGTCCTCAACCGGAATGGTTACTAGAGACTCTATATCTGAGGGGTTTGCTCCAGGCAAAACTGTTGTAACAATAATTTGTGGTATTGTTACATCTGGAAATAAATTTCTTGGCAAACCTAAAAAACTCACTGAACCAAAAATAGTTATGCCCAAAACAATCAGAAATACCAATCTTAGATTTGAAAAATATTTGGCAATTGGTGTTTCTAAAAGTCCCTGAGGTACTTTTAAACGCTGGAGATAAACTGATATATGCTTCATAACTTAGCGGTCAAGCGAAATCTTGTCTCCTTCGATAACGTTTCGATCAAGAACAACTTGAGCATTTTGAGGAAGACCGGACAGTACCTGCACGTAACGTCCTTGAATTTGTCCAAGTGTTATTTTTTTTACTCTTGCAATATCTTTGTCATCTACAATATACACAAACGCCTCTTCTTGAGTCTGAACTATTGCATCAAGCGGAATATAGGGATCTATATCTGTTGTATCGGCAACTCCAATTGGTATTTCAATGTTTATAAATGCAGCGTCTGTTAATCTTTGGGCAAAACTTTCATCTAAAACATAAATTACGGAATATAAAACTCCGTTTGTTGCATCCTTAGAAATATATGTAGGAAGCATTGATACTTTTTTTTCTCTTATGTAGAGTTTGCTTGGTTCAAATCTTGATATTTTTTCTGCAATATCTTGAGGTACATTTGCAACAACTTCTACAGCTTGGGAAAATCCCGATATTTGTGCAAGTAATGTACCAGGATTTACATTATCACCAACGTGAACAAAAATTTTATCCACTGTACCCCCAAAAGGTGCTGATGGAAACATAGTAGCCTCATTTACAAGCGCCATGTTATACTGAAGTTTAATTAGCTGCAAACTCATATTTAAATTTTTCTCTTGTAAATCTAGCTGCTGAAGGGTTATTTGATACTGCAAAAGCGTATTATTTTCGCTTGCTTCATTTGATTGAACTTGCAGGTTTCCAAAAGCAGATCTTGTTTGTACCATTGCAGCTTGATATTGAGTAAGTATTTGCTTAGCCTGTAAAATAGCTGCATCATTTATTCCCCCTACGTTTGTCTGTTCCAAGTTTGATATATTTGAAACAATTCCATTAACTACAGTCGTTTGCAAATCTAAAAGCGCTTGAGTGTCTGTTGTAGACTGAGTGACAATATCATGCAGAATTGCAGTGTTTCCTTTGTTATTATCAGCTAGTTTTCGCTGTTTGGCAATCGTGTCTTTCTGTAAATTATAAGTATCATTTGCAGTATTTAGCTGAACGCCTGCAATTTGCCTTGCGATAGATAAAACGTTTCCACCTGAATAATTTGTGGAAAGAGACAGTATATTTGTTCCCTTAATTACTTCCTGCCCCTCGTAAGCATTTATACTTTGTACAATCCCGGGTGTTTGCGCAACAATTTTAATAACTCCCGCTTTTTCTACTTTCCCTTGATACATAATTTGAGGTGCGCTTCCTACTTTATAAATATGGGCAACTTTTGCAGGAATAGCTTTGTCTTGAGCAGACGGTTTTGGAGCAAAAAACAAATTTCCTAAAATCATTAGTATTAAAAACGAAAAAAGGGTCGCTGCTAAAGCTTTGTATGGATTTTTTTGAACAAAAAGAAGTATATTCTTTGTATAAATTCTTTTTTTGTCTCGAATTTTTGAAATATGGCGCGGCAGTATTTTTCTTAATTTTTCAATAGATATCATAGAATTATCCTCTTTCGTGGCAGTTTAAAAGAAGCAGAGGCTAGTTTAGCCCAAATTAGTCCTAAAGTCAAGACATATTGAGCTAAAAGTGGGAAATTTTTAATCCTATAGCAGGATTCGGGCGGTGTTTATTTTTGGTTATACCAAAGCCACAAAATGTAAGTTCCAGCTCCTAAAAATACTCCAATAAAGATTGGAAGATATGGCGTAAATTGATTGTAGAAATAAATCCCCATTAAAACTCCGAACGAAACTGCGGATGATTTAAAAAGACCAGCTTGCCACCAATTTAATTTAATTCCCTTTTTGTATCTCTTCCACATATAATTATATTTTCATTAAATTTGTTTTTTGTCAATTGCAAGAATTATTTATTTATGATTAAATACCTTTGCATCAAGAGTGCCCGAATATATCGGACCGGCAACCGAGCCCTGAGCATGTTGAAAGGGATGCGGTGCCAAGTCATTTGAAGATGCGCCCTAAAATGATTGATGGGAAAAATTTTATTTTTACTTCGGAGTCTGTTTGCAGCGGCCACCCGGATAAAATCTGTGATTCAATAAGCGACTCTATTTTGGACGAGGTTTTAAAACAAGATCCCTACGGCAAAGTTGCCGTTGAAACTTTGGTTACATACGGAAGAATTGTTCTGGCAGGTGAAATAAGCGCAAACGCAAAAGTTAATTTTGAAAGTGTAGCAAGAAAAAGGATTAAACAATTAGGATACACAAATCCGCTTTTTAATTTTACCGATAAATCTCCAATTGATATTTATATCCACCACCAGTCGAATGAAATAGCACGCGGGGTTAATAGAAAAGGAGCGGGAGATCAAGGAATGATGTTTGGATATGCATGTAGAGAAACAAAAAACTTAATGCCACTCCCTGTTTCAATCGCGCATAAATTAGCCGAAAAACTTGATGAAGAAAAAATAAAAAATCCTTTTCTATATCCAGACGGAAAAACGCAGGTTACGGTAGAGTATAAAAATAGTGCCCCTTATAAAATAAATCAGGTGGTAATTGCAGTGCCGCACAGTAAAGATTTAAAACATAATGATATAAAAGATTTTGTTTATGAAAACATTGTAAAAAAAGTTTTAGGTGATTTTGGGTTTAAAATTCATAATAAAAATTTAATCGTAAACGGTACTGGAGTCTGGCATATGCCAGGTCCTGCATCAGATACAGGAGTTACGGGAAGAAAAATAATTGTTGACACTTATGGAGGGTATGCAAGAGTTGGCGGAGGAGCATTCAGCGGAAAAGATGCAACAAAAGTGGACAGAAGCGGTGCTTACGCAGCCAGACTTTTAGCAAAAAATATAGTTGCGTCTAACATGGCTGAAAAGGCAGAAGTTAGGCTTGCCTACTTTATTGGAGCAAAAAAGCCGGTAATGCAGGACGTAGAAACTTTTGGTACGGAAAGAAAAGAAAAAAAAGTAATTTTAGATTTTATGGAAAAGATTATGGACACATCAGTGGAAGGAATAATAGAAGGATTAGAACTTAGAAAGCCTGTATATTTAAAAACATCAACTTACGGGCACTTCGGCAGAAGTAAATTTAACTGGGAGAAAATAGTAAGTTAAAAAGGAAGCTCGTCGGTAACAAATTTGGGTTTTCTTGAAGATTCCCTATATTCGCACCATTTGCATGTAGAACTTGCTTGGGGCTCTGGCCCTTCAAGAAGTTTATCTATGTCTTTCATAAAATTTAAAAACGCCTGATCGTCTATTTTTACATTCATCCATGTATGTGGAAAATCTAAAAGAACAACGCCATCTTTATACATAACTTTATCTGGATAAAAGATTAATAACGCATGACCTGATATTTTAATAGGTTCACCCATTTTCGGATTTTCAAATGCAAATTTATAAGAGGCAAGTTGCGTCATATATTTTTCTCCTTTGTCTTCCCCGGGCTGACTAAGTTTTAAATCTATAATAGTATAGGTATTATCAGGATTTTTCATTAACAAATCATATTTCCCTTTTATAAAAACAGAGGTTCCAGGAATTGATTTTGATTCAATAAATCCTTCTTGGCTAACTATTTCTCCGTCTGACAAATCTGCAAAAATTGATTTTAAATTCTTTCCAACTAAACTTCCTTGAACTCTGCTATTAATTGCATTAAAAACTCCTGGCATTAAAGCTCTTGGACGATCTATCAAGCCCTTAGCTTTCAAGTAATAACAAAGTTTACATTCTTCGTAGAGGTAGGCAAAATCCGAAGGGGATAATTTATACATTGATTGAATTATAGCAAATTAAAAAGCGAGGCGGATTACCAGCTACCTCCACCCCCGCCTCCACCCCCACCCCCTGAAGATCCACTTGAAAATCCAGAGGAGCTTGAAGGCGCTGATGTTGTAAAACTGCTTGAAGCTATAGTGCTAAAAACTGCGTAATTTGTGTAAAAATTGCCCGAACCGGAATACCAATCGGGTTTATAATCGGGTTTTAAAATTTTTAATGCAGACATAAATTTATCTATATATCCAAGTGCCATTGCATATGGAATCATCTGTTCCACTGTATAAAATTTTTCCGCTTGCCATTTATAATTTCTATCCATACTTTTTAAAAATAATTTTAAGCCATCTATTTTAAAGTCCGCCTCATCTCCTTTTGCAGTTCGGCCATTAAGCTTTAAGGACAAGAAAAATAAAACTGCTGAGAGGATTATATTGCCAAAGAAAAAAGAAATAAGAGAAAATACTAAGAGAAATTGTTTTTGGATTTTTGGATTTTTTGTGTAATACCCTTTATCAACTAGCGTAGAAAACACCTGATCTTCCATTTTTGCAAAGGTAGTATAAAAATCTGTTTTTAAGTCTGAAACCTTAATACTATCTCCTGTTTTGAAAAGCCTATCCATTAAAGTTTTTTCAAAATTAAGTAATTTATTGTCTGGATTTTTCAGTTTTAAAATTATTTGATCTGATGAATCCGGTAACAAAGTTCTTGTTGTTTTTTTGCCTTCAATTTTTATATATTTTCTGATTGCCAAATCAAAAATAGTCGCAGTGATATCATCTCTTTCAAGTCGTGTGGTATCTATTGTTCCCGCCAGAGCTGGCGCAAGCCTTTGTCCTTTACTGTCGTTTGGAATATCAAAATTTACCGCCGGCGGCCCAAATCTTTGTTTATTTTTATGTTTCCTATACCAGAAAATTAAGTATGCGGGAAAAATAATATTAAGAACTAACCATACCAAGTAATAATATTTAAGAACTAGTCCAAATATTTTTTCGCTCAAGGTTTGTGGTGGATCTTTAGATAAAATGCTTTCGGGAAAAGTTTTCGGCGGATAAACAGCAACTATCGTTAACCCATATCCCGGATAAAGAACTTGGGAGGTTTTAGCTGAATTTTGTGAGACATTACAAGCTTGATCTGTTGAACCGCTAGGGCCTTCAAAACAAATTAATTTAGTAGGATTAATTCCAAAGTCAGTATTAATTTGCATGGTTGCTTTTTCTATATCTACTTCCCATTCGTTTCCGGTTGTGTTCCAATAGATTTCGTCATGATCAGTAAAATTACTTCCAATTCCATTTTCAACGGTATAAAAAATTGTATATGTATGTGAACCGGTTATGGTCTTATCCGCGTCTCCGATTTTTAAGGAGATTTGTCTTGCGTCATTTGTTGTTTTAAAGCTTTCGCTTTCACCATCTCTTAAAATCTTAATGTTATAAATTTTTGTAATTCTGTATAAATTTTCTACACTACTGTAAAGAGGAACATTTCTAAAAATTCCGTGCCTATAAAGATCTTCAAAATCATAATTTATAGTTTCGGTAAAATCCATCAAACCGTTTTTATGCGCCGTAATTTTTGTGTCGAAGGAATGAATTACTTCAGCAAATGAGGATTTCGGAAAAAGAAAGAAAATAAAAATAAACACTGATAGTAATAATTTTTTCATTTTCTTAATGGGATTTTATCACTTTGTAAAAAAGCATGCCATCTTATCCGTTTACGACCTGAGGCGTATTTACTCTTTCCTTGAATGCATTATAGTTTTCTTCTCTTTCAAAAGTCATGCCAACAAAATATTCCCCATCTTCTAAGATTATACTTCCTTCAAGAGCTGCGACTTCTGCTCCTGGGCCTATTTCACGTTTAATTTGGCCACCCGATTCCTGAATAACCATCTTGTATTTTGCTAGCGTTTCCTTGTTGATA
>Ga0154974_112_pt1 | contig 151833 bp, 171 predicted proteins | sample RifCSPhighO2_01_FD_105942 | JGI IMG/M metagenome (GOLD analysis project Ga0154974, IMG submission 105942) | Candidatus Levybacteria bacterium RIFCSPHIGHO2_01_FULL_36_15b | reverse complement strand
AGGGATCAGCAATTCGGCAGAATTGAACCCCATAAAATACATAATTTTACAATTAGAAATTTACAACCAGTTTCAAAATATTATTTTGTAATTGTAAGCGGTAAAGGAAATTACACTAACAATTCTCTTCCGTTTGAAGTTACTACCGGACCACTTCTTTCGACAGATCCACCAGCAGAAGACCCAACAAGTGGAAAAGTCATTACTCCAAATGGAATTTCACCTGAAGAATCAATTATCTACGTGGTTGCAGAAGGATCTCAAGTTGTATCAACTCTTACTAAGCCTGACGGTACTTTTGTACTTCCACTTAATTCATTAAGGTCAGCTGATTTAAGTTCATATTTTTCTTTGAATTTAGACACATCGCTCAAGCTGCTTGCTATTGGTGAAGGAATGTTCTCGAATGTTAAGCTATCTAGCTTACAGGCGCATCCCGTTCCAGTTATTACTTTATCTAATGACTATGACTTTACGATTGAGACGTCTCCTACTTCATCTTCTTCCGCAGAGCTTTCGGGATTTCCCCCACTTGAGACAAGACAAGGCACTAAAGAGGAACCTAAAATTTTATCTCCAGAGAAAGACCAAGAATTTACCGATCAAAAGCCGCAATTTAAAGGTACAGCTTTGCCAAATGAGGAAGTACAAATAACAATAAATTCAGATGAGCAAATAAAAACCACAGTAATTGCCGACTCAAAGGGTAATTGGACATATCGACCACAAAGTGATCTTACAGCTGGAAACCATACAATAACAATTACCACCAAGGACTCAACGGGTATTGTTAAAACGATTAAACAATCATTTACGGTTTTTGCATCTGGTACTCAAGTTTCGGGCGAAAAAGGGTCACCTACCCCTACTCCAATACCTAGCTTAACAATAACCGTATCTCCTACCCCTACCCCTACTCCTACTCTTACGAATGTTCAGCCTACAGAAACTCCTGTTTTTATCTCCCCAACAGTTAGTCCAATTGACTCTTTAATAATTACAGCTACACCAAGTCTTCCACCTACAGGAAGTTCTAGTATAATGACAGTAACAATTATTGGACTCCTGTTCACACTTTTTGGAGGCTTGATCTTCCTTCTGACCCGGGGAGCAATTTAGATAATATGAAAATCGCAATAATAGGAGCTGGATTCACGGGACTTTCTGCAGCTTACGAATTAGTAAAAAGAAATCATAAGGTTACAGTCTTCGAAAAGGACTCAAATCCGGGAGGACTTGCAATAGGCTATAAGGAAAAGGATTGGAACTGGTCATTGGAAAAACACTATCACCATTGGTTTACAAACGACCGAAGTATTTTAGAATTAGCTAAAGAAATTAATTACGAGGTTATTGTTAAACGACCCAAAACTTCAGTCTATATTAAAGAAAAAATTTTTCAACTTGATTCTCCAATGCTGGTTTTAAATTTTCCACTTCTTTCTTTTTTAGAAAGATTAAGAATGAGTGCGGTAATTGCATTCTTTAAGATCTATCCATTTTGGAAGAGTCTTGAAAAATACAAGGCGTCGGAAATTTTACCAAAGCTTATGGGAAAAAAATCTTACTCTCTTATATGGGAGCCGTTGTTTGTAAACAAATTTGGAGATTTTATAGACAATATTTCACTTGCATGGTTTTGGGCTAGAATCAAAAAACGCACTCCTTCACTTGCATATCCTAAAGGTGGATTTTTAAATTTTGCAAACTACCTTGTTGAAAAAATAAAACAAAAGGAAGGAATTTTCTATTTCAATACCGAAATTGTAGAACTTACATCAACCGGGCAACCACAAATAAAATTTAAAATTGGAGAAAAATTGCAAACCGAAAAATACGATGCCGTAATAGTAACTGCACCTTCTTTTCTATTTCTTAAAATTGCTCCTGAACTTCCGGAAGAATATAAAAATAGTCTGGGCAAGCTTAAAGGACTGGGCGCGACTAATTTAGTTCTTAGAATGAAAGACGTTTTCTTCAAAGACGGGACTTATTGGCTTAGTGTTTGTGATAAAAGTTCTCCTGTTATGGCAATTGTTGAGCATACAAATTTTATGGATAAAAAAAACTATCACAATGAACACCTTTTATATTTAGGGAATTATAAAGAACAAACTAGCGAATACTTCTCTTTTTCTAAAGAAGAAATGCTTGCAAGATTTGATGATTATTTAAGAAAAATTAATCCCGAATACAAAAAAAATATTATAGGAATGGAACTTTTTAAAGCACCATTTGCACAACCTATTATCCCTACCAACTATTCAAAGATTTTACCCTCTTTTAAAACTCCACTAAATGGTGTTTATCTTGCAAATATAGAACAGGTTTATCCGTGGGATAGAGGAACAAATTATGCGGTTGAGCTAGGACAGAAAGTTGCAGATATTGTTTTAAAAGATGAATAAATGGATAGAGTTTTTAAAAAAATACATATTTGGAATTCTAATTATTCTATTTTCTTTGATTTTTTCCTCGTGGCTAATGTTTTCAACTTTTTCCTATAAGGATAGCGATATGCTAATTGCCGGAAAAGCATGGAGTGATTTTGGAAGTCATATTCCGCTTATACGAAGCTTTTCCTTGGGAGATAACTTTCCGCCACAATACCCTTTATTTTCCGACGCTCCTATAAAATATCATTTTCTTTTTTATGCCCTAACCGGGGTTCTTGAGAAAGCGGGACTAAGAATAGATTTTGCCTTAAACGTTCCTTCGATATTTGGATTTTCTTTTCTAATTATCATGATTTATGTTTTCGCAAAAAAAATTTTCAAATCTGCTGCAGTTGGAATTTTGAGTGTAATATTATTTCTATTTAATGGCTCTTTGAGTTTTTTAAATTTTTTTTCAAAGCACCCTCTCTCGATTAATAGTTTTAATGAGGTATTAACAAATCAAACATTTCCTTCTTTTGGCCCTTATGATCACACCAGTACAGTATCTGCTTTTTGGAATTTAAATATTTATACAAATCAAAGACATCTTGCAATATCTTATGGGCTTTCTCTTTTTATCATCTATTTATTTTTAAATTTAAAAGATGGAAAACGGAAGGAAAACTTGTTAAAAGCAGTATTAATTGGCATAATTTTTGGAATTTCTTTTTTTCTTAATATGGCGGTGTTTTTAATGACTATCGTTATTTTGTTTTGCCTTTTTCTATTCTTAAAAAAACAAAGAATTTATATTTTTATTACACTTTCAACGGCTTTAATTTTTGCACTTCCCTCTTATTTTTATATTAATAAAGTTCCGTCTGTTTTTAGCATAACTACACATTTTGGATATCTTGTTGAAAAATTGAATATCCAAAGCTTTCTAAGTTATTGGTTTCAAAACTTGGGTTTACACACGATATTAATTTTAATCTCCTTAATAATTGCTACAAAATTTCAAAGGAAAGTATTTTTGTCTTTTTTTGTTTTGTTTATTATAGGCAACCTAATCCAGTTCTCTCCGGAAATTTCAGCAAATCATAAATTTTTTAATTATTTTATGATAATTGGCGTAATGTTTTCTTCATATTTTTTGGTGTATTTATGGAATAAAAGAAATATTTTAAAACCCTTCGTGATGGTTTTAATTTTCTTTTTAACGCTCTCCGGGATTATTGATTTTTTCCCAATTTTAAACGATGGGAAAATTGCTTTGGCGGATTATAAAAAAGATAAAGACATCGAATGGATAGTAAAGAACACTCCAAAAAATTCTATTTTTTTGAATACGGATTATTTTATGGACAAAGCAAACATTGCTGGAAGAAAAATATTTTTAGGGTGGCCTTATTTTGCATGGAGTCAGGGATATGATACTAATTCAAGGGATATTATAAGAAAAGAGATGCTTAACTCGAAAATTTTAAATGATTTTTGCACAGAGTCTAGAAATTATAAATTAGACTTTTTAGAAACTAATGTGCTAAATAAATATGATTTCCCAATAAACTACGATTTATTTAAAAATAACTTAAAACTTCTATACAGTAGTGATGATAAAAGCTATGCAATATATGACATAAAGAAATCGTGCAGATGAGATTGAAAAGCATAAAAGATTACATTTTTAAATATAAAGAACAGTTCTTTTTGTTTTTTGTATCTATTTTATATCTTTCTCTCTTGTATTTTTTTTCTACATATAAATTTCATTATCAAGAAGATGAATTTATTACAGCTTTTATTTCATTTTCGTTACCGCCAATTAATCAGATCGACTGGTTTTCGGTTGTACCGGGTAAAGGTGATTGGGTTGCCCAGTTTCCTGTTCTATATTTTGCAATTCAAAAGTTATTTATTGAATTTCTTAAACCGAGTATTGAAAGCATACGTATTTCAACTTGGCCATACCAATTATTAAGCTTAGTTTATTTATATTTAATTGGTAAGGAATATTTTAGTGAAAGAAAAATGCAAGTTTTGCTACCATTAATTTACATTTTCCTTGCTCCTAATTTATATTTATCTAGTCTGGGACTTCACTTCATCAGTAGTACTGCATTTTTCATAGCTTCTTATTATTATTTCCTGCTTATTATTAAAAGATCAAAAATTAAATACGCTATATTATGTGGCATCTTTCTTTTTCTATGCTACATGACATATGCATCTTCATATATAGCATTCCCATTATTATTATTATTTATAATACTAGAGTCGATTAGAAATAGGACATTAAAATTTATCAAGCTATTTGTTGTTTCTACTACTATTTTTTTAATTTTACTTTCTCCATTAATATTACATGCCATAAGAGTTGATAATTTTTTTATACAAAGAATTGACCAAGTAACAATTTTTAACTCCAGTGACGTTCAACAACAAGTTAGCAATGGGGTAAGCTTTATTTCAATCATATTAAACCAAGTTAAATTTAATTTTCTTTCACTATTTTTAGATGACATTGGCGGAGTTAACGAATATTATTTTGGACATCAGGCTCTTTTTAACAGTATGACATTTTTGCTAATCGTAATTGGTACGTTTATTGGAATATTAAAATCATTGAAGAACACTTTTTTCTTATATCCTATTTTTATACTAATTGTCAGCTTTATTATGGGAATGGTACTAACAGTGCCTGTGGGAGCATTTCATAGAATTTATATTTCGTTTCCCTTTATCGCAATAATAATTGCTACTGCAATACAATATATTCCTAAAGTTAAAAACCATAATCACATAATTTTAGGGGTTTTTATTATTTATGCCATATATAATTTGGGCTCTACAGAAAGAATGATAAATAAAGATAAAAATATTAGTATACTCACGGACAGTGTTTACATTGAAAACTACATAAAAAGTAACGCAAATTTTAACACAAAAATATTTGTATCGTCTTATCCCGCTTATCACCTTGGCAAGGAGCTTTTGTTCAGAACAAAAAATTTACTTCCTATAGAAAGTAACTATTTTGACACTATTCTTCCTAAAGTAGACAAAAACAGTATAGTTTTGCTTCACTACCCCAACGAAGAGCAATTAAATATTTTATATCAAAAATTTCCAAATGGATTATACGTCAACAAAATGGGAGACTATGTTTTTAAATTCCATTCTATATTTAATACAAAGCCATAGTTAATTTAATATAATCTAATAATGGAAATGTTTGAAATACTAAAGTGGTGGGTCGTACTTTTTCTTACTGGAGTTATTTTTTTACCTCTAACTTTTTTTATTTTTAGCAATTTTAAAGATAAAGGATATATTTTTTCAAAAATCATTGGGATCGCTTTTATTTCTTATGCTGTATTTATTATTTCGTGGTTAAAAATATTGCCCTTCTCTTTTGCTGAAATTCTTTTGGTATGCTTTGGGTTTTTGATGCTTAATATTTATATTGCAAAAAAAATAAATTTAGTAAAAATCTTAAAACAAAACATCAAATTAATTATTTTTGAGGAATTATTGTTTGCAATTGGGCTTCTGTTTTGGACTTTTGTCAGAGGAAACTTACCGGATATAAGTGGGCTTGAAAAATTTATGGATTTTGGATTCGTTAATTCAATTCTACGAAGTACTTATTTCCCTCCTCTTGATATGTGGTATCCTCCGTTTCCAATTAATTACTACTATTTTGGGCATTTAGTAACTGCCGTAATAATTAGGGCATCATTTATTCCCTCATCAATCGGCTATAACCTTATGCTTGCAAGCTTATTCTCTTTAACCTTTCTAATAGTTTTCTCGCTTGTTATGAATTTATTCGAGCAATTTAAATCTGATGCTAAGACAGTTTTTGCAGGATTATTATCTGCTGCTCTTGTTACATTCGGAGGTAATTTAACGACAATTTACACATTTTTTAAGGCGTATATGCCACTTGATAAGCCTGTTCCTTTTTGGACTTTGCCGTTTCAACCCGTTAATTTTCCTAACGATTATTGGTATCCAAATGCCACTAGGTTTATCGAATATACAATTCATGAGTTTCCAATGTACTCTTTTGTAGTGTCTGATTTACATGGGCATGTGCTAGATATACCATTTGTACTTTTAACAATTGCGATATTGTTTTCGATGTTTATAGGTTTTAAAAGCCACAATAAAGTTAGACTTTTATTTACGGGCTTAATAAGTTTTTTACTTGCAATAATGTATATGACCAATGCATGGGACGGCTTAATATATCTAATACTTACAATTTTAGTTTTAACATTACTTGCAAGAAAAGAGAAGAAACTTAAGGATTTTATTGTTAATATTGCAATAATTTTTATAGGATTTTTTATATTTTCTTTACCATTTAGTCTACATTTTAAACCTTTTGCATCCGGAATCGGAGTAATATGTGCACCCGAATTTTTAACATCATTGACTAAGCTTGGCCCGTTTCTTTTTGAAGCAAATCACTGTCAGAGATCACCGATTTGGCAACTTTTTATTTTATATGGATTTTTCTACTTTTTTGTAATTTCATTTATTGTTTTTTTAAAAACAAGACAAAAAAATATAACAGCACCAGATAAGTTTGTTGGTTTATTAATAACTGTCTCAACCATGCTTTTAATAGTACCGGAGTTTATTTATCTTAAGGACATTTATCCTGCCCACTATAGAGCAAATACAATGTTTAAGCTTTCATATGAAGCATTTATAATGCTTTCCGCATCCTGTGGTTATATAATTTTTAGAATATTAACCAGTCTTAAATCAAAAAGAAATATTACCTTATTTTTTATCCCAACATTTATTCTGGTTTATATGATACTCACTTACAGTATTTTTGCTATTAATTCTTTTTATGCAGACCTAAAAATTTATAAAGGACTTGACGGGCTTACATATTTAAAAAGCCTCTATCCAGGCGATTACGCAGCAATAAAATGGATAAATTCCAATATTAAAGGCCAGCCGGTTATATTGGAGGCAAACGGAGATTCATATACTAATTATGCAAGAATTTCCTCAAATACAGGACTTCCAACTGTTGCGGGATGGCCGGTACACGAGTGGCTTTGGAGAGGAACATATGATGTTGTTTCACCAAGAATAGATGACGTTCAAACTTTATATACTACAAATAATTTAGCCCTCACGAAAGAATTATTAAAGAAATATAAAATTGATTATGTTTTTATTTCATCGCTTGAAAAAGAGAAATATCCGGACTTAAAAGATGACAAGTTTAAAAATCTAGGGAGATTGGTTTTTAGCTATAACGAAACTAAGCTTTATAAAATCAGTTTTTAGGTGTTGGAGTAACCCTGCAATTTCCCTGCTCTATTTCGCAAGCAATATATTTAGAAATTTCAGAAAAATTACCATTTCCCACCCTTGGAACTAGAACTGATAAGTAATTATACTCTTCTGAAATAGGTGCTTCCAAAAGTAATCCGTCTCTTTGACTTGATTCATCTCCATAATCTATTACAACGCTTTCAACTTTTGATTTGCTCATTTTTTGGGCAAGTTTTACAAAATCATCTAATTCTTCATATTTAATATCAGTATCAATACTAGATTTAATCGTGTTATATAAATTAATTAGCTTAACCGGATTGACTAAGGTTTCGGCCGAAAAAACTTTATTCTTAAAAGCAGAGATTATTTGTTGCTGTCTTCTGCTTCGTGCAAAATCACTTCCCTCAAGTCCTAAAGCGTGTCTTGAACGCACAAATTTTAAGGCAGTTTCGCCATCCATATGAGTTGGCCCTTTATCGAAATGAAGACGTGTATATCTACAAGAAAACTTTTCTTGTATTTCAAGTTCTGCCGGACCTGTTGCTATAAATTCTTTGATATTTTCATCGCTATTTCCGCAAGTATCATCTTCCTTACCGCTTAATGGATAAGCATAATCATCCAAAGTATTTTCCACATTTATATCTAAACCCCCAATAATATCTACTGCAGCAACAAATCCCGAGAAATCAATTTTTATTCCATAATCTATATTTTGTCCGGTAACTTTTCTTACAACTGCCTCTGTAAGCTTTAAACCTCCACCTTTTCTTTTTAATTCCCCGTAAGAATAAGCCGTATTGATTTTTTTATTACTCCCCGAAAGCTCTGGAATCCATAGATCTCGAGGCAGTGATGTTAAAGTAAGTTTATTTTTCTCCTCATCAATACTGGCAAGCATTATTGTGTCTGTTAGGTTGGGACCTTCGTGGTTTCCGCCTCCTACTCCTAAAATAAGTATGTTTAATTTATGAGGATTAACTTGTTTAAGATTTATGTCCTTATTAAAAAGAAGATTAAATAGGAAAGGATAAAAATTAGCAGTTTTTGCTATAACAAATATTGCTGCAAATATAACTAGTATTCCCAAAACAATAAAGCGGGGATTTTTTTTAAGCATTTTTAATAACTTTAATAAATTCATCTGCTTCAAGACTTGCTCCCCCAACTAAAACTCCACTTATATTATCTACCCTACTAAATTCTTTTACATTCTCCGAATTTACGCTTCCGCCATAAAGAACCCTATAATCACCTTTTTTCTTTATGACACTTGCGATCGCAGAAGCATTGTCGGGGGTATCGGGTATTCCGCTGCCTATGGCAAAAACGGGTTCATAAGCTATTATTTCAACTCCTTTTGGAATATTATCTTTTTCTGATTGAACTAAGAAAATTGGCACAAGCCCATTTTTTAACGCAACCTCACATTTTTTATCAAGTACATTATCGTCTTCCTTAAAATTTACTCTTCTTTCACTATGTCCAATTAATACATAATCCGCGAATTCTTTTATCTGCTTGGCATTTTCTTCTCCTGTATATGGCCCTTCATCAAAAGGGGAAATATTCTGTGATCCAAGTAAAAGTTGAAGTGAGTTTTCTTTTATAAAACTTTTAAACAAAGGGAGTAGTGTAAATGGAGGACAGACAATTACTTTCTTGTCTTCTTCAATTTTAAGGCTCTTGAATTTCTCTAGCCAGTTTTCTGCGTCCACTTGTGTTTTGTATGACTTAAAATTGGCTACAATGTAAAACATACTTTGGCTTGAGTCGCCTACTACGCGATGGTATTATTATACGGTATGAATAAAGACTTTCTCAAGGAACTCAATAAAGAGCAAGTTGCTGCCGTAGAACAACTTAATGGTCCAATAATAATTTTGGCTGGAGCAGGCTCCGGAAAAACACGCGTCTTGACCTTTAAAGTAGTGAATTTAATTGCAAATGAAGTATCTCCATTTAATATTTTGATGGTTACTTTTACAAACAAAGCAGCTAATGAAATGAAAGAAAGAGTTCAAGAGATTTTAAAAAGTGGGGGTGTTAGTTACAGTGAAATTCCAACAATTGCAACTTTTCACGCATTATGCGCCAAGATTCTTAGAATTGATGGAGAAATTATCGGAATTCCAAAGAATTTTATAATCTATGATACTGAAGACCAAAAGGATGCAATAAAAGAAGCATTCAATCTTTTAGGATTATCTACTAAAGAATATAAACCAGCAAGCATTTTGTCATTAATATCACAAGCAAAAAATGAATTAATCGATGACAAAGATTATCCTACGTATGCCAGGGGTCATTACCAAGAAGTAGCCGCACGTGTTTATGTAATTTATCAAAAACTGTTGAAAGAAAATGGTGCGCTTGATTTTGACGACTTAATTCTTAAAACCGTAGAGCTTTTTAGAAAAGAGCCACGAGTTCTTGAGAAATACCAAGATAAATTCCGATATATTATGGTCGATGAATATCAGGATACCAACCATTCTCAATATCTTTTAACTAAGATGCTTGCGGAAAAGTGGAAAAATGTTTGCGTAGTCGGAGATTTTTCTCAAAGCATCTATAGTTTTAGGGGTGCTGATTTTCAAAATCTTTCGAAGTTTAAAGATGATTTTGAAAATGTTAAAACTTTTTCGTTATCTCAAAATTATAGATCTACTCAAAATATTTTAGATGCGGCATCAAGTGTAATTTCTAAAAACAATACTCATCCTGTATTGTCTCTTTGGACCGAAAATGAAAAAGGAGAGGACTTATTTGTATACGAAGCAATTAATGAACAGAAGGAAGCAGAATTTATAATAGAGCAAATGGAAAAAATTAAGTACCAGAACACACATTTAAAATATTCCGATTTTGCCGTACTTTATAGAACCAATGCTCAATCAAGAAGCATTGAGGAGGTTTTTATACATAGAGGCATTCCTTATATTTTAATCGGAGGGACAAGATTTTATGAAAGAAAAGAAATAAAAGATGTTCTAGCTTATATAAAGATTCTTGCAAATCCTAAAGATAGAATTTCTATAAAGCGAATTGAAAAACTTGGAAAAAAAAGATTTGACAAGTTTTTAGAATTTCAAAGCAATTTATCTGACACACATTTGCAAGAGGGAGAAACATTAAAATTAATGGATTTGGTATTACGTGCTACCGAGTATCTTTCTGTTTACGACGAGAAGGATGAGGATGACAGAGCAAGACTTGAAAACATAAAAGAACTTCGCTCTGTTGCCTTAACTTTTCCTAATTTAGATAATTTTTTGGAAAATGTTTCTTTAGTAGAACAGGAATATATGCCAGATCATGTTAAGGATGAGGTAGGTAAAAAAAACGCAGTCAACCTTATGACTTTACATGCAGCAAAAGGCCTGGAGTTTCCTGTCGTATTTATGGTAGGGATGGAGGAGGGGCTTTTCCCGCACTCTCGCAGTCTAATGGAAAAGGCAGAACTTGAAGAGGAAAGAAGACTTTGCTATGTTGGAATGACAAGAGCTAAAGACAGACTTTTTCTTTCATTCGCAAGAAAAAGACTTTTCTTTGGACAAAAAACGTCTAATATTGTTTCGAGATTTATATTAGAATTACCCGATAATAGTTTTGAAAGAAATTTATCTCGTGACAATGATGTTCCTGAATATTTATGAGTACTCATCCTCTACAATCTAAAAAATGGGCGAAATTTAGAATAAAAACGGGTATAAAAGTCGTGGAACAAAATGATTTTATTGTTACTATTCACCCGGTTCCTTTAACAGGGCGCACAATCGGATATTTTCCAAAAGGGCAACTTCCTGTAAAAAAAATGATCGATGAGCTTAAAAAAATTGGCAGACTTGAGAAATCTATTTATATACAACTTGAGCCAAATGTTGAAAACAGTCAAACCATAGAGCAAAAATTGCTTAATTTGGGATTAAAAAAAGCTGCTCACCCGCTTTTTACAAAATATACTTTTATTCTTGATTTAACTAAAAGTGAGGAGGAATTATTAAAGAACATGAGTCAGAAAACTAGATATAATATTAGGCTTGCAGAAAAGAAAGGAGTAAAAGTTACAGAGGATAATTCTGACAAGGCGTTTAGTGAATATTTAAAACTTTCAAAAGAAACTACAAAAAGACAAAAATTTTACGCACACACAGAAAAATATCACAAACTGATGTGGGAAACATTAAAGTTTCAAAAATCTAATAAAGATGAATTATCAGCCCATTTATTAAAAGCAGATTTTAATGGGGAAACAATTGTAGCCTGGATACTTTTTGTTTTAGGTGACACGCTGTATTACCCATATGGTGCATCAAGCACAAAATACAAAGAAACAATGGCTTCCAACTTAATAATGTGGGAAACAATTAAATTTGGAAAAAATCTTGGTTTAAAAAAATTTGATATGTGGGGTTCTTTAGGAGAAAATCCGGATCCAAATGATCCATGGTTTGGATTTCATAAATTTAAGCAGGGGTATGGAGCAAGACTCGTTGAATTTGTGGGAAGTTACGATTTAGTTATAAATCCATTTCTTTATTCTGTTTTTAAAATTGCAGACAAAATTCGATGGCTTATTCTAAAATTCAAATAATATAAAGAAATATATCTTCGTCTTTATTAATCAATTTAAGATTCATCTTATATTTATAACTTATTACTCTTGTTCCCTTTTTTAATTCTTTTTTAAACTTAGGTATTAATTTTTCCAGTGTTTTAGGAACTAAATACAAAAAAACTACATCGGCGTTGGAAAGATTAACGGTAAAAAAATTCTGTCTTTTTATTTTAATTTTGTCTTCAAGATTATTTTTCTTTATAAGAAATCTTGAAATTAAAGCTCTAGTTGGTTCTATTTCTATTCCAACTCCTTTTGCGCCAAAATCTTTTGCTGCAACAATTAATGCGGTGCCATCTCCAGACCCTAAATCATAGATTAAATCGTCTTTTTTAATATTTGCGAGTTTGCAGATTCTTATTGCGGTTGATTTTGATGTTCTCCACCATGGAGCCCAAGGACTATCCGGTGGCCAAACAAAAGAAAGAATTAGAAGAAGAAATAAAATTACTCCTATTATTAATAAATTCTCCATTATATTTTATAAATAACTTCAGCAATAATTTGATTTTGCACAATACTCCCAAATTGTTTACTATCTAAACTATCTTTCTTATTATCCCCTTTAACAATATATTTATTATCTTTTATTTCTTTAATTCTTTTAATAAAAAACTTATCTTTAATCTTGAACACTATAATATCACCTATATTTGGCTTATGAAATAAATAAGGCACAAAGCTTGCCAATACAATATCGCCCTCCTTCAACATAGGCTCCATTGAATGGCCTATTATTTTAAATTTGGAAAGAAAGAGCATTATTTGTAGGTTACGATTTCGCCTTCTGTAGGATAAACTGATTTAACCCTAACTAGGGTAACATTTTTTGTTTTAAAAAATATCTCTGAAATTTCTAAAACTTTTTCTAACGTGTTTTGCGCTGCCTCCATATCGATGCCTTGTCTTGCCTTAGAGGAAAACTTTAATGCGTCTTTAAATAGCAGCTCTAGTTGCGGATATTCTTTAAAATGCTCCTCCTTAAAATAATCATTTTGTAAAGTATCCAATTCCTCTTCCAAGATGTTTGCGTGTTTTTCTTTTACATGAGTTACCCTTGCAATATCATGCTCTGCTTTAGTTTCATCTTCTCTTTTTATATCTTTTAAAAACTGAGTCATTCTTATGATTGTATGTGCTGCCATTTGAGCATTATGTGGATCATAAATTCCACAAGGAATATCGCAGTGCGCAAAAGCCGTTTGTTCTTTGAGATTTCTTGTTAAGAGTGTAAGAATTTTATTCATACAGAACTTATAATAAACCTTGAACTCTAAGTTGTAAAGCTACGCCTGAGAATTAAATTAAGTGAACCTGTAATTAGGTTTTCTACTCTTTTTGGGAGGTTTATTATAGGGCACCCAAAATGACTCTTCACCTAACTGAACTTTAACGTATAATCCTCTTCCTTTAATTGTCACTCTATTCTTTTCGTCTGGATTATTGGGGTCTGTTTCTTTTAATGTTAGGAATCTACCATTTTGATCAAGTTCTATGTGATGAAAATTTGCTCCTTCTGAATGAGCTTTATGCTCAGCGCGATTTGGTACCATTCGAAGATTATTAAGAGATGTGTAATAAAGAACACCTTTGGGGATATAAACGAAAGCAGTTTCTTGAGCTACCTCTCTATTTGTTGATGACTGCTCTGCTGCTTCCATTAATAATATTATACCAAATTGTTGAAGCCAACTTATATTTACTGTAACATTAAATTATGCTCGATATCTTGTGTATTGGTGATGCTAAAATTGATATCTTTTTAAACATACCCGACGATGATCCCCATTTTAATCTAGACAGTTCTAAAGAACACCTTCTTTTAGATTTTGGCCAAAAAATTAATGTTAAAGATTATAAAAAGGATATAGGAGGAAATGCAGCAAACACAGCTGTTGGATTAACAAAGTTAGGAAAAAATGTTGGCTTGTGTGCGGAAATTGGTACCGATGAATTTTCAAACTTCTTAATAAAAACTTTAGAGAAGGAGAATTTAAATACTAATTTTTTAAAACAGGATGAAAATAAACCTACATCATTTTCTGTTTGCATAAATTATAAAAGTGAAAGAACGATATTAAGCGAACACGTAGAAAGAACTCATTCATTTAATTTTTTACATACTACTGCCCCGTTTATTTATTTGACAAGTTTGGGAGAAGAATGGAAAAGTCCATATGAACAGGCTTTAAAACTTATAAAAAATAAGGAAATAAAATTAGCTTTTAATCCCGGTACTTTACAAATTGAAGATAGGGGTAAATTGGTAATGGACTTGATTGAGATGTCTGATTATTTATTCGTTAACAAAGAAGAGGCTGAAAGTTTGCTTTATGGAAAAGATTCGGGTCTGTCAGATGAGAAAAAAGAAATTAAAAAAATTCTTTTTGGATTAAAAAGTTTAGGTGCGAAAAATATCATAATTACAGATTCTGAAAAGGGTTCTTTTGCAATGGATGAGTATAGTAAATATTTTCAACTAGAAGCCATAAAAGTTGATGTTGTTGAAAAAACTGGTGCGGGCGATGCTTTTAATGCAGGATTTATTGCGGCTATTTTAGAGAATAAAAATATTCAAGAAGCACTTGTATGGGGCTCATTAGACGCGTCTTTTGTAATACAGCAAGTTGGGGCACAAAAAGGACTTCTTAAAAAAGAAGGGATGATTGATAATTTAGGCAGGATTGGAAGTTATAAAACTTCACCGCTTTAAATTATTTCTTCATTAAGCCCAATTGAAGAGCTGCTTGATATAAGGCAGACAATCCAACTAGTACATAGACTAACATTTCAACTGTTGACCATGTTCCTAAAAGCATATGTACAACATTCCAGCTTGCATTTAAGCCGACTAATCCCCAGTTTAAGCCTCCGATTACAAGTAACCACCAGCTAAGTTGATTTAACGTTTTCATGTAATTCATTTATTTCACCTCCTTTCTGAATTATTTTGGTAAAAAATTGTTAACTACTGTGTTTGCAATTGAAAGAACTAATCCAAAAACAAGTGCCCAAATAAATCCGTCCACCGAAAAACCGGGAACAACACTTGCTGCAAGTAAAATTAGCAATGCATTTAAAACAAGTGCAAAAAGGCCTAATGTAAGAATAGTTATAGGAAGAGTAAGAATAAGTAGAATGGGTTTGAGAATGGCATTTATTATACCTAACACTAAAGCTAAAACAATTGCTGATGTAAAATTGGCAACGTGTACGCCCGGTAGGATATAGGCCACGCTAAATATGACCATTGCGCTCACTACCCAATTGAGCAGGATTGCTACCATAGACTAATTAAACATATCTTTTTTTAAGAATGCAATATCCTGTAAGTATTTGTGGTTTTTGTATTAAAAAGGGCATGTTTGTGCTATATAATATAATTTATGGAAATCGCAACGTTTGCAGGGGGTTGTTTTTGGTGCACAGAGGCCATTTTTAAGAGGCTAAAAGGGGTAGAAAGAGTTGAGTCAGGCTATAGCGGTGGAGAAATGGATAACCCTAATTACTCTGCTGTATCTGAGGGAAATACTGGTCATGCCGAAGCCGTACAAATATCTTTTGATGCTAAAATAATACCTTATGGAAAACTTCTTGAGGTTTTTTGGGCAACACACGATCCTACTACTTTAAACATGCAAGGAAATGATATCGGAACCCAATACAGATCTGCCATTTTTTTTCATTCTAACAAACAGAAAGAGATAGCAGAAAAATCGTTTTTAATACACCAAAGAAGTTATAAAGATAAAATTGTTACAGAAATTAAACCCTTTGAAAAATTTTATAAAGCAGAAGATTATCACCAAAATTATTATGACAATAATCAGAGTTATCCTTATTGTTCTTTTGTGATTGCTCCTAAGGTTAAAAAACTTTTAGAAAAATTTGGGAAAGAAGTTAAAGAGGAATATAAAAAGAACTAGTGTGCATATATTAATTTCTCTTGAATCATTTGAGACGCTTCTCCGCTTAAGTAATTATCATTATTTTCATCTGTAGATTTTTTCTGATCTTCTAATTCTTCTTGTTTTTTAATTTGTTCTTTGGTCAATTGTTCAGCTAGTGTTCTTGCTCCGAATATAATGATTCCCGCTCCGAATGCTGTAGCTACGCTTGTGGCTACATCTTTCTTTGAGATACGAGGAAGTTTTAATTACGGACTCATTAGCTCAATAGTTTCATAAACAAAATGGCTTGTCAACTAAACATAACCAGGAAAAAAGTCCTTTTTAACCTGTGATGAATTTACTCCCATTTTTAATAAGGTGTCTTCAAATCCCACAACCATTGCATGTGGCCCAGAAAGATAAAAAATTGAATTTTTATATTCGGGGGATTCTTTTTTTATAATTTCTTCATTTAATCTTCCTTTATATCCCCTCCATTGAGCACCTATGTTATTTATGTCTGTTAGATTGTAAACAGTTTTAATATTCAATTTCCTTTCCGCTTCATCAAATATATCCTTATAAACTATCTCATCTTCATTCTTGTTTGAATAATAAAGGACTATTTGACGTTTAATGTTTTTATCAAGAAGGTATTTAATCATACTTCTAAAGGGTGTTATACCTATTCCTCCTGCTACAAAAATTAGACTTTTTGTTTCTTTTGGAAGAACGAAATCTCCTGCAAGATTTCCAGCAAGCGCTTTATCCCCAAGCTTAAGGCTCATTAAGGTATTTTTAAAGCTGCTTGGTCTATCATAAACTTTGATCCCTATTTTTAAGTCTTTTTCTGTAGGAGATGATGCTATCGTAAAAAACCTTCTGTTACCCCGTCTGTCTATTTTTTTAGTTTCTATTGTCCATTCCAAATACTGGCCAGGCTCATAAAGAAAACCTTGTTCTTTTGAAAACACGAATTCGTAGGTATCATTTGTTAGCTTTATTCTTTCCTTGAGTTTTAGCATAAGTTTTTCTTTGTGGCTGAAAATATATGAAAAAATGTTTCCAACAATAAGTGCAAGTTCAAAGGTCTGGAAAAAGGAAAGCATACCTATTACTCCCGCGTAGAAAACACGAAATTTTCTTGCAGGGGGTGTAGTTGATGGCTCGGTAAGCATAACAGAAGCAAAAAATAAAATTGATGAGGTAGCAAATGACGTCATTAAAAGGCTAGCAATATCCATTGGATTAACTACTGAAAGAAAAATAATTGTTAGCGCATGGAATAATAAGAAGCTTAATACTAAATCAAATCTTTGTATTTTTCTAACTATTAATACTCCCCCCAAAAGAACTGCAATATTCATTAAAGGTGCGCCAGCCCACCAGCTAGCACCACCAAAAGAAAACAAAGAGGGAATCAAAACCCCAATTGCGGCAGGATTGAAAATATGTTTTTTATTAAGTGCAAGAATATACTTGGATGCCATTGATATGATTCCTGCTGCTATAGCAAACTGAATATTTTGCGCATTAATTGAGGGGGTTATGATTAAAGTTAAAATTAGAGCTGAAATGTAAGTGGATTCAAAATTTGTTATGGCCCTGAAAACTTTTTCAAAAAATATATTTGATATATAACAAGTAAGTAGTATTAATACTGTACTAAAAATTAATGCAACGGGTGTAAATGGTAATAGGTTTAAAAAACTTAAAGCTAAGGCTAAGAACCATAAAATTATCAAGTAATACAGCATTAGCCTGTACATTGTGACAAAATTTAAAAAATCATCGAGTGGTTTAAATAATTTATCTATCACTCTTTAATGATAGCTTAAAGGGAGAAATTTTCAATTATATTTACAATCTCTTTAGCCAATTTTTTGGGGTGGTGTCTTATAATACTTCTTCTTCTTGCATCAACTGGGTTTTGTACAATAATAAAATCTTTCAACAAGTCTTTCCGAATAACTTTATATCTATTATCCTCCAAGTCATCTTCGACCGGATGCTCTTCGAATTCTTCGTACCATGAATGGGTAATTTTTTTTGGTTTTTTTGAATTTACCAATACATAATCAATTACGTTTTTACCTAAATATTTTTCTATTTCTTCAACGTGTTTTTTTGCTCCATAGCCAGTCGTATGTCCATATTTTGTCATTATATTAACAACGAAAATCTTTTTAGCTTTAGAGTGTTTAATTATCTCTGTAACGCCGGTTACTAGAATGTTTGGCAATACGCTTGTAAATAAATCTCCTGGCCCTATTAAAATAAAATCTGCTTTTTCAAGAGCTATTTTTGCGTCTGCATTTAGTTCTGCTTTTGGTTTTAAATAAACCTTTTTAATTGGGGCTCTGTGTTCTTTAGCCTCAACTTCATCAATATGAGTTTCTCCTACAATGGTTTTACCGTCCTCAAGGTCTACACATAAATTTGTTTTTTTTGTAAATGTAATAGGAACTACATGGCCTTTAATATTTAATATTTTACCAACTTCTGCTATTGCTTTTTTCATGCTTCCGGTTTGCTTTTCAAGCGTTGAAAGAAAAATATTGCCAAAACTATGCCCCTTTAATCCTCCGTCTTCAAATCTGTAATTAAACATATCCCGCAATAATTTTGACGATTCTGCTAAAGCAACTAAGCACTGCCTTACGTCACCCGGCGGGAGTACGCCAAGTTCGTCTCGTAATCTTCCACTCGAACCTCCATCGTCTACCATATTAACAATTGCAGTAAGCTTTAGTGGGTATTTTTTAAGACCATAGAGAGCAGTATAACTGCCTGTGCCTCCTCCTATGGTTACAATGTTAGGCATTCTTACCATATTTAGACTTGTATTTTATCATTTGGTGCATTTAAATGAAACAGAGGGTTGTAGGAAAATCTGATAACTTATAACGTGGAACTACTTGCGTCTTTTTTTCTTTAAAGAAAGCATTAGTTTTTTTGCTTCTCGTCTTTTTTTTGTTTTATAAGAACGGGACTTTTTTTTCTTTCCAACTCCTGTATCTCTTTTTGCCATAACAGTATTATTATACCTTATTTTATTGAATAATTTGTACGGCAACTTGTGCTCTGTGGATTAGACAAGTTTAGAATCTATTTTACCAATCCTGCATTATAACCAGTTTTATTAACTTGCTCTAGAACTTCTTCAATTGTTACCTTGTTCTCATCAAATTCTACTTCACATTTTTGCTTAGCATAACTTGTTTTAGCAGTTTTTACACCATTCAAGTCTTCCAAATCAAAGTCTATATTCATAGCGCAGCTTGAGCAATGCATCCCTTCAATATTTAATTGTATTTTTTTCATAGAACTTCAATAATTCCCGTATACATGCCCATGGAGCAGCTAAAAGAAATTTCTCCTGTCTTTTGCGGTACGAATGTAATTTTTTGAATATCGTTTGCTGATTTTAAATTTACTCCTATTCCCAAGGATGGGATTCTAAAAGCAGAAGCACAGCTATATGCGTCTTTTCCAACTAAGGTGATGGTAACTGGTATGCCCTTCTTTACCTTAATTAAATTAGGATAGTATCCAGAAGAAGTTACCGTTATTTCTGGATTTTGATTAGTAGCAACACTCATTCTTGGACCATTTGTTTTTTGGGTAAATAAGTTATTAAAAGTTTTAGCAACTGAATTAAAAGACATCGGTGACCCCAGGGCAATTAATGCTCCGTTAATAGAGGTTACTCCAAGAAGCATTACCAAAACTGCTGCAAGTCTGAAGAATTTTGTTTTAAACGCATCTCCAAGCAACGAAGTTAGGAAACCAATTCCAAAAAAAAGAGGTATTGTTCCTAATATAAAGGCAAACATTATCAATGCGCCGCTTACTCCATTTGCGCTACTTATAGCCAATGCTTCTATAGCAATTGTGGTTCCGCATGGAATAAAAACTGTCATAGCTCCCAAAAAAGCCGGTGCAAATAAATCTTTAGATTTAGATTGATTTCTTATAAGTTTGGTTAAAAATCTTGGGGGTTGAATAATTGCGTAGCGAAAAATAGGATGTATATTCAATAGGTTCAATGCAACAATTACCATATATACTCCGGCAGCAAGTTGCATAAAAGTTTGTATCCTTCCTCCAATATTAATTGCTCCTCCAAAAGAGCCTAATAAAAAACCCAATATTGTATAGGTAATTAACTTAGTCACCAAAAACGCACCAGTGCTATATATCGCGTGCCATTTCCTGTCTTTAGTTAATTCCTCCTCCCGAGACGCAATTACAGAGGCAAGAAGGCCTCCTTGAACAGCAAGACAGGTTAATCCTCCCACCGTTAAACCAGTTATAAAGATTACTAATAGATTCATATTAAATTCTTATCTTCTTTAATAATAACGAATTACCTACAACAGAAACAGAAGATAATGCCATAGCCATACCTGCAAATACTGGATTTAAAAATATCCCAAATAAAGGATATAAAACACCCGCTGCAAGTGGGATTCCAACAATATTGTAGATAAATGCCCAGAATAAATTCTGCTTAATTGTTCTGATCGTTGATTTGGATAGTTTAAAAGCAAAGGGAATTTTTAAAATGTCTCCTCCTAAAAGCGTTATGTCTGAAGACTCAATCGCAATATCTGTTCCTGTTGCCATAGCAATTCCTATATCTGCTTGTGTTAACGCTGGAGCATCGTTAATGCCGTCTCCAACCATTGCTATTTTATCTCCGTTTTCTTGAAGTTTTTTTATCACATCCGATTTATCTTTTGGCAAAACCTCTGCTCTTACATCGTCTATTCCTAACTGCTTGGCTATGTTTTCAGCTGCTTTTCTATTATCTCCTGTTAACATTATTGTTTTAATGTTTAAGTTGTGTAGTTTTTCTATTGTTTCTTTTACTCCATTTTTAATGGTATCACTTATAGCAAGTGCCCCCACTATCTTTTTATTGCTTTCAATAATAATTACGGTTTTCCCTTCAGACTGAAGAATTTCAAGTTTTGGAATATTTATATCGGTTTGTTTTGGTTTTCGGACAATAATAAATTTATTATCAACTATTCCCTCAACGCCTATACCTTCATATTCTTTAAATGAAGTCACTTTTAAGAAATTTATTTTTAAGGCTTTTGCTTTTTCCGAAACTGCATTAGCCAAGGGATGTTGTGAATTTTTCTCTAAACTAGAAGCAATCTGTAATAATTTGCTTTCTGTAAATGCTGGGTCTAAAACAATAACATCAGTCACTGTTGGTTTACCATTTGTAATTGTTCCGGTTTTATCAAATACTAAGGTTTTTATCGTATGAAGCCTTTCAAGGCTTTCAGCATTTTTAATAAGTATGCCTTTTTCCGCACCTTTTCCAACGCCAACAATAATAGCTGTTGGAGTTGCAAGTCCAAGCGCGCAAGGACAAGCAATTACTAAAATACCAACAAAAGATAAAAGTGCGAAAGATAAGGCAGAGGTGAATCCCAAAAAGTAGGTTCCAATCGTAATCCAAACTATAAAAGTTATGACTGACAAAGCCAAAACTACCGGTATAAAAACAGAGGATATTTTATCTGCTAAATTTTGTATGTTAGCTTTTGACCCCTGAGCATTCTCTACAAGTTGTACTATTTGCGCTAGCATTGTTTCAGATCCGACTTTATTAGCTCTAAAGGTAAAACTTCCTTGTTTATTAATTGTAGAACCAATTACAAAATCTCCTTTATTCTTATCCTTAGGAAGAGGTTCTCCGCTAATCATGGACTCGTCAATTGATGTTTCTCCCTCAATAATTATTCCATCAACCGGAATTTTTGAACCAGGCTTAACAATTAAGATATCTCCAACTACAACTTCTGATATAGGTATTTCAATTTCTTTACCTGCCCTTTTAACTAATGCTGTTTTAGCCTGTAAGTTTAAAAGTTTTTCGATTGCCTCTCCTGTTCTTAATTTTGAACGTGCTTCCAAATATTTTCCCAATGTAATAAATCCTGTAACAACAATGGCAACATCAAAGTATGTATATTCCGGTAACGATAAGGATTCTCTAAGTTGGGGAAACAAGAATACAAAAGAGCTATAAAGATAGGCAGTTAAAGTTCCAATTCCAACTAGGGAATCCATATTGGCAACTCTATATTTTATAAATCTTAGTACTGCTTCCAAGTAAGGTTTTCCCACCCAAAATAAAATGAAGCTTGCTAAAATAAATAAGATAGTATTAAAAAGTTGCATAGGAATAGGAAATTCTGGTAATGAGGGAGCAATATTTTTAACAATATCCCAAATCATTAGAAAAAATACCATAAATGTAATAGGAAGTGAAAATTTTACTTTTCTTCTTAGTAAATTAAGTTCTTTAACTTTTTCATCTTTTGATAGATTATGTCCTAAGTGTTCTGAATGATCCATTCCCGACATTGAATTATTCATAGAAGAATGTCTTGAGGAAAGAGAATAACCAAGCTTGTTTATCTCATTATTCATTATGTCCACATCTATCTTCTTGCTATCAAAAGATATATTCGCTTTTTCTGTCGCAAAATTAACATCGCAGGATTCAATTCCCGGAAGTTTTTTAAGCTTCTTTGAAATAATTGAGCTACAGCTTGCACAATGCATTCCGGAGATTTCGAAAGTTTGTTTTTGCATAAAAGGTTATTTATTTACTCTTTTAAATAAATCAACTAATTCGGAGGCTGCTTTTTCCTCTTGGTTTTTAAACTGGTGTGAAACGTGTGTTTTGAGATGCCTTTCGAATAAAACTGCGTCGAGGCTCTTTAGAGAATTTTGAATTGCTAAGCTTTGATTAAGAAGGTCTATACAGTATTCGTCATTTCCTATCATTTTTCCAAGACCATCCAATTGTCCTTTTATGATATTTAGACGTTTTTGGGATTTTACTTTTACATCCGCATAATGTGGCTTCATTGAAGTATGATATACCCTACGGGGGTATATGTCAAGAGGTTATATATACCGGTTGCAGCTCGAGTAAAAACATGCACTGGATTTTTTAGAATATCTTTCACGTCTTAAGTGTATCAGAAGTAATTTTGAGACTAAATTATTCCACAGGATAGACAACGTTAGAGCCTATTGCTATATGTTTATTAGGTAAATTACTTAGGCAAGCTTAACATTTTTTGCAGCTTGTCCTTTTTCAGTATCTACAATGTCGAATGTTACGCTTGCTCCTTCCTGAAGTTCATCAAAAGTAACACCTACTAAATCGTTAGAATGAAAAAAAAGATCTTTAGCTTCTCCTTCGCGAGAAATAAACCCGAATCCTCTGTCTGTTTTCTTTTTAATTGTCCCGTTCATAAATATTGCGCCTCCTTTCTTTCTTAATACTATACTATATTTCGAGAATAATTGTTGAGGTATGACAACTTTTGCTCAGAGGGATAGACGATGTTAGAACCTATTTCATAACGATGTAAATATTATTACCTTCTTTCTTTACTAGGTGAAGACACTTCTCTACATTCATAATTATTAATCCAACTCGAAAGTTCGGGTACATATTGCTTAGCTCTTATCTTAAGGTCTCTGAACCATCCCTCGGGATATGTTCTTGCTTTTTCTTCTAAAGAAGGTTGCGTATTTGAAATTCTAATCTTATCTAACGGAACATGCTGTGGGAAAATTACCTCTGGTAGTGCATACTGTAACTCTTCTTCTTTTGCTAAAAAGTCTTTTAATGAAATTCTGCTTTCCATCATTTTTCTTTCAGCTAATTTCCTTGTTGAATGTAAAAATCTTTCAGGAATATCTGTTTTATCCTGATACAAAAACCCTTCCACATGACCCCTATCAACAACAAAAACATTATCTGTTTCTAGGTCTACAGCTATCTCCAATAATAAATCCCCTATATCCCACTTAAGCCATTGCCAAATATCCTTAAAATAAGAATTTTGTGTCCAACTTTTTGGAGTTGGATCCAGCAAAGCAAAAACAGCACTAGTTTCCCAAGCCTCCTGATCACTGTGACCCATTCTTCTACATGCACCAAGACCTGGCTGATCACTAGATCTATACGAACCCCTAACGATTTCGTTCCATTTATCAATCTGTGAATAATGGTAAACAACCATAACTGAGGAGAAATTATACCAAGAAGATGGGAATGAATCAAACTATAAGTCTTTTTTTGCTCCCCACCTCGGTCAAGAATCATTCGGGGTCATAGTTACATTATCCAGGATTCAGCTCCGAGGAATTGAAAAAGCTCTATTTATGCTTTAGTATCCCCCCGACCGCTCTGTGCCAAAATACTTTTTCTCTTTTGTAAGAAATCTCTTCGTATCCATAAAAGTCTACGATGTCGCCATCTTGATTATAGCTATATTTCCAATCTCCGTCTGTAAATTCATGTGGACCTCTTAAGGACTCAAATCCTTCTTCATCCTGAGATAAAGCTTTCTTAAGAAAGTCAAAAGTTTGGTCGGCCATATTTTCTTTACCCTCCACCATACCTCCACCATAACCTGACCACCAAATTGGTTCGTTGTTTAATCTAACAACTTCTTGCCCGCCAGATCTAGAATGTCCCGTATAACTATCTCTGTAATACCAAGGTGATTCTTTATCATAAACCAATTCAAAAAATCCAGGTCTTTCTGGATTCTCCTCATACTTTCCGCCTCCAGCATAAGTCGCTTTACCCGCCTTATCTACAAATGCAAATAATTGCTGGGGGGTAAAACTTCCATTCATGATTTAATTATACCAGAAGGAAAATTGAGGCTAGCTCACTGAGTCGGTCAAGAACCATTAAGGATCACAGTTATGTTATCTAAGATTAATAAAATCCTCTAATTGTAGTTATTAATGACAATATAGCTACTATTGTGGAAATTATGGTAAGTATTATTAGTAAATTATTAGTTCTATCCGCTCTTTGTTTTAATATAATTTGATCAATAGCCATACGCTTAATCAAATGCTTTATGCGATCCTGACTATCTCCTTTGGTCTCATTTGCTTCCGCAATAACATCTTCTATGAGTTGATGAGGTTTTTTTTGCTGGTCTAAATATGCCTCGATTTTAATTTCTTTTTTGTTCATTATTTTTTCATTTAAATACATAAATTATTTAAAAATGTACTAATTGTAATTAGTAATAAAGCAAAATAAATAAGAGCAAATATTGCAATTATTAAATAAGACGATATTGAAGTATTTAGAAGTGTTTTATTTTCAATTTTGTGTATTAGCCCATCGTTAAACGGTCTTATTTGATTTTTATCAACATCTTTTTCTTCAATTTTCCTTGCAGTTTCAGTCCAAAATTGAGTCCACATAAACCCTCTTCTTGTCACTTTAAACCATAAAACACAAAGAAATATCCCAAATAAAGGAAGAAACTCTTTAATGGGCGTAGGAACAATAAAATCTTTACCGAAAGAAAAACCTATAAGTCCTATAAAGATTGTATTTATAACAAGCATCGCATTAAATCTTTCCCATTGAATTTGCGCTTCCGATATGCGCATGCTTACGCTTGCCCCATAACAATCAATTTTATTTTTCATATACTATCCTAAAAATCCTAATCTGGCCATGATTTTATTCTTTTAGATTTTTAATGTCAATGCTCGAGGTCATAGTCCGAATCCTGGCACTGGGTGGCTTTTGAGGGTAAAATTCGGTCCGAGAGTTTGACAAAAAAATGAGGTCTTTAGAAAGCCTTGATAGGCTAAATAGAGACCTCGGTCAGTTGACCATGCACTAGCTTGCTCCGCGGCTAGGATTCGAACCTAGAACCTTGAAATTAACAGTTTCCTGCTCTACCATTGAGCTACCGCGGAATGTGGGTTAATTTTACCAGAGAATTTAGTTTGGGTCTAGTTCTTGAAGAAAAACTAACCAATAGTTTGCTGCCCGAGGCTTCTTCTAATAGAAGAATCTATAACTCGCTGACCTACCACTATATCGTGTTTTGCCTGCGCGGTAAGATTCATTTTTTGAATTTTTTTAAATGTAAACCAAGCGCAATTTATTTTCTTAGATTCAGGAATTTTATGTAAGCTTTTTACTTCGACGTAATAAACATTGTTATCTTTGTTAAGTTCTTTTGAAAAATAATTATAAACTATGTTTATGTTTTTTAAGTTTAATTTAATATTTAGCTCTTTTAGGAAAAAATCTTTTAAAGATTCTTCTGCGGTTTTATTCTTGAATGTATTTACACCAAACAAAGTCCAAGCAGAGTTTTCGTTGGCAGGATTTTGTTGTTGCAAGAGAATTTGAGCAGTTTTTGGGTGATATAAAAATCCACTTGCATAAATATCGTTATGCACATATTTATTATAGCAAAATACGCATGATTTAGATAGGAGTAAATTATTTGTGAACTGTTGACAATAGGTCTATAATCATTATTGGTATGAGTAAAAACCCTCTTCTTAATGCCTCCACTGCACTACTTTATATAATATTAATTGCATCAGTTATGTATTATGGCAGTGGTATGGTAGGACAGGTTAAATCCGTAATTGGCCCAATTGCAATTCTTTCTTTATTTACATTATCTGCAGCTGTGATGGGATACGTTTTTGTTTTTCAGCCCTTGCGGCTTTATCTTGACGGAAAGAAAAAAGAGTCTGTCAATTTATTTAGTAAAACTCTTGCTATATTTGCTGTAATGACATTGGTTATTTTTATAGTTTTCTTTTCCGGAATTTATAAAATGTTCTTATGAAAAAAATGCATTTATTGCAATCGTTTTTTTTACTTGTAGGTACTTTATTTGCATGGTTTACAGTTTACGGTGATTTCACGCGCTTTTATAATATTTATCATTCACTTACTAGGGTGCAGAATTGTATTATCCCAAATCCCATCACTACTCCTTGCTTTTATGGAGCTTTCGCCTTTTTGGGAGCGTTTATTTGGTCGTTATATATTCTTAAAACCACTGCAGAGAAAAAAATTAAGCATCAAAAATTTCTTTCAATTTTTCTTGTAGGAGGAACTATTTTTGCGTGGTCAAATTTATCTCTAGAAGTTTACAATTTCTATGCTCAAAAGATGGGCCCAAAAGTATCCTGTTCAGGCGTTGCTACAGATAATATTTTTACGACAGCTTGTTTTATAGGTTCTATGATATTCTTAGTTTCCTTGATTACAGCATTGATAATCCACAAGAGAAACAGAAATAAGAAAAATATTACTTAGATTTTAAAACTAATGCTCCTTCTTAAATGAAAAGAATTTTACTTCTAGTTATAGGGTTGATTTTTTCTGCATTTATTATTTTTAATTTGTACTCTTCAGAGAATAAGTCCGGAGTTGGCAAATCTTTTTCTCCTACGCCCGAAGTAAAAGATGTAAAAATTGTAAAAGCTTCGTTTGCAATTTTTACTAATAATATCTTTAGAATTTTTTCAGACCCTAAATACCACTTCCAATCAAAAGACGTTTATATGGAAGAAGCAAATATAATTATTGTTAAAACGAAAGGAATAACTTGGGACGGCTTTTTCAAAACACTTCCTATGAAGCTTACTAAAGAATGTCTAACAACCGGAACTGGACAAGTCTTTTGCACTAACGATTCCCAAAAATTAAGATTTTTTATTAACGGGAAGGAAGATGTGAATGCTCTAGCAAGAGAGGTCAATCAGAAAGATAAATTATTAGTAAGCTTCGGAAACAAAACAGATGAGGAAATTAAAAAAGAATTACAACAAATTTCAACTATTAAATAGGCTAATTCTTTTTTTTAAGGGTATAAATTCTTTGTGAATAGTCGCTTATTACTATTCTTTTTTCTAGGGGTGTGTCTCCATAATTAAACTCAATAGGACTAGGCTCTTCTACACCCGTTTTATCTTTCATGAAGCTTCTTTCTTCTTTCAAAGCTTCCTCTAAAGACTCCGCTGCAAAATTCTTCACTCCAACAACACGATGTCCATAATCAGGAATATTAACTGTTGTTTTCCATTCTCCATTAAATCTTTTTGTTACAACATGAGCCTCTACTGTGCCTGCCTTAGAATAAGCATCTGCCGGAATGTTTAATTCACCATTTTTTACTTCTTCTATAACAGGGGAAACGGGTATTTTTTTTTCTCTTATAAATGGGATAAATCTTCGGAGCCCAGATCTTCTTTCTGTATTTTGCATAAATGGATTATACATCTAAGGAGAGTAAAAGCAAGTTTGATATAATTGCGCCATGGAATTTTGGCAGCAAACATTTATAGCGTGCTTTGCAGTTTTTAACTTCCTAATTTTCTTAAAAGGACTTTACGAAATTAAAAAAAGAAACCCTTATGGTCTGACAAAATACTTATTTTTTATTGGCGCTTTTGTTTGGGGTGACATGTTTGTTCTCGGGCCGTTTTGGATAATTTCCTCAGCAATTTCATTATTATTGAACAACTGGTATTTATTCCTGCTTTTTGTTTCTTTGTTTTGGGTTATAAGAAGTTTGGGAGAAACAATTTATTGGTTAAACGAACAGTTTGCATTTAAAAACCGTAATCCTCCGCAAACCCTAAATTTTCATAAATTAATTAATGGAGAGGCAATTTGGTTTATCTACCAACTTTTCTGGCAGTGTATTTTTGTAATATCGACAGTTTTCTCAGTTTATTTTATTAACCGCTGGCTTCAAACTTTATAATAATTAAACTAAATAAACCAGTGTCCCTGAACTAACTTTTTTGTCAACTTTTATTGCAATTTCTTGCCCCTTTTTACCTTCGGTTATTTGAACGTGCTCAAGTTGCATTGACTCTACATCTTGCTCGAAACTATCTTCTCCGTGAACAAACTTAACTTTATCCCCAACCTTAAGCCCTTTGCTAAGCTGGATAACGGCTACTTCTATTTTGTCGTAGTAGTGGATTACTTTTCCAATTAAGGTGTCCTTAGCCATTCTGCCTCCTCTCTTAGTTTGAGCGTAACACATTTGAAGACCGATTTCAAAGAATTTTTCGCTTCTGCTATAATTGCCCGCATGGAAAGAAGAATAGGCCAAAATACTCAAGCAAAGTCACTTTCAGAGAGATTACGATTATCCATTGCAGAACTTTTCCCAAAAGAAAATCCTCCTGTTCCTTGGGAGCAGTGGAAAAGAATAATTATTCTAAATCAAGCAACCGGAATCCCGGAACGTTTTATCCCTAATAGATTTACAGTGGGACAAGGTCTTATGGACACATTTCAGGAAATGCTTCCGATAAAACGCCCTGGGGTAATTTCGAATACAGATTTTCCTGAATCTGCAAAAGTTGCAAAATCAGGGTTAGAAGTTAGCAGGAGCTTGGTAATTGATAAATCAGGCATGAAGCTTTTGGTTGAAAAGATAAATGGAGGAAAATCAGAAAAACATAAAGCGGGTGCCAGCCTAATTCATACGCCTAAACCAAACGAGGTTGGGGTTATACATACTCATCCCATAGATGCTAAGCCATCTTCATCAGATGCGCTATCTATATTAAGAGATGGTAATATTATTGAGCTTGTCGTGACACCTGCGAGAGTTTTTGCTCTGTTTCGTACGGACAGGACTCATATTTTTCGGGATAAACAAGTTGCAAAAAGTTTCATAGACTTAATGGCAGCAATAAAAGACCGATCTCATTCGGACTTAGGAGTCTGGACGCTTGAGTATGAGGATTATCGCCATTTTAATATTTTAATTTATGAAGCAAAAAGGAGTAAAAATGTTTTTGTCAGAAAATAGTCTGCTATAATTGCGCCATGAAAAAGATATTAGGACTGCTTTGTATATTTTTATTTCTAATTGCTTTGATGGAATCATTATATATCTTCCAAAACCAGTGGTTTAGAAATAATATAGTACAAGATTTACCTATACCCCGACCTCTTCTTGCCTACACTTTTGAGAATTTAAAGAAAACACAGTTTCCCCAAAATCAAATAAAATTTGGAGACGTCGTAAGTGAGAATGAAAATTCATTTCAACAAATATTTTATTTTTACGTTCCAAAAACGCCTAATAGCAAAGACATGGTAAAAGTATCAGGACTTGCCAATATTCCTAAAAAGGAAGGCGAATATCCAATTGTTGTAATGTTTCGCGGTTTTATTCCTGATGATGTTTATAAACCGGGGTCTGGAACGCAGCCTTCTGCACGAGAGCTTTCAAAAAACGGCTTTATTACGCTAGCTCCTGATTTTTTGGGATTTGGAGAATCTGATGCCCCTGCAGACTCGTTTGAAGGAAGATTTCAAACATATACAACTGCACTTACTCTTTTATCTTCTCTCCCCACTTTAAATAAGGTGTTTGAATCAGAATACGCCGGGACAATTTCTGCAAATTTGGAGAAAATAGGAATTTGGGGCCACAGCAACGGTGGACATATCGCGCTTGTCTCTCTTGCAATTACTGGAAACGCCTACCCTACTGTTTTATGGGCACCTGTTTCCAAGTCTTTCCCTTATTCAATTCTTTATTACACAGATGAATACGATGACCAAGGAGAACTCTTAAGGAAATCACTTTCAAATTTCGAAGATTTATACGATATAGAATTATTTTCTCCTGAAAAATATTACAAGTGGATTAAAGCGCCAATACTTGTAAATCAGGGGCTAAACGACCAGGAAGTTCCTTACTGGTGGTCCGATGAATTAGTAGAGACTTTAGAAAAAAATGATGTAAATGTCAGCTACTTTAAATATCCTGGAGCAGACCATAATCTACTTCCATCCGGCTGGTCAAATGCAGTTTTAAACACAATTAATTTTTACAAAGAACAATTTTCCGAAGGACTATAATTGCCGCATGAAAAAGGAATTTGCCGAAGTAACCGTTAAGGCTACTACTTTAGGACATGTTTTAGACGCAGTAATTTCTCTATTTGAGAAAACACGAAAAGAAACGGGCGATTCAAGAATTGGCTATGTCGCAGGTATTATTGGCTCGGACGGAGAAAACAGGGTCGATGAGAACAGAAAAATATTGGATCGACATACTCAAAGAATTAGAACCGAATATGACTTCCCAATTTTTTCTGCTACAGACATATTTGAAAACCCAGATCTTTGGTACAGACTAGAGGAAATAAGACTCGAGAGGCCAGAAAGAAGGATGGCTTTTCTTCATTTTTGGCGAGAAGTTTTAGAGCTTGGAAAAGTTACCGACATTTTTATGACTCCTCGCTGGGAAAAGTCCGAAGGAGCATCGGATGAACACGAAACAGCAAAAAGATTAGGAATCAAAATTCATTATGTAAAATAAATTCTCTGGCAAATAGAAGGCATAAGGAGTAAAATTATCACATGAGTTTAGCGGAATCACCTCAATTCATCGATGGGCTGGACAAAGAATTAGCAGAAAGACGAGTTTATGAACTTGAAAGATACGAAAAGGATAGCTTCGAAAAAGAGGCACTGACTCCTGATTTAGCTCTTATAAAAAGCGACAAATATATTCCTCATATTTATTACGTTGAAAGAAATGGCGGTATAATTGCTAATTATTTTTTTGATCACGAAGAAGGAATTACTAAGAATAGATGGTACATAGATTCAGAGAATAGAGAAAATCCTTTATTTTTTATCGAAACATGGAAAGTGAGAGACCCTCATTCCATCGCTTTAGAGGTCGGGTTCAGTACTAGGAATATAAATTGGCCAAACTGGCCCTCGAGAACAACTGCAAATTACAAAGATGTAGAAGGAGCCATGAGATTTAGCGAAGTTAAATTTGCCGATTCTAGTTTAACGAACGGTGAAGAAACAGAACCAGAAGTTGTTTTGGAAAACAATCAAGTTATCATCAATAATAGATTAAAAAATGGCGTGGTCGAAACAGTAAAATTGCCTCAAATAGTTAGTTATGATTGGTTTTCTATGATCTATAATTTTAGTCTATCTAGCTTGCGAGACCCATCGATGCCATATTTAAAATGGGCAGAGCAATTGGGTGCTACTTTTCAATTGCAATCCCCATTTGGAAAAGTTAATCAAGGGCAAGAACTACAATAACTCTGGCAAATAGAAAGCAAGGAGTTAAAATTTCCCCATGGAAAAGCTTGATATTAAAGGTCTTGAGGCCACGGCTAAGTAACTCTTCTCTTTTTCCGAATTTCTCGCTATAATCTTACTTTATGCCAAAATTTATTAAAAGTCCGCTTTTTACTATAATTTTCACAATATTTCTTGACGCGCTGGGATTTGCGATATTAATTCCAATTATTCCCCTTCTTTTGGCAGATCCCGCTTCGAACTTTTATATTTTGCCAAAAGGCATAAGCGTTGAGACAGGCTACATACTTTTGGGACTTATAACTGCAACTTTTCCGCTAGCTCAGCTTTTTTCAACGAGCATACTTGGCCAGTTTTCAGATAAAATCGGACGCAAGCCAATTTTACAAAACACTCTTTTTCTTACTTCCTTTTCCTATCTTCTTTTTGCCATTGGAATTGCAATAAGAAATATTCCGCTTCTTTTTGTATCAAGAGCCCTAGCCGGAATATCAAGCGGTAACATTTCATCGGCTCAAGCAGCTATTGCTGATGTAACAAAACCGCAGGATAGAGCAAAAAATTTTGGTTTTATAGGGGCGGCTTTTGGACTGGGATTTATAATTGGGCCTTTTTTAGGAGGTTTTTTATCCGACTCTAAAATAGTTAGTTTTTTTAATCCCACTCTGCCATTTTTGTTCGCAGCGGCTTTAAGCTTGATTAACGCCTTGCAGGTTAAAAAATTTCTTAAAGAAACAAATAAGTTTATTAACAAAGAAAGGGTTATTGAATGGCACAAATCATTAATAGACATACGAAAAGCGTTCCAGCTTAAAAACGTCAGGTTTCTGTTTTTTGTTAATTTTTTATTTATGTCAGGATTCACTTTTTTTGTAACTTTTATGAGTATCTTTTTAATTGAAAAATTCACATGGAATCAGTCAGATATCGGAAACTTTTTCTCATTTTTTGGATTGTGTTTTCTAATAACACAGTCTGTAGTTACGGGTCTTGTTGCAAAAAAATTCAGGGAAGCGCAGGTTTTAAAAATTTGTATTCTAGGAGCAGGCCTGGCAATAGGACTTAATTACCTAGCTCCAACTCCATTATTTATTTTCCTTGTAGCACCGCTTCAGGCGCTTTGTATGGGACTAGTTTTTTCAAACATGGGAGCATTAATTTCAAGATCTGTTGATTCACATATTCAGGGAGAGGTTTTAGGAATTAACGCAAGTGTAGTAGCACTAGCGCAACTTATTCCTCCAATTGCCTCGGGATTTATTGCTGCGGCATTTACACCGGGAACTCCGGTAATAATTGCAACTTTGATCGTGTTTTTAGCAGGTACAACTTTTATAATCTTTTATAAGACTCCAAAAGGAGTGGCTCATATTCAAGATTATTAAACACTTATTTGAAGCCCCTTATTTTTCTACTTACAAGATGTCTGAATATATCTCCTTTTGAAATAATTCCTAAAAGAGTTCCTTTATTGTCAACCACCGGAAGTCTTGAGATATCATGCAATTTCATTATAGACTCTGCTTTAAGAAGCGGATCTTCAACGTGAATTGTTATTACTTTTTTACTCATGACATTTTTAACTTTTTGTGTAAGAATATTTTTTAAATTACCTTCCATAGCCTCGAAATCTCTTTCATGTATATAATCTTCCATAAACTCTGAAACGTTTGGAAACATTCTGGACATAATATCCTGCTCGGTAATAAAACCTATAACTTTTTTTGATTCATTTACAACTGGGATTCCCTTGTGATTGTGGCCGAAAATGAATTTTGCAGCGTCTAACAATGTAGATTGAGACTTAATGTAGCCAACCCTTTTGCTGAAAGCATTTTTTACTTTCATACCCTATTATAACCCTTATGTCAAAAAATTATAAAAAATGCAATAATTAATTGATGCTTAAAAAAATCTTCAGAAGTAGAAGACTTTCCCAAATTTTGATTCTGGTTAGTTTTATAATAACTTTTGCAATTGTTAGAACAATTACGATTTTGCAAAAATTGGAAATTCTTGGAAATCAGACCGGTCCGTTTCATGTACACCATTTGGTTCCGGGAATTTTACTGCTTTTAATTTGCGGCTACATTGGAATTTCTTTTTGGGCGACGGATAGAGTCAGACACATTATGGCAATTTTATTTGGAATTGGAGCAGCTTTAACGATAGATGAGTTTGCTCTTTGGCTATATCTTGAGGATTTATACTGGGACGACTTGGGGAGAATAAGTATAGATGCAATTATTTATACTTTTGCAATATTTAGCCTTATTTTTGTAATAAGTGAGATCCACGACCACAAGTGGATTAAAAGATTTTTATCTAGACGGTAACTCCTTTAACTTCTTGAGTAAATGTTGTAGAATAGCTCGGTAATGAAGGCAGAAAGACCTGTTTCATATCTTGTAGATTATCCCAAACCAAGAGAAAAAGTCGGTTTAGACCAAAAGATAGAAGAAAGTTCGCAGTTATTACTGGATAACTTTGCCCCAGGAGACCTCAAATTGGCCGATGATCTTACTAAAGACAATTATAGAGTTGGAATAATTCCTAGACTTAGTCCATACGACATTCCTCGACTTGAAGGAACCAAACTTGTCGAAATTCCTAAAGAAATGGTAGAAGAATTAAAGAAAGAACGATCATATGATTTAATTCGATGGAACAAGCCCGATAGATTTCTTTTTAAACTAAAACTTGCAAAAGAAGGCTTTAAAAAACCTGTTAAAGGAAAATCAAAAGTTATGAAACGCTTGGCAAAAGAAGGCAAAAATGTAGCTTTTGATAATCTTGGGGTTGTTGCACCCACCCCAAAGGAAGAAAGGCAAAGTAGAACCGACATTGATACTCATATTGAAGTTAATATAATGGGGCAAGCCAGAATTCCTTTAGCACTCGGATCAGTTCCTGATGTGGGAAGTCATTTAGCCTATGTGACAATGGCGCAAGCCGGGGGAATGGTGTTTATGAGTAGAGATAAGCTACTTTCAGATATTGGCGAGCAAGCACAACTTGCCGAAGATGTAATAAATACTCTTACTAAAATGCCGCTTCCCAAAGAACTAAAACCAAACGAAGAGCAGCTAAAAGAATTTGCAGAGATAAAAGGATTGATAGCAAAAAATAAAAAGTATTTAACGAAGCTTTATTATAAGGAATTACGACAATCTTGGGTCAATAATGTAGGTGCCGCAATTGAGGCAGAGCCTGGTAGGGCGCTTGCAAGAGTTACGGCTCTATATGAAAAAGGTGTACGTTTATTTAGAATTTATTCTCCGGAAGGTGGAATGGAAATAATCGAAACTATAAAGAAAATTAGAGAAAAATATAACGGGAACCATGATTTAAAAATAGTTGCAGGACAAATTATGGATTTACAAACGGGGCTTAAAGCGCAAAAAGCAGGAGCCGATGCTTTATTCCTGGGAGTAGCAGGAGGCAAACAGTGCACAACTGCAATAGACGCAGATCTTGCAATAAATACAGCTACACTATTACATAAAATGCGCGGAAAAATAAAAATTCCAATTGGAATAGAAGGAGGAGGAGTCGGAACCCATTTAATAACTGCCTTTGCACTAGGAGCCTCTTTTCTTTCAAAGCCCGGGGAAATTGGAGTGTCTTGGGAAGGAGCCGGAGGTAAATATATATTTGAGGATGAAGAAGGAAAATATTATATGTCTTATGGAGGCGAAGCCTCGGTTTCTGCAAAATGGTGGAAAGATTCTATGGATGATATAGGGAGACCAAAATTTGTGGAGGGAGAAACGGGAGTTCAAAGGGTAAGAAAGAGAAAAGAGCGTTATACTTTAAGAAATATTTCTATGACTGGGAACATTAAAAGATTAAGAGACGCCACGTCTAATGGTCTAGTTTTTAGGAGAGAACCCAGTATTGCTGAGCTGCACAACAAACCGTGCAATTACATTCGTGAGGTAACAGAGGCTTCAAATGCTCAAAGAACAGCATATGGCAATACTCTCTCTTGACAATAATCAGCTTTTTTGACAACAATAGTTCATGGCTTTGGAATCTGAAAAGCGCCCCCAAGATCCCGCAATTGCCTCATTTAGACAAGAAGCAGAAAGTTTCGGAGAAGCGTTCGATGCCTTATTTGAACCATCCAGTAATTTGCATTCCGAAGATTTTCCAATAACTGTCCAGCGTTATCCATCGAAAGATTTGGAAGCTAGAGAAACAATAAATAAACCATCCTAAGCTAGGTAGTCTTTCAATTTATTTCCTCGGGAAGGGTGTCGAAGCTTTCGCAACGCCTTTGCCTCAATTTGCCTTATTCGCTCTCTTGTTACTGCAAACATTTTCCCTACTTCTTCAAGTGTTTTTGGTCGGCCGTCTTTTAAACCAAACCTTTCTTCCAAAACTCTTTTTTCCCTATCGGAAAGAGTAGACAATACTTGCTCTATTTGTTCTTTGAGTAGCTCGCGTGAAGCAGTATCAAAAAGGGTGGGAGCGGATGTATCATGAATAAAATCGCCTAATTTACTATCTTCCTCATCTCCAACAGGCGATTCCAAACTTGCTGGCTCCTGAGATATTTTTATTATTTCTAAAGCTTTATCAGGCTCAATCCCTAGTGTTTTTGCAACCTCTTCTGGCGTTGGTTCTCTTCCCAACTCTTGCATTAATTTTCTTGAAGCTCGCAAAAATCTATTTATATTCTCGACCATATGGACCGGAATTCTTATAGTTCTTGCCTGGTCTGCAATAGCTCTGGTTATTGATTGTCTTATCCACCACGTTGCGTAAGTTGAAAACTTAAAGCCCCTTCTCCAGTCATATTTTTCTACTGCTCTAATTAATCCCTGGTTTCCTTCCTGAATTAAATCGAGTAACGTTAGCCCTCTTCCTACATATTTTTTTGCAATTGAAACCACCAGTCTTAAATTTGAGTTTATTAGCATTTGCTTTGCTTTTTTATCTGATTTTTCTACTTTTTTAGCAAGGGAAATTTCCTGATCAAATGTTAAAAGAGGAATTCTTCCAATTTCTTTAAGATACATCCTTACAGGGTCGGAAACTGTTCCTTCCGTTAATACAGTAAGTGCCTCCAGCTCTTTTTCCAAATCCTCTATCGGTTTTTCTTCATCTGCTTCTGCGGCTACGGATTCAAAAACATCAATATCAGACCTTATTAGCTTGTTATAAAGCTTATCAAGTTCATCTATGTGCTGTTCGGGCTTGGGATAAAGGGACAATATTTCTTCCTGAGTGATATATCCCCTCTTTTTTGCACTAGAAACTATATCTGAAATTAAGTCGGGTTGCTTCATAAAAGTATATCTATTTTAGCATCTTTGTGTTACAAATTAAACTCGCGTTTGCCTAATGAGGGACAGGATTTGAGCATATTCTTTCTGCAAACTGTTTTTATCCTCGATTTTTTTTGTATTTTTTATTTTATCCGTTACCTCTCTTAATCTTTCTTTTAAATAAATTGCTAATAATTCTTTGCTTACTTTTTTTATTTCAGCTCTATACTTTTCTTCTGTGGCAAACTTTGGCACCGGATAAAGGTATAAAAAATCAAATGATTTTAAGAGTTCTTTTGGTAAATAATTTGAAAATTGCTTAATAGTTTCGTTTTTATTTTTTACGTAAAACTCGGAAAGCAAATCTAGGATTTTTTGATAGGAGGGTGTTTTAAAGACATATTTTTCTAATTCTTCTTTGTTTTCTTCTAAAACTTCGCTTATTTTCTCGCTTTGTAAAGCCAGGGCAAGGACATATTCCTCTAAAAGTTCGCGTCTGTCCCTGCTTTTGTTTTGAGCTACTATAATCTTGTCTTCCTCCTTTTTGGTTTGTATTTTTTCGACTTCTTTATTTATAGAATCTACTGATGTATCAAGCTGAATGGCAAGTTTTTTAAGATAATGTTCTTTAATAATTTCGTTGGATATTCTTGAAATAATAGGAAGTATTTCTTCTGTTATTTTTCTTTTTCCTTCCGCTTTTTCTTTTGGATTGTTTAAAAGATAATAATCTATAAAATAGTCATAAACATTTGGAGCATTATTTAGTTCTTTTTTAAATTCGAGAGGATTTTTTCTTATTGCCTCGTCCGGATCTTTTGCGTCTTTTAAATCTATAATATTTGCAGGAAGCCCTCTTTGTTCTATAATTGCAAGGCTTCGCTTTGTTGCCTCAAATCCAGCGCTATCTTGATCAAAACAGAATGTTAATTTGGGAGTAAAGCGGGAAATTAATGCTACCTGATCTTCCGTTAAGGCAGTTCCCTTTATGGCAACAACATTTTTAAAGCCTTGGGTAAAAAGAGAAATCATATCAAACTCCCCTTCTACTAAGATTGCATTTTGCTTTTGCTTTATATCTTCTTTTGCCAAATTCAGGCCAAAAAACACGCTACCTTTGTGATAAACAAGAGTTTCCCTAGTATTAATATACTTTGGCATATCGCTCTCGTTTAGGGCTCTGCCAGAAAAGCCTAAAACATTTCCTCTGTGATCATAAAGAGGGAAAATAATTCTGCCTCTGAAAAAATCAAAAGCTTTGCCTCCTCTTTCGAATGATATTCCTGCTAAAAAAAGATCTTTTGATTTATATTTTTTTTTGTTTATTAAATACCCTGAAAGAGAAGACGCAGATGCCGGTGCAAATCCAATTTCAAACGTATCGATAATACCCTTGTTTAAGCCTCTTTTTTTTGTCAAATATTCAAGGGCGTTTTTCCCTATTTTATGCTCTAAAAGTAAATACTTATAATATTTTAAAGCTAGTTTGTTAATTTCAAATATCTTCTCCTTTTCGGAGGTTTGTGTTTTTCTAAAGTCTGATTCTTTAAGCTCAATGCCTGCTTTTTTTGCCAAAGTTCGCAAGGCTTCCGGAAATTCCATGTTTTCATATTCCATTAAAAACGTAAAAGAATCCCCGCCCTTGCCGCATCCAAAACAGTGCCAAATTTGCCGCTCGGGAGAAACCATAAATGAAGGGCTTTTCTCGTTGTGGAAGGGACAAAGTGCCCTAAAATTTCTTCCTGCTTTTTTTAGAGTTATAAATTCCGAAATAAAGGAGACTAAATCTATTTTTTCTCTAACTCTTGATACGTCATCCATTTGGGCTCTATTCTAGCACAATTTAAAGTGCTAAAATACTAGCCGTGGGAGCAACAATAATAATCGGTGCGCAATGGGGCGATGAGGGAAAGGGTAAGGTAATCGATTATCTTTCGAAGAAGGCCTCGATCGTAATAAGGTTCCATGGAGGCAATAATGCCGGTCATACAATAGTAAATTTGCATGGAAAGTTTGCTATGCATCTTATTCCATCCGGTATTTTTAATGAAAATTCAATAGCTGTAATTGGAAACGGTGTTGTTTTAGATCTTGAAGTTTTAGTCTCCGAGATAGAAATGATCGAAAAAACCGGCTTAAAATTTTCAAAAAGACTGTATATTTCACCCCGTTGCAATATAATTTTCCCTTATCACAAAATACTTGAAAAAATTTACGAAGAGGCAAAGGGTAAAAACAAAACTTGGACAACTGGCCGAGGAATCAGTCCTGCCTATGCAGATAAAGTTAGTTACAACGGAATTAGACTTTTTGATCTTCTTAATAAAAAGGTGTTTAAAGAAAAACTTGAAACACAGCTTAATATAAAAAACAAGATCATAAAAACTTTTGGAGAAAAACCTTTGGAGATTAAAGATATATACACAAAACAACTAAAGTTACTTGAGAAAATAAAACCTTATATAAAAGAGCCTTTTGAAATTTTAAACATTGATCTCATGTCAAACAAGGAAATCTTGTTAGAAGGAGCCCACGGAGTCTTTTTGGACAACGACTGGGGTACTTATCCTTTTGTAACCGCATCTGGTGTATTATCTGGAAACGCGACAATTGGAGCAGGAATAGCACCAAAATATATAAAAAAAATTGTAGGTATTTCAAAAGCATATACAACACGCGTCGGACACGGACCATTTCCTTCCGAACTATTTGAGAAAGAGGCAGAACGCTTAAGACAACTAGGAAATGAATTTGGCTCAACAACCGGACGGCCAAGAAGGTGCGGCTGGTTTGATGCAGAACTAATTAGATTTGCCGCAAAAATAAACGGTTTTAGTGATTTGGCAATTACAAAGATGGATATTTTAGACAGTTTTGATAAGATCAAAATTTGTACTCATTATTTATTAGATGGATCAAAGGTAAAGTACGAAGATATAAGCACGGAGATGCTTTTTAAAGTAAAACCTATTTATAAAACGCTTACCGGTTGGAAATCTAAAACTAATGGAATAAGAAGATATGACGATCTTCCCAAAGAAGCAAAAAATTATTTAAAAGAAATTGAAAAATTAATCGGTGTTAAAATTTCCTATATTTCAACAGGCCCTGAAACAGAAAATATAATTGAAATTTGAACCGTTGCTTCTTTTTTGTTAGTCTACTCTTATGATCGCAAAAGTTACTTCTGCTGCGGTTTTAGGACTCGATGCTATTCCGATAGAAATAGAGGTTGACGTTCAAGGACAAGGGCTTCCCTCTTTTACAATTGTCGGGCTTCCGGATAAGGCAGTTGAGGAAGCAAGAGAAAGGGTAAGATCTGCTGTAAAAAATTCCGGGTTTGATTTTCCTGCAAAAAGAATAACAGTAAATTTGGCTCCAGCTGATTTACCTAAAGAAGGATCATCTTATGATCTACCAATTGCCATTGGGCTCTTGCTAGCGGATGGCCAAATTGAGGTAAAAATAGATAATCTGTTTTTTACCGGAGAGCTTTCTTTAGATGGGAAATTGCGTTACACAAATGGCGTCTTGCCACAAGTTTTAATGGCAAAGGATAAAAAAATAAGCCAAATATTTTTACCGAAAATAAATTCACAAGAAGCATCAATAGTTAAGAATATAGAAGTCTATCCTGTTGAGTCTTTGGTTTCTCTCGTAAAACACTTGGCTGGAGAAGAGAAAATCAACCCCGCAAAATATATAAGTTTAGACAGATTCGAAAATACAGTAAGTTTTGACTTTGATATGAGCGACGTTGCGGGACAAGAACAGGCAAAAAGAGCTGTGGAAATAGCAGCAGCTGGCGGACACAATATTATTTTAAAAGGTCCACCAGGGGCCGGAAAAACCTTACTCGCAAGAACTCTCCCGTCAATTCTACCTAAACTTACCCTGGATGAAGCCTTAGAGGTTACCAAAATATATAGCATCTCTGGGCTTTTGGACGGAAATCCAATAATTACTAAAAGGCCGTTTAGAAGCCCGCACCACACAACTTCACATATAGGACTTATTGGAGGAAGCGCCAACCCTAAACCCGGGGAAGTATCGCTTGCTCATCGGGGAGTTTTATTTTTGGATGAATTTCCGGAATTTCCAAGACATGTTTTAGAAGCATTAAGACAACCCCTAGAAGATGGTTTTGTAACTATTTCTAGGGCTTCTAAAAGACTAACTTTTCCTTCTAAGTTTTTGCTGTTTGCTGCTCAAAACCCATGCCCATGCGGATTTTTTGGTGATAAAAGCCGGAATTGTACTTGCGCTCCTGCTCAGATTTTGCGCTACCAGAAAAAAGTTTCGGGCCCAATGCTAGATAGAATTGACATTCATTTGGACGTTCCTGCTGTAAAAGTAGAAAAGTTAACGAGTGCTCAAAAAACCAAAAATGAAGACTCCTATGCTATTAGGAAAAGAGTTCAAAAAGCAAGAGACTTACAAACAAAGAGATTTAAGGGAACTAAAATTTCTTCAAATGCAGAGATGATAAATAAAGACATTAAAAAATATTGCCAGCTATCTGAAGATTGCTTAGAGCTTTTAAAACTAGCTGTTTCCAAAATGCAGCTTTCCGCAAGAAGCTATCAAAGGGTAATTAAGCTTGCGCGAACTATTGCTGATCTTGAGGGCACAAAAGATATTAAAGCATCTCATATTGCAGAAGCACTGCAGTATCGTCCCAAACTAGATTATCAGTACTAACTTCGCTAGAATAGAATAATGCAGGGATTATCCTCCAAAAAAGCAGCGGAACTTCTATTGCAGTATGGGAAAAATGAAATAAAAGTTGAAAGACGCTACAGCATAATTTCCGCTTTTCTTTCCCAATTTAAAACTCTTTTAAACGCAATTCTTTTTACGGGCGCAGCTTTTTCTTTTTTAATAGGAAATATTGTAGATGCAAGTTTTATTCTTGCAATACTGATTTTGAGCGCAGTATTCGGGTTTTTTCAGGAATATAATGCAGAAAAATCATTAGAAAAATTAAAAAGCTACATAAAAAACAAATGTGTTGTAATAAGAGACGGAAAAAGACAAGAAATTGAAACGTCACAAATTGTACCTGGAGATATTATTTTATTAAATGAGGGGGAAAGTATTCCAGCGGATGGAAAACTTATTTTTAGCAGACATCTGGAAATTGATGAATCTGTTTTAACAGGAGAATCCCTACCTGTAATAAAAGCATTAAACGACGAGATCTTTGGAGGAACTATTGTTTCTAGAGGCAGGGGTCGTTTTTTAGTTGAAAAGACGGGACATTCAACCCGCTTTGGCCAAATTGCCCAAAGCTTAGTAAATATAGAAACAGCACCTACTCCGTTGCAGAAAAACTTATCAAGTTTAGGAAAAATTATTTCAATTATTGCAATATTTATTTCGCTTCTTTTAATTCCAATTGGTATTACCCAAGGAAGAAATATATTTGATTTAATTCTTCTTTCTATTTCCGCTGCCGTTGCAGTAATTCCAGAGGGACTTCCTGCGGTACTTACAATAGCCCTTGCAATTGGCACTGCTAAGATGGCAAAGAAAAATGCAATTGTTCGAAAAATGTCAGCTGTTGAAACCCTGGGTGCGGTTCAGATAATTTTATCTGATAAAACAGGCACCCTGACGCAAAATAAAATGGTGGTTAAAGACTTTTGGGTTTCAAAAAAAGAAAACCTAGAGTTAATCCACAAAGCTAGTTTAATAGGAAACAGCGCAACAATCGTTCAGAAAGCCGAAGGCTTTGAAGCCGTTGGAGACAAGACAGATGGCTCGCTTCTTTTATGGACAAAAGAAAAATACAAAGATTTCGAAAGACTTACCGGTAAAGGAAAAGTAGTAGATGAGTTTATGTTTGACCCGAATACAAAACTAATAACAAGTATTTGGGAGGAGGATGGAAAAAAATATGTTTTTGTAAGAGGTGCGCCTGAAAATCTTTTAGAATTAAGTACCGAAAAGGATAAAGAAGATATTCAAAAACGAATTGAGAGTTTTGCAAAAAAGGGCTTTAGAGTAATTGGATTTGGCTATAAAGAGCTAAGCGGCGAGAGCCTAAATAATAGAAATGCCCTTGAAAAAGATTTGAAGTTTTTAGGATTTACAGGAATATATGATCCTCCTCGAGAAGAAACAATTGAGGCTATAAAAAGCGCAAAAGAAGCTGGGATAAAAACAATTATGGTAACTGGCGACAACGAATTTACCGCCTTAACTATTGCCAAAGAAATAGGTCTGATAGAAAAAGATGAAGATGTTTTAACAGGAGAGGATTTAGATAAAATAAGCGATGGGGAGCTTGCAAAAATAATTTTAAATATTAGGATTTTTGCAAGAACAAAACCAGAAGATAAACTAAGACTTACAACTATTTATAAAAATTTAGGTTTTATTGTCGGAGTTACAGGAGATGGTGTAAATGATTCGCTTGCGCTTAAAAAAGCCGACGTTGGAATTGCAATGGGACAATCCGGAACAGACGTAGCTAAAGAATCTGCTGACATAATATTGTCTGATGATAATTATTCAACGCTTATTAGAGCAGTTTTAGAAGGAAGAACAATCTATGCAAATATTGTAAAATCTATAACTTATCTTCTGTCTGGAAACCTATCCGAAATTTCTTTGATTTTCTTTGCGGCTCTACTTAAGTTGCCCGACCCGCTTCTTCCAACTCAAATTTTATGGATAAATCTTGTCACAGACGGACTTCCTGCTTTAGCACTAGCTAGCGACAATAGAAGCTCTGCTGTGCTTAAAGAGAGACCCAGGGATATAAATCAAGGTATTTTAACCCCACATAGAATTGGTTTAATTCTTGCCATTGGATTCGGACTGTCTGCACTACTTCTGGTTTTGTTTTATTTTTTATTGCAAAACAAATCTGAAATTTTTGCAAGAACAATAATATTTAACGTGCTAGTGTTTTCTCATATGAGCTTGGCCTTTTTGGTTCGCGGACATTCTATACTTAAGCTAAACAAGCTATTAGTTGCATCTGTTATTCTAACAATAGTTTTGCAATTGGTAATAACGTTATCTCCATTGCAGAAATTCTTTTATTTAGGCCTTAAATAAAGCCTCTTGACATAAAATAAATTATTTTACTAAACTAAATTAGTGGCATCACTAGAGGCATTGTTGAGAAATTTCAATCCCCGCCCAGAACCTGATATATTAGGAAGAAGAGATGCAACGCCTTTAGAAATTATAAAAGCAATGAATGGTGAATTTAATTTTCCTAAAGAAAAAGTGGTATTTATTAAAGGGAAAAAATCTAAGAGGCGTTTTCGATAGCTTCCTGGTGAATTCCAGCTAAATCAGCGTCTCTTTGAAATATTGTTTCCGCTTTGTCTAAAGCTTTACCGACCAAAACTCCAAGTACTAATCCCCTGATAACCCTTTTACCTTCCCCCCTCATAAGCCCAACACTTGAATCATAGGCTGTAACAGCTACTGCAGCGGGTGCTTTTAAGGTACCTGATGAACTTGAAATTAGTTCTGCTATTCTTCTTTTCTCTCTTAGTCTATCTACTATTCCTGATTTTAAATAAGTAATCTCATGTGAACCATTTCTTTCTATGTCCACATGCTCACGACGTATATGAGCTTCAAATATTCCTAACGAGGTTTCTAGTCTAGACACAATTGTGAATACTATCAGCAGGCTTACTTTTTGTCAAGCTAGATGAGTTTTTGCTGTTTTGAGGATTTTGGCAAATCGATTCCTAAGTGCTTATATGCAGCTGGGGTTGCAAGCCTTCCTCTAGGTGCTTTTTTAAGAAAGCCTATTTGAAGCAAATATGGCTCTATTACTTCTTCTATTGTTCCTGTGTCCTCGCTTATTGTTGAGGCCAGTGTCTCAACTCCAACAGGTCCTCCTCCATGCTTATCAATTATTGCTTTTAGATATCTAATATCGCTGTTATCCAATCCCACAGAGTCTACATCGAGCATTTTTAGGGCTTTATCCGTAATGTCTTTGGTGATTTCGCCAGTTGAGTGGACTTGAGCAAAATCTCTTATTCGCTTTAGTATCTTAAGTGCTATTCTAGGCGTACCCCTTGCTCTAGCTGCAATTTCTGCAATAGAATCTTTATCTATTTTAGTCTTTAACTTTAATGCTCCTTTTCTTATAATTTCAAAAAGCTCATCCGGCTCATAAAAAGCAAGCCTGTGAATTACTCCAAAACGGTCTCTAAGGGGCGCTGACATCAATCCAATCCTTGTTGTCGCGCCTATTATTGTAAACTGGGGAAGATCCAACCTTAACGTGCGCGCAGATGGTCCTTTGCCTATAATAATATCTAGCGCATAGTCTTCCATTGCAGGATAAAGTGTTTCTTCAACTACCTTGTTTAACCTATGTACTTCGTCGATAAAAAGTATATCGCCCTTTTCCAAATTGGTTAAGATGGAGGCTAAATCCCCGGCTCGCTCAATTGCAGGTCCAGATGTTACTCTAATGTTTACATTCATTTCTTTTGCAATTAAGTGTGATAGTGTAGTTTTTCCAAGGCCGGGAGGCCCATATAGCAAAATATGCTCTATTGGTTCTTTTCTTTTTTTAGCGGCGGAAATTGCAATGTTTAATGCCTGTTTTACGTTTTTTTGGCCATAAAATTCGTCCCATACGGAAGCCCGCAAGGATGTAAACAAAACTTCTTCTTCCGGAGTTTCTTGTCCAGAGCCGGCTTGCAGTGAGCTTGTCGAACCTGCCGAATGGACTTTTTCAATTGTTGTTTTTTTGTCTTTTGCCATTTTACCTTCCTAAAGATTTAAGCGCCTGCTTGATTTTATCTTCTGTAGAAAGTCCCGAGCTTAAGCCCCTCAATGCTTTTTGTGCCTCGTTTGCGCTAAAACCGAAGTTTTTCAAAGCCTCTACCGCTTCTATGTTCTCTATTAAATCCTTGCCCGATAAATCAACTATTCCGTCTCCTCCCATCTTGTTTTTAAGTTCAATTATTATTTTTTGCGCATTTTTTGTTCCAAGTCTTGGAACAGATGTAAAAAATAAAGCGTCACCTTTAACAATTGCTTCAATAATATCTTTTCGTTCCCCGAAGGAAAAAATGTTTAATGCAGTTTTTGGGCCAATTCCCGAAACAGTAATTAAGCTTTCGAAAAGTTTTAAATCCTCTATTTCTAAGAATCCAAAAAGATCTAAAGCATCTTCTCTTACATATGTGTATGTGAAAATTTTGAGCTTATCCCCGACCGTAAGCTTTTTATAAACACTATCAGCTACTAAAACTTTGTAGCCAACGCCGTTAACATCAATTATTGCATTAGGTCTTTGAAGTAAATCAACCTTACCGTTTAACGAACCAATCATAATTTAGCTGATTATAGCACAAGCTATTTTGTGTATTTTTCGTACTTTTGGGAAAAAGCGTGCGTGATGGCAACTGCTAAAGCATCAGAAGTATCATCAAGTTTTGGGGCTGTTTTTAATTTAAGAAGTATTTTTACCATATCCTCAACCTGTTTTTTTTCCGCCCTGCCATAACCCGTTACCGCAAGTTTAACCTGCAAGGGCGTATATATGGCAGTTTTAAGCCTATTTTGACTTGCTGCAAGAAGCACGACTCCCCTTGCTTGACCTACTACAAAAGCTGTTTTTGCATTAGAACTAAAAAAAAGCTCTTCAATAGATAAAACTCCCGGTTTATAGGTTTTGATAATTTTTGAAACTTGTAAGTAAACCTGCTCAAGTCTTTCTTCGATTAAGCTTTTTGGGCTTGTTTCTATGCAACCATAGCCTAATACCTGTATTTTTGAATTTTGAGATTCTACTATAGCCCATCCGCATCTGGCAATTCCAGGATCAATTCCCAATATCTTCACAGTTTAATTATATCACCTCAAGCGAGCTTGCCATAAGCTTTGTTTTAATGTAAAATAGATTATTGTGAAGCATTCAAAACTCAAAGTAGAAAAAAGAAAAATCCTAGGTAAAAAAGTTAAAAAACTGCGACGTGATGGCATAACTCCTGGCAACGTTTATGGAAAAGAGGTTAAATCGACTGCAGTTCAGGCTCCTACGAAAGAATTTATGGATGTATATAAGGAAAGCGGAGAAACAACCTTAGTAGATTTGGATCTTGAAGGAAAAACGATTCCGGTTTTAATTCAAAACGTATATAAAGATTTTAGAGGAAATGTATTGCATGCAGATTTTTTCCAAGTAAATCTTAAAGAAAAAGTAAAAGCGAATGTTCCGCTAGAATTTGTAGGAGAACCCAAGGCAGTAGTTGAAAAAATCGGAATTTTAATGGAAATTACAAATGAGGTGGAAGTAGAAGCGCTTCCTTCAGATTTACCTGAAAACATACAGGTAAATGTCGAGTATTTAGCTCAAATTGATGAGCAAATTGCAGTTTCTGACTTAAAAGCACCAGAGGGGGTTACGATTTTATCCGACGCTAATCAGTTGGTTGCAAAGATAGAAGAATTGGTCTCCAAAGAAGCCCTAGAGCAAGCAGCGGAAGAAGCTGCCGCAGCTGAAGCTGCAAAAGCCGAAGGCGAAGTTGTTGAGGGTGCCGAAGGCGAAGCTAAAGAGCCTGTTGAAGGAGAAATACCCGCCGAAGAAAAACCCGCGGCGGAAGAAGCTGAAAAAACTCCTGAAGAAAAACCCCAAGAAGGTTAAAAACCTCTTTTTTTAAGCTCGCTGCCGAGTTTCTGTGCCTGAGGATAATTTGGATCAAAAATTAAAGTTTTATCCAAATAAGTTTTAGCTTTTTCAAAATCATTTAGCTGGTAATATAATACTGCCATATTAAAACTTGCGTCCGAATACCCCGGAAATTTATCCAAAATCGAGCTCCATGAATTAATTTTTACATTTATATTTTGTCTTTCTAACGATATCTTTCTGTATTCCTGATAATCTTGAATAAGGTTAAAAGAAAGCAAAAAAATAAGTAAAATCAGGATTAAAATTGCTATTAAAGATAAAAACGATATGCCTCTTTCGGTAATTACTCGGTAATTACTCGGGAATTGTATGCCTGATTTAATTTTAGAAGATGTTTTTTTTGACACTTGACTTAGGCCACTTCTCAATCATTATAGAATCTAAGCGTTTTGGGAATTTTTGGTAAATTTCCTCTGTTACAAAAGGCATAAATGGATGAAGTAGAATAATTGAAGTTTTTAAAACCTGCTCTAGCACGGGTTGTGCTTCTCCTCTTCGGGTTTTTGAACTTTCAATATATAAATCTGCAAAGTAATGCCAAATAAACTCATAAAGGTTATTTAATGCAAAATTAAAATCATATTTTTCTATCCCTTTTGTTACCTCAGCTACTAGCTTGTCTAAATTCTCAAGTACTTTTTTATCATCATCATTTAATTGCGGGTTTTCTTTTGTATCATTTGGTTTCATTTCCAAAACATATCTACTTATGTTTCTAATTTTATTAATAAATTTTTTTGCTGCTTCAAGTTTTGGATATGATAAAACCTGATCGTTTCCAGTAGCGTTTCCGTAAATAAGAGCGAAGCGTACTGTATCGGCCCCATATTCTTCAACCAGCTCAATAGGATTTATGACGTTTCCCTTACTCTTGCTCATTTTTTTGCCTAAGGGATCGTTTACCAGACCATGAAGCAAAACATCTTTAAATGGAGGCTTTCCTGTCATGTAAATGCCCAGCATTATCATTCTAGCCACCCACCAACGTAGAATATCATAACCGGTTTCCATAACAGAAGTTGGATAAAATTCTAAGTCTTTAGTTGTAGAAAGAGTCGCAAATGGCCATTGACCCGATGAGAACCATGTATCGAAAGTGTCTGAGTCTTGTTCAAAATTGCCTTTTGGCGCCTCCCCTTCTGTAACTACCCACTCTCCTGTTTTATTATTTTTCCAAGCAGGAATCCTTGTTCCCCAAACAATTTGTCTTGATATATTCCAGTCTTTAATATTTTCCAAAAACTGAAAATACAACTTTTCAAAGTTTTTGGGATAGATTTTAATATCGCCTTTTTTAACAGCTTCTATTGCTGATTTTGCAAGAGGCTTCATTTTTATAAACCACTGTTCAAGGGGTAAGGGCTCAATCGGGTTTTTACATTTATAACAAACACCAACCCTATGAACATAATCTTCATCTATTCTTTCTATTAATCCTTTTTTTTGCATTTCGGAAACTATTTCTGCTCTAGCTTGTTTTGCATACATACCCTCAAACTTTCCTGCCTTTTTATTCATTTTGCCTGAGTAATCTATAACCTGAACCATGGGTAAATTGTGCCTTGTAGAAACTTCAAAGTCCTCAAAATCATGAGCGGGGGTTATCTTTACAACTCCTGTTCCAAATTCTTTATCTACCATTTCATCTGCAATTACTTTTAATTTTGCTTTACCCAAAACAGTTTCAATCTCAATTTCCTTTCCTATATATTTTTGGTAACGCGAATCGCTTGGATTAACTGCAACAGCCGTGTCGCCGAATTTTGTCTCCGGCCTTGTTGTAGCTAAAGTTAATGGTCCGTATTTAATGTAATAAAGAGGTGTTTTTCTTTCTTCATAAATTACCTCAAGATCGGAAAAGCTGGTTCCGTCGAACGTGCAATAATTAACTAGTCTTTCTGCTCTGTAAACCAATCCATCGTCATAAAGTTTTTTAAATGTTTTATAAACTATTTTTACAATATCTTCATCTAGGGTAAATTTTTTTCTTGAAAAATCTAGAGAGAAACCTAGTCTTCTGAGCTGATTTTCCATTATTGGTCTATTTTCTTCTACAAAACTCCAAATCATTTTATAAAGAGTTTCTCGATCATAATCAAAACGCGACTTCCCTTCTTCATGTAGTTTCTTTTCAAAAACAAATTGTGTTTCAAATCCAGCATGATCTGATCCCGGAAGCCAAAGCGTCTTATCTCCTAATAATCTGTGGAATCTAATAAGAATGTCCTCAACCGTATACATTGCATGGCCAAAGTGAAGTGGTGCATTTGCATTTGGGGGTGGTAGAATTATTGAAAATGGTTTCCCATCTGGATTTAACTCGGGTTTAAAATATCCATTCTTCTCCCAATTCTTATATGTGTTCTCTTCGTTCACTACTTTATTATATAATAACTTCTTATGAATAAGAAACGAGCCTACAAAATTTTTAACCTTCTTAAAAAGCATTACCCAAAAGCAAAAATTGTCTTAAATTACAAAAATAATTTTGAGCTTCTTGTTGCAGTTATGCTTTCAGCTCAAACAACTGATGTACAAGTGAACAAAACTACTGCGAACCTTTTTCCTAAACATAGAGGAAAGAATGAGCAGGTGGAAATAGAAAATTTTGCGAATGTTAATTTAAAAGTCCTTGAAAACGATATTAAACAAATTGGACTTTATAAGACTAAAGCAAAAAACGTAAAAGCAGCGGCAAAAATAATTCTTAAAGACTACAACGGCAAAATTCCAAAGACTATCTCCGAGTTAACGCTGCTTCCTGGAGTAGGAAGAAAAACTGCAAATGTTGTTTTAGGAAATGCATACTTTATATTTGAAGGTGTTGCCGTTGATACACATGTATCTAGGCTTTCACAAAAGTATGGATTTAGCAAAGAGAAGAGTCCTGAAAAAATAGAAAAAGATCTAATGAATTTATTTGATAAGAAAATTTGGTTTGAAATTACAAATTTACTAATTGAGCATGGAAGATATATTAGAAAGACCAAAGCTGATTTTATTGAGTCATTTCTTTGAAATAGAAAAATTAAGGGTTGTATCTTTTACAATGTTTTCTGAAACAATTACTGCTTTTTCTTTAATTATTGCACTTTTTGGATAATCTACTACATTTAGGTTTGCGGGTATATTCAATACCACCCCAAATGGAATCGTGTCAATGCCAGGCTGTTTATAGATTTTTAAACTATAAGAAAGACTTGCCTCTTTCATATCAAATTTTTTATTTATGTTGTATGTGACAACTATATTTTTTAAAGCTTCAGGTTCTATATTTACTAAAAATCCAAATACAGATTTATTTACTAATTCTTCTTTGCTAATTTCAAGCCCTACAGGTGGTTTGAAATTTTTTGCTTCATAAAGATTTGGCTCCGTTATAGCATTTATTAATTTTTGCGCTACTCCATCGACTTCTATTTTTGTGAGCGTTGCGCCTTTGGGTAAAATTAGTCTTAGATAGTTTTTATATAATCCTTTTGTACCTGAATTTTTAGGAGCATTATTTTTATAACTAATTTTTATGGTATTCTCTACCTGTCCATTATCTTTTATTGAAACATTCAAACTCATACTTCTTGAAACATAATAATTAACTTTATTGGCTCCAAAATTTGCCTCATTAATTCCAACAAAATCATTTATAGAAGTGGGTGAGCTTTCTCTGTCATCAAATAGGCTACCTCCCCAACCATTAACAGAAAATAGGGCTTCTATATTTGGTTTATTAAACGCAAGCAAGATGTGTTTTTCAGAAATTGATCTTACTAAGCTTTGCAAAACATTTAAGTACGAGATTGTCTTATCGGCCGATATTTTATTTTCTATTGAATTATAAAGGCTTTTAAGAAAGTCTTTTTTTTGAGTAGAGCCCGGGAAAAATTTTGCTTCAACTTTTTCTTGAGTTACTTGAAAAAGATTATTGGAGGATACAGTTTCATTATAATCTACTACCTTAACTTCTCCGACTGCCTCAAGTAAATTTCTTGCAAAAGATAAATCTACTGCAACAACTCCGTCTACGGGTTGCTTTAATTCGGAAAGAAGAAAAACCGCAGACGCTTGTGCGCTTTTTGAAAAATCAATATCAAAGTTGCTGTCTCTTAAATACCAGTTTGGAGAATTTAAATATCTTCTTATTACAAAAGGCGGCTCAATGTGGCCTTTTAATTGTCCGTCTGCATCATATACATCATATATTTTAAAATTACTTAGCTTTCCTTTGTTTAAAGTGGCAAGCGCAAAGGAACCGATAAATCCTCCCCCTGGCCGAAGCTCCATATTGTTTTGTAAAAGAATTAAGTATTTCCTCTCCCCCTTAAAACCGAATAATTCAGGCCAACTCTCAATTGTGGCTGAGGAAATAGCTACAATATCATCCAAATTTTTAGTTAAGGAGGCTGGTAAACCACCTGCTTCTTTTTGTTTTTGATAATATACAAGAGCAGATTTAATATCATTTGTAATTCTGTTAAATTCCTTTTCCGAAGACCCGGATGAACCTGTTAAAATCTTCTCCAAATTTTTTATGCCTTCAAAAAGATTTAAAACAGTAAATGAAGTTTCCTTTCCCAGCTCCAATTTAGAGCGCATTCCAGTCAACTTATTTTCAATACCTACTATTCTTGCCTCTTTTTCAACTAAAGCAAAGGAACTCTCCGAAAGAAAAAATGCATAATAAGAAACGCTTACAAAGTTTTTAGCAGACTCAAGTTTTCCCGCTTCTGCTTGACTTATTGCTCCCTGCAAAAGTAATCCTCCAAAACCTGCCAGTCCGAATGTAAAAATAATCGGCATTAAAAGAACCAAAAAAATAGTTAGTAGGCATGCTAAGAAAATTTTATTTAATCCTGTAGGAAGAGAAAACTCAAAGCTTCTGTTATGCTCTTCTTCCCTTCTTATCTCCTCAAATTTCTCTTTTCCAAATTCAATTTGCTTTATTTTAGATTCTAAATCATAGTTTTCATCGAGAAGATTTTTTCCTTCTTCTATTTCTAAAGCCTTACGAATTTTGTCTTCTCTTATGAAGTCTATTTTTATATTTGGATCAATTTTTTGAAATATTCTTGCTACTGAAAGTAGAGTAAATGCCCCTTGGGGATATATTAAGAAAACTTCATTTTTTTCTTCTATAAAGCCCGCTTGTAAAATACCCCATGTAACATCTTCTAAGAAAACAGGCAGGGTTTCACTTGTTCCATCACCCGGTATTTCAATTTTTTTATTATCTTTTACTTCCTTAATAAAACGATTTATGTCTGTTTTACTATCGAATATAAAATCTTTGGCAAAGATATCACCGGTTATTATTAACTTAATTTTGCTGTAAGAAGAAAAAAGGCTTTGTTCGAAATCTTTTTGGATGATTCCTTTTTTTAAAACCAAACTAAAAACTGAATCATCGTGTTTGGCCTTTTTAATAAATGGCGGGATCAAATTTTTTAAAAATGCTCCGTCTTCATCAATTAAAAAAATATGGGAGTAGGTGTTATCGGGTATAACAGGAATTTTTTTATCGTAGGGTACATGAAGGATATTTGGATCAACAACTGTTTTCCCGCTTACAAGAATTACTAGAGATTCTTGTTTTATATTTTCTGCAAGAGACTCTCCAATAATTCCTACCTTATCAACAATTAAAACCGGCAGTTGGTTTTTACTTTCTGTTGTAATTAGGGCAGATCCTCTCATTTGTTAAATTAGATTATCAAGAGCAAGATTTACAAGGGCGTCAGCTTTCTTGTTTCCCTCTCTTCTTACATGATTATAAGAAACTGAAAGTCCGAGTATTTTTTCTTTTTCCCATATTGTAAATATTAACTCTTTTAGTTTTTCATTTTTTATCTTATAAATTTTTTTAATATGCGAGTATGCCAAAAGTGAGTCCATATAAAAATAAATTTTACAGTTCTTTCCCAGCATGCCTTTGTTTTCAATTAACCAATTAAATGCTTCAACTATTGCTGAATATTCTGCAATATTGTTAGTCGTTTCTCCGAGTCTTTTACCCAAGGAAAAAAGGGGAGTACCCTTATCGTCTTCGATATAAACCCCTAATGCCGAAGGCCCCGGATTTCCTCTGGCGCCGCCATCTGTATAAACAAAAATACTGGACATAAGTACTAATTTATTTTAGCAGAAAGCTTATTGGACAGAAGAAGAGAAATAGTTACAGTAAAAAGAAGTTGCCCTTGTTGTTGGGTAAATAAATAGTGGTCAAGGCTACCCAAAATTAAAATTACCAAAATAATAGCGCCATTCTTTAAATTTCTTACCGGTTTTAAAAGGATAAAAATTAAAAATAAAATTCCTACTAATCCTGTTTCCGAGAGTGTAAGAAAAAAGATATTGTGAACGGGCTGAATGGTAGATGGACTATTATATTTATAATCCAAATTATTATAAAAATTATTTATTCCTACTCCAAGTACCGGATTGGTACTTATCATATTTATCGATTGGTCTATTAACTTAGTACGCATAACTACAGACTCGTCTTTAAAATTTATGTTAAAAATTCTTTGCGAAAATAAGTTTAGCGACAATGTAACCAGTAGGAAGGAAATTAGTGCAAGAATAAGAAAGACTTGCTTTATAGAAGGCTTATTTGTTTTGCCTTTCTTATATTTTTCGTAAACAGAAATTAGAAAGAAAAAAATAATAAAAACTATAGATGCAATAAAAGCAGTTCTTGAAAAAGAAACAAATATTCCAAGAGCTGCAAGAATAAATACCGGAATGAAAAATCTATTTATTTTTTTTGCAGAAAACGCACAAAGCATTAATGCAATTACTAAATAACCTCCCAACGCATTTGGGTGCGAAAAGGTTCCATAAGGACGAAGAACTAATTGTCCGTTTATTGAAGCGTTTGCAATCCCCGGCGTATTTGTATTAAAGTTTCTTTCTCCAAAAAAATAAAATATTCCCTGAAACGAACCATGGTTTAAGTACTGAAGTGCAGCAAGTAAGCTTTCAAAAATTATTCCTGTGGAAAAAGCAAGTGCTATTAATTTTAGGCTTAAGGCTTTTTTATTAAAATAAATGTAAGTTCCTAAAAAAATAAATTCTAAAACCTTAATTAGTCCATAAGTTCCTGCGGATGGGTTTTTTGAATTTAAGATTCCTAAAAAGACACTTAAAATAAATATAAAAAGTAAACTCATGTTTTTTTTATATTTAAAAAGCAGGGGTAGTAATTTTTTTACAGATAGTAAAAATAAGGCAAATATTAAAATGTCTGTTAGATATAAAGTGGGGGATAGGTAGTCAATTCTTAGCCCTTGAATAGTAGAGAAATCTGCCCAAAAGTGTTTCCCAAGCTGAGTTGGTAAAAAAAATAAAAGTAGATAAAAAAGAAAAAGACTTGGTTTATCTTGGCCTAATAACCAGGGCTCTTTCTCTGCCTTCGCCCATAGATTCCGATATAACTTCTTTATCATCGGCAAGCTCCATGTGCACTATTCTTCTTTCCCAAGCTTTTAAATCCTCAAGTGTCACCTCACGGCCATCGGATAATGCTCTTTCTTTTGCATCGGCTGCCAACTTTTTCAACCATTCTTCTCGATTCTTTTTGTAATCTCCAACTTCTAAGGATACTCTTTTAAATTCCCCGAGTTTTTTTGATAAATATAACGCGAGTATTAATTGCAGGGATTCCAGTGTTTCACCGTGATATCCGATAAGTATTCCAGGGTTTTCGGAAGACACATTAATTTTAATTTCTTCCTCGTTTTCTTCTACTTCAAAAGGGTCTTCTATTTCAAGTATTTTAAAAAACTCTTTTGTTGTTTTTTTTATTTTTGCTTCCATACTTTTTGCATCCAAATTTCTAAGCCCCCAAGACCAGAGATTTTATATTGCTGTATGATACCAAAAATGGTAAACGTGTTCCAGTATAGAGAAAGGCCAATTGGAAAAGTGTATGAAAGAAAACCTATCATCACTGGAAAAATATATAAGGACTGTGATTGAAAAGCAGTGGCAAAATCATCCTTCTTTTTTACATCGTCTTTTTTGACAGGAGTGGCCGACATCATCATTTTAGATTGTATAAACTGAAAAAGTCCTGTTAAAAGCGGCACGAGTAAAATAATGGGGCCTAGCGTATTCATTAATTGTGCGGGGTTTTGTGCAAGCGGAAGACCAAAGAAATATACATCCCAAGGTTTATCAATCTTTAAAAAATCATAATATGCTAATTTGTTTACTTCTGAAACAGTATTTGCTCCCAAATTAATTACCTTATTTAAAGCTGCATAAAGTCCCCAAATAACAGGCAGTTGTATGAGTATAGGAAGACAACCTGCTGCTGGGTTAATGCCAAACTCTTTATATAATTTCATTGTTTCTTGCTGAAGAGTCTTAGCATCTCCTTTGTGTTTTTCGCGCAACCTTGAAAGATGCGGATTAACATCTTGCATCTTCTTTGCGGCCTTTAGCTGTGCAGACATTAATGGATAAAGAATAACTCTAATTACAATTGTCAGTCCGATTATTGCAAAGCCCAATGCAAAAGGAGCGCCAATACTTGAAAACAGTTTATAATTTAAAAGAAGAATGTTTAAAATCGGATTCAGTATTAATGTATCAAAGATATTCATATTTTTGCCGGGTTATAAAAAGGTTGGCATTTTAAAAGCCTTAAAAATCCGGCGTACAAACCAACTAAAAATCCTTTTTGGGAAATGGCATTTTTTGTATATTCAGAGCATGTTGGATAAAATCTGCAAGAATTATTAAATCCTAGCAATTGTTTTAACGAGGGAGAAATAATTTTTTGATAAAAATTAATTAGTGCTATAAGTATTGTTTTCATTTTAGTAAGTTTTCTTTTGTAAATATAAAGTTAAGTGTTTTAGATAAGCTTTCTTCTGTTTCTTCCACGCATTTCTCTTTTGCAATTATTAAAAATGTAAAGGGAAGAATTTTTTCAATATTTTCTTGGACCGCCTTTTGAAACATTCTTTTTATTTTATTTCTAACAGTTGCCCTTTTGTCAATTTTTTTTGAAACTATAAATCCAAATTTTGCAACCCTGGCGTCTTCCTTTTTATATTTTAAAACAAAAAAGGGGGTTGTGACGCTTTTTAAATTTTCAATTCTTTTAAATTTAGAAAGACGGTTTATTTTTTTTAACACTTATATCGTTAACCTTTTTCTTCCTTTGTTTCTTCTTCTTTTTAAAAGATTTTTGCCGCTTCTGTCTTTTGTTCTTTCTAAAAATCCGTGTTTTCTTTTTCTTTTTACTTTTTTAAGCTTTCTAAATTTTTCCATTAAACGTAAGTATAGCAAAGAAGGATGTCTTTTTAAAGCATTTTAAAAAAGATATACTTTTATCCAGTTTCTCATCTTGACACAAGTTATCCACATTATTAATAATGGACTTCTACCATGAGTGACTACAAAAATATCTGGAAGAATGTTTTGTCTGAAATAGAATTGGAGGTTTCTAAGGCGAATTATTTAACTCTTTTTAATCAAACGCGTTTACTTTCTGTAGAGGATGGTGTTGCAACGGTTGCCGCTCCCTCCGGAATGATAATAGATCTGCTGCAGCGAAAGTTTTTTTCAATCATAAAAAAAGCAACAGATAAGCATATAGGGATAAATACAAAAATTGTTTTTGTTCCAAAAACAGTAGTTGATGTTGTTTTGGAAGATAAAAACGATACTCTTTTTTCGCAGACGGAAACAAAATCTTCAATAGGGCATTTGCCAAGGGTTAGATCGGATTATAGTTTTGAGAATATGGCAGTTTCGGGAAGCAACCAGCTGGCTTATGTTTCTGCTACCACTGTTGCTAAAAATCCGGGGGCAACCTACAACCCTTTGTTTATTTATGGGCCTGTTGGGGTTGGAAAAACACATCTTATGCAAGCAATAGCAAATGAAGTTTATGCAAAAAAACCAAGCTCCAAAATTCTTTATACAACAAGTGAGGAGTTTACAAATGATGTGGTTGAGGCAATAAGAACAAATAATACAGCCAGAATGAAAAGAAGATTTAGAGATCTGGATTTACTTGTAATTGATGATATTCAATTTATTGCAGGAAAGGAAAAGGTTCAGGAAGAGCTTTTTCACACATTTAATACATTGGTTGATCAAAACTCACAAATTGTACTCTCGTCTGATAGGCATCCGTCTGAAATAAAACAGCTGGAAAAAAGATTAATATCAAGATTTGGTGGCGGACTAACGGTAGATATTCAATCACCGGATTTTGAACTTAGATGTGCGATACTTCTTATTAAAGCAAAAAAATATAATATTTCTCTTTCTTTTAATACCGCCAAGGCTATTGCCCAAAAGGCGCAGGATGCAAGAGGGCTTGAGGGTTTGCTTTTAAGATTAATAACAGAAGCCCAGAACAAAGGCTTGTCGGAAATAACAGAAGACATACTTGCCTCTTTCCTGCCGGTTGAAAAAGACGAACCAAGAGGCTTTCATCCTGATGAAATAATAGACAATGTCTGCTCTTACTACAATGTAAAACCCACGCAATTAAAAAGTCCAAAACGCGATGCTTTTTTGGTAAGACCAAGGCAGGTTGCAATGTTTTTATTAAAAAAACAAATGGGGTTAACCTTTGTAGAAATTGGGCACTTGCTTGGAGGAAGGGATCATACAACAATAATGCATGGCGTGGGAAAAATTGAAAAATTGGTTGAGCAAAAAGGAAATATGGATTTCTTGGGGATAAACGACCAGATGTTGGGAAAAAAAGTGGATTAATCTGTGTTTTTTTTTATTAACTTTTTATCCACATTTTTATCCACTCGTTATCAACAAAAATATAAGTAGGCCTCCTTGCTTTTTTCCACTTTTCCATATAAACTACTACAACTACAAATAAGAATATGTTGGTTTCACTTCTTTCCGATAACCTGCTCGAGAAAATTTCTTTTCTTAATCATGCCGTTTCCAGTCGGGCAACCCTCCCGATACTTTCAAATTTTTTATTGGAGACAAAAAGGGGAAAGTTAGTAATTTCAGCAACAGATTTAGAAATAGGAATATCTGCAGAAGTTCCTGCAAGCGTTGAAAAAGAAGGAAAAACAACAGTATTGGCGAAAAACTTTCTGGATTTAATAACTAATATCAAAGACCAAAAAATAAAACTAGAGCTCGAAGAAAACGTTTTAAAACTTAAAGGGGATAAGGTAAGGGCTTCGTTTCAAACAATGTCCGCAGACGAGTTTCCTAAGCTTTATGAACAAAAAGGCGATGTAATTTTAACCTTGGAAAAGAAAGACGTAGAAAAGTTTTTCCAAAGAGTTTCTTTTGCCGCAGCCGTAGATTCTAGTCGCCCATCTCTTCTTGGTGTCTTGTTTGAAAAAGGAAAAGAAGGCGTTGTTCTGGTGGCAACCGACCAGTACAGACTTTCTTATCAGAAAACCCCACTCAAGTTAAAGGAAGGGCTTGAAAAACCCATTGTAGTCCCCGGCAGAGTTATCAAAGAACTATCGTTTTTAAAAGAAGATGATGGAAAAATTTCCTTTTGTGTTTCTAAAGAAAATAATCAAGTTGTAATAACGCAAGCAGAAACAGAAATTGTTGGAAGACTAATAGATGCCGACTATCCGCAGTATGAAAAAATAATGCCAGAAGATGCGGATACAAAAACAGAAATAGACAGAGAAGAACTTTTAAACGCAATAAGAATTTGCTCTGTTTTTGCAAGAGAGACCGCCAATATAGTTAAGTTGTCTGTAGAAAAAGACAAGCTAGTGGTTTCTGCCAACTCACCTCAAGTGGGAGAGGATTTGGTAGAAATAGCAGCAAAAACAATTGGGGAGGGAAACGAAATCGCATTCAACGCAAAATACTTAATTGACGTTTTGACAACGCTGGAGGAAGAAGAATTAATCTTTGAGATGACGGGTCCACTAAACCCCGGCGTTTTTAAAGTAAAAGGGGACAATAACTTTCTCCATTTAATAATGCCAATCAGAATTCAGGGTTAAAAAGGCTCCCCTATCTCTTCTATTGGGGTCTCCGAAAGCCCAACGTCTTTAGCTATGTTTGTCATAAAACTATTTTTATCCTGAGGAATAAAATACAGCACTCTTGTTACAAGATTGTCTGCCGCTTCCACTCCAATTCCTGATCCAAGAAAAATATACCAGTCAAACCCATCAGGGTCTTTGGAGTAAAGCTTCAGTGGGTTCCCGTAGGTTTTCAAGTACTCACTCAAGACGCCCCTATAAGTAGAAAAAACATATTCATAGGCGTAGGTTACTGTGTTATTATCTAATACGACCAAGTTTTCGTAATCTTGATTAGGCGTAAGATAGGTAAGTTTTGTTTTCTTACCGAAAGCAGACGAAGTTTTTGGTTTTCCATTAATACTAACAACATCATTATAGGTACTCTTTCCCGGCGATAAATAATTAAAGTTGCTGTAATTTTTATCAAAATCAGAAGGTATGGGAATTGGTGTTGGCGCCGTTTGCTTAACGGGTTTTTTTTTGTCCCCGCCTAAGAAAAGTAAAAAAACAATCCCAATAAAAACTATTAATACAATAACAAATATTTTTTTTCTCATTTAAAATTCTGCTCCTCCAAAAACATTGTCTCTCATCCATGCATAAGCATTTTTACAATCAGATTTATAATTTTCAATGGCAACAGAGCAGTATGTGCTACTCCTTCTGCCAATTCTTCCAGGGGTTGTGTAGTCAACAAGTGCTTCTGCAAACGATTCTCCCTTAGGACTGACACCAAATGTACACTTTTCTGGATAGGGGTTTGAGGTGCTATCGCAGCTTTTATCCCTTAGGGAATATGTCTTAATAAAGGCGTGGCCATTGTTGCACCGATCCTCAACGCAAGCAGCGCCTGAGTTTTTTATTTCATCTTCATAAGGGAACCTCCTTATTAAATATCTACTGTTTTTTCCTGCAAACACATGCCCGCTTTCATGAATAAGCAAGGTGTCTGAACATTTATTATAAGCCTGAATGTATATATTACCGTTTTCTACTTTTGCAAAACACCCTTCTCCTGGAAGACTGTTATCTTCGTTTACTGAGGGGCCGGCTTCTTTTAACAACTCCCAATACGCTCTGCTTTTTCCCGCGACACGCCAAAAATCATTGTAGATACTCCTTATTTGGTCATCTGTAAATGAGCCTGTGACGGTAATATTTAAATCATTGCTTAAGCATCCACGAGGATTTGCATCAAGAGTCGTGCACCTTGGAAGCCCTTCCCCAGTAGGGTTTCCAATTACGGTTTCGATCACAAAAGCCGATGCAGAAGCAGCCAGAATAAAAAAGGATAAAAATAAAATTATTATAACTGTAATATTTCTCACAATATTATTCTACCAAAAGCTCCACTGTTGCGGTGGTGTCTTTTACCCCTGTCTTGGGCTTTGCTGTAACTGAAAAATGAAAATTATATTCCGGAGGGCTAGAGCCGGTTACTTGTTTGAATAAAGAAATGTTTGCAGCATCGCTGAGCAACCAAGTGTATGTTGTTTGTGACCCACTCGTGCTAGGATCAGGATTTCCGGGAAGAGGAGTGGTGAATTCAATAATGTCAGACGGAATAGTAAGTATAAATTTAAAACTGCTTAATTCTTTTCCACCATCGCTGGTTTTATAATTTACATCCCCTATGTATTCGTAAGACTGGCCATTTTCAACCAGGGGAGGCGCGGAAAGATTACACGTTAAGCCAGGAATGTCAATTAAACTGCAGACATTTTCATCTATTGGCTCTGGTGGTTCTTCTATGGGAGCGTTATAATTTGTGGCAGTTGTAGCTTGTTGACCTCCAAGTATTGCCATTAAGATTGTCATTGCAAAAACTATTGCAATGACAATAATCACAGCCCACCCTCCAATATTTGAGCCTCCGGCTCTAAGAGCTACCTGCAAAGCCCTAGTGGCAACTTTTGTAGCCGATTTTTCTGCTGCTTGAGCGCCGGCACCAGCTGTCTCTGTCTCTCCTGCGGCTTGGCCTGCTGTTCCTAATCCCCGTAGTCCCTTTAGCGCTTTTTTGCCAACCTGTTTTGCCCTATCAGTTACTTGTCCAGTTTGGTCAAAAGGAGATTGCTGATCGTCGTTTTCCTGCGGACCCTGTTGGTCTTTCTTTTCTTCTTCGTCCATAATTTAATATTAGCAGTTACTAGATATTAGTTACTAGTGACTGTCAGTTGCTTTTTCGGAGGGCTTCTCGGGAGGTGTAATCGCACTTTTTTCAGTATCCTGTTTCGTGCTTTGAGCCTCCTGTGGGTCGGTGGTAATTAATGCGTGTTCGTGTTCTGCTGCCAGCACTTGTATTGCAACGTGATTTTGTCCGGCAAAGAAAAGTCCTTCGCCAATTTGGGCGGATAAAAGCAATTGCTTTTCTCCTTTTGTAAGGTAAAACACTTGTGATACCAAATCGACTTCGCTCGGCGCCTGCTTAAGAAGCATTTGAATAGACGAATTGGACAAAACCGCTTTTCCATAATCGGTTGATAAAAAATCCTCAACGTCTTGTGTTGCTGTTGTTAGTCCTAAGTAGTATTTTCGAGCGCGTTTAGCAATTGAATAAACAAAAGATGCGCTGTCTTCGTATTCCATCATGTACCAAGCCTCATCTAGTATTAATAACCTCTTTTTTAAATCTTTTCTTATTTTTGTCCATACAAAATCCAAAACTATGTGCATTGCAATTGGCCTCAATTCTTCTTCAAGCCCCTTTATGTTAAAAACTGTAAATGGGTTTTTTATGTCAAAATTAGATTGCTGATTAAAAATGCCCGACAAACTGCCTTTTATAAATTTTTCTAAAACTAAAGCCAGTTCATTCGCCTTTTGGTCTTCCATTCCCAATAAAACTTTATATAAGTCTTCCATTAAAGGGGGTGTGTTTTTTTGAGTATTTGGCTCAACGGTTATGCCTTTTTGCCTGTATGTTTCAACTAACGCCCTGTCTAGTATTGCATCTGATGTTGCATCGAGTTTTCCAAAAACTATTTTTAAAAGCCCATGCAAGGACAATATTTTTAAACCCAATTCGTTTTCGCCCTCTTCGTAACTTTGGGATAAATCAAATGGGTTAATTTTAATAGGAGAGTTTGCGCTAAAGAAAACCTCTTCTCCGCTTAGGCTTTTGGCAAGCTTTGAATATTCTCCTTCCGGGTCAATTATTATTACCTCGGTCCCAAACATAAACTGACGGAATGCCTCAAGTTTTATTAGATATGATTTTCCGGCACCCGATTTTCCCAAAACTACTTCATTTGCGTTTTCAAGACTAAATCTATCAAAAATAATTAACGAACCGTTTTGCTGGTTTACTCCATATAAAATTCCCTTGTCCTGCGTTAACATAGCCGAAGTAAAAGGAAAAGTTGAAGCCAGCGAAGTCGTATCCATATTTCTTGTTAAAAACAAAAAGTCACGTCCAAGTGGAATAGTTGATTTAAATCCTTCCTCCATTTGAAGAGTTGCGGTTTTAGGCAAAAGTAAAATTGAATTTAAAGTAGAAACTAATTTTTTTGAATTTTCATTAAGCTCCTCCATGGTATTAGCAATCAAGGAAACATAAAGCGAGAACTGGAAAAATCTTTCCACGCCCTTTGCTAATTCTTCCTGGACAGAAAGTGCGTCTTCCAAAGAAGCGCTAACTTTTGGGTCAACATCTAAGCCCTCTTCTATGTTTGACGAAAGCGTTGCCTCCATTTCGGCAATCTTGCGTCTTAAATCGGATAAAACATCCGGGGCGTCTGTTGGATAAATAAACATTGAAATATCCATAGAGGATTCGAAATTAATTAAGGGCTCAAGCCAGTTTGCAGAAACGTATCTGGGATAGCCAGAGATAAAAAATGATTTATATAGCTTTTCACCAACCCTAATATTATTGAAGTCTACTTCAATTGACGATGGCGCAAGAACATCTGGAATACTGCTCATTCCTCTTTGCAAAATATTTGATGTTGGATCTTGCGCAGTTGCAGTTTTATTTTTATTTCTTTTGAACAGCACTTGCATCTCCTTTCACAATTCCGGTTTTTCCATGAGCCATATGAGACTGATGGACCGAAGAGTCGTTATATAGTTCGTAAAATAACTTTAATAAATCTTCTCTTTCAAGCGTTTTTGATTTAAGTCCTATTCGTGACAACTGTGTATGCATAGATTCTGCTTTTGAATGCAACGCTGCTTTTGCCTGAACCTCTAAATTTTTTATAGAATCTCCCCCCACTGCTTGTTTTGCGCCAAATACTCCTTTTTCCAAAGAAGAATAAGGAATTACGACATAAAATTTCTTATCAAGTACGGTATTTTTCTTTACCAACTCGGTTACAAATTTTTTATAAAGACTTATTTGTTTTCGTAGAGCTTGGTTTTGGGTCTTTGCTTCTTCCTCTGCAAGCAAGTTAATGTAAGAGGATATATCAAGCTGTCTGCTTCTTACTACAATTTGAATAGGAAAAGATAATGAATTTAAAAGAGAAGAATAGGCGTAAATTTTTGCATTTTGTTCATCTTGGGAAAGTAAGTCAAAATTAGTTGCCTGGACCTCAATAATTAAAGAAGCATTTCCACTTGTAAGTATAAGAATATCTTCATATACGTCTATTATTTCTATAAACTTTTGAGTCGAATTTAATTTTAGGGCAGGCTTTTTCATTAATTTGTGAAAAGACTTTTTCTTAACTCCTCTCTTTGGTCGGTAGACGTTGCTTCAATTGGCATTATTATTTGTCCGTTAGCCTCAAATGCAACAGTGTCAAATTTATGCATCTGCTTTGGGTCTTCAAACTCTATTGTGTATTTTCCGTTTGTTAAAGCCGTAGCAGATGCAAACTGTCCCAAGGCATTGGTTTTAAAAGCTCTAACCGCATTTCCATCCGCATCTTTTACTTCGACCAAAACATTTTGTAGGGGATTGCCTCTTGAGTCTTTTATTATTCCTGTTAACAGATTTGGAAATTCGGGGGCCTGGGCAATTCCTACCTGTTTGGTCATTGTATTTGGAATACTTCTTACATGCTGCGTAGTTTGGGGAATGGCACTAGCAACAGATGGCGTAAAAACAGGAGCCTTAGAAGCAAGTGTTCCTTTTTGCATTTCAATTAATTTTTTTTCGAGTTCCTGTTTTTGAGAAGCCATATCACTTAGTTGATTTTGAAGTTCCAAAACTTTTTGATGGGTATCTAGAAAGGCTTTAGGATCAATTTGGCTCGAGCGTTGCTTTTCCTCTGCTTGTCTTGCCTGATCTAGCTCTTTTTGAAGAATAGCTGCAGTTTTTTGCAAATTTTCCGTTAAGTTAATATCAATAGGCTCTTTTGGTTTATGCATAACTGCTGCTTGGGGTTGTTGTGCAGGTGCCTTAGTTGCAAAATAATGCGACGGAATTTCTTTTGGTAGGGTTACCTGAGGGGAATTTGCAATGGTTTGTAGGTTTTGAAAAAACACCATTTCCTTTTTATCCAAACTATTTTTAGCCTTAGGAAGCTTATTTAAAAAAGTCTGAAGCTGGTTTTGAGAAAGAGTTTTTGTTAAATCAGCAGTTTCTCCTCCTGCCACGGCCAAATTTGCGCCCTGTTTTTGATAAATGTATTGAGTCGGGCTAAAAACAGCTTTAAAAAAATGCACAATCATAAGATCTAACGGTCTTCCGTCAACAGGTATAAAAGCTAGCGCTATTCCAAAGCCCAAGAAAAACAACGATATAGGAAGCTTTATAAATAGAAAAATAGGCAGTAAATATACAATCCATGCCGCAATTGCACCTGCTGCAAGATATGCAAACTGCTTTACGGTCATATCTCCAATCAGCTTAAACTGAAAGCCTGTTATGTCTTGTGGTATTGGGTGTGCTTCTTCCATAATGTTAATACCTATTAACTAGTACTTATATCTAGTATTGAATGTGAAAAATACAGATGCAAGATTATCAAAGTGGGTCAAACAAGGGTTAAAATATGTCCGATTTCGTGAAAACTATGGTACGCAGCTTCCAAATCCCAGCTCTCCAAATTTGAGAATGCAAGGAACGTTTGTGATTGTTGAAATTAAATTTAGAATAAAGAAAGATAAAATAATTACTAAAAGCCCAAGAATTGTGTAGGTAAAAGTTTTTCGTGCAGTGTCTGCTGCTTTTGGGTCTCCACCGGAATTTATAAACCTAATTCCTGCAAAAATCATTAAAAACAAGGCAACGGTTCCTGCAAAAACTAAAGCCCAAAAGATTACCACTTTTAAAATATCGGGAATACACGAAAGAGTAGCTACGCCTTCGACAGCGCATTCCCATTCGTCGCCATTTAACGGCATTGAAAACATATTAAATTCAGAGTATCAGACTAATTGTTTTAGTTCAAGTAGATTTAAAGATGAGGAATGGAGAAGCTTGAAATACCAAATTCTTGTCCAAGGAAGAATACCAGTATAAAGTTAAGTATGAAATATGATAAGAAAATTATTACTAACCCAACTACTGCTGCTACAATGTGCTCGCGAGCTGCCTGAACAGCAGTTTTGTCCCCGCCTGATGTAAGCCATTTTAAGCCTCCCCAGACAAGATAAAAGAGAGTAATAATTACAGCAATAATGAATAGGAAGTTTATTGCAGGGCCGATTAAATCGCTAATTTGTAAGCCACAAAGATTTATAAAGTTTGATCCTTCTTTTGGGCAAAGCGTTACGTCTGTCGTATCTAGCTGGGCAAAAGCAGAACTAGCACTTACAAGATAAGCTCCAAGGGTTGAAGAAAAAGCAACTATTTTTCTCATCTATAATTTATGCTAGACATCTTTTTACAGTTTGTCAAGTCCCTTCTTAATAATCTTAATATGTGCAGCAAACTTGTCCTATACCACAATCCTTTTGGCCATGCCTTTTTGTATCTGGACAAGCTTGAGCTCTAACACAGTACCCATCAGTTATTGCGCTGCATTCTGAACCGCTGCTGCCCGAACCACCGGATGTTCCAACAGTTGGCAAATCAAATTCGGTAATATCAAAATCCGGAATAAAGAACTTTATTAAAAATGCGAGTATGAAATATGATAAGAAAACTATTATTAATCCAACTACCGCAGCAACTATGTGCTCGCGAGCTGCCTGAAGTGCGGTTTTATCTCCGCCGGACGTAAGCCATTTTAAACCTCCCCAGACCAGATACAAAAGTGCGATAATAATCGCTATAACAAAAAGATACTCAGTTCCCGTTCCAACTACTCTTCCTAAATCATCCGATCCAAGACAAAGGCCACCAAAACTTGCAGTTCTTGGGCAAATGCTATCCGCAAATGCTTTACCCGTAAAAAAGAAGAAAGTAGCAGAAAATAGTAGCGTTAAGATTATTTTCACCGTTCAAATCAATATTAACATCAGGAAAATCTATGTCAAGGCGTTGGAATATCCAAAAGGTTAACGCCTGCAACTTTTGAAAGAACGCTCATTATAAGCAAGGACAAGAATACAAGACTTAAGCCAACAACTGCATAAGTAAGTCGCTGTCTTGCAGTTTGCAACTTTTGTTTATCGCCACCGGAAAACACCCATTGGAAACCGGAAAATATAAGCACATAAAGACAGAGTAGTATTGCAAATATAAATGCAAGTTCAATCGAAAGTCGTACTATCTCAACCAGTTTATTAAGCCCACCGGTTGGTACGCCGGGTGGAGCTTGAATAGTTTCGCCGTCTAAATTTAATGCGATTTCTATCATTAATTATCTTGTTAATCCAGGCAACTTTAATATATCAACTCCAATTACCTCAAGAACTACAAGCGAAAATATTACAAACAAAAGTCCGACAATTGCAGCGGTTAACTGTTCCCGGGCTGCTTGCAAGGCTTCAGGATTTCCCTGAGAAGCCATTATCCTATATCCGGATATTATTATTAGTATTAAAGCAATACCTCCTATTAGGCTAAGCATCACACCAAGTAGGGCAGAAGTGAATCCCCCAATTGTAGTGGGAAAACTAATTCCTAAACCAGTAAATATTTCAGGACAAAAGCCATTTTCATCTAATGGCACGGAGCAAGGCGGAGCCCTTCCCGTATCAATTGTTTCATCTCCAAATGGGCTTCCTGAAATTTTATCAACGCAGCCAAAAATTGGACTACAAGCTTTATCCTCCTCGCAATTTGCTGACAACAGTTGATTGTCCGGCAAGGTATTCCCTGATGTGTCTTTGCACACCAACGGATTAGTATCCGGTTCATATCTGCTTGTTGGAGGACAGAATTTACAAGACCCGCCTCCGGTTATCGGCCCAGGAGTTTCTGTGCCTTCTTGGCTTATTGGAAATGTAGCAGTAGGGCACCATTGTTTTTCATTAAACCAATCTTTAGAGAACAATTTTATTTGATATTCTCCCTCATCAAAAGTAGTCTGATTAGATGTCCCATAATGCAGAGGTGGAGTATTTGTAGTTGGAGCAGTTAGTTCTGAAAGCTGAGACAGTGTTAAGTCCTGATCGCTATTATCAATGATTTTATAATCACCAGTTGCATCCCTTCTAAATATCTTGAGTGCAAATGAGTCTCGAGCCTCTTTAAGTGATCCCTCAGCAAAAGTTACATATATCTTATCAGCCGTAGTAAATCTGTTGTTATTATCGCTCCAGACCCTGAGTAGGCATTTATTGCTTGAACCCGGATTAGAAGGAATAACATCAATTGACGTAGAACATTGTCTGGTAGATATATTATCATAATTTTGTTCTCGGTTGACGATAATTCCTACGCGTCCAGTTTGCAAAGCCTTTGGAAATTCGAAGTTTAAAGGAATCTCGCTTGTCGAAGTGCCTGAGGGAAATTGCTCCCAATCGGTAAAACAAGAGGGATGGGGATCTCTATATCGGTAACAACTATCGCTTGTATTTCTTAAACCCACCCAAAAAGTTGTATTTGGAGATAGGCCACTCGGATTTATTTTAATTGTTGCTTGAGTTGCCCCTGTTACATAAGGGGTGGAAGTTTCTGAGGTAATAACACAGTTATCTGCCAAAGACGCGCTGGGGTATGCTAGAGATAAAAACGAAAAAAACAAACATGCTATTGAAATGGTGAGCAGTTTTTTAATCACAAGCTTATCGTATCTCAATATTAAATAAAAATGCAAGTTTAGTAAGCCATAAGTTATAATTAAAATATGGAAGATAAGCATTTTGAATATCTTTATCCGGAAAATACAAGATTTGAAGAAATAGAAAAAGTTTTGTCTTTTGTTAAAGAAGGCAATTCGGTGCAACTCGTTTCAATTCCCGGAGTTGGAAGATCTAATTTTTTGGGACTCTTAGCTTATAACAAAAAAGTCCGCGAAAAACACCTAGGAGATTCTCAAAAAAATTACCACTTTGTATATTTAAACTTTTCAGAAATAAGAAAAAAGCCCCTTTCAGACGTATTCAAGTTCATCTTTATTGGAGTTATAGATTCTTTAAAAGACAGAGGATTTTCTAAAAGATACGAAGTTGTAAATAAGATTTTTAAAGAAAGTATAAGCCTTAAAGACGAAATGGTTATATTTTCAGGATTAAAAAAAGCAATAGATTATTTGTCTTTGGAAAAAGACTTAAATGTTGTTTTGCTTTTCGATAGGTTTGAAGAATATGCCCCAACTATAACAAGTGAATTTTTTGCAAACCTAAAGATTTTAAGAAACAGGGCAAAGTATAAATTTTCAGTCGTTTTTTCTTTAAATAGGCCGCTTGAGGATACTTTTGACCCAACTTTTTTTGCAGATTTTTACGAAACGGTTGCAGGAAAAGTAGTTTATTTACCTATTTCGGATGAAGCAGGTTTAGATTTTAGGGTTTCATATTTAGAAAAAATTACGAATAAAAAATTAGATAAAACATTACTTTCACAGATTTTCGAGCTCACTGGAGGACACACCAACCTTGTTCGACTATGTGCAGAAAGCTTTCTTGCAGGCACAGAGTTGCTTGACAATAAACAGCTTTTAAGAAAATATTTTCTTACACAAAAACCCGTTCGAAGCGCTCTTTTTGCAATTTGGAACTTTTTAACACCACAAGAACAAAAACTGATTGTAAACCTGCCTGCGCAGGCAGGAGGAAATTTTAACATCTCCCCCTTTTTAGAAAAAGTAGGTTTGATAAAAGACAAATTACTTTCGATCCCGCTTTTTGGTGACTACGCAAAAGAAAAAGCTTCTGATTTAAAAGAAGACGCACTAGATTTAAATGTATTATCCGAAAAACTAACCGCTCTTGAGTATAGGCTACTTAAATTTTTGCTTGAGAATAAAGAAAGAATTGTAGAAAAAGAGGAAATAATAAATGCAGTTTGGGGAGAGCAAAAAACAGTTTTAGGAGTAACCGATCAAGCACTTGACCAGCTTATTTTTAGGCTAAGAAAAAAAATAGAAGAAAATCCAAATTCCCCAACGCACATACAAACAATAAAAGGCCGAGGCTTTAAGTTTATTCCATAAACTTAAAAGATTTAAGAATTATGATTTAGGATTTAAGAATGTTTTTGTTTTTGTTATTAATCCTTGAAGTAATTTATGAGTTAAGTTAGATCGCTCTACTAAAGATTTGAAATCTTTTTCCTTCAAATAACCCACGTCTTTTGCAATAAGAATAAAATTTTTCAACTCAGTTAGAGAGCCTTGCGCCATGTAATAAAATTGAAGTTTTTCTTTATAGGTTTGTCTTCCAAACCCCTCTGCGATATTTGCGGTTACAGAAGCCGCAGCTCTTCGCATTTGGTCTACTAATGAATAGGTTTCTTCCTTCGGAAATGTTTTAGTTATCGAATAAATTAATACTGCTAGCTTATGACCTTCATTCCAAACATTTAAATCTGTGAAGCTTTTGATTTTATTCATAAATCATCTCTCATATATCATAAATCTCTTTACAGCGAACTGTAAAGAATTTGTAAGGTTAGTATCAAGTACTTTGACTTTGCTGCGTATAAACTACGGGGTATGAAAGAAAAAGAAGTTCAATTGACAATAAAATCTGTAAATTCTAAACTTGAGGTAGGAGAGCAATTTATGCCGGAGCCAGGACAAAGCGAGTTAGAGTCAACCATACAAGAACCTACCGAAGTTAGGTCAGCTTGGGAAAAAGTTAATAGAGGAAGAACACTTTCTGTGAGCGAGCGAAGAACGCAGGAAATGCTTATTGAAAGAGGCATACTTCCCGTTGCGGGAGCCTCTGATACAGAACCAAAGGAAGTCCCAAGCGAAAAACCTGAATATACAGTGGTTAAGCCGGATGGGACTATCGCATTTTACATTAAAGAAGGCCACCTAAGTCCGGAACAGGCAAAAGAATTTGTAAGCCTTTTTGAAGGAAAAAATTTAACCCCTGAACAGCAGGCACTAAGAGACAAGCTTTACGTAGCTTTGCAAGATGATCCAGCAGGTTTTGCAAAAATGCTCACTAAGGCAGTCGAATCTCTGCGAGAAAAAGATTTAGAGTCTATTCTTAAGGAAGATACAGATAATTTGGTTGACCTTTACTTAAACGAAACCGAAAGACAAGTAGGTAATAAATTTTCCGCCGAATTAATGAGTAAGTATAGAAAAAGATTTACGGAAATTAAATCTTTACCTCCTCACATTGCAAGGCTTGAGCTTCAAAAGTTAGTAAGAGCTGTTGCAAGCCAAAGAACAAAAGCTCTTAAAGTGGATGAGAGTATGAAAGTAGAAGCCAAAGATTATAGAAAAATGGAGCTGCCAGAAATAATTAAAGACATTCGAAATACAGTAAAAGAATTATCTAGAGAAGAAAAAGCAAAGTATCGAGAAAAACTAGTAAATGTCCTCAAGCTTGATAAATCTGAACAAAAAGCACAACTTATTTTAATACTTCAAGATATGGAAAGCGTTTTCAAGGATAAAGATAAAATTATTGCAAGCCAAATGAGAGGCCTCATGGAAGAACTGGCGGATAAAGAAACAGCGGCACGAACAAGAGAGGAAATGATAGAAGAAATGGTATCCGGCTTCGAAGCTGATATGGAAATTGAAAGAGGGAGACTCATAAACATAGTAGAAACCTTTGGCGCCTCCGATGATGCTTCTAACGCCGTTTTTGATGAGTTTCTCTATGCAAATGGAACGCTGATAAACATGGTGGCTGCTTCCTCAGGTGGAAATATGGACGAAATAAGAAGAGCTAGACTAAACATAGAATCAATAAGGGATGCCACAAATTTAACAGCCGAACAAAAAAAAGAAAGATTGGCAGAAATAGTAAATTCAGTAACTAAACGTTTCCTAGAATACCAGACTCCAAAAAATCCCGACCAATACAACCCCGTAAATTCAGTTCAGGAGCTATCTAGATATTTAGTCACTTCTCAAAATGCTGAGTATTGGGGGGTGGATGGGGTTTTTCCTCTTATCGACAGAGAAGGAAAATTTCATCCGGAGAACTTGCTTAAATGGGGAAGAGAACAATCAGTGTTATTACATCTTAGCAATCCGAATGACCAAATAAGTCCTCTAGGCTCAATTCATATTAACACCGGCTTTAGGGATGTCTCGCTAATAGAAATGACACTTATAAATAAGCAGAGATATTTTAGGGACGAAAAAACAGGGGAAATAATGGAAGATTTAGCAAACGCTCTGTTATATGATACTTGGCTATTTGGAGTTGTTAGAAATTCGGACCTTGTTTATAGACAGACCATGAATGAGGATAAAAAACTACCGGAAGTTGTAGGCCAGATTCATTCAAGAAGCGATATTACAAGAAGTACCAACTTAAGAGATATATTAAAAATGTCGGGTGAGTTTGGCAGTGGAGAAATAAACGAGGGAAGAGCTGTAATGTTTGCTAATGAATTTTATTACAATCTTTCGGACTGGGAAAAATTGACTGAAATTGTCAGAGGGAGTGAAATTCAAAAAGGAAAAGCACAGCTTGAAGCAGATCTTAGGGAAGGCAGGATTAATCAAGAAACATTTCAATCTCGCTTAAAAGATTTACCTAAGGAGCAAAGCGGATTTATGTTTACAAAAGATGATTTTAGAGATGCTATAAGAATTATTCAAAAAAAGAAAGACTGGGAAGATATCGATAGCTTTGAAGGGTATTTCGATTCAGCTAACTCAGATGAGTTTTACTGTACAGACCCTTATTCGGGAATTAAATATAGTCTTTTTGAAGGAGATAAATTTAATGTTAAAAATTTTGCAAAAGTAATGAATTTTTACAATTATGCTAATGCCCCGCAGAGTATGTTTGAACTTGCTAAGGAACTGGTTCGGCTAAAAGCAGCTGAAAAATACGGATTAAATCCCGGAATAGCAAGAACAGAAACTGCTAAAAGCGAGAAAAGAAAAGAATGGGAAAGTATTGTACGAGCACAATTGTCGCTGGGCAGAACCGAAGAGCAAGCTACCTCAGCTGCTAACAGAAAACTGCTTGATATCGAACGTTACGCTGAACGGGTTAATATATCCTTCGCAGAAAACATAGGTGAGCATTTTCAAAGGGCATATGGAGGAGGAGCAAGAAACGACGTAAATAGAAGAGGGTATGACGCATCGACAAAAGGAAACCTAGAGGATTATTCAATAAGGCAATCTGAAGCTGTTAGAGCAGGGCCAACTGGAGTTAGAGAAGCAATTGGAATTTACAGAAATATAATACCTGATATGTGGTCGGCATTAAAAACAGAGGGGAAAATGAGTCCGATGGAAATTTTCAATGAAATAAGAGGAGTTGAAAACATTCCCCATGAGTGGCTTCTTGATAGATATCTTGGAAGCGGCAGAATAAAACAAGAGGAAATAAAAAGCTTATCAAATGAAGACAAGTCAAAATTACTAGAAGACAGGCGAAAAGATGAGATAAAAGAATGGATTGAGAAGCTTAAATTTAACCAAAATGCCGAAAGAGATATCGCAGGAAATGTAAAGATGAGAGGGTTCCAGATTTTCCATGCACAAACAGGAGGAGAGAGATTGGATATAAACAAAATGGTAACTTATGACGCAATTCAAGGTGCATTAGTTGATTTAGGATACGTTGAAGAGAACTTTAATGATGGTTTTATTAAGCCTGCAAGATATTTTGGTAATACAAACGGAGGAATGAAGTTCTCAAGCAAGGTGAGAAGATTAGACGTTGTTGCTACTAATAATCTTGCAAATGATGCAGTTCCGGTATACGAAGACGTGACTTTGGCAGAAGCTTCTTACGGGCCGGAAGTTATAAATCTGGTTAAGGAAAAATGGGCAAAAGAACACAACGGCGAAGAAATGGATTTTAGAAACCTAACAGACAAGCAAAAAAAATACTTGGACGGCGCAGTGCAAATTGATTCAGGGGAAATAGTTTCAGGAAGAATGGACATGGTTAAGTTTGGAATAGCTTTAAATGTTGCTGCAGAACTGCGACATCACAGGCATTTTGGAGGACCAGGTGCAAAATGGGGATATGTAAGAACAGAGGCATTTTTCTCGCTACTTAATCATATGGAGGAATTAGAACCAGATCCAGATCATCCAGGACGAACAAGGGTAAGACTAGGACCAGATGGCAAACCTATGAGGTTTTTTGATGAAGACCTTATTAAACTAATGAGAAACAATTCCGATAGTAAACCCTGGAAATTGTTGGTTGAGGATCTAGGTGTAGAAATGGGTGGACCTGCTTTGTCTAGTTTATTAGAAATTTTAGCAAGAACAATGCAATATACTATTAAAGCCTAGCTAGTTGTTCCCTCGGTGTCGTCCTGACCCTGGATGGTCGCGGTATTATCAGGTATATTATTTTGAGGAGCAGGTGGTTGTTGATTTGCGGCTCCACCCCTGTTTCTTCTTGCAGTCCTCCAATTTCTAAGTCTCTGTGGCGTTAAATGTCCTGCACCTTGTCTTCCTCCACCAGTAAGTAATTGTGCCCATGCTCCCGCTGCGCCTCCAACTTTAGTTCGCATAAACGTACCCAGAATTCGACTTCCAGCCCTAGGGGCACCCGTATATGGATTTTTGCCAAATAACGACCCCGTAAGTTTTCTGGTAGGCGTTGCGATAATTCCAAATCCAGTAGTTAAACCTTCAAACACTGGTCCAAAACCAGCTTGCGGTGCGCCGAAAACTGTTTTCATCATTTTAACAACAGAAGGTGAAATAAGAATAAGACCCAAGGCAATAATTGATCCCAACTGGATTGAATTTGCAGGATTTCCAATTAGAGGGGGCGTAAAATATGTAGCTGAGTCACCCTTGCCGAATTCATAAATAAATATTTTTGCCAGCATAAATAAAATAAGTACAGCCGGAAATGCTGCAAGGTTTGCTGCTAAATTTCTTATCCACGAACTAAAGTTAATTTTACTTCCCGGAATAAGTCCCGCGACAATCCAAAATGGAGCAAAGACGATATCTATTAATATTCCTATGTAGGCTAATATAAGTTGAAACCAGAGCCTAAACAAAGAAGCAATGACTGCAACTGCAATTACAAGAAAAGCTATCATAGAAATTACCGTTCCCATTACTTGGGGCGCGAATGCTGCTCCAAATATAGATCCTGCAGCCCCACCAATAAGAGCGCCAATTCCGGCGCCCCCTGTACCAAAAACTTGCAAATTTCCTACTGTTCCACCAATTATTATTCCAAATATCCCACCGAGCAAGCCCACGATGCCTCTACCCATTACATTATCAAACAAATCTCCCAGATGTCCTCCTATGGTTCCCGCTGCATTTTGTGTGATATCTGGTAAGGCATACGTTGAGCTTAAAGTATTATATAACCCATCGAACGGATTGGTTGAACCGACAATTGTTCCAGCGGTTTCTTTGAAAAGCCCCGGCTCGGCTTGCATAAATATATTAACTGCAAGATAACAAGATACATACATTAAATCTATTAGAAGTCCTGCTATTGCAAGAGAGAAGGTAACTAAAATTATACCAATAATGATTCTTGGTATTTGATTTTGCAGAGTCATTACAGTTCTAGGGTCAATTTTTACCCTAAACATTATCGCAACGCCAAGAATAAGGAAAATAACAATAAACGCGGCGTAAACAAAATTTCTAAACGTTGACCATAAAGGTTGCAATGGTGTTAAACTATCGAATCCCAAATCTGCATTAGCAGCATAACTATTTTTTGCAAAACCGAAGTTTCCTGCCAAATGTCTTACATAATCTGCAGTATGAACAGGCATGATATACAGTTGTCCAATAGCGCTGCTTGCAAAACCAACAAGCCCGCCGTTTCCATCAACGTATCCTAATTTTCCTGTTTTGGTATCGAATCCCAAGCATTTATTATTTGCACTTAATGGATCCACCCCGGTTAATTGGCAGGAAAGTGCAGACATAGATTCAAGCATTATGCTTTGCACCCAAGTATGCTGGTTTTGGACAACATCGGAGTTTACATTTGGAGCTGTATAATTTTGCTGATACTGGGCAAAAGAGGGCTTAACCGATAAAAGCAAAAATAAAGAGAAGACAAGCAATAAGGCGGACAGGATTTTTCTCATCTAGTATCAGTTTGAGATAAATTCAGTCTCCTGTCAAGTTTACCCTGTTAAATGCTTAAGGCAATTTGTGAGCAAATTATTTTACAGGGTTTAGCAGAATGGTTCTTCTTTGGCGGGGTCATTATATTCGTTTTGTGGGTGGGATAGTCCCATTTGGCTGTCGTTATCTGATGTTTCCATGATTAACTCTCCGTTTTTTATTCTCCATTGGTAAGGCCTATATTCGCCTTCGTATTCTTTCCACTCAGACCACTCTTCATCGTTTTCCCTAAATCTATATATGGCGGTAAAGTGGAAAGATTGTAGTCTTTCCAAACCATTTTCTATTTGAGCAGCTGTAAAATCAGTAATAGCCCAGGTTCGAGGTTGGAATCCCTTCATCTCTACCCATGTTTCTTTTTCCTCTTGCCCACTCCATGTACAGTGAGCTTTGAAGACAGTATCTATATCTTCTGCAGTTGTGATTCCCCAACCGTCTGGTTGCAGAAGAGGTGCCGATAAAACTCTAGATGCATCTTTGATCCATTCATCTGCGTTAGTTTCAATCTGAACGTAACTACCTTTATAATCATAGTCTGGGTCAGGCTCTGCTAACTCTGTTTCCCCCTTTTTAGCCGTATATGTTTCCAGCCAAAATCTAAAACCTCTAACCATAAATTGCTGATTAATATCACTAAAATTTTCAGGCTTGAGATATATGTCCATCAATTCTTCGGTCGTTTCCGGCGCTTGGGTTTCTATTGCAGTACCACTTAAAGGAGGAATGATATTTATTATTCCTTTGCAATCTGCACTTGTCTGACAAACCCTTTTGTCCGCCGTAACAATTGTATTGTCGGGCAGAATCATTGTTCCATCATAATTTGTTGGAGCTTTAGTATTTCTTGTCCTTCCTCCTAAAGCGTCAACAAATACAACTCTTTCCATATCTACTCCCGTTCCGGTTGCATCTGAAACCGCAAAGTCCATATGAAGCCCTGTGTCATTTGGAGTACATTTGAGTTTTCGTGCGATTACGTCGCCTTGATCTACGTGTTTATTCTTTTCAACACCTATACCGTCTAAGTGAGTATATTGTTCAAAAAAGCCTAGATCGTCTTTTATTTTAATAATACTAAAATCTCCTCCAACTGAAACTACCGTACCACTTCTTGATGCAATGGTGTCAAAATCCATTGTTGCATTTGGATTATCTATACAACTTACAGGATTTAGATTGCTTAGATCCAGCTCGTTTCTTATTATGTCCGGAAAAGCTGTCATATCTATCTGTGGAGCTTTATTATAATTATGAGCGGCTCCATTTAGCCTTTGGGGTTTTGTTCTGTCTATTGGCCATCCCATTTCAATTGTATTTTGATCTGAGGTTCCCAAAACTTCGCCTGATGGCCGTGGAATACTTCCGCCAGAAGGCGCACAGGCGGCAACAAGAAGAGAAGCTATTGTGGCAGAAATTCCTCTGAGTTTTTTGTGGCTTCGTCTCCCTTCTTTTTCCATTGAAAGAATAATACCTTAAATTTCTAAGAAGTCAAGAATTGTGGCGGAGGGTGCAGGATTTGAACCTGCGCAGGGATTGCTCCCTCGAGTTTTCGAAACTCGTGCAATTGGCCGCTATGCGAACCCTCCTTTGCGTGCCCGAGAGGAATCGAACCTCCAACCACCTGGTCCGCAACCGGGCGTTCTATCCATTGAACTACGGGCACTCGCTGAGTAATTATAGCAAATTGAGGCCAAATTTACTTATTCTCAAGAGGGAAGTTTTTAGTTAACCAGTTTGCTGCTTTGTCTACAAAGGTCGGTTTAATATATTCCCTAAATTCAAGATATGGAAGAAGTGCTTGCTTAATTTTATCTTTGTCGCTTTCATGAAAAGTTAAAATCAGCTCTCCGGGAATAAAAGACTCGGTTCTTATATGCAAAGTTTCCAGATTTTCACTTTCTCTAAAATAAAAATCATAAAGCTCTTTCCATAAGAAAAATCTATCTTCTACCATTACTCCCTCTGATGAAATTTTATAATAGAAATTTTTTGGGGGAACATAAGCAAGCGCAAAAGCGACAAAAACCAAAGCTACAACTACCACCATTAAAAGATACTGGGAAAAAAGAAAAAGAATTACCTCTACAAAAAGCATAATTAAAAGTGCAGTTAGATAATATTGTTTCCCCCTTTTCTTAAATGGCCGACCGGGGGATTTCCATTCGAAAAGTGTTTTTACATCGTTAACGTTATGAGTTTTATGGTGTTCGGGCATAACTTAACTTTAAGAGAGATTGAAGAATAAGTCAAGAAACCTGCGGAAGGTAGAGGATTCGAACCTCTGAGAGCTTTCGCTCACTGGTTTTCAAAACCAGCGCCATGAACCGCTCGGCCAACCTTCCTCGTGCTTATTATAGCAGTTTTCGGGCTTCTTCCCAGACTTTTTTATCGGAGGGATAAGTTAGTGTGTCTTCGACTTTTTCAACGTTTACCCATTTAACATCGCTCATTTCCCAGTCATGATTTTCTATTTTTCCGCCCGTTGCCTTCATTATAAAATAGTAAACTGTTTTCCTTCTTTTTTCCTCTTCCCAAACGTACCAATAGGTAATAGGCGTTAATGCTTTTTCTATATTTGCTTCAACTCCTGTTTCTTCTTTAACTTCCCTTATTGCAGTATCTTCTTTTCCCTCTTTCTTTTTGTGGTCTCCTATAAGGCCTTTTGGAAAAACCCATCCTTTGTGGCCAGAGTGTTGCCCAATAAGAATAAGATATTTAAATCCTGAGCTTGTCGAACGGACTTTTTTGTAGACTACGCCACCTGCGGAAAACTCATATCTCATGCGGAGAGGGCGGGATTCGAACCCGCGATTGCCTTACGACAATATCCGCTTTCCAAGCGAACGCACTAGACCAACTATGCGACCTCTCCTTGGTTGATATTATAACTCAAAAATGAGTATTTCCAAAGATAAGCGGGAAGTACTAAATAATTCCAGATACACCGAAGGCTCTTCCTATTGCATAAGTTACGGCCATAGCCAAAATTCCACCTGTTACCACTCTTAAAACTGCTCTTGTTATACTTGCCCCTCCAATTTTTGCACTTAAAGTCCCTGTTAAAAATAGAGCAAATATTACAGAAACAAATGCAACTTGAACTCTTAATTCCTGCGGAGGTAAGGCGATTGCAAAAAGCGGAATCATAGAGCCCAGGAAAAAAGAAGCAGCAGAGGCTATTGCAGCATGCCATGGGTTTATCAAATTGTCAGGATCAATTCTAAGTTCGGCATCAAAGTGTGCAGCCATCGGATCTTTTTCTGTCAGCTCTTTTGCAACTTGTGCTGCGGTATTTTCCGACAGCCCTTTGTGTTTATAAATATTTTTTAATTCTTCCATTTCCTCTTTTGGATAATGTTCAAGTTCAAAGCGTTCTTTAACAAGCAAAGCCTTTTCTGTGTCTTTTGAGCTTGATACGGAAACATATTCACCGGCTGCCATTGATATTGCACCTGCAATAATTCCTGCAATTCCGGCGGTTAAAATTACCACAGATGATTGAGTTGCGCCTGCTACTCCAACAACTAAGCCTGCAATTGAGACAATACCGTCATTTGCGCCTAAAACGGCAGCTCTTAACCAATTAAGTTTTGATTCGTGGCTTTGAATATGATATTTGGGTTCCGGGTGATTTTCCATAACTGGATTTTAGCTTCCTACTGAATTATAATACTTTCAAGGAGAAGTCGCATAGCATGGTCCATTGCGAGGGTTTGCTAAACCCTTGAGCTGAATAAGCTCGCGTGAGTTCGAATCTCACCTTCTCCGCTAAATTTGGTATTCGTAGATTTTGCCGGGGATATTTTCGTAACTGCACATCTCTTCAATTGAAATCTTTTCAAAATATCTTCTTAGGGGTCTTATTGAATTTGCATGAGCTGATATAAAAATTACATCACCCGCTTTCCACTTAGGAATTTCATCATTAAGAAACTCCAAAACTCTTTTTTCTACGTCTTTAATGCTTTCTCCATTTGGAGGTGCGACTTCATAGCTTCTGTGCCAAAGCTCAAAATCTTCGGGGTCTTTTTGTTTAAGAGCGTCTTTTGACATAGAGGTTAAATCTCCGTAGTCTCTTTCTTTAATCCGTGAGTCTGTTATCACATCAACACTTTCATGATCTTCTAAAACAATTTCAAGAGTTCTTTGGGAGCGTAGTAAGTCTGATTGATAAGCTTTTGACACGTGTTCGTTTTGCAGCGCATCTCTTATTTTTTGTGCTTCAATGATTCCAGCTTCATCCAAATCTACATTTCTCCATCCTGAAAAGTCGTGGTGTTTATTATCGTAGGTTTCTCCGTGGCGGAATATAAAAATCTTGACCATATTTACTAATTACAATTTACCATTTACTATTTAACTTATCAATGAACTTAATTGATTTAATTTTCCCAAAAAAATGTGTTAATTGTGCAAAATCAGGGGATTATGTTTGTGCAAACTGTCTTCCATTTATCTCGTTTGATGTAAAGAATCTTTGTTTGGTTTGCGACAAACCAACTTACAATAGTCTTACTCATCCCAAATGCAAAAGTAGGTATTCAATAGATGGCTGTTTTAGCGCAATTTCTTATAACAAAATCGCAAGAAAGCTAATTTTTAATTTTAAATATAAGCCATATCTTTCAGATTTAAAAACTTTTTTGTCAGAACTTTTTGTAGAAAGTATTATTCAAAATGAGCAGTTCATGAAGCTTATAGCTAATGGCGAATGGCTTATGGCTCCTGTTCCTTTATACGGTTCCAAACTTCGTAAAAGAGGATATAATCAGGCAGAAATTTTATCTATTGCTCTTTCAAAAAAATTAAATATTCCCGTTCAAAACTTGCTTGTAAGATTAAAAGATACAAAAAGCCAGTTTAAACTTACAAAAGAAGAGAGGAAAGAAAATATTAAAGAAGCATTCGAGTTAGATGATAGAAGCTTGAAACTGGAAGCCAGAAATATATTTCTTGTGGATGATGTTGTTACAACCGGTTCTACCCTAAAAGAAGCTGCAAATGTGCTCAAGCGAGCCGGCGCAAAAGTCGTGTTCGGCCTTACTTTAGCAAGGGATTAAGTTGACTTTTTTGCCTCGAAGTGCTAGAATGCCGGTACTGGGGATGCAAATGCATCGACAGGATAGTTCTTTAAAAACTGCAAGCCGACAATGATCTAAGTCGTAAAACAGGTCAAAACTATAAATGATAGAGGAAACTCTTCATTCGCTCAGCCTCGTTTTGCTTTTGCTTAACTAGTTGAGCTGTCCTTAATGTCTTTTCTCGATGAGACATTTTGGGCATAAACTTAGTCGAGAAATCTAAAGAGAAACTGGTTAGAGCTCTTTTGAATTTATAACCTTGACCTTACTTATGGATGTTTGTTTTCAAAGAGTAAGGCGATCAAAAAAATAACAAAATAAGCTTGTAGAAGTTTTTAAAATCACTTTCTTGGACTCGGGATCACTTCCCGACATCTCCACAAATAAACCCTGCTTAACCGCGGGGTTTTTTATTATAAATTTTACTAATTTGTATAAAAATTAGTAAAAATACGTTTTAAAGATATGGACTGGTTATATATATTATTCAACTTAGCAAATCTTTTGGGATTTATAATGATTGGAACTCTAATTGCTTATTTTGTGCAGAAAGACTGGAAAAAGCTGAAGAACATACCAACAAGAAAATTTGTTACGATTGTGGCCGCAGCAGCAGTTTTTGGAGGCTTGTTTAGTTTTTTAATAAACGGAATGGGAAACATATCAAATGCAATGACAAATATGTTTATTGCTTGCGCTTTCGCCCTTTTTGCAATAGTTCCTTATTCTTTTGGGGGCAAGAGCCTAACCTAACTCCCTTTCTAAATCTCTTTGTAAATCTCTCTTTTTTATAGCCTGTCTTTTTTCGTACTTTTTCTTACCACGGCCTAGTCCTACCTCCACTTTAATAAACCCGTTTTTTAAATACATCGAAATTGGAACCAAAGATAAGTTTGAACCCTCTGTTTTTGATTTAAGCGAAATAATCTGTTTTTTGTGCAAAAGGAGTTTTCTTGTTCTTCCCTCATCGTATCCCTCTATTTGTCCGGGTTGATACTCCCAAATCTTTGCATTAACAAGATATATTTCACTTCCCAAAATTCTTACAAACGACCCAGCCAAATCTGCCTTGCCTAAGCGTGCTGATTTAACTTCATGACCATATAAATTAATCCCTGCTTCAAAGGTTTCCAGGATTTCGTATTCAAAAAACGCTTTTCTGTTTGTAATTTTCATGGTTCGAAAGGCTCACTAAATGTACTTCTTAAGCTCAATGATAATTGAAATCCGACGAATTGTAAATTAAATTTCTATTTCGTAGATTTTTCCGCCCGAGAGGATATAGATTTTTTTATCAGCTTCTAATACATCAAAATCAACCGCGTTTGAAATAACTTTAGACCGATATTGCGCTTTAAAACTGCCGGTTTTATCGATAACTACAATTCTACTATTTCCCTTGTCTAAAATATAAATATTGTCAAAGTCGGCATTCGAGTAAACTCTGGTTGGATTACTAAGGGATTTATCAAGTCCCTTAATTGAAAAATCAACTCTAACGCCTTTGAAATATTTAGAAACAGTTCCGTCAGAAAAAAGTACATAGATATTATTATCAATCGTTGCAGAAACTGCTTTTGAAAAATCAACTTTTACGCTTGTTGGGAAGTATCCGGTTTTTTCATATGCGCTTCCTGTGTTAACAAATTTTAGAATTTGATTGTCGCTTTTTTCAACTACGTATAAATTTGTATTATATGTTGCTAGTCCTCCGACGCTTGTCCAGTCATCATTATTTTCTACTAACGATTTTTCCGATTTAGATCCGTTTGCCAGGGAAAATAATCCGTTTGAAGTTACGTAATATACATTTTTTTCGTCTTTTGCAAAAGACAGTGCTTTTGTGTCTAAAATAGCAGATAAATAAGGACTTTCGCTTTTGCTTACCTCTTTTGCTTCTTTTTCACTTGCTTTTGCAGTATCTTTTAGGGCAGAATCTACCTTTGTTGACAAGCCTTCTATTTGTTTTTGCTGACTTGAATCTTTTGGAAATTTATCTTTTGAGTCATCAAGAATTTTTTTTGCTTCTAGAAAACTGTCTCTTGCTAAAGCCTGATTTAAATCGACCAGACTTTCTCCTTCATTATATTTTTTTTCTGCAGCCGGATATACAGAATTAAATGCAGCAATTAATTTATCATTCTCCTGTTTTTTGACTGCAAATATAATGCTTATTGCAAAAACAACAATTACAGCAATGATTAAAAGAACAATTAAATTTCTTGTTCCTCTTAATCTTAACGGACGTCTAAAATTAGGTCTTTTTAAATTTGGGAAAACCGATGGGGAAGACGGAGCTTCTTCTTTTTCAACCTCTTTTTTGTCTTCCATCTTTTCTTCTGCAGCTTCATCGCTAACAGGCGCAACAACTGCCTCTTCTTCATCTACTTCTTCCGCCTCTTTATAGGAAACAAGAATAGATGAAACTAAAGAATTTTCTTTCTCGTGCACAAGCGGCGCAAGGTTTTCTGCAGCTTCATCAATTGAGGGCTTTTCTAAAAATTCCAAAAGAGTAGATTCTGAAATTTCATCGCTAAATGCTTTTGTCTCAAGTATTATTATATCCTGGTCTTGTAAGAAACCCGATGCTTCTTTTAGATCTTTTCCCTCTTCTTCTTTTGCCTCTAAAAGAGTGCCTAGTGTTTGGCCTCTTTTAATATCTACTTTTCCGCTTCCCATTATAAAAAGGTATAAAACGTTTCCAACGACAGCTCCTGTGACAAAAGATACTTTTACTTCTTCTGGTATTTTCTGAGAAGTGGAGAGCACTGCTTTGCGGATTGATTCCTGATCTTTAGTTTCTAGGGTGAAAAATTCCTGCTCTAGAGTATTTAGAATCTCTTTACCCAAAATATTCAGATAGTCTTTTTCTTCTGTCTCCTGTCCTTTTTCAAGGGAAATTGCAGAAAAAAGCTTTCCGGCGCTATAAACTTGCGACCAACCCATGGATGTTGGATTAGCTACAACTTTGGCAAAAGTAAGATTTGCACTCGTCATATTTTGATTATACTCAATATGATGCTGAGCAGGTCGAACGCATCATTATCTTCTTATAGTATAACAAGGCTTGTCAATAAAAGTAATAATAATCCATCTATTTTTTCTCTATATTAAAGAAAGCAAATCCTGACTGAGGAATAGAAAGTCGACCTGGAGCCCTTAAATTAAACGCTTTTTTAAACTCAGAACCACTAAAACTTATTCCATTTATTGTCACATTATTTGTAGTTCCGTCGCCTTGCGAAACAGAAACAGATGTGGCTGAGGATATCCCTCCATTTCCGGAAACTAGGTTTCGTAACTCATCCATAGAATAAGGATTTCCTCCCCAGCAGGAAGTGGTAACTGGTGTAATTCTTGAAGTATCAATGCCGCCTGTCTTAAGAGCTATTGCAGCGTTTACAATATCCGCCATTTCTTCCGGCGAAAGCCAGGGATTTGACCTTCCACATTTATCCGACCCGGTGCTGTAGCCCTGTGTATACCATGCTTTATAAAGCCATGGCGATCCGCCCTTTCCGTCCCACGCCTTATCTGTAAAGCTTGAGCCCCCAGATCCATCGGTTGTATCCCAACCGGAGGTTGTGGTAAAGCCTCCATGAGTTGAAGCATAATATGTAACCACGTCTTCAAGTACTTGTCCTCGGGTAGAATTTACAGCGTCGCGCCAAGCCTGTGGCGGGTTGTCAGCCTTGCTGGATGAGAAAACTTGGCATGCCTCGGTTGTGCATATCTCTTTTCCTTCGACCTTATATCTGTAAGCATAGGTTCTTGCTGCAATAGCCTGGGCTTTTAATGCTTCCGGGTGCCAAGTTGAAGGCATTTCAGCTATGCCCATTAAGTATCTATCTTCAAAATTCATAGATCCAAAACCCGAAACACTGATATCTCCACCCGTGTCCTTGTTTACAGGTTCTTTGCCATAGTACTTTGAAAGTATTTGATTTGCGCTTTGTCCATTCATTGCTCTTCCTCTTGCTCCATACTGACTCATGCCCTTTCTATGGGTGAAGGCACCAAATGAGAACGCAGCAAAATATCCACTCGGAGCAGATGCCCTAAAACCGTTAATAGAAGCGTTATAATCATCGGCAAGATTACTGTCTCCTATTGTTGCTGTAAAACTTCCCGACCTGGAGTTAATAATTTCTTGTTGTCGTGCGGAAAGGTCTGCAATTTTACCGGAAAGATCTGCCTGATAAGTCTTTGCTTCGCCTATAATTTTAGATAGTTTATCCTTGATAACTACGATTCTTCCTTTTTCGCTTTCTAGCTCTTTTTTTCTTTCTTCAAGGGATGATATAGAAAGCACGATGTTTGTTATTATTGCCTTATCTCTATCTGCAGTTGCCCTTTGATATCCCAAAATCTGAGTAAGTTCGGATGCCGAATTTGAACTAAGCAGTATAAGAAGGGGAGAATTATAGTAGCTTTTTATATAGTAGTCTCTTATTGTTTCATTTAGAATTTGATATTCCTTTTCAAGATTTTTATACCCGTCTTCTATATTTTTTTCCTTAACTATCAAATCCTTCTCTATTACAGTAACTCTATTTTTTATTGAGTTTACCTCGGTTTCCAGTGGTTTTGTTGCGCTTATTGACATATTTAGCGCATTAGTAAGGTCATTTATTTGCTTAGTGATATCGTCAAGTTCATCTGTTAAACCTTGGGGAACGTTTATAACAGAAAAAAGAAAAGTAAAAAGAGTCAGAAATGCTAGGGCAAGTATTTTTTTCATTGAGTTCTTATTATACCAAACAATCTTAAATAGCACCTTGCAAAATAAAAAAAATTTTGATACTCTTGCGCTTGAAAGGCAGGATATGGAAGAAGCACCGCTTGAGTCGGTTCCAACATTTTCCCAGCCCAAAAGAAAGATAAATAAAAAATTTATCTACTTAGCTCTTGCCGTTTTCGCTTTATTAATATTTTTTACTTTTAAAATCCTGGGTTCAACAAACGAAAGCGTAAATGATAAACCGCAAGTTTTAACCCCCACAGTTTTTCCTACAGAAATATCAATTCCTTCCCCAAGTGATTCTCCAACTCCTTCCTCAACAAACACCCCAACTCCCAAGCCCACAATAAACCCTGTGGATACACAATCAGGTCTTGATAGAAGCGAGCTTTCCGTCACTGTTCAAAACGGAAGCGGTGAAGCAGGGGCGGCTTCAAAAGGCTCAGATACGTTAAAAAACCTCGGATATAATGTTGTTGGAACAGGAAATGCCGATAATTTCGAATACCAAAATGTATCTATACAAGTTAAATCGGCAAAGACTGACTATTTAAATCTTTTGAAAAAAGATTTGGGTTTTACATATACCGTTGGTAGCGCGTCCTCAAACCTTTCTAATAGTTTTTCCTCCAACGCTCTTGTTATAATAGGTAAGTAATGAAGATTTATCTTGCGGCAGATCACAGAGGTTTTGAGTTAAAAAATAAACTAGTTAATTATTTGTCTCAAAAACATGAGACAGAAGATTTGGGCGCAACCCAATTTATAGACAATGACGATTTTGTTGATTATGCAGTTGATGTAGGAAAAAAAATTTCCCAAAACATGCAAGACAAAGGGATAGTTATTTGTGGTTCGGGAGCGGGAGTTGAAGTAGCCTCTAATAAGGTAAAGGGCATAAGGTGCAGCCTTGGACAATCAAAAGAGCAAGTTCAAAAAGCAAGAGAGGCAGACGATATTAATGTACTTGCTATTGCCTCAGATTTTACAGATTTTGAAAAAGCTAAAGAACTAGCAGATGCGTTTTTGGATACTCAATATATAAATTCTGAAAACCATCAAAGAAGGATAGACAAAATAAAAGAATTTGAGAGCAATGAATAAGATTATTCCCGGAATTTTGGAAACAAAATGGGAAGACATTGAAAAAAAAATAGAAACCGCAAAAATATTATCTAAAACAATCCACATAGATATAATTGACGGAGTTTTTGCAAAAAATCAGACATTTTTAGATCCCAAACCTTTTTCAAAATACTCAAATGAGATATTCTTTGAGGCTCACTTTATGGTTGATAATCCTCTTAAGTTTTTAGAACCTTTTGCAGACGCCGGCTTTAAAAGATTTTTGGGACATGTTGAAAAAATGCCAGATATCGCAGAATTTGTTGCAAAGGGTCAGCTTCTTGGGGAAGTAGGATTGGCTTTGGATATTGACACAAATCCAGCGGACTTAAAAATTAATCTGGAAGACTTAGATTGTCTTCTTCTTATGGGAGTAAAAGCTGGAGAATCGGGACAACAAATGCAAACTAGGGTGTTTGGAAAATTACAAGCTCTTAAGTCCAAAACTTTTATTCCCATCGAAATCGATGGAGGAATAAATGATTCAAATATAGTTGAGCTTCAAAAGATGGGCGCGGATAGGTTTGTTTCTACAAGTTTTCTGTTCTCAGGAAACCCTCTCGAGTCCTTTAAAAAACTTGTCAATTTAGTGGACTACTCTAAATAGGTTTTCCACTAGGAGTTGCTATTGAATAGCAACTTGCAAGATTTTCTGTCCCTTTTATAAAATATTCCATTCGGCTTCCGCATTTTTTTAAAACTATATTAGGTGGAGTAGAAACTAATACGCTTTTTTCCTTTGCTATTAAATTAGTGAGAATTTTATTCCAAATTGGTGCTGCTCCAGTAATTCCGGATGCAAGAGAAGGACTCATTGGAGAATTATCATTATTTCCAACCCAAACAGCGACTAATAAGTCAGGAGTAAAACCAACCGTCCAGTTATCTCTTTTGTTATCAGTTGTACCTGTTTTAACCGAAACTACACGTCCGGGAATGTTAAGCGGCGAACTAGTTCCAAATTCTATTGAACGAGCTCCATTATCAGAGAGAATGTTCGAAATAATATATGCAACTCCGGGATCTATAACTTTCTTACCCGTTACATTTTCTTTTTGATAAAATACGTCTCCGCCCTTATTTGTTATTTTTAAAAAAGGGTTTAATTCTACTTTTTCTCCTAAGTTTGCAACGGTTCCATAAACTGTTGCAAGTTCTGTCATCTTAACTTCTGCGGCTCCCAGCGTTATCGAAAGGCCATAATTATCAGCAGATTTCCATGTTGTAATTCCCATTTTTTTGGCTGTTTCAACCATTGTGGGAACCCCAATTTTAGCAAGGGTTTTTACTGCGGGAATATTGAAAGAGTTTGCAAAAGCAATTCTTAAAGGCACTTTTCCATGAAATCCTCCGTCATAATTAACCGGAGCATATGGAACAGAGCCCGGAATTTGATAGACGACTGGAGAATCATCAAGCACTGTTGCTGCAGTAAAACCATTAGATAACGCTGCTGCATACGTGACAACTTTTATAGATGAACCAGGTTGCCGCAGTGCGGTAGTTAGATTTACATTTCCGCCATTAGGATCGTTGTAGTCTCTGCTTCCTACCATTGCCAAAATATCACCGTTTTTAGGATTTGTAACCAAAGCCGAGCCATTTGTTAAATTAAGGTACCAGTTATTGTCAACTTCTGTAGTTACTACTTCTTGCGCCATATTCTGCGTATTTAAATCGAGAGTAGTAATTACATTTAAGCCTCCTTTTTCTACCATAGGAAGTCCATACTTTTGAATTAGTAAATCTTTCACATACATTACAAAATGAGGAGCGTAAATAGGAGTTCTTGGGGATTGGAAAACAAGCTCTTCTGTTAATGCTTCCTGCATATTTTCCTCTGATATATATTTTAAGTTTTTCATTTTTGATAAAACATCAATTTGGCGCTTTTTCCATAAATTAGGATTTTGTCCGTATGGAGAATAGGTAGTAGGAGCTTGTGGCATTCCGGCTAAAAATGCGCTTTCTGCTAGGCTAAGTTCCCTGACGTTTTTCCCAAAATAAGTTTCCGATGCTGCTTCTACGCCCCAAGCTGTTCCGCCATAAGGCACCTGATTAAAATACATTTCCAATATCTCGTTTTTTTTGTAAATTCGCTCAGCCCAGAAAGCTAGTATTATTTCCTTAACTTTTCTTGTAATACTTACCTCGGGGGTCAAAAGAGTAGATTTAATTAACTGCTGAGTAATTGTGGAGCCTCCTTGAATGGGTTTTCCGGAAAGATCAGCAATTGCTGCTCTTGTTATGCCAGCAACATCAAATCCAGGATTTTTATAAAAGTCCTTATCTTCTATTGAAATAGTTGCATTTATTAAGTTTTTGGGAATTTGTGAGAGTGGCACCAGAGTTCTGTTTTCATTTGCGTAAATTTGATACAAAAGCTTTCCGTTTCTGTCATAAATTTTTGTTGTTTGAGGAATTTCTCTGTTTGAAAGACTCTTTGGATTGGGAAGACTATTAACTAAAAGATATAACGAAAGCGGAATCATTATAAATACAAAACAGACTAGAAACCCGAAGATAAAAAACCTTAATTTTAGTAAAATATTTCGGGGAGCTGGGTAAATAGTTATTTGCTTTTCCTTTTTTTTAGCTTTTACCCTCTTGGAGCTTTTAAACAATTTAGACCTCAAAGACTTATAGGATAAGAAAAATCTAAAAGCGGCAAGCTTAGCTTTTTTATCAATATTGTCTTTGGTGTTTTTAAAAAATAGGCCAGCTTGTAAAATTTTATTAGATAATGGTTCAAATAACTTTCTTATTAGCCAAAAGACAAGCTTTAAATAGAAGAGTACAAGATCTCCGATTGAGGACAGAATATATAGTAAATCATTAATAAAAATTATTAAAAATTTCATACCAAGAAGGAGTTGCACGGATTATACTATAGGTATACTTTTTTGAAAAGGGGCAAAATTAAGGTGTAGAAGTTGGGGAAGGGGTTGGAGACGATTTGACAGTTGGAACTCCAGATGGTTTTTTGCAGTCTAGGCAGTATAAATCGCCAACAGGATCTATATAAACTCTGGAGCTTTTGAGCTCTACATCTTGAGTATCATCGGGTTGCGGTAAGTCATCGGAATTTTTTTTAATCCATATATCTCTTGAAGCGATGGAGCCTGTTTTTGATTCCGTACCCTTAATAAAGTATTCCAGTCTTGTTTGACAACCCACTCCGTTTTCTAAAGACGCTATTACTCCCGTATCAACACACACCTTTTTTTGCACGACCGAAGCAGGCCTTGATGGTGGCTGCGAAGGCTTGTCTTTCAAAAGAAATGACATAATATCATTCCAAATTGGCGCAGCTCCCGTTACGCCTGAAACGACACCGCTCATTCTGGTATTGTCATTATTTCCTACCCAAGTAGCGACTAATACAGAAGGCGTATATCCTATTGTCCAGTTATCCCTATAATCATTAGTGGTTCCTGTTTTTACAGAAACTACCTTGTTATCAATTCTAAGTTCTGAATTAGACCCAAATGCTTGTGTTCTTGCGCCGTTATCTGACAAAATATCGGAAATTATAAATGCAACTCCGTTGTCTAACACTCTTTTTCCGAATATTGGACTTTTAGGAGCAGAGTATTCTTCTAAGACTTTCCCTTTTTTGTCTACTATTTTTAAGATAGGATGCAAATTAATCCTATATCCACCATTGGCAAAAACCCCAAACGCGGTAGCCATTTCTGTCATTTTTACTTCTCCCCCTCCCAGGGTTAGAGAAAGGCCGTAATTGACTGGGTCTTTAAAAGTAGTTATTCCCATTGCAGATGCTGTTGCAATCATTGTCGATATTCCATTGGCTTTTAGCATTTTTACTGCAGGTATATTAAAAGAATTGCCTAGTGCATCTCTCATTTGTACCAAACCATGCCACTTATTATCATAGTTTTGCGGACAATAATTTCTTCCTCCTTGATTTGCAAAACAAGTCGGCTGATCTACGAAAGCCGTAGCAGCGTTGTAATTATTAGCAAGTCCTGCTGCATAGTTTATAGGTTTAATAGAGGAACCCGGCTGGCGAAGAGAAGTTGTTAAGTTTACGTTTCCATCAATTGAAGTATCGAAATAATTTTTGCTCCCAACCATCGCAAGAATTTCTCCAGTAGAGGGATCTGTAACCAAAGCAGCGCCGTTAGTTACATGATAATATTTTGGTAGGCTTTCTATCTCAGCGGCAACAGATGCTTCTGCAGCCTCTTGAACATTTAAATCGAGGGTTGTCGTCACCTTAAGTCCACCTTCCTCAACTGCTTTTTCCCCGTATTTTTCAATTAATAAATCTTTTATATACAAAACAAAATGAGGTGCATTTATTTGTGTAGCAATGGTTTTATACTTAAGTTTTTCTTCCTGCGCTTTTTCTCTTTCTTTTTCTGTTATGTAACCTGCTTCTTGCATATTTTTTAGAACTTCTACTTGTCTTTTTTTGGCAAATTCGGGATGGGCGCCAAAAGGTGAATAGCGGGTTGGAGACTGAGGTAGTCCGGCAAGAAGCGCAGCTTCTGCCAGTGTTAAATCTTTGGCATGTTTTCCGAAATAAGCCTCAGAAGCTGCTTCAACTCCGTATGCAGGGCCGCCATATGGAGTCTGATTAAGATACATTTCCAAAATTTGGTTTTTGGAATATAGAAATTCAGTTGCGAAAGAAAGAATTATTTCTTTAATTTTTCTTGGAATAGTTCTTTCTTGGGTAAGAAGACTATTTTTTACAAGTTGTTGTGTTAGGGTTGAGCCTCCTTGAATTTGCTGCTTGAATAAGATTGAAACGACAGCTCTTGTCATTCCTCTTAAGTCTATCGCGCCATGGTGATAAAAGTTTTTATCCTCAATTGCAATTGTTGCTTCTTTCAGATTTTCCGGAATGTTTGAAATAGGAATTGATATTTGGTTTCTTTTATCGTAAATCTGATACAAAAGCTTTCCATTTCTGTCATACACTACGCTTGTTTCCGGGTTAGAAGATGAAGAAAGCTTGGTTGGAAGTGGAAGGTCCTTTAGGATAAAGAAATAGAAAGCCGCAAAAAAGAATATTAAAATTACAAGTGCTACAACTCTAATTCTTGAAAGTTTTCTTAATTTACTAATAAAATTTTTAAAATTTTGGTTGTTTTTCACTTCTACAATAATATCATATTAATCTTTAATAAATCGTTCGGATTTAATATAATCTTTATGTGGACATTAATTTATTTGGCCTCAATTGGATCGACTTTATTTTACTTATTATAGTAACGATTTATATGGTAGAGGGTTACTTCTTGGGTTTTTTTGCAGCACTAGTTGACTTTATGAGTTTTGTACTTTCTTTTGTTTTCGGACTTGCAATTTATAGTAAAATTGCTGCACTCCTTGTCCAAATATTTAGCATGCCGCAAGGATTTTCAAACGCAGTAGGATTTTTGGCAGCAGCAATAATTTTTGAAATTATCTTTAGTGTTATTTTTAAGAAAATTTTTTATACACTGCCTCTTTTTATGAAATCAAATCCCAAATTCCAGCAATTATTACCGCTTGAAAAAATACTCGGTCTTATTCCTGGAATACTTTCGGGTTTAGTTTTGTCCGCTTTTATTTTAAGCCTTATTATTGCGCTTCCTTTTTCAGTTTACTTAAAGAAAAGCGTTACAGAGTCAAGAATTGGTAGCGTTTTAGTTGCCAATACTCAAGTTTTCTCCCGAAGCCTTAATCAAGTCTTTGGCGGTGCAGTTAACGATACGCTTTCTTTTTTAACAGTTGAGCCCCAATCAAACCAAACTGTTGGCCTAAATTTTAAAACCAGCAATATAAGTGTAGATAATGCGGCTGAACAGGATATGTTTGCGAAAGTAAATGCAGAAAGAGCCTCAAGTGGGCTTTCTACCCTCTCTTTTTCAGAGGAATTGGCAAAAGTAGGGCGTGCACATTGCAGCGATATGTTTATAAGAGGATACTTTTCCCATTATACGCTGGAAGGGCTTTCGCCCTTTGACAGAATGGTTGCTGCGAATGTCGAATTTAACTACGCGGGAGAAAATCTGGCGTTGGCTCCTAATACGGATTTGGCAATGAAAGGATTAATGCAGTCTCCAGGTCACAAAGCAAATATTTTAGGGAAGGACTTTGGAAAAGTGGGGATTGGAGTTATAGATGGTGGAATTTACGGAGAAATGTTTTGTCAGGAATTTTCAGATTAATGATTAATTTAAAAAAAATTCAAGATGCGGACTTAGAAGGAAAAAAAGTTCTTCTTAGGCTAGATTTGGATACTCCGGTTGAAGAAGGGGAGATTATAGATGACTCAAGACTCGAAAGTTCATTAGAAACTTTAAATCTGCTTCTTACCAAAGCTCAGAAAATTATAATCATTGGGCACTTGGGAAGGCCGGAAGGAAAAGATGAAAAATTTAGTTTAAAACCTATTGCCGAATGGTTCTCAAAACATTTCGAAACAGAACTCAAAGAAATAAATGTTGGAGATTTTGATGCATTCGAGATAGGGGACAAAATAATACTTCTTGAAAATTTAAGATTCTATAAAGAGGAAGAGGATCCTTCGACAAGCTCAGGACAAGAATTTTCAAAGAAGCTCTCATCTCTTGCAGATATTTATGTAAATGATGCTTTTGCTGTATCTCACCGTCCACACGCCTCCATTGTTGGAATACCCAAATTTATTCCCTCCTTCGCCGGGTTAAGGCTCCAAAAAGAAGTGGAAGAGCTTTCAAAAATTTTAGAAAATCCAGACCGTCCGCTTACTATTATAATAGGAGGTGCTAAAATAGAAACAAAACTTCCTTTGGTTGAAAAAATGCATTTCTTTGCAGATTACGTTTTGGTAGGAGGAGAAATTGCAGAACACGTAAGGGAGCTTGCAAAAGTTGCACACGATAAACTCGAGAATAAAAAATCAATTCTTCTTGTTGCGGATTTAACTTCGGACAACGAAGATATTAGCGAAGTTTCAATACAAAATTTTATTCAAGTAATTAATAATTCAAAAACAATTGTTTGGAACGGCCCAATGGGAGAATTTGAAAAAGGATTCGATAAGGGTACAAAAGAAATTGCAAAAGCAGTAGCCAATTCAAACGCATATACAATAGTTGGAGGAGGAGAAACCATTGAGTTTTGCAAAAAAGAAGGACTTCTCGATAAATTCTCCTTTGTTTCAACAGGAGGCGGAGCAATGCTAGAATTTTTATCCGGCTCCAAACTCCCAGGCCTAGAAGCTATTTCAGTATAAATTGTAAACATTCTATAAAAAACATATAAAGATCTTTATTTAGTTTTTGTTTACAATTTCCTCATGAATAAGGAATATGACCCAAGAAAAATTGAAAGAGAAAGAGATTTATCTATTGCAGGCCAAAATTTAAAAGAAAGAATTACTAAAGCAAATGGCATATTTTCAGAGACAGTAGTTCTTAAATCAATCCAAAGAACAAATTTTCTGCCAACGGAAACAAATAGAATAGTAAAATCTTTCTTCTACCGTTTAATTTTAGAACATAATCGCGATGGCGGAGATTTAATTGAAGGATTATTCAAAACGGCATTTTTGGTAAATAAAAGGTTTCCTGAATTAATATTTACTTTTGAACAAGATGAAGAAAGAAAATCTATAAAGTATTTCGTGCAAGATAAAGAATATCTTAGCCGTTTATAACATTTGACATCTTCTGTTTGGGCGGTATAATAGTCGAAATGAATTTAGAACTTCTTAATATTCAGGTTGATTTGGAGATTAAATCATCAATCAGGCAAACAGAGAAATCAATTGATAGATCAAAGCTGTTATTCTACGCAGATACTTCCAAAAGAAATGGAGAATTAAAGATTCTACCAAAGAAATTTAGAAGGGTAGACTTAGGCAATGTGGAAAATGCAATGGACTTATTTCTTCATGAGCATTGGTCTTTGCATGATAATCCAAATGAAAGGTGGCCAAGGCTTTACACTTCAATTGATCCGCAAGAACAAGAAGTATTTAGACTTGAAGAGTTTCCAATTAAGGTTGATGGATTAAGAGTTCTTTCCATAAAGCAGGCAGTAAGAAAAAATGAACAGCTGATTGCTCTTTGTTACAGATTGGCAACATTAGATAATAGTTAGTCCTCTTGTTCCAAATTTTTAATCTCGTTATACTATTTGTATGATTCGGTTAGCAATTAATGGCTATGGAAGAATAGGAAGAGTAGCGCATAGAGTAATACTTGAAAAATACTCCGACAAAATAGATGTTGTTGCAATTAATGCAGGGCACTCAACCGATATTAAAGGATGGATGTATTTATTAAAGTATGATACTTCATATGGCCCCATTTATGCCCTGGACGTCTCTTACCAGGAAAAAGACCCGCCTGCGCAGGCAGGAGAAAATTCTCCCCATCAAGATTTAATTGGCTATTTACTTTTGGATAGCAAAAAAATACCTGTTTTTTCGCAGAAAGACCCGACCCTTTTGCCTTGGCGCGATTTAAATGTAGATGTAGTAATTGAATCAACAGGACATTTTACAGATGAGGAAGGTTTAAAAAAACACTTAGGAGCAGGGGCTAAATCTGTAGTTTTATCAGCTCCAATTAAAGAAGGAAACATCCCAACATATGTTCTTTCGGTAAATGACAAAGATTATAAAGGTGAAAATGCAATTAGCAATGCGTCTTGCACGACAAACTGTATTACACCCGTTGCTAAGGTTATGGTAGATACTTTCGGAGTAGAGAAGGCTATGATGACAACAATTCATGGATATACTTCAGATCAAGAGTTGCAAGATGGAGGACATAAAGATTACAGACGCTCACGTGCTGCAGCGCAAAATATAGTCCCGACATCAACGGGTGCAACAATTGCAGCAACGCAAGCTTTGCCGGAACTTAAAGGTTTATTTAATGGTTTAGCAATAAGAGTTCCCGTTGCAGTTGGCTCTCTTTCGGATTTCACGTTCATATTAAAAAAAGAAACCACAAAGGAAGAAGTAAACAGCGCGCTTCGAAATGCATCAAAACTTGCAGCATTTGAAGGAATTCTAACAGTAACAGACGATCCAATAGTCTCAAGCGATATTATCGGGAGTCCCTATTCATCTATAGTTGATTTATCTTTAACGCAAGTTATAGGAAATATGGTAAAAGTTATAGCTTGGTATGACAACGAATATGGATATGCAAACAGATTAGTTGAGGAAGTATTAATGCTTGGCAAAAAATATTCCTCGGGTGTATAATGCCCTCAATGAGAACCGCAGTTTTAATTCTATTTATTGTTCTTCTTACAATACTTGCTCCATCTTTCTCATTTGCACAAAATATTTCAACATCTTCTGCAATACCCAAAGTGGAATACGAGCTGCCATATCCAGGACTTTTGCCCGACAATCCTCTTTATTATCTTAAAGCAATAAGAGACAACATTTTAAAATTTCTAATTAGAGACCCAATGAAAAAAGCAGAATTTGATTTACTGCAATCTGATAAAAGACTTGGAGCCTCATATGCCCTTTTAAAGAAAGGAAATTATGATTTATGTATTACAACTCTTTCAAAAAGCGGAAATTATTTTGACGATGCAATTGCAAATATTTTTAAAGCGAAAAAACAAGGGGAAAAGGTAGACCAACTTTTAGATAGAATGATTACCTCATCGATAAAACACCAGTTAGTAATAAGGGAAATGCAAAAAGGACAAAAAGGCGATTCGCTTTTAAATTTAAGATTTCAGGAAGCAAGAGCTCATGATTTTCAAGAAAGACTGGAAATTATAAAGTCTGACTAATTGGTATAAACTGCCTCTTTAGAACATTTTTTTTATCCGCCCAATTTTAAACTGTCCACAAAAAATCGGCTATTTTAGCAAAATGTTTTTCTTACATAAAAATTTGAGGCTAAAAATTAAACTGACATTATTTGATATAGATATTAATAGTTGACAGGGCAAATGTAGTGCCATATGCTTTTTCTAACGCTATATCTAGTGATTAAAAAATGAAATGTCCATATTGCGGATTAACAGATACAGAAGTAGTTGAAACCAGAGACAGCGATACTGAGGAAACCATAAGAAGAAGGAGAGAGTGTGGGCATTGTACTAAAAGGTTTACGACATACGAGCGAATTGAAAACATAAATTTAATAGTAATTAAGAAAGACGGAAGAAGAGAGCAGTTTGACAGAGATAAATTAAAAAGAGGAATAATAAGATCTTGCGAGAAGACAAAAGTTCCTCTTGAAGTAATAGAAGCAATAGTTACGGATATTGAAAGAGACTTAAGAGGGGAAACAGGAGTAGAAGTAGAAAGCAAGAAAATCGGAAATATGGTAGCAGGTAAACTTAAAAAACTGGACAAAGTAGCATATATAAGATTTTCAAGCGTCTTTAAAAATTTTGTAGATGTTGAAGATTTTGAAAAAGAAGTAAAAAGACTAATTAATTAATACTATGAAATTAGACGGTGTAAGACAAAAAGTATTTTTAGATAGATATTCATTAAAAGACCAAGCGGGTAACGCTCTGGAAAAAACTCCCGATGAAATGTGGAAAAGAGTAGCTAAGGCAATTGCCAGCGTTGAAAAACCAAAAGACCGAAAAAAATGGGAGAAAAAATTTTATGACGCAATGTACGACTTCAAGTTTTTACCGGGCGGAAGAATATTATCAGGCGCAGGCACCGGCTTTGAAGTAAGTTATTTTAACTGTTTTGTTATTCCCAATCCCCCAGACTCAAGGGGCGGAATAATGGAAAATCTAACCCAGATGATTGAAATTATGGCAAGAGCAGGAGGAGTTGGAGTTAATCTATCTTCGCTTCGGCCAAGAGGAGCAAGAGTTAAAAAAGTAAATGGATTCTCTTCGGGTCCAATGAACTGGGCAGAGCTTTACTCCCTGGCAACAAAAGACATTGTACAGCAGGGTGGAAGCAGAAGAGGCGCCTTGATGTTAATGCTTCATGATTGGCATCCGGACATAGAAGAGTTTATAACAGTAAAAGAAGATTTAAATAAAATAAATGGCGCTAATCTTTCTGTTTGCGTGTCTGACGCATTTATGGAGGCAGTTAAAAAAGATGGGAATTGGGATTTAGTTTTTCCTGATTTGGATGATAAAAAATACGATAAAAAATGGAAGGGCGATATCGAAGAATGGAAGAAATTGGGGGGGAAATTAAAGGTTTATAAAACCATAAAAGCAAGGTATCTATGGGATTTGATTTGCACGGCAGCATGGAAAAGCGCAGAGCCGGGGCTTCACTTCTTGGATAGGTCAAACAAAAGGAGTAATACTTGGTATTTTGAGAGACTTTCAGCAACTAATCCGTGCGGCGAGCAGCCACTTTCTCCCTGGGCAGTTTGTAATTTAGGTGCGATGAATCTATCTGCTTACGTAAACAAAAGAGGAGAATTTGACTATGATAATTTTGGAAAAGACGTAAGAGTCGCAATGAGATTTTTGGACAATGTTATAGATGAAACATATTACTTTTATAAAGAAAATGAGAAGGTTGCAAAAAACATAAGAAGAACCGGTTTGGGAATTCTTGGACTTGCAGACGCTTTGATAAAAATGAAAGTACGATATGGTTCTGAAGAAAGTCTGCCGGTAATAGAGAAAATATTTAAAACATTAAGAGATAACGCTTATATTGCTTCCTCGGACATAGCATTAGAGAAAGGAAGTTTCCCAAAGTATAACAAAGAAAAATATCAAAAAGGATTTCACATACAAAAACTACCCGAAGATATAAAAAAGAAAATTGCAAAACAGGGAATTAGAAATGCGGTGCTCTTAACTATTGCGCCAACAGGAACTACATCGCTTATTTCTGGAGTTTCCTCCGGAGTCGAGCCGGTTTATGAGTTTGAGTTTATAAGACGAGATAGGCTTGGCGAACACATGATGTACCATCCTCTATTTGAAGAGTGGAAAAAAGAAAATCCAAAAGCGGAAAAACCCGATTATTTTGTGTCTGCAAACGATTTATCTCCCGAGGATCATGTTAAAGTTCAAGCTGTAGCGCAAGATTATATAGATTCTTCAATATCAAAAACTGTTAATGCTCCCAATTCACATACCGTCGAAGATGTAAAAAGGCTCTATAGTATGGCATATGATGCAGGATTAAAGGGAATAACATATATGAGAGATGGTTCTCGTGAGGGCGTTCTATCGCGAAAAGAAGACAAGAAAGAGGATAAAAAAGAAGAAATAGTTCAAATACCCCAAGTTCCGGTTATTCCAAGACCAATGGTGGTTGAGGGAGTAACATACGGAACAGAGACACCTGTTGGCAAAACTTACATAACAATTAACCACGATACAAGTAAAGAGCCTTTCGAAGTATTTATAACGGTAGGAAAATCAGGAAGTGATGTTGCAGCAATGGCAGACGCATTGGGAAGAATGATCTCGTTAAACTTAAGGCTAAATGGAATGCTGGCGCCACGCGAGCGAATTAGACAAGTTGTTGCGCAATTAATAGGAATTGGGGGAGCAAGAAGTGTTGGTTTCGGAGAAAATAGGGTGCGCTCTCTTCCTGATGCGGTTGCAAAAATACTATCCAGGCATTTCGAATTTAGAGTTAACGGAATTGTAGAGGATAAAAAAATTATTACAAATGGGCTTTCTAATGGGCATTCAAACGGAAATGGGGCTCTAAACGGGAAAGCAAATTCACACCTTCCAAAAGCTGCGGATATTATAGTAGAAGTAAAAGATGATGTAGTAAAACTGGAGCAGCTTACTCTTGCTCCTACTCCATCAAATGAGCTTTCAACGTCTGCAGCTTCAACCGGACTTTATGATATTTGTCCTGATTGCGGTGCAGCATCTCTGGCATATGAAGAAGGTTGTAAAAAATGTTATGCCTGTGGCTATTCAGAGTGTTAATAAATATGACTTGTCCAACTTTGGCTTCGACTGAGCTCAGCCGAATGTCCTAATTAAATAAAATTTAAAACTTTGTATTGGAAATCGCCGTGAAAGTCGGCGGAACTGCCGGTACTGTATATCCAGAAAACGATACAAAATTTAAGCTCCGAGCAGGGCAGCCGCAGTCCTCTCGTAGAGGACTTTTTTATTTGGAAATTATGTCAATTTATACAAAATTTGGAGACAAAGGAAAAACATCTCTGTACGGAGGTAAAACCGTTTCTAAAGCAAGTCTTAGGGTCAATACATACGGCACCTTAGACGAGCTCAATAGTTATTTAGGCATTGTGCTTTCCTACAAACTTCCTCAAGAAATTAAAAAAGAACTAATAAGAATCCAGAATGATCTTTTTGAAATAGGAGCGTTTCTTGCTAACCCATCGACTGGCAAATTTAAAGAAATGGGAAAATATTTGTTTAAAAGAACAGAAGAGTTCGAATATCAAATCGATAACCTCTCAAAAAAATTGCCAGAACTAGAAAACTTTATTCTTCCCGGAGGATCGGTCTCGGGATCCCACCTACATTACGCCCGTACCCTTGCAAGAAGAGCTGAAAGAAAAACTGTAGAGCTTTCTGAAAAAGAAAAAGTTAATCCTCAAACACTGATTTATCTCAATAGACTTTCTGACGTTTTATTTGTGTATGCCCGATTTATTAACAAAAAAGATAAAAAGAAAGAAGTAATTTGGTCCACCAGATCTTAGCATTCGGCTTTTCTGTTCTATTCGAACACGCCTCATGCTGCGAATCAAGGTGGATAAAAAAACCAGATGATAGAAAGACAAACTTACACACCGAATTTTGAGGAGGAAAGAAAGCTTGTATACAATCCTTCTTTTGACGAAAGAGACTACAGAAGCTTTCATCAACTTACATTCTCCGAGCAACAAAGGTTAAAAACTTATACCAGAAGACAGCTAGAAACATACATAGGAGAAAGGGTAAGTGCTATAAGGTCGACAACCCGCTTTGAGATCGTTGAGGAGAAAATGGTGGCTGACGGGGTAAATCAATCAATGGAGGACATGGTAAGAAAAGGAGTTGAATACAGAAGAAAATATGGTAACCCGTTGGATTTCGATCGCGAAGATGCAGAGCTTTTGGGGGCAGTAAAAACTCAAGCCGAGCTAACTGTCAAAGATTCTAAAGTGGGGGCAAAAAGGCTCTCGGTTTCGTCAAGGGGAGAAAAAGGCTCCGACTATACAAACAATTTTTTCGACGTTTATGAGCTGAAAGAGGATGAGAATGGGAAAAGATACGTAGAGTTAAACAGGTATTTATCTACCCTAACTTTAGAGCAGTATAAAGAAAAACTCAAACCATTTACTAACTGCCAAAGTTACGAAAGGGCATCCGATTTTCTAAAAGAGCCCATAAACGTAGATGTTTTCGAGTCCTCAGATGATGTCCAAAAATACTTAAATAAAGACGCAGTAGCTCTAGATGAAGAAAAACTTGAGCTCATTAACAAAATTAATGCACGTTTGACGGTGAGCTACATAAACTCTTTGATTAAAAATCCGTATGACTTCTTTACCCACCGTCTAAAGTTTAACTCTGTCTTAAACCAAACAGACGAAACCCTATCTGCTATCGTTAATAACGATAACGAATTTATTAAAAAACTAGAATATTGGGCTGCCTTTGCTCCAGACGAGCAAGTAGAGAGAAAGGCCGCCACGATGGGAATGTTCACACCCAGAGTAGCAGGGGGTCCTTGTCCAGGTGTTTCCGCAGGGTTCAATTTGGCAAGTGCCGAGAATATAAATAATCCTTATAGCGTGGCCCAATTCGGTCAGAAAAAAACCGAACAAACCACACTTTGTTGTAAATGCCCTTTTTGCCAAAGGCAGGTTGAAGCAGCAATAGGAGGAGGAAGAATAAGTTGCCCTGAGTGTGGAAAATCTGCACCTTATTCAAAACTAAACTAACATGGAAAGAGAAAAAGATTGCGAGGTTTGTTACAAAATTATATGCAGAAACTGCGGTTGGGAACCAAGTGATATAGAATTTCAGATGGTAGTAAATGGTAAATTAACAACTTGTCCAGTCTGCGGATCTCTTAAGGGATAGTTTTGTTAAGATTTTGTGAGTTTAATTTTCACCCTGTTAAATAATTTGATTAAACAAATTGGCAAAGCCATTTAACAGGGTAAATTGTCAGGTTATTATAAAGATTAAATTAAGTTTTGTGATAGAATTATAATGTGGTAGACGTTCAAAATAATCCAAATCCAAATCAAAACAATCAAGCACCAGTTCCTCAAGCAGGAAGTGTTGCAAAAGAGGTTGAAAGACCAGTTTCTTCATATGTTAATGAATCTGTAACTTCTGAAACCCAGCCACAAGTAGAACAAGAGCTAAAAGACATAGGAGTTGAAGCACGCACGGATAAAATTGAACTTGATAAAACTCATGAGAGAATCGGAATAGCTCACGCCCCCGTTGATACTCCTGTCAATACCGATTCAATTGGTACGGTTCAGCTTCCGATGACTGAAGAAGAAGCGCAAGGCGTAATGAAACAGTACGAAAACAAAGTTACCTACGATATAGGAGAACACGGTGAACATGATGCATACGTTGTTCCCTCAAAATTGGGTCTGGCAACTTTAGTAGATAAGATAAACAAATTTTTAGATTTTTTTAGAATAAGAAAAAGGCAAACTACATGATAAATTCTTTAACAGCTCTAACTCAGTTACTAATATCGCTATTTGTTACAGTAGGAATTCTTATCTTAATGGCTGCTGTAGTGGTTGGGCTTGGATATGTTTGGATGGTTTGGTACAGAAATAGAGAACGCGAAAAGCATTCCTTAGACTCGACTCTTTTGCAAATTGCGCTTCCAAGAGACAACGAAATAAAAATTGACGCCGCAGAACAGCTTTTTAGCGCTTTTGCAGGGATAAAATCAAGCGGTCGCCTGCAGTTTTTAAAATACAGACCTCATATATCTTTTGAAATAGTAGGAATGCCTGGCGACATTCGGTTTTTCATATACACACCTAATAAATATAAAGACATGGTTGAAAAGCAGATTAACGCTTCTTACCCGGATGCCGAAATACGAGTCGTAGAAGAAGGTAATTCGAGATACTCAAAGGAAGGCTACATTTTAGGCAATGAATATAATATATTTTCTGAAAATGGTAGCGTTGCATTCAAAACCTTGAAACTTAAAGACAGTAATTACAAATCCTTAAAAGTTTATAAAGAATTTGCAGTTGATCCAATATCCTCAATAACTTCTGTCCTTGCCAAAATGGGGGAAGGAGAGGGCGCAGCAATTCAAATTTTAATTTCTGGTGCAGATTCAAAATGGTCTAAGATGGGTAGAAAACACATCGCAGATACTAAAAAAAGAGAATCAAACCCGGAAACTGCAAAGTATTCTTCAGACCCTAAAGAACTTGAAGCTGTTGAGCAAAAAATAGGAAAACCCGGCTTTTATACAGTAGTAAGATTGGTTGTTTCATCCTCTACTAAGGAAGCAGCAGAGGCCCATCTTAACAATTTGGAAAATGCATTCGATCAGTTTGCGTCATTTAATGAATTTACAAAACAGAAGCAGTTTTTAAAAGGAAATTTTATAACAGATTTTATTTATCGCTACTTCCCGGCAACCGGAAACTTTTCGGTTTTAACAAGCGAAGAGCTTGCCGGAGTTTATCATTTTCCAAATAAAACCATACAAACGCCTCATATTTTCTGGCTTAATGCCAAAAAAGCGCCCGCACCCGTTCAAATTCCAAGTACAGGACTTTATCTTGGAATGAGTACATACAGGGGTATGGCAAAACCTGTATATATTCAAAAAGATGACAGACGAAGACATATGTATGTAATTGGAAAAACTGGAACGGGAAAATCCGAATTTCTTAAAGACATGATTTTGCAGGACATAAGAAATGGGGAAGGGGTTTGCTTTATCGATCCCCACGACACAATAGATAAACTTTTACCTTTAATTCCGCCGGAGCGGGCAGAAGATGTAATTTTATTTGATCCATCAGACACGGAAATGCCTCTTGGACTAAACATGTTAGAGGCCCAAACCGAGCAGGAAAAACACTATATTGTAAGCTCAATTGTAGGGCTCATGTACAAGCTTTACGACCCCAATAAAACCGGAATTATTGGCCCCCGTTTTGAGCATGCTATAAGAAACGCAATGTTAACCGTAATGAGCGAGCCGGGAAGCACTTTTATAGAAGTTGTACGTGCTCTTACTGATTCAAATTTTGTTCAGGAGCTGCTTCCTAAAGTCCAGGATCCAATTATTAGACGTTATTGGACAGACCAAATTGCACAGACTTCCGATTTCCATAAATCAGAAACCTTAGATTATATTGTTTCCAAATTTGGCCGGTTTGTCACAAATAAGATGATGAGAAACATAATTGGGCAAAGCAAGAGCGCATTTGATTTTAGAAAGGCAATGGATGAGGGTAAAATTCTTCTCGTCTCTTTATCCAAAGGAAAAATAGGAGAAGAAAACGCTAGCTTCTTAGGTTTAGTTTTGGTTCCTAAGATTTTGGTTGCAGCAATGAGCAGGCAGGATATACCAGAAGAATCAAGACGAGACTTTTATTTATATGTAGATGAGTTTCAAAACTTTGCAACACCTGATTTTGCACAGATTTTGTCAGAAGCCCGAAAATACAGGCTCAATTTAATTGTTGCAAACCAGTTTATAGGACAAATGGATGAAGAGGTTAAAAATGCAATTTTCGGAAACGTTGGTACTTTGGCAGCGTTTAGAGTAGGGGTAACGGATGCGAGCTACCTACAACACGAGTTTCAGCCGACTTTTACAGAGGCAGATTTAATTAATGTAGATGTTTATAACGCCTATGTTAAAACCATTGTAAATAACGAGCCTGTAACTTCATTTTCTATGGATTTAACAAGAGATATGACCAAGGAAAAGCAAGTGGAAAACAAAAGAGTTGCCGAGTTAATTAGGGAATTATCTAGAGTAAAATACGGAGTGCCGGTTAATAAACTCGAGCCAATTATTGCCCAACGCGCCCGCCTCTGATAAAATACGTTACAAGCTCCTGTAGCTCAGTGGTAGAGCGCTACTCTTATAAAGTAGATGTCCTTGGTTCGAATCCAAGCGGGAGCACTATTTAGAGGGTTTCCAAACTACTTTTTTTCCTGCTCTAAATCCCAAATCATACTTTCCAATCTCTCTTGCTGGAACCTCTAAGCTTTCATCTCCACGCAGAACAGTCATAAATTCAATAGGATGAAAATCAATCATACTTTCAATGCTTATTCTTCCATTTGGTAATTCAGTAAGTAAATCTCTGCCGTGAATTAGGCTGTCATCATCGAGAATCTGCTTGTATGGAATATTTACGGGTTCTCCTACTTGATAAGATTTGGTTTTTGTAAAAAGACCTTTTATTCCTCTGTCTTTAACTTCTATTGTCATATTAAAGTTCCGTAAGTACTGAGGTGTCTTTGCCGCGTTCGGGCACGTATTGAAGATATCGCTCCGTTGTGGAAAGTCTTTTGTGTCCTAGTGTTTTACTCAACACCTGTAACGATACACCGTGTTTTAAGTGGTGTGCTACAAAAGTGTGCCTTAAATCATTTACTTTGGCAGCTTGAATTTCTGCAAGTCTAAAATACCTTTCTACTGCAGTTCTTATATTTCGAATCAAGAATGGTTTTCCGCTTTTTGTAACAAACAAATGATCGTCTTCTACCTTTGGCCGAACTGTCATATATCTTTGCAACGCTTCCTGTGCCCTTTTATTTAATGCAATTGTTCTTTCTTCATGTTTTTCAAAAGGCAAAATGTGCAAAGTATCTTTTCCAACATCAGATAACCTTAAATTGGCAAGTTCTCCGATTCTAATTCCTGTTTGAAGTAAAAGCTCAATTATTGCAAACATTCTGCCGTCTCCCCTTGCAGCATCACGCAAAGCTCTGTATTCTGTTGGAGTTAAAATTCTGGGTGGTGCTAGTTCGTATTTAGGATGAACCACCAAAAGGGAAGGGTCTTCTTCTATGTATTCGGAAACTTTAAGGAATCTATAAAAAGTTCTAATTGAGTTAATCTTTCGCGAAACCGACTTAGGAGTATATCCTTCTTTGGAAAGTTTTGCCAAAAAAGAATCTAAGTCTTCTTTTAACACATGGCTTATTTCTCCTCTTTCCAAACCTTCTAAAAAGGTTAAAAGCTGGTCAATATCCTTGCCATATGCAACTATTGTAGAGTTGCTTTTCTGATTATTTTTAAGAAAATTTTTGAACTCCTCGAGGGCAGAACGGAGGGTAATCGATTTCATTGTTATGGCCTATAATATCATTAAAAATGCAGTTAGTCAACTAGGAATTTTAAAATTATGTTACTATAGTAATATGAAAAAAGCCGCTTATATTATTGCAGTTGTGGGTTTACTTCTTGTTATTAACGGCCTTATCGGCTCTATTTTCGATCTTTGGAGCAAGCAGGACGTAGTAAAAGAAGCACAAAGAAAGCTAGAGCAAGAAAAGGCAAAAAACGCAAAACTAAAAGCAGAATACACACTTGCGCAGAAACAAGATTTTGTGGAGAAGGAGGCAAGAAATAAGCTCTTTTGGGTAAAAGAAGGGGAGCAAAACGTGCTTATTCCGGAAGATTTGCTGCCAAAAGACAATGAAATTAAAGCCATTAAGCAGGATCCTTACTGGAAACAGTGGGTAAATCTATTTTTGTAGACCAAGTATTTTATCTACTCTTGCTAATGTTAGTGTTCCATTCGTTTCTGCCGCTAAGCCATTTTCAATTGCATTAGTGTAAAGCTCGAGGCTTCTGACAAGCGCTTTTAGTCGCTCTGGATCTGCATACGAATAAGCGTTATAAAGGTATAAAAAGTTTTTAGAAGCTCTTGCATAGCCTGTTATCAATATTTGATAGGCAAGTTCCATATTTAAATTTAATTTCTCGTTATATGCTGCTTGAAGATACTGTTGTCTCATTCTCCCAACCATTCCTTCTCGAGCAAATAGACAAGTTTTTTCAGTATCAGATTTTGCTCCTTCCACCTCTTTTTCAAAATTGGGGATACGAGCTTCTAGAGAGTCACTGTCTAAAAGACCAGTTGCATAATAAGTTGGCTGATCTAAAATCGCAACATAATCAACAGTTTTTTTCTTTTCATTTCCTTTTTGTTTTCTTTCAGGTGACATTTTATTTTAGATTAAATTTGTGAATTCTCCTTCATCAGAGTTTTCGGATTTTAGGCTCTTGGCACAATATCTAATATTTCCATAATTTGATCTCGTGTTAAATGGAGGTCTCGAGTTGGTTGAATTATCGCCCAAATTTCAGCATGACCACGTGAAAGTTGATTATTCCAGCCATCAATCGATCTCTGAATAGACTGGACATCTTCAGACTTCCTTGCTTCCTTAAGGTATCTTTCCGCCCTTCTAAAATGAGAAACCGCTTTAATTTGATATATCCGCCAAAAAGGTAACCCTTCATCGCGTTCAGCTGTAATTAGACTTTCTGTCACATCCAAACCTTCTCTTGCCTCTAAACATGCAATTTGAGTATGAGACGCATTCCTATACTCTTGGTAAAAATATGGTTGTTCAATAGGATAAATCATAGGATCCTTTAAGATAGAGAACGGCCAGGGATTTAAAGGTTGAGATTCTTGCTTTTTTGATTTCTCTTGCTCAGCTGACATATTATGTTTTGATAATTCTCCAATGAGAGTGAGGTATTTTATAACCACTTGCTAACTCTTCTTTAGGAAGAGTTCTTTGGAAGACAACTACTTGGCATGGACGAGGGCTATACTCCAGTAAATCTACAAGATGAAAAACATTAGCATAGTCGGTTTCTATTACTGATCCATCTTCCTGTAGAGAATAAGATGAATACGTGGACCTACGGCTTAATATGGTCTGATCGTCTTCAAGATCGTAACGATTATTTGCCCTTTTTAAATAAAAAGTACTATCCTGAGTAATTTCTCTCGGCCTTCGAATAAATCGTCCAATTATTCCAGTGTCTCTGAATTCGATTCCCATTATTGACTCCTCCTGCTTAATTTTCTTCTGAGTCTTGAAAAAGCGCCTTTGCGCGCATTCCTTACTTCTAAATACTCAAAAGGAGAGGGAAGTCTTACTCCCTTTTGTAATTCACTGTCAGAAATAACGACTTTATTTCTATATTCTTTTGCTGGTTCATCTGAGAAAACATTTTGTTCTCCTCTCCAGACACGCACGTTGACATTTTCGTCGTCGTAGCGATTGAATATATCTGCTTCGCCTAAAACAACATCTCCTTCAAAAACATTTGTTCTAGAAACAGAAAGTTTACGAAGTGAACCTTGGGGCATCACAAACTTATCCCTTTTAATTCTTCCCCGAATTGATCTATCTCTAACCTCAATTTTACCCATTTATACATAACTCCTAACCGATAAATTGGATTTATACTATAAAAGCTGGACAATTTTTGATAGAATATACATATATACGTATGAGAATATTTTTCACTTGTTCCAAAACAGGAATGGGGGAGTATAAAGAAACTTATCTACAAGTTTTAAAAGAAATTCAAGATCAAGGTGCAAATGTAGAGGCCACTATTGTTAAAACTCATTTAGATAAAACTCCTAAACTAAAACAGATTTTAAACCTTAGTGTTTCGGAAAAGGAATATCGTTATATTCACGACAAAGCAGTTAGAGCAGCGATTCTTAGAGCAGACGGACTAGTAATAGAAGCGAGTTATCCAAGTTTTCGTCTTGGTTTTGAAGCGTTTTTTGCGTTGTCTGCTCAGAAACCAGTACTTGTTTTATCTAAGGATAGAAACTATGGTAACTTAATTGATCAGCCGAATTTTTTCGGAGCAAAATATACGGAGTTTACTTTACCTGACGAAATTGAGAAATTCCTGCGTCATATTCGCCAGTTTAGACTTAGAAACAGGTTCAATTTATTCATTTCCGACAAAGAAAGGCAGCATTTGGATAGTGCGGCCAAACATTTCAATCTTTCAAAATCAGATTATTTGAGGAAATTAATAGATAAAGATATGCATGGCAACAGTGGATAAACCTATTTTTTTAGTACCAGGGGTGGGGATCGAACCCACGACCTCAGGGATATGAATCCTGTGCTCTAACCGACTGAGCTACCCTGGCGCTGAGATATTTTAACATTATCTTCTAATTGAGGCAAATTTCTGTTATAATATTACGCACGTGCGGGGTAGTGTACAGTGCACGTGAGGCTCATAATCTCACAGGCTAGGCGCAACTCCTAGCCCCGCAACAAATCGCTCGCTTCTTTGGAAGTGAGCTTTTTAGTATAATTGGCCTACATGAATTTTAAGAATAAAAAAATCGCCGTAATCGGAGAGGGAATAGAGGGATTATCGAGCGCAAAGTTTCTTGAAAAACAAGATGCAGAAGTTACAATACTTGATCAAAAACAGGGGAGTAATTATTTAGATAACTTAGAGAAATATGATCTAGTTGTTAGAAGTCCGGGAATTAAATTAGAACTTCTAAAAAATGTTCCTCAGGAAAAAGTAACATCCCAAACAAAACTCTTTTTCGATTTATGTCCGTGTCCCATTATTGGAGTAACCGGAACAAAAGGAAAGGGAACGACATCCTCACTAATACAGGAAATGTTGAAAAAAAGTGGAAAAGATGTGTATTTAGGCGGCAATATCGGAAAGCCCCCATTGGACTTTATTGAACAACTAAACAGTTCATCAATTGTGGTGTTAGAACTTTCCAGTTTTCAGTTGCAAGACTTACATAAAAGCCCCCATATTGCAGTAATGTTAATGGTTACATCAGAACATCTTATACCTTCTAAGTGGCAGAAAAATTTCCATAAAGATTTAGACGAATATATTGATGCAAAAAGAAATTTGATACGTTTTCAAAATTCTTCTGATTTTGCAATTATAAATAGAGACTATCCTGCAAGCAGTGAATCGGATATTCACACAGATGGAAAAATCTATTTTTTCTCGCGTGAAAGGGATGTAGATGAAGGCGCTTTTGTTAAAGATGAAGCAATATGGCTGAGAATTGCTGGAAACGATAGGAAAGTAATCGATACAAAAGATATTATTATTCCCGGAGCTCACAATTTTGAAAACATAGCAGCAGCTTCTGTAGCAGCATATTTATCTGGTGTCTCAATCGAGGTAATGAAAGCTGCGATCCACGATTTTAAAGGACTTCCGCATAGACTTGAGCTTGTTATAGAAGTTGGTGGAGTTAAATATTATGACGATTCGATTGCTACAAATCCCGAGAGCGCAATGGCTGCGATTGCGGCTTTTAACCAGCCTAAAATTCTTATTTTGGGTGGTTTAAGCGAGGGGAGCGACTTCATAGAACTCGGAGGTATAATTTCAAAGAACGAAACTATAAAAGCAATTATAGGGATCGGAAGAGATTGGCCGAAAATTAAATCAAAAATCAAATATCAAAAATCAAATCTAATTCTCGTTGAAGGGGCAGATAGTATGGAAAAAATAGTTTTAGCAGCTTCGAAAATTGCAAAAAGCGGCGACATTGTTCTTTTGTCCCCGGCGTGCAAAAGTTATGATATGTTTAAGAACTATAAAGACAGAGGCGAACAGTTTAGAAAAGAAGTAAATGCCCTCAAAAAATGAAACCCACTTTCAAAATTATCAAGAAAAGCAAAGCCGCTAGGGCCGGGATTATAAAAACTCCCCACGGAGACATTGAAACGCCTGCTTTTGTGCCTGTTGGAACACAAGGAAGCGTGAAAGCAATCTCGCCAAAGGATTTAAAAGAAGCCGGAGCACAAATTGTTTTGGCAAATACTTATCACTTACATCTTCGGCCGGGAGAAAACCTGATAAAAAAAATGGGGGGACTTTCTAAATGGATGAGCTGGAATAGCCCTACTATGACAGATTCCGGAGGATTTCAGGTGTTTTCACTTGGAGTTGGCAAAGAAGGCGGGGGAGTAAAGTTTCTAAGAAATGAGATACGTTATAACAATGTTATAACAGACGAAAACAATCCTTCGACAGGCTCAGGACGGTTAAACCGAATTACGGAAGAAGGAGTGACATTTCAGTCTCACATAGACGGCTCAACTCATAAATTGACACCTGAGTCCTCAATTGAAATTCAGGAAAAATTAGGAGCGGATTTAATAGTTAGCTTTGATGATTTGGAATCTCCAAAATATGATCACGAGAAAACAAAGAAGAGCTTGGAGCTCACAAATCGTTGGGAATTGCGCTCAAAAGCGTCTCAAAAGAACAAATCGCAACTTTTATATGGAGTAACTCATGGTGGACAATTCAAAGAATTGAGGACTGAAAGCGCAAAATTTGTAGACAAAAATTTCGACGCAATTGCGTTAGGTGGGGCACATCTATCAAAGAAAAATCTCTATGACGTAATTGACTGGACAGTTAAAAATACAAGCGAAGAAAAACCCAGACATCTTCTAGGAATTGGGGAGATAGATGATATTTTTGAAATTATAGAGCGTGGAGTTGATACTTTTGACTGCGTAATTCCAACAAGAATTGGACGAACAGGTTTCTTTTTTATTTCACCACCACAAGGTAGCATGAAAAACAGATTTAGAACAGACATTGATAAGCCGCAATACCGGAAAGATTCAAAACCACTTGATTCAAACTGCAACTGTTATTCGTGCCAAAACTTTAGTAGAGCATATATCCATCATTTATTCCGCTCTCGTGAACTGCTTTCTTATAACTTATTGAGCCTACACAATGTACATTTTTTACTAAATCTTACCCGTCAAATCCGCGAATCAATTCTCAACAATAATTTTCCAAACCTCAAAAAATTATGGCTTTAATGTATAATTAAGTCATGAAAAGGATTTTAACAGGCGATACTCCTACAGGAAGGCTTCATTTGGGTCATTTTGTAGGAACATTGGAAAACCGCGTAAAACTTCAAAACGAATATGAAGTTTTTATTATATTGGCAGACACGCATGCCTTAACCACACTTTCCGAGGTTCCTGAAAAAATTAAAGAATATACAAAAGAAGTTCTTTTAGACAATTTATCTATTGGACTTGATCCTAAAAAAGTTACTTTCTTTAAAGAATCAGACGTTGCTGAAATTTACGAACTAGCATCTATTTTTAGTATGTATGTTTCGCATAATAGAGCCCTAAGAAACCCCACAATTAAAGATGAAATTGCTTCTAAAGGCTTAGGTGATTTATTCTCCTTAGGTTTTATTAACTATCCAATTTATCAGGCAGCTGACATTTTGTGCGTAAAAGCAGAGCTTGTGCCTGTTGGAAAAGATCAAGAAGCGCATTTAGAGCAGACAAGAGAAATCGCAAGAGTTATAAATAAATTTGCAAAAAGCGAATTATTCCCAGAACCCAAAGCCTTGATTGGAAGAGTAGGAAAGCTTGTGGGAACAGACGGAAATCCAAAAATGGGAAAAAGCCTAAATAACACTATTTATTTATCTGATTCAAAAGAAGAAGTAGAAAAAAAAGTAATGGGAATGTATACCGACCCAAAAAGAATTCATGCCAACGACCCTGGGACTGTAGATGGAAATCCCGTTTTTGTTTATCTTGATACTTTTGCAAGCGAGGCCGATTTAAAAAAAGTGGAAGACTTTAAAACTAGATACCAAAAAGGTGAAGTCGGAGATGTTGAAGTTAAAAAGTTTTTGGTAGAAGTTCTTAATTCATTACTTGAGCCAATAAGAAAGAAAAGATTAGAATTTAAAGCGCAAGATTTAGATGCAATTTTAAAAGAGGGTGCAGAGAAGACAAGAAGAATTGCTGGGGAAACACTCAACCAAGTAAAAGAAAGCCTAAGCCTCGTATAAGTCTTTTATTCAAGTTCAAGCTGTGTTATAATTTGGCCTACTTATGGCAAGGCTAAAAAGACCGAAAAAATTTAAAAACTTTAAAATGAAATGGTCATGGAAAAATATAATCATTTATGTTTTTCTAATTGCTTTTACTGCATTTTTATTTTTTGGAATAACCCAGCCAACAGGAAGTGGAACAACTGAGCAATCTAAAACAGTTCCCCTTTCAACAATAATTTCTGACGTAAAGGGAGGAAAAGTAAGCTCAATTGAGGTTTATCCCAATAAAATAGTTGCTAAAGAAAAAAATCAAACAGTAGAGAGTTTTAAAGAAACAAACGCCAGCGTTTATCAGCTTTTTAAAGACGCAGGAGTTGATTTAGGAAAAACAAAAGTGGCTGTAAAAGATGAAACGACACTTAATAATTGGATAAGCATTTTAACAGGAATTCTTCCAATTATTTTAATGGTCGCTTTTTTCTGGTTTATATTCAGGCAGGCAAGAGGAGCTCAGGAGAGCATTTTCTCTTTCGGAAAATCATCTGCAAAGCTTTACAGCAAAGATACTCCAAAAGTCAGTTTTAAAGATGTGGCTGGAGTAGATGAAGCAAAGCAGGAATTAACAGAAGTTGTAGATTTTCTTAAAAATCCGGGCAAATACAAGGCAATGGGAGCAAGAACTCCAAAAGGCGTGTTGATGATTGGCCCTGCGGGAACAGGTAAGACACTCCTTGCAAGAGCAACAGCGGGAGAGGCGGAAGTTGCTTTTTTCTCTATGGCGGGAAGTGAATTTATGGAAATGCTAGTTGGAGTTGGAGCTTCTCGCGTTCGGGATTTGTTTAATAACGCAAAAAAAGCACAGCCCGCAATTATTTTTATAGATGAAATTGATGCTATTGGAAGACAACGCGGCGCAGGTTTTATGGGCGGACATGACGAGCGAGAGCAGACGCTTAACCAAATTCTAGTTGAAATGGACGGTTTTACGCCAAATGAGCAGCTAGTTGTTATGGCAGCAACAAACAGACCCGATGTTTTAGACCCGGCACTAGTCCGTCCCGGAAGATTTGATAGAACCGTAATGCTTGAACTGCCGGACGTTAATGGTAGGCAGGAAATTCTTAAAATCCATGCACGGGGAAAACCTTTCGAGAAAAATGTTAACTGGAGTCGAATTGCAAGAAGAACAGTTGGATTCTCAGGAGCTGATTTGGAAAATATGTTAAACGAGTCTGCAATTTTAGCAGCAAGACTTGCTAAAAAACAGATTGATATGCAGGATTTGGAAGAAGCAGCAACCAAAGTAAAATTAGGACCTGAAAAGAAAAGACTTCAATCAGACATGGATAGAAAAATGACAGCATATCACGAAGCCGGGCATGCTTTAGTTTCATGGTTTATGCCAAACATGGACCCGATTCATAGAATTTCTATAGTATCAAGAGGAATGAGTTTGGGTCACACAATGATGGAGCCAATAGATAGAGTTCATGAAACAAAAACTCATTTAATGGAAGAAATTGCGGTAATGCTTGGAGGAAGAGCGGCTGAAAACTTGGTATTTAAAGAATTAACAACAGGAGCATCTGATGATATTGCAAAAGCAACTCAAGTTGCCCGAACAATGGTTGTTGAATATGGAATGAGCGAACTTGGCCCAATAAATTTAGACGGGGAAGCCAAAAGGATGCCCTACGAAAGCCCTAATATTTCGCCCGATATGGCTGCAAGAATCGACTCGCAAGTTAAAAAAATTACAGACGAAGCATATATAAAAGCAAATCAAGTACTCAAGAAATTAAGAAACAAGCTGGATGTTCTGGCAGAAGAGCTTCTAAAAAAGGAAACGATTGAATCTGAAGAGTTTGAAAAATTAATCGGCCCCAAAAAAGCAGCATACGCTACTGTTAAGGCTTAAGTTGCCCATTGACAGAATAAAAATTTAGACAAATAATAAAATTATGGACTTCTCTATAGAACAAGTAATAACTACTTCCTGGAAAACTCTTAAAAAAAATCCTAAAAATATAATAGGATTTTTTCTTTTAATCGGCGTAATTTCGATTTTAAATTTAGCAATATCTTCGCAGCTAGGCTCAATTATTTCAAATATTGAATCTTGGATTTTTGGAGCATTAGTACAGGTTGCAATAGTCACTTTTACAGTAAGCGCTTTTAACAAAAGGAAAACAACAATATCTTCTCGACTAAAAGACTATAAATCAGTTTTAAAATTAATAATTGGAAATTTTCTTTCTGGAGTTGTAATATTTTTAGGATTCCTGGCCCTTATTATTCCAGGTATTGTATTTGCCGTTAGGCTTCAATTCGTTGGGTTTTTAATAGTTGAAAAACAATTGGGCCCAATAGAGGCTATAAAAGGGAGCTGGAAACTAACTAAAAACAACTTTTTTACGCTTCTGGGATTTGGAATCGTAAGCATGCTTTTAAATATTTTTGGTTTCTTTCTTTTGATAGTCGGGTTATTAGTAACCGTTCCGTTAACTTCACTAGCTCAAGCCAACGTTTACCTCAAGCTTTCTGAAAAGTAGCCCACCTGATATAATTGCGGATATGGAAAAGCTTCTTTTAATAGATGGAAATGCCATAGTTCACAGGGCTTATCACGCTCTACCTCCGCTTCATTCCCATAAAGGAAAACCTACAAATGCTGTTTACGGTTTCTTTGCAATGGTTTTAAAAGTTATAAACGATTTAAAACCTACATATATTGTTGTTTGTTTTGATAGAGAAGCCCCGACCTTTAGAAAACAAATGTACGTAGGCTATCAGGCACAAAGACCAAAGATGGAAGATGAACTTTCTTCTCAATTTGTCTTGATTCACGATATTCTTCTGCAGTCTAAATTTAAAATATTCGAAGTAGATGGTTTTGAAGCAGACGATTTGATAGGAACTATTTCAAATCAGGCAAAAGAAGAGGTCATAATACTTTCCGGCGATAGAGACTTACTGCAGCTGGTTAATGGACATGTAAGAATGATAGCTCCAATAACCGGTGTTACTAAAATGATTTTGTTCGACAAGGCAGCAGTGGTTGAAAAATACGGATTACAGCCCGAGCAAATCCCCGATTACAAAGCTTTGGTGGGGGATGCTTCGGATAATTACCCCGGGGTTATGGGAATCGGGCCAAAAACAGCAAGCGATTTAATTAGTAGATTTCAAAATCTTGAAAATCTTTATAATAACCTGGGTGAAATTGCTCCAAAAGTATCTGAAAAACTAGCAACGGATGCAGAGCAGGCTGCCTTGGCAAAAAAACTGGCAACAATAGATGTAAACTCGCCAATTAAATATAAAAATACGGAATGTAAGGCTGCAGATATAAATGAAAAAGGCATTTTAGAAAACTTTAAGATGCTTAAATTTAATAGTTTAATACAAAGGTTTAATTTGGAAAAGGCAGATGAGATAACAGAGATAAAAGAAGAATTTAAACCTTCTGTATTGAAAAAGAAAGAGGAAAATCAACTAGAACTTTTATGATCCCGTTAGAAATTTTTTATTCAAGAATAAAAACAACCGTCCAAGGAGCGGTTTATTTCTAACGGGATGAAAGCTGCGATAGTTCATGATTATATTAAGGAATTTGGAGGTGCGGAAAGAGTACTAGAAGCGCTTTGCGAAATTTATCCTGATGCTGCAATTTATACAGCCTTTGTTGATAAAAACTCGAGTGCTTATTCCCATTTCAAAAATAAAAAAATAGTCTCTTCCTGGTTCAATTTACTTCCTTTTGCGGGAAAATTAGCTTCACCTTTACGTTTTTTAACGCCGTTTATTTGGGGAAGCTTTAACTTTAAAGATTTTGACGTTGTGATAAGTTCTGCCAGTTGGTTTATTACAAAAGGATTCAAGCGCTCAAATTCAAAATTTATAGAGATTTGTTATTGCCATACGCCTCCGCGATGGCTTTATGGATATACCACCTCTGTTAATTTTCAAAAATTCGCAATAGTTAGGGCATATGCTGCAATTGTTGGACATTTTTTAAGACTTTATGACTTTAAAAGAGCTCAAAAAGTAAATTTTTTTATTGCAAATTCCAAAGAGGTGCAATCAAGGATTCAAAAATTCTACAGAAGAGATTCAACAGTAATTTATCCTCCAGTGTCACTTCCTGTTGGTAAATCGTCGATGGTAAATAGTAAATCCCGTAAGGATTATTATTTTATAGTTTCCAGAATTGTTGGCGCAAAAGGACTTGATTTGGCAGTTGAAGCGGCAAGTAAAATGGGATTTAAGCTAAAAATTGCAGGAGCACCTGCGGGTTATTATTTTGAATACGATAAGTTAGCCTCAAAAGCTAAACAAAATGTTCAATTCTTGGGTCAAGTAACAGACGAAGAACTTTCAAAGCTTTACAAAGGCGCAAAGGGATTTTTGGCTCTGGCAAAAGATGAAGATTTTGGAATAACACCGGTTGAAAGCATGCTAGCCGGAACGCCGGTAATAGCGTTTAACGGTGGAGGCTACAAGGAAACTGTGGTTGAGGGAAAGACGGGGGTATTCTTTTATGAATATTCTCTAGCCGGTTTAATAGAGGCAATACATATTTTTGAAACATTGGAATTTGATCAAAACGAAATTATAAAACATGCACAAAAATTTAGTAAAGAAAGGTTTAAGAAAGAAATAGAAAACTTCGTTAAATCAAAAATTAAAGATTAAATCTAAAAGATTTGAGATGCTATTTAAAGTCTATAGTTTATTAACATATGCCGGAACTTCCAGAAGTTGAAACAGTAAAATTAGGACTCCAGAAATATCTTGTCGGACACAAGATAGAAAATGTTGAAGTTAAAGTTGCAAAGCTTTTTGAAGGACAATCGAAAGACATTATAGGAGCAAAAGTTAAAGATGTTCGCCGATTTGGAAAAGGTTTGGTTATTGATTTATCAAATAAATATTCCTTGGCAATCCACATAAAACTTACAGGGCAGTTAATTTACAGAGACGAAAAAACTTCAAAATTTATAATATCCAAAAAAGTAGGGGATAAAATTCCAAATCAATTTACACACGTAATTTTCAAACTAGATAAGGGAGCTTTTCTTTACTACAACGATAAAAGACGTTTTGGATGGATAAGAGTGGTAAAAACAGAAGATGTTTTTAAAATGCCATTCTTTAAGAACATGGGACCAGAGCCTTTCAAAGATTTAACACTTGAGTTGTTTGAAAAGATAATTTCGGGTAGACAAACTATAATAAAACCACTCTTAATGGATCAAACTAGAATAGGCGGAATAGGAAATATTTATGCAAATGATGCGCTTTTTTTGGCCGGAATTAACCCAAAAAGACGGGCAAAAGATCTTTCCCCTTCCGAAATTAAACTTCTTTACGATTCAATACTAAAAGTAATGGAAAAAAGTATGAAATATGGAGGCGCATCGGAATTAAACTTTGTAAATGTATTAGGACAAGAAGGAGAATATCAACATCATAGTTTAGCTTATGGTAGGCAAGGAGAAAAATGTTCTAAAAATGATGGTGGAGTAATTCAAAAGAATTTCTTAGCAGGCCGCGGTACCTACTTCTGCCCAGTACATCAGAAGTGATTATTTAACTAATTTAGTAAACTTTCCCTTTGAGCCATTTAATTTGAATTCAAATTGCTCAGTTCTTATGCGATTTACAGCTATATTATCTATGATTAACCCAGATGCAATTAGGACTCCTGCAGTAATTACCGCAAGCCAACTGTTTTGTTCGTGCCCGAGATAATCTAGCCCGTTATTTTTGTTTGCTTGCGCAATAAGGGCTTCATACAAACCTCCGAATAAAGTAAGTAAAGAAACACCAAAAAGAGCCCTACGAATATTTTGGGCACGTTTGTATTGTCTTTCAGTTTCAGGATAAAGTTTTAATGATGCTTCAAGGTCATCAATATAAACCTCATCATCATCGAACAAAGCTTCTGTATCTTGTCTATAACGATATTCACTTTCCATGCCGAGTATATTACTATAAGTTAAATTAAAAGTCAATTGAGATCGTCTTCGTATTTATCGGCTCCTGCTTTGGTTAATATAAAAATTGCCAAACATAATAAGCCTCCAAGTGCTTGTTCGGATCTAAATGGTGTTTCTCCGCGTGTCAAAGCAAACAATTGTAAGTCTAAAATTAAAGCCGCTGCGCTTGAATATTCTAAAAACCTTAAGCCTTTTATTATTTTTGAATGGGAATTCTCTGCGCTCTTGGAATCAGGCGGAATTATATAGTTTTCTTTAAATTCAGAACTTTCTGGTATAGCTTTTACTTCTACCGGAGCTTCTATTATTTCTGTCTTTTTCTTGCTTCTTCTTTCATACGGGTCTAAATCAGCAACCTCATCCGCTCTTAATCTATAATTTTGTATCTCATTTCCCATAGACAGGGAATATATCAAAGGGGTGAATTAAAGTCAAACGAGTTTGTAGATAAGTTTATCTGATAGTATAATACATTTATGGCTGATGAACGCGATGAAGTAATGAGGGCAGACGAAGTTGCAGACTTAGACCCTTATGGTGTAAGAAAGCCTCCTGTGCAGCAGCAGGCTGAAGAATTACTGGATGGAGACGAAGAACCTGCTGCGGCTCCAGCAGATGGTTCTGAAGATACATTACCGCCCGGTACTTGGGATGCACCGATCCCAAAACCTTTTGATGCAAGTTTTTTTAAAAATAAAATAGAAGAAGACCAAAAACAAATTATGGAATCTTTTAAGAAGAGTCATATTGATAAAAATTACGAGCATATAAGTAAGGAGTTTAAAAGCAACTACATTAACGAAAAGAAGATAAATTCTATAAAAAATAATGAAAATGACTGGTGATATGGAAACAGAAGCACCACCACAAGATGTTTTAGAAAAGAGAGAGGCAGAAGCCTCTTTTTTTGCAAGAGAGGAAAGAATTTTAGGCGATATTGCGGGCGGTGGGGTCTTTAAATTTAGAAGGGGAAATCAGTGGGCGATAGATCCAGAAACAGGAGAAGCAACTTACGACCCTAAGTTTTTTGAAGATAAAGGACACACAAGATCTCAAGCATTGTTTGCATCTTTTCACGAAATAAGAGCCCATTTGGTAGAAACTGCACAGCTTTTGTCTACACCTGAAGGAGATAAGGCTAATAAAAGATTAAAACAAAGAAGCGAGAAAAAAAAGAGAATTCATCTATGGGAAAATATAAGACAGGATATTAAAGGAAACCGCTCTATTTTAAAAATTGCTCCATCCCTTGCTACGCAAACACAAACTCTTTACAAAGAAAAACTTTTTCCCGTTACAGACATGACTAAGCAATATAAGCATTTGCAGTTTATGGACGCAATTATAAGACGCGCCATGGTACCGGGAGAGGAAGTAAAAATTTCCCCCGAAATAGAAGAGGAAATAAAGAAACTTAGAAATATTAAGGGGAAAGATGTTATAGAGCTTGCTACAGATCCAGATCAGGATCCATATTTAGCCTTAAGACTGTCCGAAAAATATATAGAGCCGATAATTGATAAACTTTGGCAGAAAGACAAAGAGGATTACGAAAAGAAAAAGAAAGAGGAGGAAAAAAATAAAGATAAAAATAACCAGGGTCAAGGAGAAGGTGAGCCTCAACAAGGTGAAGGACAAAGTCAGCCATCTAGCGATCCTTTTGAAGAGGAATATGCAAAACGGGAAGAAGCTCATCCCGATACTAAAGAAGACAAGGGGAAAGATAAAAAAGACAAAGAAAAACAATCAAATCAAAGCAAAAAGCAAAAAGGTGGCTCCGATCAGAATCAAGGCGGAAAACAGCCGCCGGCAGACTCTTTTGAGGATGAAGATGAAAAAAAAGATAACAGAGGAATACAAGGTAAGGAAAAAGATTTAGATCAAATAATAAGGGAAACGATTAAAAATGCCGATCCAGCCAGACGAGAAAATAGAGCATATGAAGAGGAACATGGAATAACCAAAGAAGAAGCAGCAGAGTATTACAGTGAATACCAAAAAATCGAGCCTTATATAGAACCTTTAAGAAAAGTTTTTAGAAGAATAATTCAGGAGCGAACTATTCCTAAAAGAAGACTTGGATCGTTGAAAGAGGAAGGCGTAATGGTAGACCCGGGTCTAGTTACGCAAACTTATTTAGAAACTAGACATGGTGCAATAAATCCAAAAACTATGAAAGATTTCGAAGGATACACGATGCCGGATAATATTCCAGCCAGTTTTTCCATTCATTTAGTTGCCGATCAAAGCGGAAGTATGCGAGATTACGATAAGCACATATTTCAGAGAAGGACAGCAATACTTATGATGGAGGCCTTAAAAGAATTTTCAGATTTTTCAGACAGCGTAAGCCAGGAATTAATTGAAAATTTGGATATACGAACAGAACTTCGAAGTTTTGGTGCTCCGACGAATACACAAACGAAAGTTTATAAGCCTTTATCCAAAGAATTAACAGAGGTACAAAGAATAGAGTATTTTAGAGGATTGCTTAATATCAGCGGAGGTACAAACGATTACGACGCATTAGAAGAAATAGAAACAGAAATGGATAAAAGAATGATGCAAGACAAAAAATATGCAGAGGAGTTAAAGTCGGGAAGAAAAAGAGAAATTGTAATAATAATGTCGGACGGGGAAAGCAACGATGCAAGCATAGTTGCAGAAAGACTACAAAGCTTGAGGGGAAAAGGAGTAAAAGTTGTGGGAGTCGGAGTTTCTCAAGAAGGAGCCGCAGTAGTTCGAACCTATGCCCCGGACGGAAAAGTAGCTTATAAAGTATCAGACCTGCCACAGACGGTAGAGAATTTATTAGAGGAGTTTTTGTCCGATTTATCTGTTGGAAATCTATATGATATGCTAAGAGTAAAGGAGGAATAATGCCAGATCAACAAGAAGAACAAGTAAGCCAGGGAGATCACTCAGCCGAAGCTGCTAAAAGGTGGCTTAGAATTAAAGGCGTTGGAGAATCTGCTCCGGAAAAAAATATTATTTCCAAGGTAAAAGAAAAAGTTGCGCCCACAGACATAACAGATCTAAAACAGGAAGCTTACGATTTGTTTGCAGAAAAAGAGGAGCTAAAAGCAGACGTTGTAAGGAAGTTGGTGCGGGAAATGGGCACTCCGCTTACGCCTAATAGTTCTTCACTAAATGAGAGAAAAGTAAGAAGAGAAGATTTAGCTGCAAAGGTAAAAAAAGAGTTGGCGGAAGGGAGTAAAGAAGGACAACAGGAGGCTTCACTAGATAGTAAAAAAGAATTGATAAAACAGGGAAGAATTGATTCCCTTCTTGTTTCAGACGGAGAAAATACCTCTTTTGCCCAAGTGAATGCAGAAAGACAAAAAAGACTTGTCGAAATTGATAACAGAATTGGAGAGCTTTTTAAAACTCCCGGGCTTTATGACGCGGTACTATTGGAACTTGGACACGAAACAAGGGTAAGGAAAGATGCAAGGGAAGTAAGAAAACTAGACAAATTTGTAGATCAAATAGATCTTATTCGAACTAAACTTGCAAGGGAAGCTCAAATTTCAGGAAGAGGTTTAACATCTGCGGAAAATAAATTTATCCAAGAAAATGAAGAATTAGTTAAAGACGTGGATGAAAGAAAAAAAGTTTTACTTTCAGACGCAGAAGTTTTCAGAAAAGCCAGAACGATGGAGTTAATGGAATATAAAAGACAGCTGCATCGTGATCATTTTGCAGAAACACCTTCAAGAAAAAGATATTTAAGACAAATTCAGCAAGCTTGGGCAGAAGGAAGAAGAGTTTTGGCAACGGGAGAGACAGGAACCGGCAAAACCGAGCTATTAAAACATGCTTCTCGTGCGTTATTTGGCGTTACTCCAGAATATGTTACGGGACATCAGGACTTAAGTATCTACGAGCTTTTAGGTAAAACCGGATTTAAAGTACAGGTAGGAGACGAATTTAGGCCAGCTCCTATGATTAGGGCAATGAATGGTAGAGATGGAAAGGGCCTTCCTTTCCTTTTTGACGAAATAGACAGAGCTCCAAACCAGGCTGTAATGGGAATTAAAACGCTTCTTAATGTTAGGCCGGGAGAAAAGGGAATTAAAATACAAACTGATTCGGGCGGAGAAATAAATGCAGGACCGGATTATGCAGTTTCGGCAACCGCAAACATTAAAAGCAGTAAATATACAACTGCTACAGACTTGGATCCTGCGATAGTGCGTGTTTTTGATGCCCCTATCGATGTTGACTACATTCCTCCCCACGAAGTATATGACCTTTCTCTGGCGCAACTTATGGATAGGAGAGGTAATATTCCTTTAACAAGAGAAGAATCAGGAACGGTTCTTAAGAATTTGTGCGATGCTGCAGATTGGATACAAAGAGCATATCAAGGGAAAAAAGTTGTGGTAAGCGGAGCAGGGACTTCTGAGCAAATTCTTAAAGCTCGTGCAGGAGCAACTAGAGGCGAGACGGCTTCCTTAAAAAAAGCAATACTTGATCCTGGGAGAATGCTTGAAATGCTTGCTGGATGGCAGGCGGCAAAAGCAAAAGGCGTGGGTTTTAGAGAATATGTTGGAGATAAAGCAATGGAGTTTATAAACAATAGGGCATATCCAGAAGAAGATAGATATTACTTGGTTGAAATTTTTGCCCTCAAAGGGTTTTTAAAGGGGCGAAAAGCTGAAGAGTTTAATGTTTCAGATCTTAATCAAACTACTCTTAATTCCTGGAACGGTGGAAGTTCATGAGCGAACTAAAATCAAGTGAACTAGAGCAAGGTATCACAAGAGCAGACGTAGTCGCAGAACTTGATCCATATAAAGTTAGGGAAAAAGGAAACGAAAAAGCAGCTAAAGAATTACTTGGACCAGAGCCGCAACCAGAGCCGCAACCAGAGCCCGAATTTAACCCTCAAGAAATTATAAAAAGAGAAAAAAACGAATGGAAAAAAGTCTTAGGCGGAGCTGCTTTTGACATTAAAGATTTGCCGCATCAGATAGATGAAGAAACATTTAAAACATTGGAAAAGGCAGGATTCGATTTAAGATATATTCCGAATTTAAATCTCGCTGGATTAAACTGGCTAAAGCGATTAGGCGCTGAGGGTTTTATGAATGACCGTTTGGAGGTTTATCCCAATTGGAAAAATATACCTGAAGAATGGTATTGGGAGCAAGTAAAAGCAAGAAATATCGATTTTCCATTTTTGCCCGGTATGTGGGTAGCAGTTGAAAATGTAAAAGTACCACAAGGTGACCAACCTTACGATGTAAGGCCATTTGCAGATTTTTTTGCGCCATATAAACCCAGGAGAGATGTTTCATGGGATTTTATATATCAAGAATTAGAATCTAAGGGAAAAGGAAAGTTGGCCGAACTTGGAATTGCCAAGGATGCCCATATTAGACTCCCCGATTTTATCGAATGGAATGTTTTAAACCAAAGAGAAAATTGGGATCAGGGCATCAAGTTAGAATGGACCGACAGTTCGTACTTTGGGAAGGATAAGCAAAGAATAGGAGATAAAAAACCACCCTTTGTTTTGGTAGCAGATGAAAATGAAGCATTAGTTGTAAACGTAAGCGAAGATACAAACGATTTGGGTTTTCGATTAATGATTGTCTTCGATAAAGAGGAAAAACCACCCAAACCGCTTCCCCCGCTTTCTCCTCTTATGACTGGTCCTGCAGCGCTTGCAGTCCCAATTATATTAGGAAACGAAAAAATAAAAGAAATGAGAATAAACAGAAAACGGGATAGAAGGTTTTCAGACATTAGAAAGCCTCAATCAGGCTAAATTTGGTATAATTGTGCCTATGGAAGAATTAAGATCAGAAGAAGGTATTACAAGAGCAGACGAGGTAGCGGATCTAGATCCGTACAATGTTAGAACTTCTCCGCAAGAAGAAGCTGCAAAAGTGCTGCTAAAAGTTCCAAAAACAGAGAAAAAGCGTACAAGGCAAGTTCCAGAAAAAAAAGAGGACGATTTATGGAAAACTTTAATTAAACGTGAAGAAAAGGTTTGGAAACAGATTTTGGGGACAGGTCTTTATATAAAACCCTTACCGGTTGATGAAAAAGGAAACCAAATAATTACAAAAAGTTTAATAGATAAGTTAGATAATTTAAACATGCAGCTAATTTATATGCCGGATCTAGAAGGAAACTTAAGCGTAATAGATCTTTTTGCTCAAGGTCAAACGATTCCCCAATATTTAAATAGTAATTATCCAAATTGGAAACCTTACGAAGATTTAACAGAGCAGCAAATTGGCGTTAGGGCAAATTATAGGAATATAAACAATAAATTTTGGGAAAATGTAAAAAATAAAAGTATAGATCTTCCACGAATGCCGGGACAATGGGTGGCCATAGAATTAAATTCTGATAATCCTAACGGCGCTTATTACGGGAATCAAACTCCACCACCACTTAATACATATTTAGGTATAAATTCAAGAGCCTCAACTTATCATGAAGTCCAACAAATTCTAGCTGACCGAACTTATTTTATACTTCAAGGAGTATTAGGACTTGAAGAAGGACAAGCAGAATTAAGACTCCCAAATGCATTGGAGACTAATTTGTATTTAAATCGCTTGGAACAACGTAATATATGGCCTGAGTGGACTTCAACCTCACACCACAAATCGTTTGGGAGAGAAGCAAAAGTTATTATAAGAGGAGCTGAGGATGCACAATCTCAAGGGCTAGATAGTAGAGAGCAAAATTTGTCTGATATACAATTTAGAACAATAATAGCCTTTAAATAATCATCTTGTGCTAAAATAGCTGCATGCTAAAAAGCATTTTTCTCCAAAATTTTCGAAGTTATAAAAAGGATGACTTTGAATTTTCTGAAAATTCGACTCTTATCGTTGGGCCAAATACCGCCGGGAAAAGCAATTTGCTCGAGGCAATCTTTTTAATTTCAACAGGAAAAAGCAACAGGGCGGGTATTGATCCTCAAATGATTCATTTTGGAAAAGAAATTGGAAGAGTTAAGGCCCAAGTAGATGATTTGGAGCTTGAAGTAGTACTGACGAACGGGAACTTAGGCGGAAACAAATCACAGTACAAGAAATTTTTAATAAATGGGGTTGCCAAGCGAAGGGTAGATTTTGAAGGAAATTTACCCGCAGTTTTGTTTTCACCTCAAGACTTAGATATTATTGTGGATTCGCCAACACTTAGAAGGGAATTTTTAAACAACGTTTTAGAACAAGTAGACAGAGACTACAGAATTGCAAATATTTCTTTTGTTAAAGCTTTAAGACAGCGAAATGCACTTTTAGAGAATGCCCACGATTCTGGCACGAAAAATCCTAAGCATTTTGAATACTGGGATAATCAGGTTATTGAAAACGGGCAAATAATTACTAAGAAACGTGAAGAGTTCATAGAGTTTGTGAATAGCTCTCTCAAAGATATTTTTGAATTTGAAATTAGCTATGATAAAAGCGAAATATCACAGTTGCGGCTTTTGCAATACGAAAGGGAAGAGCTTGCAGCGGGTGTAACTTTGGTTGGGCCTCACCGAGATGATTTTTCTTTGCTTATGAAGAATCATGATTTGCATGACGTTAGATATTTCGGCTCCCGCGGTCAGCAAAGGCTTGCAATTCTACAGCTAAAAAGCCTGGAACTTGAGTACGTAGAAAAAGTCTTAGGCAAAAAGCCACTTTTAATACTCGATGATATATTTTCCGAACTCGACAGCAGTCACATAAAACTTATTTTAGAACAGATTGGCAAACAACAAACAATAATTTCCACAACCCACAAGGAATTCGTATCTGCAAAATATCTAAAAAAGATGAAAGTGATAAAATTATGAAAATAAAAGTAAAAAAAGAAAGCCTGCCTGCCGGCAGGCAGGTTGAATTTAAAGTAGGGCAAGAAACACTCCGTGGATCTTTATTTGTCCCAGAGGGAAAAGGTCCATTTCCAGGAGTAATTTTTTTTCATGGGAGTGGTGGAATAGGTGTTGTACATTTAGAAACTGCAAAAATGCTGGCAGAAGAAGGGATATTAGCGTTGCATTTTAACTATAGAGGAGCAGGTCCGAGCGAGGGTAAATTTGAAGATCAAACAGTAGAAATGGGCATAGAAGATAGCATAGAAGCAGTAGGGTTTTTTCTTACAGTGCTTGAATTAGATAAAAATAGATTAGGTTTTGTCGGAGGAAGCTTTGGTGGTTATATTGCATCAATGCTAGCTAATAAATTTAATGTCAAATCAATAGTCCTTGAGGCTCCTGCTTCGTTTTCGTCCTCTTCGCTAAATAAACAGAGAGACGCGGTAGATCATTTAGGATTTGAAGAAAGTGAATCTTATAAAGAAATTAAAAAATATCGTGGAAAATTAATGGTTCAGGTTTGTGAATTCGATGATGTGTTACCTGAAGGTATGGATGATTTATATTTTGATATGGCAAAAAATGTAGCTAAGAAAGAAAAATATGTTATAAAAGGAGCAAAACATAGATTAAGTGTTCAGCCAAAACAAAAAAAAGATTCTCAAAACAAAATTATTTCCTGGTTTTTAAAGACTCTTTGATTTGACATTTGATAAAAATAGGTATTAATATATCAATAAGCAGGGAAATGGGGTGAGTTATTATAGAAAGACCGGAATTATTCAGTCCTGCCGCCAGAGATTTTATTGATAATCATAAAGTTGATACGTCAGCCGCGCGTTTGCCGGAAGTAGGAGTAAGTAGGTCGTCTTATGCTCCAAGAGACATATTAAGAGGCGAGAGACTATATAATGGGAAACTACCCAAAAGACGGGGTTAGGTTTAGCTAAAGTCTTCTTTTAGTTGATATTGTTGACTTTCTTCGGGAATTATGCGTTAATTGTTACGCATGTATAAGCCTAAATTCTACATTAGCAATCAAATCCTTAAAAACATCGGCTCCATTGAGGCATCTAAAGAAATAATTGATCATGCACCACTTTTACCCTACTTTGAAAAAGAATTTAGAGAAGACGCTCTTGTTCGTTCTGTCCATTACGGAACACACATCGAAGGTAACGAGCTAAACCTAACAGAGGCTGAAAAAGTTTTAATGGGGCACAATATAGCAGCAAGAGAAAGAGACGTACAGGAGGTTATTAATTATAGAAAAGTTTTGGAATACATAGAGCAATTCAGAGTTCAGAGTTCAGAGTTCAAAATTACTCAGGATTTAATTAAAGAGCTCCACAGGATGACAGTTTATAAAATTTTACCCGAAGCGCAGAATGGTGTTTACAGAAAAACTCAAGTAGTTGTAAAAAATAGTTTAACGGGTGAGATTTCTTTTAGACCACCCATGGCAGTTGCCGTTCCTTTTCAAATTAAAGAACTTTTGGAGTTTATAGAAAGCTCTAAAAATCAAGATATTCACCCCGTTTTGGAAAGCGGAATTGTTCATTATGAATTTGTTAGAATACATCCTTTCTTAGACGGAAACGGAAGAGTGGCCCGTGCTTTTGCAACTCTTATTTTATTTTTAGAAGGATATGATATAAGGCGATTTTTTTCTTTAGAGGAATATTTTGATCAAGACGCTCTTAAGTATTACGAGGCTTTGCAAAGTGTGGAAAAGTACGATGGAGATTTAACTAAATGGCTTGAATATTTTACTTTGGGTTTGTCTTTCGAGCTATCCAAGATACGACAAAAAGTAGAAAACATCTCTATTGATGCAAGGCTAAAAGAAAAATTAGGTGGCGCACCCATTCTTTTGTCTCCGAGGCAGCTAAAAATTATAGAATATATTCAAAAAGTAGGATATCTGCAAAATCAGGCTTTTGAAGGTTTATTTCCTATGATTTCCGAGGATACAATACTAAACGAACTTAAGGCTCTGCTTAAAGCTGGAATAATTAAAAAACATGGGGTTACAAAAGGCGCAAAGTATATAATGTCATAACATGAAATTTACAGAACTTGCAAAATATCTAGAAAAGCTTGAGGAAACATCTTCTAGACTTTCTTTGATTGAAATTTTATCTGAGCTTTTTAATAAAACTCCGGAGGAAGAAATCGAAAAAATTGTTTATTTAATTCAAGGAAGAATAGCACCATTTTATGCACCTGTTGAAATGGGAATGGCGGAAAAAAGTGTTGCTTCGGCTTTAGCAAACGCATATGGATCGGATAAAGAAAAAGTAATAAATCTTTTCAACAAATTAGGAGACATGGGAAAAACTGCAGAGCAGTTTAGTTCAAAGTTCAAAGTTCAAAGTTCAAAGTTATCCGTAAGCGAGGTTTTTGAAGTTTTGACTCAAATTGCAGAAACAAGCGGTGAGGGAACAGTAGAAAAAAGACAAGCGCTGCTTTCTGGCCTTCTTAAAAAATTAGATGCTATTTCTGCAAAGCATTTAGTGCGTATACCGCTTGGAAATACGCGTTTGGGAATTGGCGATCCTACAATTTTGGATGCTCTAGCAACAGCAAAATTAGGAGACAAACTAAACCGAAAAAAACTTGAAGGGGCTTACAATAGAACCTCAGATTTGGGTTTAATTGCAAAAACCCTTTGGCAAAAGGGCCTGAGCGGAGTCGAACGGCTTGAAGTCCGCGTTGGTTCTCCAATTAGATCCGAGCTTTGCGAAAGACTTCCCAACCCCGAAAAAGTAATCGAAAAAATGGGAGAGGTCGATGTTCAGTATAAATACGATGGATTCAGGGTTCAGATCCACAAAGACGGACAAAATGTGCGGATGTTTTCAAGAAACCTAGAGGAGATGACACATATGTTTCCGGAGCTTATTAAAGCTACGCTAGATCAAATAAGCGCAAAAACTGTAATATTAGACACCGAAGCTCTTGCTTATAATCCGGATTCAGAGGAATTCTTACCCTTTCAGGAGACTACTAAAAGGCGAAGAAAGCATGGAATTGAGGCGGCAGCGGCAAGACTTCCTTTAAAAGCCTTTGTCTTTGATATTTTATATAAAGACGGACAGCAATTATTGGATAAAACTTTAGTAGGAAGAATGAAAATACTTAAAGACACAATAAAAGAAGACGGTGTTTTGATTCGTACGAAAAATCAGACAGTTGGAGAACCAAAAGCTCTTTCGCTTCTTCTTGAAGACGCAATTTCAAAAGGATTGGAGGGTTTGGTTGTTAAAAAATTACAAAGTCCATATGAAGCAGGGGGGCGCAATTTTAACTGGGTAAAACTAAAGCGCCATTCCGATGGAGAACTTTCAGATACTATTGATTGTGTAATACTTGGATATATATCAGGACGCGGAAAGAGGACAGAGTTTGGCGCAGGTGCGCTTTTGGTTGGAGTATATGACAGCGAAAGAGACGAATTTGTTTCAATCTCAAGAATTGGCACTGGGCTAACGGATGATGAATGGAGAGAAATTCATAGACGGGCAGACAAAATTAGCCTTGATCATAAGCCGGCTCGAGTCAATAGTTCTATAATTCCATCTGTTTGGATAGAACCAAAAATTGTTATTGAAGTATTGGCAGATGAAATTACACGTTCTCCCTTGCATACTGCAGGCAAAACAGAAAAAGAACCAGGTTTTGCATTAAGATTTCCTCGGTTGGTTTCATTCAGAACTGCTGACAAAAAACCTGAAGATGCGACTCAGGTAAGCGAGATTAAAAGACTCTACGAACAACAGTATAATAAGAAATAGTCTTATAGAAAAGTTTCCACAACAAAGGAAGGTGTTTAATGATGATTACCCGCAATAAACACTACGGCTGTTTTTCTAACTCCACTGCGTATAGATTCAAACATTGGTCTTCGCGCTTCGAAAACTGTAGCTGGTTGATTTTGTAACCTTAAAGCATTTTCTGCATTCATAGCTTCAATTTCTTTCCAAGTTTTTAACTTTAGACTCGAATACGGAACATAACTTACAACTAAATCATCGGGGGGTTTAATATCATGGCCAGTAAAATTGAGCATTGCCTTGGTTACGTCTTCTTCAGTATAAATTCTAATTTTAGGTTGTTCTTCAATACGCCGGCCAAACATCAATACGTAATAAATACTGCCTATAGTTATGTTTTCACGGAAAACAGATGCTGTCAAGAGGAAAGTTCACTAATAAGCATTTTGACTTGATCGCGAGTTGATTCTACTAAATATTGTGCGATTTCTCCGCTTATTCCAACACTTAATGCATCTAAGTTCAGACCGGCTGCAGCTCTTTCAAGTAAAGCAAGCCTATAGAAATTTTCATTCTCTTTTACGGCTTCTAAATTTTCAATTTCATTTATCCAAAGTTTTCTTTGCTCTTCTATTTTTTCAGGTGTTATGTGCTCAACATTTACCAAATGTAGAATGAACCAATGCATCCCAAATATAGCATCATAAAGCGTTGGTCGGTATCCCCAATAGAGATTCGATAAAAGAACAATTTGCCCATCCTTCTCGTACAAATCTGCTTCTGAAAAATGACCGTGCATGAACTCAAGCTCTGTTTCCTGATATTCCTTGATTAGGATACTTACACCTTTCTCTATAAGATTTTGATCTCCCTTTTCTCTAAATGGATGTTTGCTAAATAATTTGAAGCTTGATTTAATCCAGTTATCAAAGTTTTCTTTTATTCTTTCAGATGCAGTTTGCTCAGGCTTATTCAACCAGGGTGTATTCAGACAGTTACTGCGATATTCTACGTAAGCCTCAAAGAATTTTTTAATTTCTTCCTGATTAGTTGGGGTTGAAACAATTTTTTTGCCGGCCGGCTCAAGTACCAAGGCTTCGTATCTTTTTTCTTCATTCCAAGGGAGATGTGCATAAATTTTTGGCGGTCTAACTATTGTACTTTTGTTCGTTCTTTCAAATTGTCGAATGTTATACGCCTCCGAAACAGTTGGTTTTACTCCTTGAATTTTTAAAACTGCTTCTTGTCCTTTGAAACTTCCTTTTGCAAAAAAGGCTCCAATTTCTTTTGATCCCCACCAACTACTTCTTCCAGAAATTTTGTCTACCTCGAAGCCTAACTTTTCAGATGCATCTCTTAAGACATCTTGCTCTCTTTCTGCAAGATCAGAGCCCTGCAAATAAATGTGGGAGATCTCATTCTGCTTTTTATTCTGCATGAGCCAATTATAACAAACCTTTTGTGTTAAAATGGCGGTATGGAATTTGTCGCCCTCCACATCTTACCGTTCGCCTTTTCAGTTCTATTCGAACACGGCTCACGGGGCGATTGTTTGTAGGGCAGGCAGATCTTTATGGAATTCGTAGCAGATTTACATCTTCATTCAAAATATAGTAGAGCTGTTTCAAGAGACATGAATTTAGAAACAATGGCATTCTGGGCAGAAAAGAAAGGGTTAAACATTCTTTCAACCGGCGACTGGACACATCCCTTATGGCTTCGGGAAATAAAACAGGAACTAGTAGAAGAGACACAAGGCCTCTTCAAAATAAAAAATGGTAAATCAAATTTGAAATCTCCGCTATTTCTTTTATCGGTTGAAATATCAAGCATTTATACTCAAGGAGGCAAGGTTAGAAGAATTCATAATCTTGTTTTTTCTCCTAGCATAAACGTATGCGAAAAAATAAATGCAGAGTTAATTAAAAGGGCTGCAAATTTATCTTCCGACGGACGACCAATAATCGGTTTGTCGTCCGAGTCTCTGGCAGATTTGGTTTTTTCTATAGATAAAGAGGCAATGGTCATTCCGTGTCATGCATGGACTCCTTGGTTTTCTTTGTATGGTTCAAATTCAGGCTTCGATTCCATAGATGAGTGTTTTGGCAAGTTTGCAGACAAAATTTACGGCGTAGAAACAGGATTATCAAGCGATCCTTACATGAACTGGCAGATAAAAGAGCTTAATACGCGCTCAATTCTTTCCTTTTCCGACGCACATTCTCCTGCCAAGATGGGAAGAGAAGCAACCGTGTTCAAAATAAAAGATGATAAATCAAATCTCAAATCTATTAACTATAATGAAATCCGTTTGGCTATTATGCAGGATAAAAAAGCCAAGCTCAAAATTGCATATACCATAGAGTTTTATCCGGAGGAAGGAAAGTACCATTTTACGGGACACAGAAACTGCTCTTATGTGCAAACACCTGATCAAACCCGCAAAAATGGAACAATTTGTCCAAAATGCAAAAGACCTTTAACTGTTGGAGTAATGCACCGAGTTGAGGATCTGGCAAAAAAAGATTTCCCCAAAGAGCTTACTAAATATAATAGTAATGATATTAAATGGAATTTAGATCCTAAAAAAATACACCCTCCCTTTGTAAAGCTTGTTCCATTAAATGAAATAATTGCAGAAGCCTTAGGTAGCGGCGTTGCGTCTTTAAAAGTTAAAGATTTGTATGACAAGCTAGTTTTAACACTCGGAAACGAATTAAATGTTTTACTTCACGAAAACCTTGGCAGAATTGAAAAAGAAGCCGGAATTAAGGTGGCAGAGGGTATAAAAAAAGTAAGAAGCGGAGATATTGACATACTTCCAGGGTTTGACGGGCAATACGGAATTGTTAAAATTTGGAAGGAAGAACTTTCAAAAAAAGAGAATGATATTACTTCTCAGCTTGGCATTGACTTTTAGTAAAACTCATTATAGAGTAGGTACATATACGAGAGGGGGTGATATTTAATGGATGTACTAGATGCACAGACAAAACAATTAATAAAACCGCTTGAAGAAGCATTTACTAAAGCACCATCTCTCCCTGCAGGCGTAAAAGATTTTATCGTAATGGTAGCTCCTTGGGTAGCAGTAATCTTAGGAGTACTTTCAGTTTTAGGATTTGCAGTTTCTTTACTAGGTTTTGGAGCTCTTGGCGTACTTGCTCCTCTTTCTGGAACAGCTGCAGTTAGCCTTGCCGGATTTGGTTTGGTGACTACAGTTTTGGGTCTTGCAAGTGGCGTACTTTTGCTTTTAGCTTTTAGACCTTTACAAAAAAGAGCGCTTCGAGGTTGGAACTTTATGTTTTGGGTCTTGGTTTTAGGCTTAGTAAGTACTGTTGTAGGAAATACTTTATTCTATTTTAGCGTAGTAGGACTCGCATTTGCGGCAGTATGGTTTGTAATAGAACTTTATTTCTTATTTCAAGTTAAATCATATTACAAATAATTGCTGTAAAATTGCAGTATGTTTAAGGGTAGAGTAGACGCTGCCCAAAAGTTGCTGCCCAAATTAAAAAAGTTTGAAAACACAAATACGTGTGTTGTTGGTCTTTTGCGGGGAGGAATTATTACCGCGAAAGTTTTATCTGAATTTCTTCTGTTACCATTACAACCTTTAATCGTTAAGAAGATAGGCGCGCCTACAAATCCGGAATTTGCAATCGGCGCAATGGTGGATGAAAAAAATATTTATAAAAATGTAGACATTTATAATTTACTTAATATTTCAAAGAAAACAGAACAAAAATTAATAAAAGAAAAAATGCAGGAGATAAATATTTTAAAAAAACAATTAAAAATTAAAAGATTTAAAACTTACCAAAACATAATTATTGCAGACGATGGGGTAGCAACCGGTGCAACAGTTATAGCTGCTTGGAAATTCCTAAAGAGAAGAAAAGTAAAAAACATCTTTTTGGCAACACCGGTTATTTCTTCTGATACATTGCGTAATATTAAAGTATACTTCGATACTGTGTATTTTTTAAAAAAACCTAAAGACTTTTATGCAGTATCGGAATTTTACCAAAATTTTCAACAGGTGACAAACGAAGAAGTTTCTAGTATCCTACATCCATGAAATTAATTGTCGGACTTGGAAATCCAGGTGAAAAATATGAAAAAACAAAACACAATCTTGGTTTTGTAATCTTAGACCACTTAGTTAAAGATTCTCAGTCGGTTTCAAGAATAAAATGGGACAAAAACGCAAAGTTAAAAAGCGAAATTTTTATAATGGACTGGCAGCCCAAAAAAGGTAATACAGAGAAGATTATTTTTGCAAAACCGCAAACTTATATGAACAAAAGCGGTTTGTCAGTCTCTCTTCTTGCAAATTTTTACAAAATTACCCCAAGCGATATTTGGATAATACACGATGAATTGGATTTGCCGCTTGGCTCTATGAAAATTAGACTTGGAGGCTCCGCTGCCGGACATCACGGAGTAGAATCCATTATTAGTATCTTAAAAACAGATAAATTTTGGAGATTTAGACTTGGAATTGGGCAATCAAAGCAGCATGAAAAAATTGCAAAGCATAATTTTAAAAATGCAACAGATTATGTTTTGGAAATATTTACCGGTAAAGAAACATCAACCGTAAAACATTTAATAAAAAGAGCAACTCAAGCATTGTCAACTGCGCTTGAAAAAGATATTCAAGCCGCAATGAACCAATTCAACACAAAGTAGTCTGCTATAATTATTTAATGCAGTCGGTAGGAATCCATTCGATTTCGCTCAGGACTTTCAGAATTCATGAAATCGATTAAGCAAGTTTTAAAAAACTTTAATCCAGTGGAAGATAAATATATTTCCCGCGATTTTCAGGCGTTTGGTATTTGGTTGGCAGAAGAAATGGAAGATTATAAAAACAGGGGAATGTGGATTAGGCTAGCCAAAATAAATCACAGAAGTATACTCGAAAAGTGCCTTTCATTTGTAAAAGACAGCAACGCAGACAATAAAATTGCGTTATTTTTATGGAAGTTAAAGCAACTAAAAACTGAGAATGCAAAAACAAGTGATAAAGACAATAAAAAATAACGAAAAAGTAGTAGGAATTTTTCTTTTTGCTTTTTCTACTGCAGTATCTATTCTTGCTTTTATTTTTAGAGAAAATTTTAAAGACGGTCAAACGCTTGGACTTTTAGGAATCCTAATAATTAATTTTTTCTCAAGTGCTACTTTTTTTGTATCCGGTCCCGCTTTTCTTACGGTTATAGCAGGAGGAAGCGTTTACCCGCCTCTTTTAGTTGCCGTAATAGCTTCTATTGGAACAGCACTGGGAGATACTCTTTCATTTTTCTTTGGATATTCAACAAGACACATTGCCTTAAAAAAATTTGAGGAAAAACTATGGTTCAAAGTCCTTGAAGATGTTTTTAAAGCATATGGCGGAATAATGATTTTTTTCTTTTCACTTATTCCAAATCCATTTTTCGATGGAATGGCCTTAATTGCCGGAGCTTTTAAATACGATATTAAAAAATATTTGGTTATTGTCTTAGTTGCAAGGTTTCTTAGGTTTACGGTTCTTGCACAAATTGGAGATTTACATTTTTAATGAGCGCACATATTTTTGTTTTAGGGTTTGTTCAAGGAGTAGGTTTTAGACGCTTTATTCAAAAAAAAGCAAGAGAACTTGCTCTTTTAGGATGGGTTAAAAATTTACCGGATGGAAGAGTGGAAATTTTAGCTCAAGGGAAAAATGAAAATATAGAAAAGCTTGTCAAAATTGCGGAAGAGGGGAATATATTTTCAGATGTAAAAGATGTAGTAGTAAATTTTGAAAAAAAAGAAGAAAATTTCAGCGATTTTACAATAATCTGAGACTGCTCGCTTTGTAATTTTCTGTAAGCCTACGGTGCGCTAGTTTAATTTACCCTCAATTTTTATCTTGCTCCTTAAGCTTTACTCAAATTCGGAACTTCTGTGTTTTAGCTCCAGTATCCTTTCGAAAATCACACAGCTTGCATTCTCTAAATTTATTAGATTTTAGATTTAATTTTTATTTTTATGTAGCCTCGATTCCTTCTTGACAAGTGAGCTCAGATTGAACTAGTATTGAGTAGCGAATCCGCCACATTTTACCGTTCGCCTTTTCAGTACTATTCGTACACGGCTCACGGAGCAATTGTAAGCGGACAAGGAGGGGGTGATAACATGACAGCTACATTTTACGATGTAAAATTAAGAAAAAAGGTCGACGCGGAAGTAACAGAAAGAAAAGAATATAACGTAAACGGCCAGACAAGGTACGCATTTAGAGGTAAAACCTCCGATGGAAGATTTCTTACAAAATTTGTAAGTAAAGCAGATTACGATTCAGCAAAGGTTTAACTACTTCTTGACAAATGCAACTTAGTTGCATATACTTGTGTCTATGAAGTTTGTTATGACAAAAAGTACGCCTGCAAGAATTGCAATTGCGGACTTTTTGTCTTCCTCGGCATATCCGGTAGACATAGGAAGTATAATTAGATTTTTACGTTCAAAAAATTTAAAAACCAACAAGGTTACAGTATATAGAACTATAGATTTCTTACTCCAAGAAGATCTTGTAAAAAGAGTTGAGTTTGGAGAAGGAAAATACCGTTACGAACTTCAGAAGGACCACCACCATCATCTTATCTGCACTAATTGTAAAAAAATAGAGGATGTTGAAGGAGAATACCTAAGAGATTTAGAAAGTAAGATAAGAAATAAGAAAGGGTTTTTAGTAAAAAATCATTCATTAGAGTTTTTTGGAATTTGTAAACAATGCCAGCAATAGAAATAATATTAATCTTAACGTTAATTGGCGGAGTAGGAGCCCTTATAGGAGGTATACTTCTTCTATTGGGCAAAAAGGTTTCTAAAGGATTGGTGCATCTTTTAGTATCTTTTGCAGCTGGTGCGCTTTTGGGAACCGCTTTTTTTGAACTTTTACCGGAAGCTGTAGAGCATACAGAAGAAAGTGGAGGCAGCATCAACGTATTCCTGTGGGTGCTTTTAGGAATGTTGTTTTTTTATCTTTTGGACAGGGCAATACATTGGTTTCAATACCACCAGAAAGTTAATAAAGGCAAGCATACTTCAGTTAATGTTCCCTTAGTTATTTTAGGAGACAGCGTGCACAATTTTATAGACGGTGTTGCTATTGCAACCACTTACCTTGTAAATCCGGCAGCAGGTTTAATAACAACTTTTGCAACCGTTGCTCATGAAATCCCTCAGGAAATAGGGGATTTTGCAATTCTTCTTCATGAAGGAATGAAAAGAAAAAAAGTATTGATTATAAACATATTCTCAGCGCTGTTGTCTGTTGCAGGCGGATTGCTTGCCTTCTTTATAGGGGAAAAGATTGAGGGAATAATTCCATATTCTTTGTCTTTGACCACAGGGTTCTTTTTATACATTGCCCTTACGAATCTTTTACCAGAAATTCATCACGAAGAAAAAGAAGGGTATACATTTTGGGAAAGCCTGTTTTTAATTTTTGGAGTCTTATCTATTTGGGCTGCCTCAGTATTAATTCCACATTCGTAAGGAGCAAGTACTATTTTGCAAGTTCTTCGTCGATTTTCGCTTTTAACTCTGAATATGGAACAGCGCCAACAATACTGTATCCGTTTACAAAAGCTGTGGGCGTTCCTGACACTCCGGCATCTTGTCCGGCTTTAGTATCATCCTGAACGTTTTTAGTATATTTTCCGCTATCCAAGCATGAATTAAATTGCGATGTATTAAGATCTAAAGTAGCAGCGAATGATTTTAAGTTATCCTTGCTGAAAGCCCCGCTATTTTCCGCTCCCTGGTGTTCATACAAATAGTCGTGGTACTGCCAGAATTTGCCCTGTTCGTTTGCGCATTCCGATGCTTCTGCCGACCAGTTTGACTCATCTCCCAAGAAAGCGAAATGTCTAAAAGCGAGCTTAACTTTACCGGTATTAACATAGTCTTTTATTAAATTAGCTCCAACATCCGTAAACCATTTTTCGCAGAAAGGACACTGAAAATCTGCAAATTCTATTACCGTTACTTTTGCATCTTTGTTTCCTAAAACAGGTAGGTCTCCCGTATTAACATCAACTTTTTGCCCTGCTTGAGGCTGTTGCCCATTATCGGTTGGCTGAATATCTGTAGGAATGGTTGTTCCTTGTCCCTTTTCCAAATACTGAACTTTTGTAAATAGTACTCCAACTAAGAAAGCTGCTACTACTAATAAAACTGCAAGTACCGGAGTATAGGATTTTGGCTGGTATTTTTTAAGTTGGGAAATAGACGAGGTTAATTTTTTTAGCGCGCCAGCAGATTTTGCCATAGAGGCATTGTATATGTTTTAAAAAACTCTTGTCAAGGTTTATATTCTATCCGGAGAGGTGAAGAAAAATTTCATAACGCTAAAATATTCCTCTACCTGCCTTTTAGCTCTTCTTCTGAAAAACAGATCTTTTTTGCTCTTTTTCAAAAGAATCTTTGATTTTTTCAAATAATCTTTTAAAGTCAAATAGATTATTAAAGTTGCCTAAAGAATATTCTAATTTTTTTGCTTGCATTTTTCACCTCCTTTCTATTAAAACTTGTGATAATAATTACAACGCTAGTGGCATAAAAATATTACATATGCTACGCTTTTATTAATGAATAAATCACTTTTGCTTCCATTATTCTTACTTTTAATTAGAGTTTATGTAGGCTGGCAGTGGTTAAGCGCAGGATTTGAAAAAATAACAAGTTCGGCTTGGGTAGGGGATAAAGCAGGAAGCGCAGTAGGTGGATTTTTAATGGGTGCTTTAGCCAAAACAGGAGGAGAACACCCGAGTGTTGCCTGGTGGTACGCTGAATTTGTTAAAAACTTTGCTTTACCTAACAAAGTGATCTTCTCATATCTTGTATCTTTTGGGGAAACGGCAGTTGGCTTAGGTTTAATTTTGGGCGCACTTACTCCTTTTGCTGCCTTTTTTGGCGCTTTTATGAATTTTAATTATCTTTTTGCCGGAACTATAAGTACAAATCCGGTGCTTCTTCTTTTAGAATTAATAATAATGAAATTTTGGAAAGATTCGGGAGTTTTAGGCTTAGATAGGTTTATTATGCCCAAGCTCTTAAAGAATTTTAAAATTAAATGGCTAAAATAGTTTTTTTTGAAATAGAAAAATGGGAGGAAGATTATCTTAAAAAGTCCTTCGGGGGTCAAGAACTGACTTTAACCGAAGATACACTTGAAGCCTCAAACGCAAAGCAATATTTAAATGCGGAAATTATTTCCGTTTTTGTATATTCAAATGTTTCAAAAGAAGTATTGGAGCTTCTTCCTAATTTAAAATTTATTACAACAAGGTCTATGGGGTACGACCATATCGATTTAAAATACTGTAAACATAAGGGAATTAAAGTTTCTTACATCCCGTCTTATGGCTCTCACACAGTAGCAGAGCACACATTCACTCTTATTTTAGCTATTTCAAGAAAACTCGTAGAATCTGTGGAACGCGCAAGAAAAGGAGATTTTAGCAGCGAAAATTTAACAGGTTTTGATTTATTTGGTAAAACCTTGGGGGTAGTGGGAACAGGACACATTGGTGCAAATGTTTGTGAGTTAGGCATTTCCTTTGGAATGAAAGTTTTAGCTTTCAATCATCATGAAGACAGCGGTTTAGTTGAAAAAGGGGTTAAGTATCTAAGCTTAGAAGAACTTCTGGCCTCATCTGATATTGTAACCTTACACCTGCCCCATACAAAAGAAACAGAGCACATTATAAATATGCAAAATATAGAAAAATTTAAAAAAGGTGCTGTGCTAATAAATACAGCAAGGGGCGCATTAGTAGAAACCCAAGCTATTCTTTATGGACTTGAGAACGGAATATTAAAAGGCGCAGGATTAGATGTTTTAGAAGAAGAAAAGGTAATAAGAGAAGAAAGCGAATTCTTGTCTAAGAAATTTATAGATAATATGGATTATAAAACCGATTTGATGAATCACGTTCTCTTACAAAGGGAAGATGTTGTTATTACTCCACACAATGCATTTAACAGCAACGAGGCTTTGGAAGAAATTTTAGAGCAAACAACTGCGAATATAAATAGCTACGTTAAGGGTACCCCAATTAATCTTATTGGAGAATAATTTTGTTCACTACAATTTATAATTGCACAAAATTTCAACAGTTGACTTAACCCAAAAACTTGAGTATTCTACATTGGATATGGCGGACTTAACTTTTACAGATCAAAACTTTGCGGATGAAGTTTTACAATCGCAAACTCCGGTACTAGTAGATTTCTGGGCTGCATGGTGTGTGCCCTGCCGAATTGTTAGCCCCATTATAGAAGAGTTAGCAGTTGATTATTCAGGAAAACTCAAAGTTGGAAAGCTTGATGTAGATGCAAATGGTACAACAGCTCAAAATTATGGGATTATGAGTATTCCAAGCGTAGTTTTATTTAAAAATGGAGAACCGGTTAAAACAATGATTGGAGCACAAAGCAAAGATAATTATAAAAAGGAAATAGACGCAGCGCTAGCCTCTTAATTTATGTACGACGTTATTATTCTTGGGAGCGGCCCGGCAGGTTTGACTTCCGCAATTTATACCACCAGAGCGGATTTAAAAACACTTTTAATCGCTGGTGTTAAATGGGGAGGACAGCTTCAATTAACTACTTTGGTTGAAAATTTTCCGGGATTTCCCGAGGGAATCCAGGGGCCGGATTTAATGCTTGCTATGCGGAAACAGGCGGAAAGATTTGGTACGGAATTTATAGATGAAGATTTTGACTCGGTAGACTTCTCAACTCAACCATTCAAGGTAACAGTCGCTGGCAAGACCCATGAAGGCAAAGCTGTAATTATTGCAACAGGAGCAGAAACCAAATGGCTTGAAGTTCCTGGAGAAAAGGAAAAAATTGGAAGAGGCGTTTCTTCTTGTGCGCCTTGCGATGCCGTATTTTTTAGAGGTAAAAATACAATTGTAGTTGGAGGAGGAGACAGCGCTATGGAGGAAGCAACAGTTTTATCCAAATTTGCAGACTCAGTTACTATAGTGCATCGAAAAGATAGCTTTAGGGCTTCTGAAATAATGCAAAAAAGAGTTTTAGAAAATCCAAAAATTAAAGTTTTGTGGAACAGCGAAGTCAAAGAAATAAAAGGGGAGGGAAAAGTGGAAGGAGTAGTACTGTTTAACAATAAAACAAATGAAACTTCCCAAATGCCAATTGATGGTGTTTTTGTAGCCATAGGACATATCCCAAACTCGGGAAAATTCAAAGACATAGAAACTGACGAGGCTGGTTTTATTAAAGTCCATGATCATTATAAAACAAACAAAGATGGCGTTTTTGTTGCAGGAGACGTTCATGATTCTCACTACAAACAGGCAGTAACCGCAGCCGGTTACGGGTCAGCAGCAGCGCTTGAAGCAGAGCGATGGCTTGAGGGAATGGAAGCCTCTTGACTTTATAAATAATTTTCACGAGAATAATTTCAGATGCCTGAAATTATCGCAACAGGGGGCGGATCCGACGAAGATTTAAAGCAAAATCCACTTAAAGCTTTATGGGAGACTTTTTCATCTCTTGATAAATTCTCCAAAACCCTAGTAATGACAACGGTATTATTCCTCGTTTTTGCTAGCGCAATAACTACTATTACTTTGCAAACTAAAAATTATGCAGCACAAACAATAGGAGAGCCACCGATTGGTCCATATTACTTAAGTAAAACTCCTACCAAAGCTAAAACACCATCTCCCACTAAATATTTAACTAAAACTCCTACTCCAACGAAAGGAGTTACGAATACGCCGTCTCCTACAAAAAAACTTACTCCTACAATATATAAAACTAAAACCCCAACACCCAGTCTTACAAAATATCCCACTCCAACATATAATCCAACAAGAACTCCGACTCCTCACTAATTTGACTTTTAATACTGCTTTTGAAACACTGGAGTAGAGGGGGTGAAATACATGTCTTCAACAAATTATTTTCGCCTTACAGGGATAATCTTCGGATTAGTAGCTGCTATGCATCTTCTTCGCGTTTTATTTAACTGGGATGTAAATCTTGGACCCTACGTTATTCCCATGTGGGTAAGTTATTTTGGATTTGTATTTGCAGGTGTAATTTCTTATTTTGGCTGTAAACACGGAAAAATTATTTAACCCGCCTTTGCTTTCAAGCTTCGGCGAGGTAAAAGGAGGTGAAAATTAATGGATAAAATGATGAAAGAATGCATGAAACCTCATGCCTTAGCACACATGGTTTCAGGCGCAGGTATAGCTTTATTGGTTTTATACTTTGTCCCATCTCTTCTTACATATTTATTGTGGGGAGGAGTAGGATTATTAGTTGTCGGAGTTGCTTGGGACTGGATGAGCAACCCTGCTACAAAGAAATAAGGGATTTTTATTTAGTTTTTAAAAGAATCTTCTGTTTTGCTATTTGATTAGCATAATCAACTGATTTTTCCAAGTCTTTGGTTTTAAAATAGTGGTATCCAAAAGCAGCAGCAAAAATATCTCCTGCTCCAATTGAGTCAACTATCTCTTTAGATGGAATTGGATTTGTAGGAACCGTCTTTTTAACTTCTGTACTTATTATTATTGCTCCCTTTTGGGCCTTAGTTATTAAAAAAGTTGTACCGTATTTTTTACTCCATTCCAAGGTTAAATTTTCTATGTTTGGATAGTCTTCATCGCTTACTATAACAATATCTATAAGCGGCAGGATTTCCCTTTCCTTTTTAAATTCTTTAAAAACCACATTGTTACTATTGTCAAAATCTCTAAAATAACCTTGCGGAAGTAGTATTTTCAAACAGTTTTTGCTAGTAATTTTAACAACATTTTTAACATACTCAGGTGAAAAGTAGGGAATAAGAGGAGCAATAAACAAAACATCGGCATTCTTTAAAACATTTTCTGCGTTTTTATCAATTTCAGGCGTGATATTTTCTTTATAAAACCTGCATTTTTGGCTTCGTTTACCATTTATTATGGTATTTTCATAAACTAATGTATTTCCAAGATTTGGAGAGCCCGGATATAAATTCAATCCTTGTTTGTAAGGCAAAAAATCAGCTCCGTAAGATGCAATTGTTGTGCATTTTGTATCCTTCACTTTGTTAAAAAATAAAGACATAAAAGTTGCAGGCCCGCCGGCCTTTTTGTAAAAAGTTTTTTCAATATTATTTTTATCTATACAAACATTTCCTAAGACAACTATATTCATAAAAGGTATTGTATCAAAACAGCGTAAATTACCTAACCCCAAGTTGCAAATTGGTTTAAAAGGAATATAATTCTTCCTTGTGAGAACAGAAAATGAATTGCTTTTTGTCCCACGAAGTGTGCGGAAAGATGTTTGGTTTCCTGCTGAAATAAAAAAAGAAAATGAATCTCAAGTTACTCTTGAAGACTACAACGACGCACTTTTAGTTGATGATCTTTTTATCGTTGCCTATAAATTTATTGCAGGCAGAGACAAAATTTTCATTGGGAGGGAAAGAACTATTCCGGTAAAACCAATTTATACTAGGCAAGAGGTGATGTGGCCATACCCAGATGAAAAATTACTCAAAGGCAGTTATGGCGTCTTGATGTTTGATTTTACTGACGATGAGCTTAATTCAATGGGAATTCCGCAAGCTCTGGCAGTTGAGCAAAGATATGAAATAACTCTAGATAGAATTTACGAAGAAGATGATTTAAGACTTGCCGATATAAATATTTTTTCCGTAGAACCAATAGAATATGAGTTTATTGAGGGAGGCCTAAGTTATAATAGATATCTAAAAAGACGTCACACCGGCAGTTAGCTGCTAAGACTCTTATTGACCCCGTTAGAGATTTATAAGTTAAAAAGCTTAATCTGCTCAAAGCATTGATCTCTAACGGGGTTGACAAGCTAAATTCAAAATAGTATATTCCGCGTATGACAAAGGAAGGAAGAAAAGAACTGACTGCTGCAGACTTGAACCGTATGGCGCAAAGCCTAGATGAATCATGGAGAGCATATTCAAGGGTAATTGAAAGAAAAACTGCTTCGGATAGATCTTCTCAACAAGTCAATTCACAACCCCGAATAAAGTAAAAGGAAAGAAAAGAAGAAATAAAAGCTGTTATAATCTGCGTATGATCTCCTGCATTTTTGAAAACGGTAACAAAGCAGAGTTAAGACATGTCGTAGTAGACAATTTAGTTATAAAAGGCAACCAACTACTGCTTGTAAAAAGAGCGAAAGGAGTTCCAGCGGAGGGAAAATGGGGTTTGGTCGGTGGTTTTATGGAAACCGATGAAAACTTACAACAAGCAGTAAGAAGGGAAACATATGAAGAAACAGGGTACAAATTAAAAGACATAAAGCTTCTTGAAATTGTTGATAATCCCAATCGTCATCCAAAAGACGGAGAAAGGCAAAATATAGCTTTTGTTTTTGTTTGTGAGGCAGGAGAAAAAGAAGGAAAAGCTGATTGGGAATCAACAGAGCAAGAGTGGTTCGAATTAGATAATTTGCCAAAAGAAGAAGAAATAGCCTTCGACCACTATAAAATGATCAAATTTTACTTGGAGAACAGGGATAATAATCTTCCTCAACCAATCCTCAAATCAAAATAATTATTGACAATAACTCCTATTTTTTATAATCTGGTTTAACAAAAGGAGGTGATAAAAATGTTAAATAATTCTCCAGTAAATCCAACAATTGCAGTAACAGATTTAAAAAGAGCAAAAGATTTCTATGGGGGAAAACTCGGACTTACCGAAGACAGTTCTATGACCGATGATAACGGAGCATTGTATAATGCGGGACAGGGTACCAAGCTTTACATTTATAGCAGGTCAAATCCTCCAACCGCAGATCATACACAAGTTAGTTTTAAGGTTGACGATATTCAAGCATCAATTGATGAATTGTCTTCCAAAGGAGTAACTTTTGAGCATTACGATATGCCGGAAATGGGCTTGAAAACCGACGAAAAAGGAATAGCAACAATGGGAAAACTAAAATCTGCTTGGTTTAAAGACCCGGACGGAAACATTCTTTCTATAATGCAAGTAAGCTAGGTCAAAAAGGAAGAAAAGAAGGAATAAAAAGCTAAGGTTGTTTTACAACAAGCTCGCCGCCGTATTTTGGCAGAGGCATAATTTCCGGATAGTCTCCGGGGCGGGTTTTTCGCCAGACTAATCTTTTTCCATCTTCGCTAACTAAATTCGCCTCGTTTATTTCATTTTCAGAAAATGTTTGCTCATCTATCTTAGGGGGCTTAAGTTCAAAAGGATATGATGTCCAATCAACAACTCTTAATTTATCAGGGGAAATAACATCAGCTACTCTAGATTTCCCATAAAGTTCTCGCAATCCGGTAAGAGTTAAACTTTCTCTTTTGGTCAAGCCAATTTCAACAGACCCTCCTAACCCCGTCTTCTGGGTAACTGTTCTATATTCTGCAATGCGCCTTGTCGTTTCTTCGACTTCACGTTTCTTTAGGCCTAAAAAACCATGCCTTTCTGTTCTTTTGATAGTTCTTTCTACTTCTACAGTCATAGTAGGCATTATATAACTCAAAATTAAAATGTCAATTGTTGTAAAACTGGAAGAAAAGAAGAAGTGATATAATTCTCCTATGTTTGCGCAAGCCCATGTATACCATGCCAGTATTATTTCCAAGAGCAAAGATGCAAATCTTTTATTTGCATCTATTTTTCCGGATATTGCCTGGACATCAAAAGGAAAAATAAACAGAAATAAAATACACTCCGAGTTTGCTTATTCTCTAAAACTTGACTCAAAGTTCAAAACTATAATAGAAGGACTCAAACATCATTTGTTACTCGACTATTATACGCACGATTTTGAAGGCGGTTATGCATTTAACTGCTCAAAAGATATAGATCAAGAGGTTGCTGATCTTTTAGGAATTGAAAAAGGACGCGACTCGCTTTTAATGGCTCACAACTTTATAGAAGCTGCAGTTGATTTAAGTGTAATTAAAAAATTTCCCGATACTTTAGATTTATACAAAAATGTTATGTCAAAGACAGACAAAAAGTTGTTTAGCGAATACAGTTATTTATATCTTGGAGTAGGCGAGAAAGATGCAACGGAAGTAATTAATTCTTATATTCAAAACATTAGTCCTTCTTTAATGTCTACTTTTGATGGCATGGCAGAAACAGTACTTCCAACTCTTGTAGGTCTTAAATTTTCAAAAAGTGTCGATTCAGCTCGAACAAAAGAGATTTTAAACAAAGCTATTAAAATTGTTTCGCCGACATACCTAGATTTCCTAAATCACGCAATTTCACGGGAAGAAAAGAAGAAATAGTGATAGAATTCAATCATGTCTGACATTGAGCCAAAATATCGATTAACCGAACCTAAAATTAGAAGAGGAGTTCCTCTTTTATTCAACCCCGAATCTCACACTTTTACTTTAGGGAATAATCAGAGAATAAGCACTAGAACGGAAGCTAAATTTGCAGGTATCTGGCAGGTTGTATCAGAAGGATCAGAAACTTCAGATGGTAACGATTTATTATTAACAAGTCGGGGAATTATTCAAAGTCCAGATTTTAGAAGAAGACTTTCAGAACTTTCTTCGGATAGAATAAGAGAAATTACGATCAAGGTGGCAGGTGTTGTTAAAAAAGTATGGGCGGAAGGTTCTGAAATGGAAGTTCCGGATATTGAAACGGGTGATGAAGAATTTGATTCTTATTTTTTTGTAAAACTATCTAAAAATGGCACCTTCTCAATTGATACTCTTGGAGGAGCAAGTCTTGGGTTGATAGCACAGGAAAGCCAAAAACTGTCGGGTAATCCAAATTGGTCAAGAGATATATCTTCGCCGGTCTTGTATCTCTTAAAAAATAATGATTATTGGTATCAAACCGCAAGCTTGCTCGCTGGAGCCGGTACTCTAGCTTGGTTAGTTGGGGAAGAAAAGAAGAAATAGTTAATCCACAAGTTGATTTTAGCCAATCAGTTTAATATAATCTGCACCATGAGTTTTGAACTTGAGCCAAGCGTAAGAACGACCGGTGGAGTTTTCGCCCAGAAAGATCTCCAGATTTACAGAGATGTAGCACGAGATTTGGCAGAGGGAACAAGAATTTTTTGTGAACCCGGTAACCCAAATTCTCGCAAATTCCTAGGAAGGCCAGTAAGAGAAGGAAATGTTGTAATTGTAATGCTTGGTGTTACTCCAAAATTTTGGACATTAGCTCGCGCGGCAAGAAAATATAGAGATCGTCTAGAACAAGATCAAACACTAGTCGAGTCTGAAAAAACAGGAAGACTAAGGGATTTTATTATTAATCAGTCAGATTCATTCAAGCGGGGAGAAAAGAAGAAATAAGCTGTTCGCAAATTGACATTTATATCTATTGTTTTATAATTGCTTTATGTCAGAATCAGCGCTTTCACCAGAGATTCCAGCTACTGAAAATTCAAAAGAAGCCGTATTAAGTTCTCTAAATGCTCTGAAAAGAGACTTACTTGGTCAACCAAAAGAAAATCAACCACACGAACCAGAAGTAGAAAGAGCAGTAGATACAGTCGATTTAATAAATAACAGAATACACCCTCTTGTTAAAGACTTTCTTTCAGAAAAAGTAAAAAGTTTTACACTTTATCCGGTGGGTTTAAGAAGATTTAAGCTTCTTTCTTTAGATCCAAGAGTAGATTATGTCCCTAATAGTCGGGGGCTCACAAGAAGAGATGAGAATCCCGAGTTTGATTTGGAACACGTAGACGGCCAATATATGAGGATGCTGGATCAAGAGAAGTTATCAAAAAGCTTCGTTTCATATTTTGCAAATATTGACAAAGCTAAATTGGTGGAGAGATTTGAAAAAGAAGTAGCAAAAACCTCGTAAAACCTCGAAATAGCTGTAAACTGGGAAGGAAAGAAGAAATAGTGCTATAATTCGTTTATGTCAGAGACAAAAGATCAAGAAAGCGTAAAAGCACCTAGTTATGATCATGAAGCCATAGGTATTGAGCTATTTTATTCTATAATTGCAGCAGTAAAGAGTGATTCAAGGGCAAATGCTTCATATGACCAAGCGGAAGCTGAATTTCTAAAAGCAAATCCGGGAAGAATTGGTCGTGATTTACAATTTGAATTTACAACCGGAAAGGGAATAAAAGCAAAAGCAAGGTTTTATCTAAGTAGTGACCATGTTTATCCTGATAATTCAGTCACTATTGAAGAGCTTGAAAGTGCTTCTCCACATAAAATAAGCGTGTCTGTCCATTCAGGAGATTTTAGAGAGTGGGGAGATTATTCTGCAGGAAATCTATCCAACAGTCCTGAAGCAGAAACTGCTTTCAGAGAAGCAATAACACACTTTTTTGGTAATTAATTTCTTACCCTTGACACCCTATTGAATTATAGGTGGGAAGAAAAGAAGAAATAATTAATTCTTTCTGAGGTAGTGTTCGAGATTTAGTGCTCTCATATGAGCTGCTAGTACACTTACGCCAAATATTTTCGCAATTTTTTCAATGTCTCCACCCGTCTTTTCCCATTCTTTCCTAAACCATCTGGCTGGCATCAAAAGACAAGCTGCAAAAAAGTCCGCTTTTTTTTCTTCTGCAGCGCCTTGTGGCGTATCCTTGCTGTACCCTAGTTTTCCATTCAAAAGATGATAGAATTCATGAAAAGCAGTAAAACGCAAAGCTCCATAGCTATATTTTTCATTTAATAACATATGTGATTTGTCTTTATTAGGGAAACTAAAACCAATTACTTCTTCAGGCATGCTTTTTAATTCCATAGTTAAATATGGCATCATTCTTTGAATGATCCATGTGGGTACTGGAGGTTTATATACATTATAAGTGGCAAGAACATTAAGTACTTTTTCTGCCTGTTCTTCTGTCTCCAAATAATCATCTAAGCTTATGCTCATTTATTTTTTGTATTTTTCTTCTATTACTTTTTTTAGAAGTATAATTTCATAAATTGCTTGTTCAGAAAGTTTAGGATATTTAGTCCGGAGATAGATATCAAGTGGGGGTAAGTCACTTTTCTCAGTAAAAGGTATATATCCTGCTATTTGGAAAATTGTTTCTTCTGAGATTCCTAAGCCCTTAGCGAGTTTAGTAAGAATTAAAGCTGAAGGAGACTTAAACTTTCCATCTTCTAATTTAGAAATATAGCTCCTTGCCAGCCCAGCCTCTTCGGCAATTTCCTCTTGCGTCAAGTTTTTTTCATTTCTCACCCTTTTTATAAAATTTCCCAAATCTTCCACGTCACAATTATAACATCAGTACTAAGAAAATACAAGTAGTAAATACTTGACTTAAACATCCCGAGGTGTTAAAATGTTCTGATTGGAACATAATTTGTTCCTAAAAGAAAGGAGGTGTTTATGACAACTTTTTTAATAACTTATGACTTATTGAAACCTGGAAAAGATTATACGAATCTTTTTAAGACAATAGAAAGTCTCAGTAGAATATACTGGCATGGCATGCAAAACGTTTGGTTTGTTAAAAGCAATCAACTTTCCGCAGATTCTATTAGAGACGCATTGAGCGTTCATGTTGATGCAAATGATATTATATTTGTCGCAGAATTAGGGAATTGGGCATCATGGCACTTGACCGGTTGGGAATGGATAAACCAATAGGGGTAGATTATGTCTCGATTTATTGCCCTTGACACTTTTTGGAAGCTATGTTAAACTCGGTTTGTGAATGAATCTAACCCAAGTTTTTGCTTGGAGTTACGAGGAAATTACTTTATGACGACACTAAAAAAATTAAACTTTTCAAGCGCATAGCGCTTTTTGTGTCTTCTAGGTAGTTCCTCAAAAACAATTCATCTAAATTAATTTGGATCGCAAGGATTCTCGGGCCTGAAGTTTAGCTGGTTGAACACTTCATTTGCAATGAAGAGGTAGGGAGTTCGAGTCTCCTCAGGTCCACTTCGACTCATTTCATTCGCTCAGTGTCATAGACACAAGCAGGGGAAGAGGCGAAGGAACGAGTTTATTATTTGGTACGTAGCGCTTGTCACATGCGTGACCGCTACTTGCGAAATAATAAATATTTGGCTCTTTGAAAAGTGAAGAGAATACCCGTTAAGTTTTGCTCCTGCCTGCGCAGGCAGGCTTTTGGAGGAGAATTTGGCGGGAATCAAGTCTTTTTAAAATCTATATAATAATGCCAATAATGGATGCCTAGGAGGCTTTGACCGAGGAAGGACGCAGACGGCGGCGATACTCGTTGGGGAGGTGCCATCAACCTTTGATCCAGCGGTTTCCGAATGGGGCAACCCACTGCATTAGCAGTAACCAAACAGGAAACTAAAATCGTAAGATTTTATATAGCGTTTGGTTGGGAACGGCGTGAACTGAAACATCTTAGTAACGCCAGGAATATAAATCATTAGAGATTCCGTCAGTAGCGGCGAGCGAAAGCGGAACAGCCTAAACCACTAGCAATAGTGGTGTTGCAGGGCAGACGATATTCGATGGAAGTTGGATAGCAGAAGTGGCCGGAATGCCACTCCATAGAACGTGATAGACGTGTAAGCGAAATTTAACTTTCCGATAGTTTGTACCTAAGTACCATGGGGTACGATGAAACCCTGTGGGAATCTGGGGCGGCCACGCTCCAAGGCTAAATATCAAAGTCTACCGATAGTGAACTAGTACCGCGAGGGAAAGGTGAAAAGCACCCCGGGAGGGGAATGAAATAGATCTGAAATTGTTGGCTAACAAGCAGACGAAGTGCGATTTATCGTATAACGTCGTGCCTATTGAAGAATGAACCGGTGAGTTATTGATTGCAGCAAGCTTAAGCAAGGAAACTTGTGTAGGCGAAGTGAAAGCGTGCCCTAACCGGGCGATTAGTTGCAGTCATTAGACCCGAAACTAGATGAGCTAACCTT